>Ga0172382_10001988_pt1 | contig 35163 bp, 30 predicted proteins | sample Leawel138RmetaG_FD_122245 | JGI IMG/M metagenome (GOLD analysis project Ga0172382, IMG submission 122245) | Leachate microbial communities from a municipal landfill in Southern Ontario, Canada - Leachate well 138R metaG | ecosystem: Engineered > Solid waste > Landfill > Unclassified | place...
ATGTTGAATGGTACTCCCAAAAAGATGTCGGCACTTCGTTGATACAATTGCAATGAAAGTTTACCCTTCTCTTCCCCTTTGGAAAGGTCGGGAGGGGCTACATAAAACTGGAAAAAAGCATGACAGGGCGCGAGTGCCATTTGGTCGAGTTCGCCTACGTTCCAAGCTGAGACAATCATTCTTCTCGAATCCGGATTGGTTTTGATTTGGTGAATCACTTCTTTGATCTGGTCGATGGTTTCGCCGTTCGGTTTTCCCCAACTTCTCCATTGATGGCCATACACCGGACCAAGATTCCCGTTTTCATCGGCCCATTCGTTCCAGATTCGCACGCCGTTATCGGTCAAATACTGGATATTGGTATCGCCTTTTAAAAACCAAATCAATTCATGGATGATGGATTTTAAATGTAATTTTTTTGTGGTGACCATGGGAAATCCGTCTTGCATATCAAACCGCATTTGATATCCGAAAACACTTTTGGTTCCTGTTCCGGTGCGATCTTCCTTCGTAGTTCCATTTTCCATTACATGTTTGGCCAAATCCAGATATTGCTGCATAATTTCTTCTTTCTTGATTAAAATTCAAAGGTAGTTGAAGGGCAAATTTCGGATAAAATATAAGATTTACCTAATTGAGATATCCACATCAGGGAGGTAAGATTAAACCACCATGTCTTCGCCGATGGCCAATAGAATCAATTCTTTTTCCCGAACCGAAAAATAACTTTTCGCTTCTAAAGCGTCAATTTTGATGGGTGGGAAGGTGTCGTAATGGTAGCCCAAAACCTTGTCGCACTTTACAAAGTCCGCGGCTGTGCAGGCATCTTCGATTCCCATCGTGAAATGATCGCCAATCGGAAAGATGGCCAGGTCCAAATCGCCTAATGTTTTCGGTATGAGTTTCATTTCCCGGGTCAAGGCTGTATCGCCGGCAATGTATATCCGTTTGTCATCCGATTCCAAGATGTAGCCGTTTGGGTTTCCGCCATAGGTTCCGTCTGCAAAAGAACTGGAATGAAAGGCGATGGTCGATTTGATTTTGATTCCGTCCAACTCCATCTTTCCTCCGGTGTTCATGCCCACAGCCTTCAATCCTTTTTTTTCGTAGTAATAAGACATTTCCGCATTGCAGATGACGGTGGCTCCGGTACGTCCGGCAATGGCCTCCACATCCAGCACATGGTCTTGGTGCGCATGGGTCAGTAAAATATAATCGGCTTTCAAGCTGTCGATGTCTATGTGTTTGGCCAGTGGGTTGGCGGTGATGAATGGGTCTACGATGAAGTGTTTTCCGTTCGTTTCAATTCCCAATGAAGCGTGGCCGTAGTAAGTTATTTTCATTTTATTTGAATTAAAAATTTAAACTAATCCCTAAAATTAAGGAAAAAACCAAGGTCAGCAAAGCGACTTTCTTTAATTCTTTATCCAGCATGGCGGGTTGTTTTACCCGAAACATTGATTTCAATATGAGTAGGGCTGGGATGGTTAAGAGCAGGTAACTGAAATGGTGAATTTCTGTTTTGCCAATTAAAACCAAGTAAACTGCAGTTAACCCAAAAGGAAAGAGCAGGAGTGCGGTCTGGTAGATTTTGGCTTGTTTGAAACCCATGCGCAGGGGCAAAGTCCATTTTCCGGCTTTGCGGTCGGTTTCGATGTCGCGCATATTATTGAGGTTCAAAACGGCGGTACTCAGAAATCCGATGGCTGCGGCAGGAATCAGGATGCTTGGCTCAAAGCTTTCATGTTGGTACAGGGTATAACTGCCCCAAACAGATACGATGCCAAAAAACAAGAATACGAAGACGTCGCCAAATCCGGCATAACCGTAAGCGTTTTTACCGACGGTGTAGCGGATAGCTGCCCAAAGGCAGGCAACCGTCAGGAAGAGGAAGAACAAAACCCATCGGAGGTTTTCTGTGCCGAATGAAACCAAAATCAAAGCGATGGCCGCCACGACCGACAATATACTAAAGAGGATGACCGCATTTTTCATTTGTCCGGCCGAAATCTCGCCGGAAGCCACCGCGCGCTTTTCGCCGATGCGTTCTGCATCCGTTCCTTTGATGCCGTCGCCGTAATCGTTTGCATAATTGGACAAAACCTGCAGGAATAAAGTCGTGAGGAAAGCCAATGCAAACACCAGCCAGTTGCCGTGGCCCTGGGAAACGGCAATCAGTGAACCTAAGATGATTCCGCTGATGGAGAGTGGGAGCGTCCTGAGCCTTGCGGCTCCAATCCATTTTTTCATAAAGCAAATTTAGCGGATTTATTTGAGCGAAAACAACCGGGAACGAGAATGGAGGGTTGCCTACTCCAATTTCACCCGGCGAATGGCTTTGATTGATATGGCAATTACAATGACGGAAATGATGGTCATAGTCCCGCCGAATAAAATGGCCGGGACCAAACCGATGAGGCTCGCCGCGACGCCACTTTCAAATGCGCCCAATTCATTGGAACTGCTCACGAAGATACTGTTGACCGATGAAACACGGCCTTTGAGATGTTCGGGGGTTTTGTATTGTAAAATACTTTGGCGGATGATCATGGACACGGCATCGAATGCGCCGCCAAGCATCAATACAAAAAAGGATAAATAGAGGTTTTTGGAAATTCCGAAAATGATGATGCAAACGCCAAACAAAGCCACGCTGTACAGGAGTTTGGGGCCTACCCTGCTTTTTAGCAATGGCAATGAAGACAGAAAAAACATCATGATCAAAGAACCTATCCCGTGTGCAGAACGGAGCCAGCCAAATTCGATGGAACCCGCGTTCAATACCTTTTCGACCACTGCGGGCAATAGGGATTCGGCTCCGCCAAAGAATACGGCAAACATATCGAGGGTGAGGACGGCCAATATAATAGGAGTGGCCAATATGAATTTGAATCCCTCCCGGATGCGTTGCAGGGAAGATTCTCCTGTGCCGAGGCCTTCTGAAAGAACGGGTTTGGGGGAAATCCGAAGGATCATGGCCATGGAGACGCACATCAAGACAAATGCGGTAATCAGGGCGGCTTCGATGCCGAATCCGGCGAGGATCAATCCTCCTGCCAAGGGGCCTAAGACGGAACCGATCATAAATGCGGAAGAGCTGAGGGGAATGGCTTTATGGTAATTTTCTTTGCGAACGACCAATGCCAATAGGGAGAATACGGAAGGGCCACTGAAGGCACGGGTCAGCCCCAGAATGAAAAAGGCAAAATAACAAACCGCGAGGTAAAGGGTAATCCCCAGTTTTTCACGGATGACGGGGAAATTGGCCAGCATGAGGATGAAGGATGCCAGCATAAACGCGCCGATGCACCAGACGATGACCTTTCTTTTGTCGAGCTTGTCCACCAGTTGTCCGGCGTAAATAGCGGTAAAAAGAATGGGCGCGAATTCAAAAAGTCCGATGAGCCCAAGGTAAATTTCTTTCTGGGTCAGACGGAAGATTTCAAATGCGACGGAGGTGCTTTGGATGAATAGCGCAAAAATGAGGGAAAACCGCAAGAATATAAAGGCGACAAATTCTTTGTTCTTCCAGACGGAGGGAATTTGCGGGGTTTCGTCCATTATCGCTCATCAGTTAGGTTGCAAATATAGTGGGTTTTTTATTCTTCTATACCAAATCATCCAGCAACCATTTCAGATTTAAAATATTAAAAACATTGTATCCCGCTTATCGAACCAAGGATGACGAATTAAAGCAGCTCTTTACGAGAAGATCAGATTCCAAACCCTAATTTTTAAGGTCTTTTACCTAAAATTATACGTCTGATAACCTAAAGTTTTAGGTCCAGAACCTAATTTTTTAGGTTTACAACCCAAAAATATCTCAAAACAACCTAAATGAAAGGGTTGTACTTGTGCTTCGACATCCCCATAACTATCGGGAAGGGATCAGGGTAACGGCCCTTCGACAAGCTCAGGGTGACGAACGTTTTTATATCTACCCTGCGTCACCCTGAGCTTATCGAGGGGCAGTCGAGGGGCACGAAGGACAATTTTTCTTACATTTATAATTATGAAAGAATTTTGTGTTTACATATTGCAATGTAACGACGATAGTTACTACACAGGTATGACTTCGAACATAGGACAAAGATTGCTTGAACATGAAACAGGTAAATTCCCCGATTGTTATACATTCGACGAAAGGCCGTTTAAACTCGTATTCTATCAAATTTTTCAAGACTTTAACCAAGCTATGTTGTTTGAGAAAAAAATCAAAGGATGGAGCCGAAGGAAAAAGCAAGCCCTCATAGAGGAAAGATGGGAAGATTTACCAAAACTCAGTAAAAATTACACGGAATTCGGGAAGCCAGAAGACCCTTCGTAGTTCGTGGTTCGACAAGCTCACCATGACGTAAGTTCAGGATACTGCCCTTCGACATCCCGATAACTATCGGGATCAGGGTGATGGTCCTTCGACAGGATCAGGGGTGACATAGGGTAGATATAAAACGTTCGTCATGCTGAGCTTGTCGAAGCACCTTTTAAATGTTTTGTAGAATTCTACGGTTCGTGATGGTTCTACCTAAACCTGTCAAAATCGCGTTTTCTTTTTTCGAGGAATGCGTTTCGGCCTTCTTCGGCTTCGTCGGTTCCGTAGGCGAGTCGGGTGGTTTCGCCTGCAAAAATCTGTTGGCCGACGAGTCCGTCATCTATGAGGTTGAATCCGAATTTGAGCATTTTGATGGCGGTCGGCGATTTTGTGAGGATTTCCTGTCCCCAGTCAAATGCGAATTGTTCGAGTTCTGCATGGGGCACCACGGCGTTGGCCATGCCCATTTCGTAGGCTTCCCGGGCGGAATAGTTGAGGCCGAGAAAGAAAATTTCGCGGGCGCGCTTCTGGCCTACCTGTCGCGCGAGGTAAGCGGAGCCGAATCCGCCGTCGAAACTGGCGACATCGGCATCGGTTTGTTTGAAAATGGCGTGTTCCTCTGAAGCGATAGTAAGGTCGCAAACCACATGCAATGAATGGCCGCCGCCGACCGCCCAGCCATTGACCACGGCGATGACGACTTTGGTGGAAAAGCGGATGAGGCGTTGGACTTCGAGGATATTGAGCCGTCCTACTTTGTCGGCTCCTTCATAACCGAATTTCCCTCTTACGCGCTGGTCTCCGCCGGAACAAAATGCCCAGCCGCCGTCTTTGGGCGAAGGGCCTTCGCCGGTAAGCAGAATCACGCCGATGCTGCGGTCTTCTTCTGCGATTTGGAAGGCGTCCAGGAGTTCAAAAACGGTTTTGGGGCGGAATGCATTGCGGACTTTGGGGCGGTTGAATGCGATGCGTGCGACGCCGTCCGCTTTTTTGAAGGTGATGTCTTCGTATGTTTTGATGGTTTTCCAATCGATTTTGCTCATTCCATGAAATTTTTGTAAAAATAGGTAAAGGATAGGATTGAAAAAAGAAAACCCTGAAAAGTTCAGGGTTCTGTTTATGGGTTCAAATTTTCTTTAGAACATTTCTTTGACGCGGTCAAAGAAGGATTTGTCGTTTTTGGTGGGATGTGGAGAGAAGTTCTCGTCGTTTTTCATTTTTTCAAAGAATGCTTCCTGTTCTTTGTTTAATTTATCGGGTGTCCAAACGTTGATGTGGATGAACAGGTCTCCGTTGCCATAGCTGTTGAGGCTGGGCAGGCCCTGGCCTTTCAGGCGGAGTACTTTCCCGGATTGGGTTCCTTTTTCGACTTTTACCCGGACTTTGCCGTTGATGGCCGGGATTTCCTTGGAAGCACCGAGGACTGCTTCCGGGAAGGATATATAAAGGTCATAGTGTAAATTGTTTCCGTCGCGTTTCAATTCTTCGTGAACCTCTTCATCGATGATAACGAGCAAATCTCCGGGAACCCCGTCAAAAGGGGCATCGTTTCCTTTGCCCGATACTTGAAGTTGGATTCCTTCTCGCACTCCGGCGGGGATTTTAATGTCCACCGTTTCTTCTATTTTGGTTAATCCTTGGTTGTTGGCTCCGGCCGGAATGTGGTCTGCCACTTTCCCGATTCCCTGACAGCTTCCGCAAGCAACGGAAGTTTGCATCTGGCCCAGGAAAGTATTGGTGACACGGGTCTGGTAACCGGAACCTTTACAGGTGGGGCAGGTTTTGAAAGTCACACCAGCTGCTTGTTTGAAGCGTCTTACTTTTACTTTTTTGGTGGTTCCGTTCATCATTTCTTCGAGATTGAGCTTGACGCGGATGCGCAAATCGGAACCTTTCATGCGGCGCGGGCCTCTTTGTTGTTGCCCGAATCCTCCCCCAAAATGTCCCCCGAAAATATCACCGAACTGAGAGAATATGTCTTCCATGTTCATGCCGCCACCGCTGAATCCACCAAAACCGCCTCCGGCAGCACCGCCAACTCCAGCATGGCCATACTGGTCATAGCGTTGTTTCTTTTCAGGGTCGCTCAAAACCTCATAAGCTTCTGCGGCTTCTTTGAATTTTTCTTCGGCCTGTTTGTCGCCGGGATTTTTATCGGGGTGGTACTTCAATGCCATTTTCCGGTAGGCTTTTTTAATTTCCTCCGGCGTAGCTGATTTGGGTATTTCCAGTATTTCGTAATAATCTCTCTTAGACATAAAATGGGGTTTATTGGCCGATGACTACTTTGGCGTATCGGATGATTTTGTCGTTGAGCATATAGCCGGTTTCCACCACGTCCACGATTTTTCCTTTTAAATCTTCGGATGGGGCAGGGATTTGGGTAATGGCCTCGTGCTTGTCGGTGTCAAAATCTTCGCCCGGACTGGTTTCGACTGCTTTCAAACCTTTTGCTCTTAAGGTCTCGATTAATTTAGTTTGGATGAGTTGAACGCCTTTGAAGAGTTCATCTTCTTCCGATTTTCCAATCTCTTTGAGCCCCCGTTCAAAATCGTCCAAAACGGGCAGGAGTGCTGTGATGACTTCTGAATTGGCGGTTTTGAATATTTCAAAACGCTCTTTGGAAGTCCTCTTTTTGAAATTGTCAAATTCCGCAAATAAGCGCAGGTACTGCTCTTTTTCTTTTTGGAGTTCTTCTTTTAAAACTTCGGTTTCGGATTTTTCAATTTCCGGAGTTTCATTTTGTTGTTCATCAAAATTTTGGTTTTCAACGGTTTCCGGATTCAATTCTTCATTTAAATTTTGCTCTGGCATTTCGATTGAATTTTTTTCAGGATTCAATAGTCAAAAACATTGCCAACCGATTGGGTTGTGACAGTTTGGCAGAGGGGGCGTGTTTCAGGTTTCAGGTTGGGATAAAAGTGTAACTTTAAACTTCGAAATCAGAAAACGATTATCATCCACCAAATTATTAAAAATGAACCGCAGAAAATTTATTCAAAACACGGCTCTTTCGGGCTTAGGGCTTTCGGTAGGGGCTTCGGCACTGGCGAACGGGTTGCCGTTGGAAAATGAACATTTCCCATTTGATTCCGAAAATCATCCGATGGTGATTGCCACCTGGAATGTGAGAAACGCAACGAAAAGAGCATGGGAAATTTTGGAAAAAGGAGGCTCCGTATTGGATGCGGTTGAAAAAGGCTGCAATGTGGAGGAAGAAGACCCGGCCAATTCTTCGGTCGGTTATGGCGGCCTGCCCGACCGCGACGGCCATGTGACGCTGGACGCCTGCATCATGGACGGGCAAGGGAATTATGGTTCGGTGGTTTTTATGCAAAATATTGTAAATGCGGTTTCGGTCGCGCGGAAAGTCATGGAGGAAACGCCCCATGTGTTGCTTGCGGGGAAGGGAGCGGAGGAATTTGCCGTGTCCCAAGGATTCAAACGAGAAAATTTATTGACCGAAGAAACAAAGAAAGCTTGGGAGGAATGGAAAGTCCATTCGGAATACCAACCCATTATCAATATCGAAAACCACGATACCATCGGGATGTTGGCCATTGATAAAAGCGGGAATCTTTCCGGAGGATGCACCACAAGCGGATTGGCTTACAAGATGCATGGCCGGGTGGGGGATTCGCCCATCATTGGTGCGGGATTGTTTGTGGACAACGAAGTCGGTGCCGCAACCGCAACGGGCGTTGGAGAGGAAGTATTGAAAACCGTAGGGAGTTTTTTGATTGTGGAAATGATGCGTCAGGGGAAATCACCCCAAGAGGCTTGTGAAGAAGCTGTGAGAAGGATTATTCGGAAGCAGCCGAACAGAAGGGATTTCCAAGTCGGGTACATTGCGGTCAATAAGAACGGGGAAATCGGGGCGTACTCGATTCATCCCGGATTTTCGTATACGGTTTATCAGAAAGGGGAAAATAAAAATGTGGAGCCCGGTTTTCATTTCAAGTTATAAAAAAAACCGCGGTAGTTGAATCCGCGGCTCTATTCAAGGGTTTAGGCGCAATTGCTCAGTGTAGTTTAGTGAAAAAGTCATTCTATATTTCGTTCAGTGTTTAAATATTGAAAAACCCCTAAGCAATTGAGAATATTTTGATATTAAATTTATGCATTATTATTGAAACCTCTATCATCCTCTATCGTGATTTTGATGTTCCAAAAATGCGATATTAATCATGTTCCCTCCAAAAATTAAATGTTCCGATTTCAGGAAAATTTGTTCCGATTTACCGAAAATAGGGGGTTTAGGGCGGGTTGTGGTAAGTATGTGGTAGGTTATTTGGGGTTTTTCCTAAAAAAAGATGCCTGACTTATTTTAAGATTTAAGCCAAACTTGTGCTTCCTATTTCCTTGAATTGTTTTGGCGACATGCCGGTGTGTTTTTTGAAGGAATTGTAAAAAGTTGTCCGGGAATTGAAGCCGCAAGCATACATCACATCGTTCAGGTTGAAATGGCCATTTTCATAGATGAGGCGTTTGGCTTCATTGATCCGGTAATAATTGATGAAATTGCTGTAATTCATATTGGCGTATTCTGAAATGGCCGCGGATACATATTTGTCGTTGCTTTTTACTTTATCAGCGGTTTCAGACAAGGAAAGCGTAGGGTTCGTATAGATTTTATCGTTTTCAAATGCTAACAAAAGCCGGTCAAAAATCTTTTTGAGATTGGTTTCGTTCTCATTTTCATTGGCAACTTCATCCGTTTGTTTGGGTGTATTTATTTCTGAAGTGATGAATTGTAAACTTTTCATTACTTCGATGTTCCTTTCATACAATTGTTTGAGTGTGCGGTTGCGGTAAAATAGAAAAAAAATCACCAAAACCGTAATCAACAGCAGTGCTGCCGCACCGACGATGAGCATCCGGTTTTCTGCTTTTTTGGTGGCCAAGGTTTCATTGATTTTGCTGATTTTCTGGTCTTTCAGTTCGGTTTCGTATTTGATTTCAAGTTCAGATAAGGTTTTCTGCTTTTCTTCATTCATTAATTCTCTTTCTACTTCATGGAATTTTTCATAATATCCATAGGCCTTTTGGTAATTGCCCATTAGCTGGTAAGTGTCGGATAAATTATGGTAAATACTCATTTCGATGTCCCTGGTCTGGGTGAATTTGGCATAATAGAGTGCGCTGTCGTAAGCGGAAATTGCACTTTTGTAATCTCTTACCTCTGTATGGAATTGGCCTAAACTGTTGTAGTTGTGCATTTTGCCGACATCGATACCGTGTTCCTCACAGATGTCCAATGATTTCCGGTAATTTTCCAATGCTTGTGCGTATTTCTTTTGTTTGAGCAGGACATTTCCACGATTCAGGTAATTCCGGGCGAGGTCCATCATGTTCTGGGTTTTTTCTACCAGTTTGATATTCTTGTCATAATAAGCCAGTGCCTGGTCGAGGGAATCTATTTCTTGGTAGAGGTTTCCGATGTTGATGTATAAAGCCGAAAGTTCCCTGTGACTGTTTATTTCATTAGCGAGAGCCATTCCCAGCTTGTAGTATTTCAATGCTTTGGGATAATTTTTAATCGTGTAATTCAGCAGGCCTAGCCGGTTGTATGTGGTAATTATATTGATTTTACTGTTTATCTCCTTATATATTCTCAGCGCGTTGTAATATTCTTTTGCGGCTTTGTCGTACGCTCCCTGATCCATGTAAATTCCACCCCGGAAAGAATGTAATGTGGCCTTGAACAGCGGATGTTCTGCTTTGGGTAGCACTTCATTTATCAACGCAAGAGCTTCTTCATTCCGCTCCATGTGTTCCAGAAAGCGGACATTCAATAGCTGGACTTTCACGAAATCTTGGGAGCTGAATTGGTCTTGGTGTTTTTCAACAATCTCATCCACAATCTTTTTCCCTTTCAGAGGTTCCCCTTTGAAAAGGTAGGCGAGGCTGATTTTTTCGGCGTATTCGGTGAGGAAGAAATAATTTTTATGTTTCTCAAATTGCTTTCGGGCGCGGTTCAGGTAAGCGATGGCCAAATCTAAATCGTAATTTTGTGTCCGGTCACTGATGTGAAGCATTTCGGTAAACTCTTCTTTCGTCGGATTTGGTTTTTTCTCCAGTATTGCGAACCGTTGTTTATCTTCTTCCGGAGTCGGTTGTGAAAGCACGGAAGTCGCCAAGAAGCAACTCATGGCTATCAACAGGAATTTTATTATACAGAAGGTTGACTTGTACATAGGGTTTAGGTATGGGTTTAAATAAGTTGGCTATCGAATTGACTTCAACAGCCGAACGAGATTTAAATTTTAATAAAAATAAAAATCTCTGCTCAAATATCCGTAAGATTTTAAATCTTTTTCGGCAAATATTTGAACCTTATTTATTTCAAGTTTAGAATTTCATCCGCAGTTTCGCATTGATGAACCTTCCTGTCAAACGATTGGGCACTCCATAAATTTGCGAAGTGTTTACATCGCGTACCCAAGTATTGCTGATTTCATTCCGGATGTCGAAGATGTTGAAAAGATCCACGCCCACAGACAATTCCTTGAATTTACCCCAGAAATTCCCGGATTTTTTCAAATCACCCTGATTGATGAATTCTTTCATGAATCCAATGTCCACACGTTTGTAATCGGTCAGGTAATTCTGAAATTCATACGGATCGGTAAAAGGAGGCGCGCCGTTGGGTAATCCCGAGGCATAAACCAGATTGACATTGACTTTGAACGAAGGCCACATCGGCATATAATCCTGGAAGAATATAGAAGCCTTGAACCGAGGGTCGGTCGGCATCGGGATGTCACCACGACCATCGATGTTCTGATAAGCCCTGGAATAAGACAAACTCAGCCAAGAGTCCACACCGGGGACAAATTCTCCAAAAAGACGCAAATCGGCTCCGTACGCATAACCTTCGGCATTGTTATCTGCCGTATAGCGAATCCGGACATTGTCCACAAAATAGGGATTGATGTCGTTGAAAATTTTGTAGTAAGCTTCTGTGGTTAATTTAAACGGACGGTTCATCCATTCGAATTCATAATCATTACCCAATATAAAATGAATGGATTGCTGGGATTTCACGTCTTCAACCAATTGGCCGGAAAGATTCCTGATTTCTCTGTAGAATGGCGGTTGATAATAAACTCCGGTTGCGAAGCGGAAAAGCATGTCCATTTCCCATTCCGGCTTGATGGCGATTTGTGCCCTCGGACTGATGTTCAATTCTTCATTGTAATCCCAGTACGTAGCGCGAACGCCGCCGTTGACCATTACTTTGGAAGTTCCCCACATGAACTTTTTGGTGTATTGCCCATAAGCCGAAAAACGGTTGGAAGTAAGTTCATTTTTGGCATTCACATAATTATTCAGGGTTAAATTACTTGGGTCTGACTGCCCCGGAATGAAATTGTTAGGCAAAGAATACCCAGTTGAATCCAAGTATTGCCATTCGTTCAACAAATCGCGGATGTCTTCCTGCTGGTATTTCAGCCCCCATTCGACATCGTTGTTGACGTTGAACTGATACCGCCCTCTGTGCTGGATTCCGGCAACCAAAACGTCAAAGTTATTTCTTGCATGATCAATCTGGCTTCCGATGTCGTAAGTCGCTGTATATCCGCCCTCCCCATCGAGTTCGTTAATCCGGTAAGCACCGTAGATGTCAAAATATTCCTGTTCTTTGGAATGAAATCCGAACGCATCCAGAATTAAATCCATTCTTTGGTTCGGCTTATGGCGCAGGGAAAGCGAAACGGTTTCCGTGCCAAATTTATCTTCTTCGTTCCCTTCATAAAATACGGTCAAACTCATCGGATTATCCAAAGTTCCGAATTTGGTTTCGCGGTTTTTAGGCACTAGGTCAAATTCACTTTGTGTAATGGTTCCCAGGAAATTGAGTTCCCATTTTGAATTGAGTTTATAGTTCAAATTAGCCTGTAAATCATAATAAACCGGATTGAAATCACTTTCGCCGTCAAGGGTGTTTAAAACCAAATTTCGGTTTTGGTAACGCGCCCCGACGATGGCAGAAAATTTATTGTTTTTGGAGCCACCGCCCACGGTGAGGGCACCGCCCATTAAACTGGCTTCCAGTGAGGCTTCAAATTTTTTAGGCCTTTTGTAAATGATGTCCAGCACACTCGACATTTTGTCGCCATATTTGGCTTCCCATCCGCCTGCAGAAAAATTTACTGCTTCGGTCATATAGGGATTTACAAAGCCCAAACCTTCCTGTTCGCCCGAACGGATCAATTGGGGTTTATAAACCTCGATTCCGTTTACATAAATTAAATTTTCATCGTAATTCCCTCCGCGAACCATGTATTGGGAACTGAGTTCGGTGTTTGAATTCACAGACGGAAGGGTTTTTATCATGTCAATGGGGCCACCCGTCAATCCGACAATGGTTTCCATTTCTTCCGGCTTAAAGGAAATACTGGTCAATGGTTTTTCGGTTCTTCGTTGAAAAATGATAGCTTCCACTAATTCAACGCCCGCTGCCTCATCTGTAACCAACATGACATTGAATTCATATCTTTCTCCGTTGGTAAGTTGAATGTTTTGGCTATAGCTTAACTTTCCTTCAAGTTCAAACCGAACTTGTAAATCTGTGTCGGCAGGAATTTCGAGGGAAAAATTTCCATCCTGATCACTATAGGAAATGCTCGTTCCGTCACTAATCCAAACATCCATCAAAGGCATTTTGTATTCGTCAATGACTTTACCGTTAATGGTTGCTTGTCCATTAGCAATTCCAACGAGTATAATGGCAAATAAAAAGGTACTAAGAACTTTTAGTGAAATTTGCGGTATAAGTTGCTGTATTGTTTTTTTCATCCCAAACTTTTAATTCTAATTGGTGTTTCCCATTGGCGATCCCTTCGCGGTTCAGATCGATGGTCAGGCTTTTTGATTTTTGGTCATAATTGGCCAGAACCCATTTCCCGCCTATATATGCCGCAAAACCTTTTATCCCTGACTGGCTGTCACTTATCGTGAAACGAACCACGCCTTTAGAGGCCGTAAATGTACTATTTTCTTTGATATTCACTGGATTTATTACGGGTTTTGTGTTGTCAATTTCTACGGAAAACACCCCGAACTCCCGGGCTTCTCCGATTACTTTCCCGTTGCGGTACTCGGCCGTGATATGATCTTTTTTCCATGCACCACGTGACTGGTATTCGCGGACGATTATTGCCTTATCCAGTTGTGGAATAGGAATCCCTTCGGGTTCGATGGCTACGGTGTAATAGGAATGAACCGGAACATTCCAGTCGTGAACATAATGCTTTCCGTTCTCTGTTTTTCGGTGCGTGAAAGCAATGTCTTCATAAATTGTCCCTTTGGGCATGAGGATTTCAATTCCGTCTTTTTTGTAATAATTCTCTTTGTTCCAGTAAAACGGATTTTCAGGTTCAGGTTTATCCGAAGAGGCAGGAGGTGTTTTCCCGATTAACTTGTATTTAGCTTCTTTTTTATTTCCCGCATAATCCAAGACTTCAATGCGTACACCGTATTCTTTGCCTTCTTCCAAATCAATAATGCCGTTGTTTTTAACATTGGAAAACATTTGCAGCGGATTCCCGTCGGACAAAAAAAGCTGATAAACCCAACTGTTGTTTTTCATCCGGTCTTCGTAATCCACCAGGCAATTGATGGCGCGAGTCGTAGAAAAATTTAACCTTTCTGCGGTATAGGTAAAATGAGGCTCGTCATTTACAAAAACATTGATCTGGTAAATGCCATTCATATTATCGGCACCATTGTGTTTGTCATAAGCCTTGATGCCTAATCCGACTTTTCCGGAAGCGTAAATCGGTGAATTGAAAACCAGTCCGCTCGGCAATGTGTGGCGTGTTTTTTTACCGCCCACATCTCCTGTCAGCGGATAAATGTATAATCCGTTGATCAAAGGTTCGCTAGTATCGGGAACATCGAATCCGAATAAAAACGGGTTAATCGGTTCTTCCGTTTGGGTATCACGGATTTCAAAATGGAGATGGGGGCCTCCGGAACTGCCGGAATTCCCTGAAACCGCAATGATGTCTCCGGATTTTACGGGTAATTCTCCCTTTTTCGGATAAATTTCTACGGCAAATGTTTCATTTTGATATTGATAATTGCGGGTATATTCTTCAATTACGGAATTGAATTTTTGCAAATGTGCATAGACGGAAGTATAACCGTTCGGATGGTCAATGTAAATCGCATTTCCGTAACCGCGCGGTGAAACGTTGATTCTGGAGATAAAACCTTCGCCAATTGCATACACATTATAACCCTCTTTTTGATTTGTTTTGATATCAATACCACTGTGGAAATGGTTGTTGCGCAATTCCGCAAAGTTCCCGGATAAATAATTGGTAATCCCCAATGGATTTCTGAAAATGTCTTTCGGATATTCTTTTGCTTGCCCCTCATTGTCAATGGTTTGGGCGAATACATGAAAATTCAAGGAAACCAATAACCCTAAAAAAGCATTTTTCATTCAAGAATAAATTTGAACAAAAATAGGAAAACCAAATTTAGTCGGGAATCCAAACAGAAATAAATGTTAAAACTGATTTGAACTCTACCAAAAATAAGTTAACTTTGCATCATTAAGTCAGAACTAATAAGTTCTCTTTAAAATGAATCAAAGTGAATCCAATTTCATAAAACTCGAACAAAAACTCCACCAATTGTTGGAGGCTTATAAAGCGATTAAGGAAGAGAAAAGTTCACTGAAAGAAGAGATTGAAGCATTAAAACAAAGTTTAAAAGAGTCAAGAATAGAAACCGCCCGGTTGAAGGATGATAATGACAGATTGAAAGTAGCCAACGCCATGTTGGGTGAAAATGAACACCGAAGGTTAATGAAGTTGAGGGTCAACAGATTGATAAAAGAGTTGGATGTTTGTATGGCTCAGATTAAAAACACGAAAGGATGAGCAGCTTAAAAGTAAAGATCAACATAGCAGGCCGGCAATATCCTTTGACTATTAATGCCGATGAAGAAGAGGCAGTGAGAAATGCGGGGAAAGAAATTAATAAATTGATCAAAGAGTTTGAGGAACGCTATGCGGTGACAGACGCACAAGATGCGCTTTCGATGGCAGCTTTGCAAATGGCATCCAAGTTTCACTTGTTGAAACAATCCGGTACAGGGTCAGACAATCTATTGAATGAGAAAATGGAAAAACTCACAGCATTTATTGAAAGAGAATTAGAAAATTAAAATAAAGACGCTCAGCTGTTTAAATACAGTATAAATATATATCCTACATTAGTTCTAACATTTTTGGTAAACTCAACACTAGTTTTGTTACCGAGTGAAAGCCGTCCGGAAAGCAGGCCGCAACAACGAAAGTTGTTCAAATTATTTGACAGCGGAACCTTGACTGGCGGAATAGCTCAAAACCTGTTATTTTGGGGTTTACTCAAAACTATATAGACTGATGTAGGATTTTTTATGGACTAAATTAAAGTTATAACACATGGATATTATCAGTATAATTATAGGAGTTGGAGCTCTGCTCATCGGCGCAGCAATTGGTTATTTTTTATCGAAAAAATCGGTTGACCAACAAAACCAAATCCTCATCGACACGGCGACCAGTAAGGCCAAAGAAATTGTCGGCGAAGCCGAAAGAGAAGGGGAGGCCATCAAGAAAGAAAAGATATTTCAAGCCAAAGAAAAATTTTTGGAACTGAAAGCGGCCCATGAAGATTCCGTCAACCAGCGTGAAAGGAAAATCGCAGACTCGGAATTGAAAGTAAAGGAAAGGGAAGATAAACTCAAACTTGACTTTTCTGAATTGCAACGTCAAAGAGACCAATTGAAGTCCGAATCCGCCAACCTTCAGTCGCGCCAAGACAAATTAAATTTGCGGCAAAAAGAAGTGGACACCATGCATAAAAAGCAGGTGGAAGTATTGGAAAAAGTGGCCAATTATACCGCTGAAGAAGCCAAAGAAGAACTGCTCGACACCCTCAAAGAAGAAGCTAAATCCAAGGCCCAGTCCCATATTCAGGAAATCATGGCTGACGCCGAATTGAATGCAAAGAACGAAGCCAAAAAAATCATCATACAATCCATTCAAAGAATCGGAACCGAACAAGCCGTAGAAAATGCCGTGTCGGTTTTCAATATTGAATCCGACGAAGTCAAAGGTCGCATTATCGGTCGCGAAGGCCGAAATATACGTGCAATTGAAGCTGCTACGGGTGTTGAGATAATTGTAGATGATACGCCGGAAGCCATCATTCTTTCCTGTTTCGATCCGGTAAGAAGAGAAATTGCTCGGTTGTCTTTACACCGTTTGGTCACCGATGGAAGAATCCACCCCGCCAGAATCGAAGAAGTGGTTGCAAAAACCACCAAACAGATTGACGACGAAATCATCGAAGTCGGAAAGAAGACAATTATGGATTTAGGAATCCACGGTTTACACAAAGATTTGGTAAGGATTGTGGGGCGGATGAAATACCGCTCTTCCTACGGCCAGAATTTATTGCAACACTCACGTGAAGTTGCTCACCTTGCCGGGACGATGGCAGCAGAACTCGGATTGAACGCCAAATTGGCCAAACGCGCCGGTTTATTGCACGATATCGGTAAAGTACCGGAACATGAATCGGAATTGCCACACGCGATTCTCGGTATGCAATGGGCTGAAAAATATGGCGAACACCCCGATGTAATCAACGCGATTGGAGCGCACCACGACGAAATTGAAATGACTTCACTCATTTCTCCAATCGTACAAGTATCGGATGCCATCAGCGGTGCCAGGCCGGGTGCCAGAAGACAGGTGGTCGAATCTTACATCCAAAGGTTGAAGGATTTGGAAGCGACCGCACTGAGCTTCGACGGTGTCGAAAAAGCATTTGCAATTCAAGCCGGGCGAGAGTTACGTGTAATGGTCGAAAGCGATAAGGTGGACGATGCCAAAGCATCCGAACTTTCGTTTTTGATTACCGATAAAATCCAAAACGAACTGACTTACCCCGGACAAGTCCGGGTTACCGTGATTCGCGAGACGAGGGCGGTAAATATTGCACGGTAATTAATTAAAAAAAATCCGAAAAATTTTTGAAAACCTGAACAATTGATTCGGGTTTTTTTTGTGACTTCCATCATGCCTCAAATGCACTGTCCATCACTTTTCCATAGCCATTTCGTAGTTCTTGAGGGTGAAATTCTAACGCGAATCAATTAATTGATAATCAAAAGAATAACATCTTTGTTGATAACCTATCAATATCTTTTCGGTGTTTTATAGCCAATAAACTTTTCATTATTATAATTTTGAAAATACCAAAAAGACATTCAGAAAAATCTTAAAGTTTTGAAAACAAATAGGTTCATTTCAGGTAAATGAATCGGGTATTTTTGACCCTAATTTTTTCGAGTGATTGGAGGTTCGTTGCAAAATAAAAAATAACTGAAAAAACGATTAATATGTCCATATTTGATAGAAGAATTAATTACAAGCCGTTTGAATATCCGGGGATATTTCAATTCACGGATGCCATCAACAAATCATTTTGGGTACATAGCGAAGTGGATTTCACTGCGGATACACAGGATTTTCATTCGCACCTTTCAATTGCCGAACGTAACGCCATTAAAAACAGTTTATTGGCCATCGCCCAAATTGAGGTTGCCGTCAAAACCTTTTGGGGCGATATTTACCAACATTTTCCGAAACCCGAATTCAATGGACTTGGGGCGACTTTTGCCGAATGTGAATTCCGCCATTCCGAAGCCTATTCCCGTCTGCTCGAGGTGCTAGGTTACAACGATGAATTCCAAGGTTTGTTGAACGTTCCGGTCATCCGCGAAAGGATTGATTACCTTTCGGCCGCGCTCAAGGACGCCAAGTCAGAAGACCGGAAAAAATACGTTGTATCGTTAATCCTGTTTTCAATCCTGATCGAAAATGTTTCCTTGTTCAGCCAATTCGCCATTATTTTATCTTTTACCCGTTTCAAAGGCTTGATGAAAAACGTAAGCAATATCATTGCATGGACATCGGTAGATGAGCAAATCCATGCCAATGCCGGGATTTATATCGTCAACAAAATCCGGGAGGAATTCCCTGATTTTTTCGATGAAGATACCGTTCAATACCTTTATGAAACCGTTGAACATTCGATTGATATAGAAGAGAAGATTTTGGATTGGATTTTCAATGAAGGTGAAATTGAAACCGTAAACAAAAAGAATTTATTGAATTTCATGAAATTCCGGGTGGACGATAGCATGAAAAAAATCGGAATGAAACCCATTTATAATATTTCCCAAGAATTGTACAGGCCTATGGCATGGTTCGAGGAAGAGGTTTTTGCCAACAGCTTGGATGACTTCTTCGCCAAACGGCCCGTTGACTATACCAAGCACGACAAATCCATCACCGCCAACGATTTATTTTAAATAAAAAAAACACAAAATATGGAATCAAATCACAACGAACTTCCCATACAAACCTCGCTGCAACCCGAATTGAGAGAAAAACTTTGGTGGAAAAACGAAGAAAGCGAACAAATCCTCAACCGCGGTTACTTGTTAAAAGGAGAAACCGTCGAGGGAGCCATTGAGAGGGTTTGTGCCGCCGCGGCAAAACGACTTTACAAACCGGAATTAAAAGAATCTTTCATGGAAATGGTCGAACGCGGATGGATGAGTTTGAGTTCCCCCATTTGGGCTAATATGGGGACGGAAAGAGGCTTGCCAATCTCCTGTTTCAATGTCCATATTCCGGATAGCATAGAAGGCATCACCCATAAATTGGGCGAAGTAATCATGCAAACCAAAATCGGAGGCGGGACTTCCGGTTATTTCGGGTCGTTGAGAGAAAGAGGAAGTGCGGTAACCGATAATGGCAAAAGTAGTGGAGCCGTAAGCTTCATGAAATTGTTCGATACTGCGATGGACACCATCTCCCAAGGAGGCGTAAGGAGAGGTGCGTTCGCCGCTTATTTAGACATCGATCATGCCGATATTGAAGAGTTCCTGAAAATTAAAAACATCGGAAACCCAATCCAAAACCTGTTTACCGGTGTTTGTGTACCCGATTACTGGATGCAGGAAATGGTGGACGGTGATATGGAAAAACGCCAAATTTGGGCAAAAGTTTTGGAAAGCCGCCAACAAAAAGGCCTTCCTTATATTTTATTCTCAGACAATGTGAATCGGAATAAACCCCAAGTTTACAAAGATTTGAACATGCGCATACACGCAAGTAACCTCTGTTCGGAAATCATGTTGCCATCCAGGGAAGACGAATCATTTATTTGTTGTCTTTCCTCCATGAATTTGGAATTGTATGATGAGTGGAAAGATACCGAAGCGGTGAAACTGGCTATTTTCTTTTTGGATGCGGTTTTACAGGAATTCATTGAAAAAACAGAAGGAAACCATTATCTGGCCTCAGCCAATCGCTTTGCAAAACGGCACAGGGCACTTGGTCTCGGCGTTTTGGGATGGCATTCTTATTTACAGAAAAATATGATTCCATTCGAAGGATTGGAAGCCAAAATGCTGACCACCGAAATTTTCAAACACATACAAGACAGGGCCGATAAAGCCACCCAGGAGTTGGCACGGATTTATGGCGAACCCGAATTACTCAGGGACTATGGACGTAGGAATACTACCACTTTGGCCATTGCACCGACTACTTCATCCTCAGCCATTTTGGGGCAGACTTCACCGGGAATCGAACCTTTCAGCAGTAATTATTACAAAGCCGGTTTATCCAAAGGGAATTTCATGCGGAAAAACAAATACCTTGCTAAATTATTGGTGGAAAAAGGTTTGGACAATGAAGATACTTGGAGAAACATCATGTTGAACGGTGGAAGCGTACAACACGTGGAAGGATTGACCGACCATGAGAAGGCTGTGTTCAAGACTTTCAAAGAAATCAGCCAGCTGGAAATCATTCAACAAGCTTCCATCCGACAGAAGTATGTAGATCAATCCCAAAGCCTGAACCTCAATATCCCGTCGGAACTCCCAATCAAAGACGTCAACAATTTAATCATAGAAGCTTGGAAATTAGGAGTGAAAACACTCTACTACCAACGAAGCCAAAGCGTTTCAAAGGAATTGGTTACCAACTTAGTGAGTTGCAGTAGCTGCGAATCTTAAAACAACTCATAGTTAGTTTTTACAACCCTCAACCGATTGCTTGGTTAAGGGTTGTTTTTTTATTGGTTCTCATTGGAACGATATTTGCTTGAAAAAAACCCGGAAAGGGAAGAATCAATGAAGCCTGTATATTTTATACTAACCATATTTATAGTTATATCTTGTAATACAATGCAACAAAACGGAGCAGTGCCTTATGATGCTGTGAGTTTGGTTGAATCCACCCCCATGATCAATGATTACGGTAAAACCATCTTAGAGCGGTTTGACCCACCCGAAGGATTTGCAAGAGTTGAACTCCAAAGTGGTTCTTTCGGAGTATTTTTACGAACCTTACCGTTGAAACCCGAAGGTGCTCCAGCAAGAATGTATGACGGAAAAATCAAGCCCAACCACAATATTTATGTTTCGGTCGTCGATATGCCCATTTCACCTTTGGACTTACAATCCTCTGCCGATGCGGTAATCCGCTTGAAGTCCGAATACTTGTATGCCAAAAAGGATTTTGACAAAATTGCCTTTCATGCTAATAAAGAAAAATTCGCTTTCTCTGATTTTGCCGCTGGTGACACTTCCCAAACCAAATTCCAGGAATATCTGGATCATGTGATGGAAAAGGTTTCCACACCGAGTTTTTGTGACGACCTTACATTGGTGAACTTAAAAGATATTCAGGTCGGTGATATTTTTATCCAAAGAAACAATCCGAACGGTCACGCCGTGGTGGTAGTGGATCTGGTAAAAAATGATGCGGGTGAAAAACTCTTTTTATTAGCCCAAAGTTACCAGCCCGCACAGGAAATTCAAATCATTGCCAATCCGACGAGGGATGACATCAGTCCATGGTATGAAGTAAAAGAAGGACAGATGCTTACACCCGAATGGCGTTTCCTGAGTTCAGACCTGATGCGCTTTAAAGATTTGAAAGACTAATTCCTGCTTCCTATAATTTTCTTATTTTTGAACTAAATTTACATGATGGCAAAATCATTTCCGGTATTATTTGGTGGGATTTTATTCTTGTTCTTTGCTTGTAACCATGCGAAAGTGACCGCACAAAATGAAAATAGTTTTGATGTTCTTTACCAGTCCGAGTATGGCGGAAATGGTGTGGAAGAAACCCAATTAATTGACGATCAATCTGAATTGGCCTCATTTTGGTCGCAGACCGTTTTTGAATACGGTGAAAATATCCCCAAAATCGATTTTACCCAAAACACCGTCATCGTTCAACATTTTCCGAGCCGGAACTCAGGAGGTTCCTATTACAGAGTAGATTCGGTATCTTATGAAGGAAATTTGATCAGGGTGAATTATACGGTCAACGAACCCTCCGGAATGGTCACAACCGCCATTACCAATCCATTAATTGTTTTAAAGGTCAAGAAAATAGAAAACCCCAAAATTGAATTCATAAATTCAAACCAGAATTGATATGCAACGAGTATATTTAGACAATGCCGCCACCACACCGATGCACAATGAAGTCATCGAAACCATGACGGAATGTATGCAAACTGTTTACGGAAACCCGTCTTCCACCCACGTTTTCGGGCGCGAAGCCAAAGCTCGGATGGAACTTTCACGAAAAAAAATTGCGGGATTGCTCAACGTATCTCCCGCAGAAATTATATTTACTTCTTGCGGCACGGAGTCCAATAATTTCATCATCCGTTCCTGCGTAGACCATCTCGGGGTTCAGCGGATTATCACTTCTACCTTGGAACATAAATGCGTTCAGGAAACCGTTTCTGAAATGGAAACCTCTAAAAATGTGGAAGTCATCAGGGTGAAATTAGATGAATACGGATCCGTTGACTACCACCAATTGGAACAAATCCTGAAATCATCCAACAAAAAGACGTTGGTGACCTTGATGCATGCGAACAACGAAATCGGAAATTTATTAGACATAGAAAAAGTACAAAGACTTTGTGAAGAAAATGATGCCTTGTTCCATACAGATACGGTTCAAACCATAGGGCATTATCCCTTGGACTTGAGTGCTTCAAAAATTGATTTTGCTTCTTGCAGCGCACATAAACTGCATGGTCCCAAAGGAATTGGTTTTGCTTATATTAAAAAATCACTCGGCTTTAAACCGCAAATTACCGGCGGAGGCCAAGAACGAAATCTGCGTTCCGGAACCGAAAACGTCTATGGCGTGGTCGGATTGGCAAAGGCATTCGAAATGGCGACCGAGGACATGGACGCGCACCGGGAGTACATTGAAGGCTTAAAATCTTACGCAATAGAAAAATTAATGGCAGAAATTCCCGGCGTTCTATTCAACGGGCTTTCTGGCGATTTGCAAAAAAGCCTTTATACGGTTTTGAATGTTCGTTTACCGTTCAAAGACCCATTAATCGGATTTGAATTGGAATTGAAGGGCATTGCCGTTTCACAGGGGAGCGCCTGCAGTTCGGGCGCATCCAAAGTTTCGATGGTTATCCAATCCATTTTGGATCCGGAAACCATAGAAATAACCACTCCTTTGCGTATATCTTTTAGTTGCTACAATACACGGGAAGAAATCGACCGCTTGGTGGCTGTCTTGAAGCAAATAGCCGAAAAACATTTGGTTCTGCATTAATGAACAGAATCGACCTTGTTTTGGCAATCATTTTAATCATCGGATTTATCAGCGGTTTCCGAAAAGGACTTATCCAATCTGCATCCGGATTTATCGGTATCGGATTGGCCATCTGGATGGGTTTTAATTTTTCCGCTTTCCTCGAAGGATTCGTCGCCCAACAAGAATTCATTCCCCGCACATGGATTAAAATAGTCTCGCTGCTGCTCACAATAGGATTGATAATTTTAGCCGTTAAACTGCTTTCAAAAATCGTACACCAAGTCGTCCATGGCGTGGGTTTGGGTTTCTTCAACCGATTAGGCGGCGCGGTTTTCGGGTTTTTACTCTATGTTTTGGTGTTGAGTGCAATCTATTATTATACCCCAACTTTTCTTTTGCAAATGATTGATGCAGAAACTTGGGAACAAAGCCAAATCATTCCTTATTTAACCAAAACGGCTGAATACATGAAAATAAGTTTCTTGTAAAACTTTTTAAGATTTTTAAGAAACCTTATATTTGAGCCTTTAAAAATAATTAGGAAATGGATTTTCAACTATCAGAAGAACACTTGATGATTCGCCAAGCGGCAAGGGATTTTGCACAATCGGAACTGCTCCCCGGCGTAATCGAACGCGACGAACACCAGAAATTCCCTACGGAACAAATCAAAAAAATGGGCGAACTCGGCTTCCTCGGAATGATGGTTGACCCCAAATACGGTGGAAGCGGTCTGGACACCATGTCCTACGTTTTGGCGATGGAAGAAATCTCCAAAATAGATGCTTCCGCTTCTGTAGTGATGTCGGTAAACAATTCACTGGTTTGCTGGGGGATTGAAAAGTTCGGGACAGAAGAACAAAAGCAAAAATATTTAACCAAACTAGCCACCGGTGAACAAATCGGTGCATTTTGCCTTTCCGAACCCGAAGCCGGTTCAGATGCGACTTCACAAAGAACCACCGCCGAAGACAAAGGTGATTATTATTTACTGAACGGAACCAAAAACTGGATTACAAACGGTGGAACGGCTTCCGTTTATTTGGTTATAGCCCAGACCAACCCTGAACTCGGCCACAAAGGAATCAACTGCCTGATTGTCGAAAAAGGGATGGAAGGTTTCCAAGTCGGTTTGAAAGAAAATAAATTGGGAATCCGCGGGTCCGATACGCATTCACTCATGTTTACCGATGTGAAAGTACCCAAAGAAAACCGAATCGGTGAAGACGGCTTCGGATTTAAATTTGCCATGCAAACCTTGTCCGGCGGAAGAATCGGGATTGCTTCCCAAGCCTTGGGCATCGCCAGTGGCGCTTATGAATTGGCATTGAAATATTCCCAAGAGCGAAAAGCATTTGGAAAACCCATCTCGGAGCATCAGGCAATCGCCTTCAAATTGGCTGATATGGCAACCAACATCGACGCAGCCAGGCATCTTTGCATGCACGCAGCTTGGTTGAAGGACCAAAAACAAAACTTCGACAAAGAGGGCGCAATGGCCAAACTTTTCGCTTCCAAAACCGCAATGGACGTAACCGTAGAAGCAGTTCAAATCCATGGAGGATACGGTTATGTGAAAGAATACCATGTGGAACGTTTGATGCGTGACGCTAAAATCACTCAGATTTACGAAGGGACTTCCGAAATCCAGAAAATCGTGATTTCACGTTCTGTGTTAAAAGGATAATCATTTTTAAATAAAAAGTTTGATAGCGCCGCAACTCCTTGCGGCGTTATTCTTTTCAACCTGTTATTTCCATTTTATTTTATACCAATATTGCCGTAAATTGAGCGGAAAATCATACAAATGTTTGAAGAGCTAATCGCCTATTTTCAGGATAAATCCGTTGACATCACGCCTGAATTCCTCCGGATTATGGACAAGCATCTGGAGGAAAAACACATAAGCAAAAACGAAATCATATTGCGCCAGGGCGAATCCGGCCTGCATACCTATTTTGTGGCGCAAGGTTTACTTCGCGCTTTCACCATTGATGAACAGGGCAAGGAACACATCCTGCAATTCGCACCCGAAAACTGGTTGATTTCCGACCGATCCGGGATTTTGTTTCAGGACTTATCCGAACAAAATATCGATGCCGTTGAAAACTCAAAAATCATATTGATCAACGAAGCATTCTTTGAAGAAGTCACCGCACTGAGCCCCTCTTTCCGTGCCTACAATCTGTTTGCGCTCAACAACCACATCCACTTTTTACAGCGGAGAATCAACCTTTTGCTGGGTGCGACCGCCGAAGTCCGTTACCTGGATTTCATCAAACTCTACCCGGACATCATGCAGCGCGTCCCGCAATGGATGATCGCTTCTTACCTCGGAATTACGCCCGAATCCTTGAGCCGTGTCCGCAAAGAATTGGCCCGAAAGAATTTCAAACCGGGCTAAACAGTTTTCCACTCAATCATTTTGTGAAATAACCCTGTCAAGGTTCCAAACCTTGACAGGGTTGAATGATTACTTAACCAGTTTTTCCGTTTTCAAAACCTTTCCTTCGGATTCTACTACTACATAATAAATTCCCTTGGGAAAATTAAAATCCAATTTGGTTTCATCCGCACTTAAATCTTGTAGTAGAACCAATTCTCCCAAAGAATTCAATATTTTGATTCGGGCATTTTTCAAACCATTCACTCCAATGGTTAATTGGTCATTTACAGGGTTGGGGTAGATGGAGACGGCAGAATTATTCTGCTCTTTAATGGACATTTCAGCATTGCCATAATAAGTTTCATTGCCTTCTCCATTGGTGACGATCAATGTAAGCATTCCGTTAATTTCAGTTATTTCATACAGAAACGGGTTCTTGGCTTCATCCTGAAAATCCCTCCAAAAATTCGTATATAAATCTTCAAATTCTTGCAAGTGGGTGAGGTGTGGATTGCATTCAGACATCGTGTCATAAACATATTCACAGCTAAATTCCGTATCATTAATAGTGTTGATATTCATGAGAACTTCATGCGCACACAATGCAGCGGTCAGATGGTAAGAACCTTCCGCTTCATCAAAGTAAAGCCGCGCATCTGCAAAATTACTTTCCGGTGCAGGCGTAGGATACTCGACTCCATCCTCCACTATTTTGGTCAAATACCAAAGGTTCCCCAATAATTCATTTTGTTGGGAAAACACATTGGAGTAGCTCAGACAAAAGAGCAAAGCAGTATAAAATATTTTTTCCATGGTACTAATCTTTAATTCGTTTTTGTAGATTCAACAAGGTAAATAAACCCATTGACAATCCACTATTGTAGATTTCAGTTTATACCAAAGTTAAAAAATAAATCAATCCCAACTACCAAAGTAAATTTGTAACTTTCACAGAATAAATCCGAATTTATGTCCAACATCAGTTTAATCATCGAAGAAAGAGCCGCCGACATCGGCAATTTCATGGTAGGGCGCCTGCTCCCGTTCAAACAGAAACGGGCCGTCGGGCCATTCGTATTCATCGACCACATGGGCCCCGCCAACCTCAAGGATTACCAAAACTTAGACGTCGCACCCCATCCGCATATCGGGCTTTCCACACTTACCTATTTGTTCGAAGGTGCCATCATACACCGCGACAGCATCGGTTCTGTCATGGAAATCCAGCCCGAAGCGGTCAATTGGATGACCGCCGGCAAAGGCGTGGTCCATTCCGAACGTACGCCCGAATACCTGCGGACCTCAGAAAAACGCTTGCACGGTTTACAGATTTGGGTCGCCATGCCCAAAGAATTAGAAGAAATCGAACCCAACTTCACCCATATCCCCGCCGAAACCATCCCGCACTGGGAGCAGGATGGCATGTTTCTCAAACTCATCGCCGGCAATTTATTTGGCCATGCATCGCCCGTTCCCGTTTACAGCCCGCTTTATTTCTTGGAAATCAAAAGCAAAGAAGCCGTCAAAGTGAACATCGGCAGCGATTTATTCGGCGAAAGCGCATTGTATATTTTAAACGGAACCATCCAAAGCGAAGGGATTCAGTACCACCCCAAACACATTTTGATTGCCAAAGATGCCCGTTTGTGTGAATTTGAAATGGCCGAAAACACCACCGTTTACATCTTTGGCGGCGAACCATTTCCCGAAGAAAGATTCATTTATTGGAACTTCGTTTCCAGCGACAAAGAAAGGATTGAAACCGCGAAACAAGATTGGCTGGAGCAGAATTTCCCCGAAGTTCCCGGTGAAACAGAATTCGTGCCACTGCCGCCACAGAACCCCAACATCAGAATGAAATAATGAGCACAAAACTAACAGTCAAAACCGGAAAAGAAAACTACCGGACTGTCGTCATAAGCGATTCCCACCGGTTTGTAGCCGACGAACCCATCCAAGCAGGCGGCAAAGATTTAGGCCCCAACCCGGGCGAACTGCTTGCCGCATCGCTGGCAACCTGCACCGCCATCACCATGAAAATGTATGCCGACCGAAAAGGTTGGAGCCTCAATGAGATTGTCGTTGAAGTCGATTTCGAATGGAATCGCAAAGAAAACTTTACCGTTTTTACCAAATCCATTCAAATTGATGGCAATTTAGACGCAGAACAACGTGACAAACTCATGGAAATCGGCGGTAAATGCCCCATTCACCGCACACTCAACGGAAGTATTGAAGTCAAACAAAATTTAATGGAATAATAGGAGCCGAACCTTTATTGAAAAAAAAACTTTGATGATAACCACCCGGTCAAATAAATTCCACCCATGATTTATAAACAACAAAATTTAAAAAAATGAATATAGAACTAACAAATGACGGAAAAAAAGGCAAATTCATGGCACTGGAAAACAACGTCCACGCCGGCGAAATGACCTTTACTTGGGCTGGCGACCAGAAATTCATCATCGACCACACCGAAGTCAATCCCGATTTCCGCGGACAATCCGTCGGTAAACAATTGGTCATGGCCGCCGTGCAATTCGCCCGCGAAAGAGACGTAAAAATCATCCCGCTCTGTCCCTATGCCAAAAGCGTTTTCCAAAAATCAGAAGACATCCGTGACGTACTGGCCTAAATCCGGCCCATTCTCCACGTCACCCTGAGCATTCTTCCCGTCACCCTGAGCCCATCGAAGGGTTATGGTCGTGGTTCGACAGGCTCACCATGACGCAGCTCACCATGAGGAAAACCACTTATTCAAACTAATCACACGTCACTCTGAGCTTGTCGAAGAGTACTTTTGCCTTTTTCCTTTTCCTCCGTCACCCTGAGCCCGATAGCTATCGGCATGCCGAAGAGAACTTTTGCCTTTTGACTTTTGCCCTTTGCCTTCAACATTCTCGCACCAACTACCCAATAATTCCCACCAACTACCCAATAACTCCTGCCAACTACTTAATAACTCCTACCAACTATGTATGAACGAGCACCAACTACCCTTGAACTTCTGCCAACTACCCTTGAATTCCTGCCAACTACCCCTGACAACTTGTCATTTTAGCGTTTGAAACCGGCTCCTGAAGAACTTCCCCGGCCCTGATTAACTCCTACCTTATAATATTTATCAGTTTTATTGAAAAAAAGTTTAATTCTCCGTTGATTTGCAATTAAATATTCAAAATGAAATCCCCTAAATTCCTGTTCTTCCTGTTCATTCCCATATTATTCCTAAATGCCCAAGAGGCAAAACCCTTTCAGTTCTACAACCAAAAAGGAAAAACGGTTAAGTTTGATAAAATGGTCAAAGACTTGGCGGAATATGACGTCGTTTTGTTTGGTGAACACCACAACAACTCCATCAACCATTGGTTACAATTGCGAATTACAAAAGCCCTTTTTGCGCAGAGAAACGGACAATTGACTTTGGGTGCCGAAATGTTTGAACGCGACAACCAGTCCCAACTCAACGATTATTTATCCGGAAAATTAGACGAGAAAGCATTGAAAGATTCCATCCGCCTCTGGCAAAACTTCGAAACCGATTACAAACCTTTGGTCGATTTTGCCAAAGACAAAAAACTCAAATTCATCGCAACAAATATCCCGAGAAGATATGCTTCCATCGTTGCAAAAAAAGGATTAGACAGCCTGAATACCGTAACCGAAAAAGAAAAATCATGGATGATGAAACTCCCCGTTGAAGTCACCTTGGACACACCCGGCTACCCCGAAATGATAGAAATGATGGGCGACCATGCAGGGCCAAACCCGATGAACTTTGTCGCGGCCCAAGCAGTAAAAGACGCGACCATGGCAGAATCCATTGAAATGAAATCGGAAAAGGGAAAGTTGTTTCTGCATTACCACGGCGATTACCACAGCAAAGCTTATGGCGGCATTTATTGGCACTTGAAAAAGCTAAACCCCAATTTGAAAATCGCTGTGATTTCTGTTTTTGAATCGGATGATGAAAACCTTTCCTTACCCAAGGAAGACCTCACCCCGACTGAATACAATTTGGTAATTCCCGCCGATATGACGAAGACTTATTAAAACAATCTGATAAAGAAATAAATCAGCGCAGCAATTAATCCCGAAACGGGAATCGTCAAAATCCAAGCCCACAACAAATTAATGGTCACACCCCAACGCACGGCCGAAACCCTTTTCGTTATGCCTACCCCGATAATCGATCCCGTAATCGTGTGGGTAGTAGAAACCGGAACACCCAGAAATTCCGCCAAGTAAAGCGTCATCGCACCTGCGGATTCTGCTGCAACCCCTTCCAAAGGTGTCACTTTGGTAATTTTGGTTCCCATCGTTTTCACGATTTTCCATCCTCCGCTCATGGTTCCCAATCCGATTACTAAGAAAGATACAAACGGAACCCAAGCCCATTCACTTACAAAATAATTGAACTGATTGTCGGCATCAATCCAATCCTGGTGCCCGGCCTGCACATGGTAAAAGATTACCGCCGCACCGATGATTCCCATTACCTTTTGCGCATCATTTCCACCATGCCCCAGACTGAATAGGGCAGAAGAAACCAATTGCAGGCGTTTGAACCATTTTTCAGCTTTTTTATGATTGGAACGCCGGCAGATATTCATGATGAGAATCGTGAGAAAATAGGCTATCGTCATCCCAATCATGGGCGCGAGGAATATGAAAAGGAAAACAGGAATTACTTTTACATAATTGATTACATCTTCACCGTTTTGAGCAAAAGCACCCGCATGTGCGATGGCCGCACCAATGAATCCTCCGATCAAAGTATGGGAAGAAGAAGACGGAATGCCGAACCACCAAGTCAGTAAATTCCATATAATCGCCGCGATAATCCCGGCCAGAATCACTTCCAGTGTAATGAAGTTCTCGTTGACCGATTTGGCGATGGTATTCCCGATTTTGAATTCGCCAATCCAATATTTAGAAATAAAATAAGCGGCAAAGTTAAAGGTCGCAGCCCATAAAACCGCTTGGAAGGGTGTCAAAACACGGGTTGCAACGATGGTGGCAATTGAATTGGCGGCATCATGGAAACCATTGATGAAGTCGAAAATCAACGCCAATACGATGATTACAATCAGAAGTATGAGGGATGAATCCATTGCGAAGTTTAAGAATGTTTAACGGAGATGGACTCCAAGACATCCGCGACATATTTGCATTTGTCTGTCGTGGTTTCCAAGGCGGAAAATACTTCTTTGTAAATGATTATTTCTTTGACGTTCTCGTATTGGTCAAATAGTTCGTAAATCTCTTTGTCGTATATATTATCGACTTTGTTTTCGAGTTTATTAATCCTTTCGCAACATTTGATTACATTTTTTAAATCCCTGGAGTTTTCCAAGGAAACGATTGCTTTCTGAATATTTTCACAAGCTTCCAGATTGGCCTCAGTTATTTTCCGGATGGATTTCTTAACTTTTTCTACTTGGTAAAGCCGGAGCCTGCTGCCGCTCGCGTCTATATAGTCAGTAACTTCATTCATCTTATTGGCCAAAGCATATATGTCTTCCCGGTCAAATGGTGTAAGGAAATTCCGGCTGAGTTCCAGGTTGATGTCGCGGGTAATTTTCTCGCTTTTGTCTTCTAATTTGGTGAGTTTGTCAAAATATACATCTCTTTCCCCGGCCTTTACGTTGACGGCTTCGTGCAAAGTCGTTGCCATGTCTACGAGGATTTTGGCCAAATCATGAAAGAGCGGGAAAAATTTTTTGTCCTTGGGGACTAAAAATTGTAAAAATTTATTTACTGACATAATCTTCTTAAATGCGGGGCAAAGATAATCAACCCAATATTAAATTAAAGTTAAGTATAAATTATTTAAGAATTTCCAATCCGGTTTAAAATAAATAAAAAAATGCCTTTACATTGGTTGCAAAGGCATTTTCGAAATTAATTATAACTTGAAATTAATAATCGTAAGTGTTGTCGGTATCCCCGCCGAATTCCCACGTAAGTGCAAAACGAAGGGTGTTTTCCAAGGCATTGTTGGTGTCGGACATCGGAATCAAATAAGAGAAATCCAGGCCGAAAGCATTGTATTTCAACCCTGCTCCCAGAGTTATGTGTTGTCTGTCTCCTTTCAAAGGACTTTCATGGAAATATCCCCCACGGATAAACAAAACATCGTTGTAAGAATATTCAGCGGAAGCCGCCCAAGTAAATTCTTTGATTTCTTCTCCAAATCCGCCCGGGGCATCACCAAATGAACTAAACATTCCCTCCACAACCCCTTTGTTAGGGATGTACCGCGTTCCGGGGATTTCGTTCCCGTCCGCATCTGTTTCATAAGTTGGCGTAGGAACCAAAAGTTTATTGGTTTCTAAAGTCACGGCGACGGTATTGTAATCGTCCAGAATGAAGTCATATCCTGCACCGATTCTCAGATTTGTCGGCAAATAAGCTGCATTGTCTTCATTGTTGGAATAATCGAGTTTCGGACCGATGTTGCTGATGTTGAAACCTGCACGTGCACGGCCTTCGAAGCTGTTCCAGCTATGGCGCGGAGTCTGGTAGAAACCGGAAACGTCAACCGCAAAAGTGTTGGCGGGCTGAACGGTTCCGTCGTCAATATTATTAAACAAATCCGATCGGACAAATCGCCCGGTCACCGCCATGCTGTACGTATCGGAAAGTTTCAATCCATAGGACAAATCGATGGAGAATTCATTGGGTTTAGCTATTCCGGTATTTACAATTTGGTTACCAATCAGTTCGGTCAAGTCGATTTCACCGATGTTAAAATAATAAATACTGGCGGAAAGCGTACTTCTTTCTTCACTTCCAAGGAAGGTGTAATAAGAAGCATTTAACAAGAAAACATCGTCTGTAATCCCGCTCATATAAGGGGTATAAGAAACAGCGATGCCGGAGTAACTTTTGCTGAATGCGTATTTGGCGGGGTTCCAATATTGTGAGAAAGCGTCAGCGGAAGTCGCGGCTCCCATATCTCCCAAAGCTCCTGCCCGTGCATCGGGTGAAACCCGTAGAAAAGGTGCTCCTGTCAGAACAGGGTTAGGCTGTTCTTCCTGTGCAAATGTAAATACTGATACAAACAGTAAACATCCAATCGATATTTTTTTCATCATCATTTATAATTATTTTAATATCACTAACTTTTCAATCGCCGTAGCCGAACCTTTACAAAGCTCCGTATCTACGCCACGTGCTGTGACGCGGTAAATATACACTCCTTTTCCGATTTTATCGCCAAAATCATCCAATCCATCCCAAGGAATTGCAAACCTCCCGGTACGGTAACCTTCTCTCCAGGGCTCTGCTGAAACGGTCTGGCGAATTGTTTTCACCAATTTGCCGGAAATGGTAAAAATTTGCACCATCACATCCAGTTCTGCATCACAATTGTGTTCAAAGTGGAAGTAGGTCTGGTTGGTAAACGGGTTAGGCCAGTTCAACAATTTGTCAATATAGATATGGTCGGAACCATCTTCCATCACTACGAAATCTAACGTTTGTTCGGAAGAATTATTGTTGATGTCCCATGCCTTGAATACAATTTGATGGTTTCCCAAATCCAATCGATTGAGTTTGTACATCACTTGGCCTTTCTGGTAGTCCAAAACCTGGGGGTTGGTACAAGGGTTGTTGTCGCCGCCTTCATAATATTCATTCAACACATAAGTTCCTTCTACGTTTCCGTCCAATACGCCGGTAATGTCGTGGCCGATTGCGATTCCGCTGGTATTAATCCCGGTGCTGTCCACCAGACAAGCCAACAGGTAAGGGTCGCGGTCTGTAATCCCGCCGTCCACAAAATTCAGGTTGTTCATATACAATCCGATTGCAGGGCCATCGTCATCGTCGATGCCGTTTGGGTTTTGTCCGCCTACTTTTACGGTTTTGGTTGTCACGCCGTCTGTGACATTGTTGTGGGCATAAACCGTGAGTTTGCCGTTTCCGATTTCATAATTGATATCTTTCGGGACATAAAACTGGAATTTGAAATAACCGTTGGTCACATTGGTTCCGCCTTTGAATATGGCATTGATTTGTTCCTGATATTGGAGAATGTCCATATCCCCGTCATTGTTGAAAGTGGTTTTATTAATCGGTTTGTCAAACAAAGTGGCATTGGCTTTTCCGTTAAAAGAATTGTCTTTCAAGGTGCCGTTCACATTCAATACTTCCCCTTCAATTTCCACGAAATCTAATGCGCGGAAAACCCCGTCAAATGTTGCAGCGTCTTCGCCGTTTATTTTGGTTATCCGTATTTGCCTTGGCGGCCGTGTGATAGAGAGCATGGGGTCGCCCAATAAATTCACGCTGTAAGGGTCGTCATTTCCATAAGCGTGTATAACTTTCGCCCTCCTCAAAGCTTCTCCCAAAGGCAAATATTCTCCACCCTCTACATACAACAAATGTTCAACGATGACCTGGTTGAAACTCAATCCGTAGGAAACACCAATCGGTCGGCTGGTGGTTAGCATGCTGACCGCTCCTCCCACCGGGTTTTTAAACATATATTCTCCGGCTGAAGCGACTTCCGGAAGATCCCAAACCGTAAAATCGCAGGTAATCGTCAAAACTACCGGCAGACGAGAATACAGCCCGGAAAAGTTGCCGAATTCATTGATTTCTTCAAAAGTAACAACCCGCTCTTGTGCCCAACTCCGCGGGCCGCCATGCCCGAAATAAACGATTAATGCGCTTCCCAAATCAAAAGCATTGGTAATTCCTTGATTGACTTGAGGGTACCTTTGCCCGGCTGAAGTCCCACTTGCCGGGAAACCATCTAAATACAGCTTGCGCAAAGTGGCATAGGGAATATTATTTTGAATAAATTGGGCGGAAGTGCTTTCTACTTTATTGTGAAAAACCGAATTTCCTTCTCCGGGATCATCGTCATCTACCACCAGGTAAAATTTGGTTTTCCAATCACCGAAGGAAGAGCCTTGGTTGGGCAGTTTTTCATAGTAAGCAATCGTTTTGTCCACCATTACTTTAGCCTCTGCCAGATTATGAGCAGGAAACCTGCCGATGGCAATATCAGCTTGGTGAGACATGGTTGCCGCGTATTCGATATAGCTGCCGGGAGCCATGACGATATCCGTTTCATCCACCATAGCGAAAAAATCATCCGTCACATACGAATTGGATCCTGTTTCACCCAAAGGTTTAGACTCAAAACTCTGGTAAGATGGAACAAAGTGGGTATTGTTCGGAATCCTGTTTTTGAAATCATATGAAGCCCCACCAAATAACAAAGCATATTTTAAAGGACTTCCATTGTCACGGAGGTGTTTGAAGAAATCCCGAATGGCCGTAATATCCTGTGCTCCGGAGGAAAACTCATTGTAAATCTGCTCAGTTGTTACCACCGCTACTTTCACGCCATCGTTTAACTGCCGGAAATTGGCTAAGCGAGCTGCTTCCGAAATAAATTCCGGATGAACGACGATGGCATAATCGACCTCGGTGAGCGCGCGCAGGTTTTGGTTGGCTACCGGCCCCACATATTCCACTTCTGTAAAGGCCGAAGACTCATTGAACGCTATAAATTCATTTTGAAAATGAGGACTGGTAGACATATATTTATAGATGCCACCCGAACTAAGTACATTCATGGCTGTTGTATGGTCGGAGATATTCCAAATTCTTGGTGAACCGGAAACAGAAAAACCATAGATATTTCCGTCGTTTAAATCTTCCAGCCGCCTGAATTGCATTTGGCTTCCGTTAAAAGTTAACATTGCCAAGTATTTGACTTCCAAATAATCCAATAGGATAATCGCTCCCGGATTAGAAGAATC
>Ga0172382_10001992_pt1 | contig 35109 bp, 31 predicted proteins | sample Leawel138RmetaG_FD_122245 | JGI IMG/M metagenome (GOLD analysis project Ga0172382, IMG submission 122245) | Leachate microbial communities from a municipal landfill in Southern Ontario, Canada - Leachate well 138R metaG | ecosystem: Engineered > Solid waste > Landfill > Unclassified | place...
GCAGTTTCGTCGAACGAATCGGATGGACGTGCAGCCTCCGCCCCGAGTGCCATGCCCGGAATCAACGGGCGCAGGCACCGCCGGGCAGCGGCCCCCCGCTGCCCTCTGTCGCGCATTCGCCCGGCCGATGCCCCCGGTCCCCGCATATGCAGGGGTCAGGCGGCGCCGGGTTCGCGGAAGCTGATCGATTCGCCGCAGCCGCAGGCTTCGGCCACATTCGGGTTGCGGAAGCGGAAGCCGGATTCGAGCAGCCCGGTCTCGTAGTCGATTTCAGTGCCGATCAGGAACATCTGCGCCATCGGCGCAAGCATGACCCGGGCGCCGTCCTGTTCGACCATCGCGTCATGCGGATCGACCTCGGACACATAGTCCATGGTGTATTCCATGCCGGCGCAGCCGCCCTTCTTCACGCCGATCCGCAATCCCTGCGATTCGCGTGTCTGCATCAGCCGGGCGATCTGCTTCGCGGCGGCGGGGGTCAGCGTGACGGCCTGTTTTCCGGGTATGCCGAACATTCCAGCGGTCCTTCCAGCAGTCTTTCCTGTGCGCCCTTTCAATCTAGGGCCTTGCGGCCACGATCTCAAGCGCGGCGGACACCGGCAGTTCCGGCGCCGGGCCGCCCGGTGGTCGGTGCGGGCAAGGCCCGGCCCGCCGGATCATCGGCAAGGCACCTTCGCGCGCCGCCATCAAACCCGTGGGTTTGATCACATGAAGCCCAGTTCCAGCCGCGCCTCGTCGGACATCATGTCCATTCCCCAGGGCGGGTCGAAGGTCATCAGCACGTTGACCTGCTTGACGCCCGCCAGCGGCTCCACCGCGTCGGCGACCCAGCCGGGCATCTCGCCCGCCACCGGACAGCCCGGCGCGGTCAGGGTCATCACGATCTCGACCTCGTTCTCGGTGCTGATCTCGATGGTGTAGATCAGGCCGAGATCGTAGATATTGACCGGAATCTCCGGGTCGAAGACCGAGCGGCAGGCTTCGACGATGCTCTCGTAAAGCGGATGGTTGGTGGTTGACGGGCGGATCAGCGGTGCGCCCTCGACATGGTCCTGCGTCTGGCTGTTCATCTTTGCCCTCGCGGTTGTTGACCGATTATATAGGGAAAGCCGGGGCCGGGGTCCAGTGCATGCCGGACGGCGCGGCGGGGCGCCGCAGTCCGGCATTGCAGTCCGGCATCGCAGTCCGGGGGCCGACCGGACTCAGCCGTCGAGGAAGCGGGTGAAGGCGGCGACCGGCTCGCGCACGGTTTCAAAGCGGTTCTCGGGCGCGTCGGGGTCGGCGTGACCGAGCGCGATGCCGCAGATCACCTGCCGGTCGGCGGGAATGTCCAGCATTTCGCCGATCGGCCCGGCATATAGCGCGAAGGCCGCCTGCGGGCAGGTGTCCAGCCCGAAGCCCCGCGCCGCGATCATCACCGATTGCAGGAACATGCCGAGGTCCAGCCAGCTTCCCACCTCCATGTCGCGGTCCATGGTGAACAGCATCCCCACCGGCGCGCCGAAAAAATCGTAGTTGCGCGCGTGCTGGGCGGCCATGCGGTCGTGTTCGCCGCGCTGGATGCCGAGGCTTGCGTAAAGATCCCAGCCGACCTTGCGCCGCCGCGACAGGTAGGGCTCGCGCCACTGCTGCGGGTAGTAGTTGTATTCCCAATGGCCAGGGTCGCCCGAAAGCGACCGCGCCTTCAGCGCGGCGCCGAACTCGCGCAGCGGCTTGCCGGTCAGCACGATCGCCTGCCATGGCTGGATGTTCGATCCCGAGGGCGCGCGGGCGGCCAGCGCCAGGATCGCCTCGACGGTCTCGTGCGGGACCGGATCGGGCCGGAAGGCGCGGATCGAGCGGCGCGTGGCCAGGGCTTCCTGCGCGGAAAGGGCGGCGGGGGGCGGGGTCTCGGCGTTCATGCGGGCGGTTCCTGTCCGGGGCGTCGGGTTCTGGGGCCGAGTGGTAGGCCAGCGCCGGGGCGGGGTCCAGCCCCGGAAACCGGACCGGCACATTGCCTGATTCCGGCCGGCCCCGCGCCGCAACCGGGTTGGACAGGCCCGGCAAAGCCGATAGGCTGTCGGCGGGTGCGGGTCGTGCCGCACCGCAATCGCCGGGCCTGATCGGAGGACAATAGGCATGAGCGTGCAGATTTCAGGGGAACCGAGTTTCCGCGAATCGGTTGATCTGATGTTCAACCGCGCGGTGGCGCTGATGGACCTTTCCCCGGGGCTGGAACAGAAGATCAGGGTCTGCAACGCCACCTATACGGTGCGTTTCGGCGTCCGCCTGCGCGGCCGGATCGAGACCTTCACCGGCTACCGCTCGGTCCATTCCGAACATATGGAGCCGGTGAAGGGCGGCATCCGCTACGCCCCCACCGTCAACCAGGACGAGGTGGAGGCGCTCGCCGCGCTCATGACCTACAAATGCGCGCTGGTGGAAACGCCGTTCGGCGGCTCCAAGGGCGGCCTGTGCATCGACCCGCGCCAGTATGACGAACGCGAGCTGGAACAGATCACCCGCCGCTTCGCCTACGAGCTGATCAAGCGCGACCTGATCCACCCGGCGCAGAACGTGCCCGCCCCCGACATGGGCACGGGCGAGCGCGAGATGGCCTGGATCGCCGACCAGTTCGCCCGGATGAACACCACCGACATCAACGCGAAAGCCTGCGTCACCGGCAAGCCGCCCCATGCGGGCGGCATCCGCGGCCGGGTCGAGGCCACGGGGCGCGGCGTGCAATACGCGGTGCGCGAGTTCTTCCGCGAAAAGGCGGATATGGAGAAGACCGGGCTCACCGGCCAGATCGACGGCAAGCGCATCGTGATCCAGGGCCTCGGCAACGTGGGCTATCACGCCGCGAAATTCCTGTCCGAAGAGGACGGCGGCAGGATCATCGCCATCATCGAACGCGACGGCGCGCTTTACGACGAGCGCGGCATCGACGTGGAAAGCGTGCGCCAGTGGATGCTCAAATACGGCACCGTCGAGGGCTATCCCGAGGCAAAGCTGATCCCCGACGGCGCGTCGCTGCTGGAAATCGACTGCGACATCCTGATCCCCGCCGCGCTCGAAGGGGTGATCCACAAGGAAAACGCGCCGCGGATCAAGGCGCGGCTGATCGTCGAGGCCGCGAACGGCCCCACCACCTTCGGCGCCGACGAGATCCTGCGCGAAAAGGGCACCGTCATCATCCCCGACATGTATGCGAACGCGGGCGGGGTGACGGTGAGCTATTTCGAATGGGTCAAGAACCTGTCGCACATCCGCTTCGGCCGGATGCAGCGCCGCGCCGAGGAGGCGCGCTCGCGCCTGCTGGTCGAGGAGCTTGAACGGCTCTCGGCCGACCGCGGGCTGGGCTGGTCGCTGGCCGACGACTTCAAGGAGAAGTTCCTGCAAGGCTCCGACGAACTGGCGCTGGTGCGCTCGGGCCTCGACGACACCATGCGCACCGCATATCAGGCGATGCGCGAGGTCTGGCACGGCCGCAACGATGTCCAGGATCTGCGGCTGGCGGCCTATATCGTCGCCATCGACCGGGTGGCGACCTCCTACCGCTCGAAAGGGCTCTGAGCGGGGGCGGAGCGCGCCCGCCCGGCGTTGCATGGGTGGAGGGTTCGTTCGCAGGGGAATGCGTCCACTGGACGCCTTCCTGATCCTGCTCACCCTCCGGCGGGAGTATTTGTTGGCAAGATGAAGTTGAGGAGAGTCCTGAATGATCTTCATCTTGCCGGAAATACTCTCGGGGGTGAGCCGCGTTAAGAAAACCGTCCGGGGGACGGTTTTCAGCGGCGAACAATTGGCCGCAGGCCAGGAGGGGGCAGACGGCCCCCCTTTCTCCGGCCGGCACCTCTCGCGGCGCGGTGACTTGATCCCGGGCGCCGGGCTGCTATGGCTCGGGTCATGGAGACGCTGTCAACCGGGGCCGCCGCCCTTCGTGACGAGATCGAAGCCTGCCGCGCCTGTGCGGCACGGTTCGCGGCCACCGCGACCGCGCATGCGCCCCGGCCGGTGGTCTGGTTCCGGCCCTCGGCGCGGCTGCTGATCGCCGGGCAGGCGCCGGGGATGCGGGTCCATCTGGCGGGCGAGCCGTTCCGCGACCCCTCGGGCGACCGGCTGCGCGACTGGCTGGGGATGGGCGAGGCCGCGTTCTACGACCGCGACCGGGTGGCGATCGTGCCGATGGCTTTCTGCTTTCCGGGCTATGACGCCAGGGGGTCCGACCTGCCGCCGCCCGCGATCTGTGCCCGGTTGTGGCGGGCGCGGGTGATGGCGGCGCTGCCGGGGGTGCGGCTGGTGCTGGCGGTGGGCGGCGCGGCGCAGCGCTGGCACCTCGGCACCCGGGCGGGCGTCACCGAAACCGTGGCGGACTGGCGCAGGCACCGGGCGGCGGGCGTGTTCCCCTTGCCTCATCCTTCCTGGCGCAATACGGCTTGGCTGAAGCGCAACCCGTGGTTCGAGGCCGAGGCCCTGCCCGCGCTGCGCGCCGACATTGCCCGACTGTTGCGAGAATGACCCAAGGATGACCCCGCTCGACACCGCCTTCGCCGCCATGATGGCCGACCCCGAGGACGTGGGCGCGCGGCTTGCCTATTACGCCCGGTTGGCCGATGGCGAGCTTTACGTGCTGCTGGAAACCGAGGCCGAGGGTGAGGTGCTCTCGCCCCGCGTCTTTCCGCTCGACAGCGGCCCGGTGGTGCTGGCCTTCGACCGCGAGGAGCGGCTGGCGGAGTTCACCACCATTCCCGCACCCTATGCGGCGCTGCCGGGGCGGGTGCTGGTGCGGATGCTGGCGGGGCAGGGGGATGCGCCGCGACTGGGTCTGGGGGTGAATCTGGGCACCGAAACCGCCTGGATCGTCACGCCCGAGGCGCTGGACTGGCTGGCGGAGACGCTGGATCACGCACCCCAGCCCGCCGAGGCGCGGCCGCTGGCGTTCCACGCGCCCTTCGGCCTGCCGCGCGCGCTGATGGAGGCGCTCGACGCGAAACTGGCGCGGGCGGGCGGGCTGGCCTCCGGCGCGGTGCTGGCAGCGGCGGATTACGAAGGCGGCGGGCGGGGGCACATGCTGGCCTTCCTCGACGCGGCCGGGGGGGCCGAGGCCGCGCTGGCGCAGGCGGTGGCCGAGGCGCTGGCCTTCTCGGGGCTGGAGGCGGGGCAGATCGACGTGACCTTCCTGCCCGCCGCCGCCCCGGCCGCGCAGGCGATGCTGCGCCACGGGCTGCGGATCGACCTGCCCGAACCCCCGGCGCAGCCCGAACCCCGCGCCCCCGCCGCGCCGGGAATGGACCCGGACAAGCCGCCGCGGCTGAAATAGCCGCGGAAATATGGGGTATCTTGATACCTAATTTCCAATCCATTGATCTGCATGGGAAAATGTGGGCGAGACGCCCTTGACTGCGGGCGGAAAATGCCCGAGATACCCGCATCCGAGATTTCCGGGGCGATGGTGCCCCGCAACCAGACGGGTCCGACCATGAAAACCTATTCCGCAACCCCGGCGGACATCGACAAGAAGTGGATCCTGATCGACGCCGAGGGCGTCGTTCTGGGCCGCCTTGCCACGATCGTCGCCAATATCCTGCGCGGCAAGAACAAGCCGACCTTCACGCCGCACATGGACATGGGCGACAACGTGATCGTCATCAACGCCGACAAGGTGCAGCTGACCGGCAACAAGCGCGCCGACAAGACCTACTACTGGCACACCGGCCACCCGGGCGGGATCAAGTCGCGCAGCGCGGGCCAGATCCTCGAAGGGGCCCACCCCGAGCGGGTCGTCACCAAGGCGGTGGAGCGGATGATCACCCGTAACCGGCTCGGACGTCAGCAGATGACCAACCTGCGCGTCTACGCCGGGGCCGAACATCCGCACGAGGCCCAGCAGCCGACCGTTCTGGACCTCCGCGCCATGAACCCGAAGAACACCCGGAGCGCCTGACATGTCCGATATCAAATCCCTCGACGATCTGAAATCGGTGGTTTCGGGCACCGAAACCGCCGCCGCCGACGTGACCGAGGCCGCCCCCGCGCGTGAGCCGGTGCGCGACTCGCTCGGCCGCGCCTACGCCACCGGCAAGCGCAAGGACGCGGTGGCCCGGGTCTGGATCAAGCCGGGCTCCGGCAAGGTCACGGTGAACGGCAAGGACATCGACAGCTACTTCGCCCGGCCGGTGTTGCAGATGATCCTGCGCCAGCCGTTCCAGATCGCCAATGTCGAAGGCCAGTTCGACGTGATGGCCACCGTCGCGGGCGGCGGGCTGTCGGGTCAGGCAGGCGCGGTCAAGCACGGCATCTCGAAGGCGTTGCAGCTTTATGAGCCCAGCCTGCGCGCGCCGCTCAAGGCCGCCGGCTTCCTGACCCGCGACAGCCGCGTGGTGGAACGGAAGAAATACGGCAGGCGCAAGGCCCGCCGCAGCTTCCAGTTCTCGAAACGCTGATCCGGCCCGAATCGAAAACCGGGAACGAAAACCATGCAAAGGCCCGCGCCCGGCGCGGGCCTTTTCGCCTGCGTGGGGCGGGCGGCAGGCGGGCGTTCCGCCCTGGGTTGCATATACTGTGGCCCCCGGGACTCGGTCGCCGTTCTTTCCGCGCCCCGGCCGAACCGGAGATTGACCCGAGGGCAGGGTGGGCGCATCCTGCCTCGGTTGGCGCGGGCCGCGCAGGTGCGGGGCAAAGGGCGGCCATGTCGCTGCTGCAATGAAGGCAGCGCGTTGCGAACAGGTGGCGCGGGGTTGACGATGCACAGAATGACGGGCTTTCACAGCGCGCGCGGCGCGTCCGATTTTCTCGGCCTGCGCCGGGGACGGCAGGGCGATACCGAAATCGTCTATGACGACGGCCGCACCCGGCGGATGGTCTGGCGCGTGACCGGCCCGGCCGCCGAATCCCGCCTGTGCGAGGCGCTGGCGCGGGCGGTGAACGAAAGCCGCGTGGTGCCCGCGCTCTACACCGAACTCAAACGCCGGGCCATCGCGGTCGAGATCGTCGCGGGGTAGGCCGGGCCGGGAGGCTCCGCCCCTTTGTGGCGTGCTGTCGCAAGCGACAAAGCGTTGGGCCGGGTGTGCCCTGCGGGCCGCCCGTTCGCGGCTGGAACCTTCCACTGGAAGGTTCCCGAGACGCCGCCTCCGCCGGGGATATTTATGGGACAGAAGAAGGGCAAGCAGCTCTTCTGATGTTCTTTCGCCTTGATGAAAGTATCCTCGGGGGTGAGCCGCGCCCGGAAAAGCTGCCAGTGGCAGGTTTTCAGCGGCGAACAATTGCGAAGCAAGAGGGGGGGCGGACGGCCCCCCTTTCCCCGGTCAGACCCGAAGCCCCCGCGTCACGCCTTGCCCTTGTAGATCTCCACCAGCTTGCCCAGCATCGCCAGCGCCTCGTCGCGGGGCCGCTGAAAGCTGTTGCGGCCGATGATCGAGCCGTTGCCGCCGCCGTCGCGGATGGCGCGGGCGTCGTCATAGACCGAATCCGCGCCCTTCTTCGCCCCGCCCGAGAACACCACGATCCTCCGGCCGTTGAACGACGCCTCCATGCAGTGGCGCACCCGCGCCGCCTGGTCGGCCACGGAAATCTCCTGCGCCTCGTAGACCTTTTTCGCCTCGCCCAGCATCAGGTGGTCGGTGGAGAGCTTGATCTTGATGACATGCGCGCCCAGCAGCGCCGCGATCTGCGCCGCATAGGCGGCGACGTCGATGGCGGTCTCGCCGTCCCTGGTGACCGCCTCGCCGCGCGGGTAGGACCAGATCACCGTGGCCACGCCCTTGCGCGCGGCCTCCTCGCGCATGACGCTGATCTCCTCGAACATCTCCAGCGCCATGTCCGAGCCCGGATAGATCGTGAAGCCGATGGCGGCGCAGCCGAGCCGCAGCGCGTCATCGACCGAAGCGGTGATCGCCTGGTTCTTGCCTGCGGTGTCGGACATCAGCGAATTGGCCGAGTTCACCTTGAGGATGGTCGGGATCTGTCCGGCGAAGGTGTCGGCGCCCGCCTCGATCATCCCCAGGGGCGCGGCATAGGCATTGAGCCCGGCGTCGATCGCAAGCTGGTAATGGTAATGCGGGTCGTAGGCGGCCGGATTGGCGGCGAAGCTGCGGGCGGGGCCGTGTTCGAACCCCTGGTCCACGGGCAGGATGATCATCTTGCCGGTGCCCGCAAGCTTGCCGGTCATCAGCATCCGGCACAGGTTGGCCTTCACCCCGGGGGTTTCGCCCTCGTAATGGGCAAGGATTTTCTGGACGGTTCTGGTGGCACGCATGACGGGTTCCCTGCCTGGCTGCTGGTTTCCCGGCGGTTTAGGCGCTGGGGCCGCGTCTGTCCATGCCCGCGCGTGGGGTTTCGTGCCGTTTCGCCCGTGACCCCGGCGGCGGTTACCGCTATCACCCCGGCGGAACGAGATCAGAGGACCGCGATGACCCTGCCTGCCCCCGACGCCCGCTGGGCTTTCGCCCGATACGAGGCGCTGCGCCCGCGCCTGCCGCAGGCCGCGTTCCCGCGCGAGAGCCTGCATGTGCCGGACCTTTCGGCGGTGTTCGACCGCTATGACGGGTTCGTTCTGGATGCCTTCGGGGTGCTGAACGTGGGGGCGACGGCGATCCCCGGTGCGGCGGCGCAGGTGGCGCGGATGCGGGCGGCGGGCAAGCGGGTGGTGGTGCTCACGAACGGGGCGAGTTTCCCGCGCGACCGGGCGCTGGCGAAATACGCGGCGCTCGGCTTCGACTTCGCGCCGGAGGAGGTGGTGGCAAGCCGCGACCTTGCCGCCACGGCGCTGGCGGTGCGGCCCGAAGGGATGCTCTGGGCGGCGATCACCGCGGAGGGCGCGGGGTTCGCCGACCTGCCGGGCCGGGTCGAGCCGCTGGACGAAGGGTTGCTCGCGCGCGCCGACGGGTTCCTGTTCCTCGGCTCCGAAGGCTGGACGGCGGCGCGGCAGGCGGCGCTTGCGGCGGCGCTGACCGCCCGGCCGCGGCCGGTGATCGTCGCCAATCCCGATGTGGTCGCGCCCCGTGAGGATGGCTTCACGCTGGAACCCGGTCATTTCGCCCATGACCTGCCGGTGACGCCCGAATTCCACGGCAAACCCTATGGCGGCGCGCTGGAGGCGGCGCTGGCCCGGCTCGGTGGGTTGCCGCGCGAACGGGTGGCGATGGTGGGCGACACGCTCCATACCGATGTGCTGGGCGGGCGCGCGGCCGGGCTGGGCACGGTGCTGATCGCCCGGCACGGGCTGTTCGCGGGCCTCGACCCCGCGCCCTTCATCGCCGCCTCGGGGATCGTGCCCGACGTGGTGGCCGAAACCACCTGATCGTTTCGCCTTGAAAGAAATATCCACGGGGGTGAGCCGCGCCCGGAAAACCTTCCAGTGGAAGGTTTTCAGCGGCGAACGCCCCGCCCGTGGCGGGGCTGGGGGGCAGTCGGCCCCCTGAGGCGGGCGGCGGCGGGGGGGGGCAATCCCCCGCACCCCCGCTCAGACCGTGACCGTCACCGGCGCGCAGCCGAGTTCCACCCCGTCGGCATAGACCACCTGCGGCCGGTCGAATTCCAGCCGGTAAAGCCGCTGCCCCCCGGCCGCCCTGGCGCGTATGTATTGTCCGTCGATCAGCCGCCGCACCGGGACCATGGCCCGGGCTTGGCCGTAGAGCGTCTTCGCCCGCCAGTCGCCGACCGCCACCGGCTGGCCGGCGCCCAGCACCAGCCCGGCCCCGGGCCGGTCGTGGCCGAGCGCACCGGGTGCGATTCGCACCACCGCGGCGGTGTCCGCCGGATGCACCGTGACCCGGCGCAGCACCGCCACGCCCGCGCGCGTCACCACCCGGTCGCCGGGGGCGAGATGTTCGACCGGCAGGGCGCCGTCGAGGGTGAAGATCCGCGCACCCGCGGCGATGCCGCAGGGCGCATCGGCGCCGGTCTCCGCCCGGTCGGGCGGGGTCGGAAGGGGGTGAAACGGGGCACTGCCCATATCGGAACCACATGTCTGGCGCTGCGTTCGGTCACATCTATACGTGCAAATGTGGCAAGAATTGGTTGTCTCCGCCGGTTTCCCGGGTTCCCACGCCGCTTTTTTTGCAAGGGATCTTACCGATTCTTCCCCCGATCTTCCCGTTGTCCGGCACGCTTTTTCCTCTCGCATCCTAGTGCGGGCTTTGCTAGAAGGGCGCGGATTTCCGGGGCGGCAGCGGCAAGCGGGCCATGCCGCCCCGGTGGCTTTGCGGGTGTGGCGGAATTGGCAGACGCACCAGATTTAGGTTCTGGCGCCGCAAGGCGTGGGGGTTCAAGTCCCTCCACCCGCACCACGAGGCCGCACCGGAAGGCCCGCACTAGGGATGTAGAAGGACGACAAGATGCAGGTCACCGAGACCCTGAACGAAGGCCTCAAGCGCGGTTACACGATCACCGTGACCGCAGCCGAACTCGACGCCAAGGTGCAGGAAAAGCTGGTCGAGGCCCAGCCCCAGATCGAGATGAAGGGCTTTCGCAAGGGCAAGGTGCCGATGGCGCTGCTGCGCAAGCAGTATGGCCAGCGCCTGCTGGGCGACGCGATGCAGGATGCGATCGACGGCGCGATGAAGGACCACTTCGAAGCCAGCGGCGACCGGCCCGCGCTGCAACCGAAGGTCGAGATGCAGGACGGCGAGACCTGGGCCGAGGGCCAGGATGTCGTCGTCGCCATGAGCTATGAGGCGCTGCCCGAGATCCCCGAGGTGGATCTTTCCAGGGTCGCGCTTGAGCGGCTTGTGGTCAAGGCGGATGACGCGGCGGTCGATGAGGCGCTGGCGAACCTTGCCGGCAATGCCCAGAGCTTCGAGGACCGCAAGAAGGGCACCAAGGCCAAGGACGGCGACCAGGTGGTGATCGACTTCAAGGGCTCGGTCGGCGGCGAGGAATTCGAGGGCGGCGCGGCCGAGGATTTCCCGCTGGTGCTGGGGTCGGGCCAGTTCATCCCGGGGTTCGAGGAACAACTGGTCGGCGTCAAGGCGGGCGAGGAGCGCGCCGTGACCGTCACCTTCCCGGAAAACTACGGTGCCACGCATCTGGCGGGCAAGGAAGCCCTGTTCGAATGCACCGTGAAGGCGGTGAAGGCACCGAAACCGGCCGAGATCGACGACGAACTGGCGAAGAAATACGGGGCCGAAGACCTTGCCGCCTTCAAGTCCCGGATCGGTGAGCAGCTGGAGGCCGAATATCAGGGCGCGGCGCGGGCGGTGCTCAAGCGCGGGTTGCTCGACAGTCTCGACGGGCTGGTCAGCTTTGAACTGCCGCCGTCGCTGGTCGAGGCCGAGGCCGGGCAGATCGCGCATCAGCTGTGGCATGAGGAACACCCCGAGGTGCAGGACCACAACCACGATGCCATCGAGCCGACCGACGAGCATGTGAAACTTGCGGAACGCCGGGTGCGGCTGGGGCTCCTGCTGGCCGAGATCGGCCGCAAGGCCGGGGTCGAGGTCACCGATGCCGAGATGACCCAGGCGGTGCTGGCGCAGGCGCGGCAGTATCCGGGGCAGGAACGCGAGTTCTTCGAGTTCATCCAGAAGAACCCGCAGGCGCAGCAGCAGCTTCGCGCGCCGATCTTCGAGGACAAGGTGGTGGACCATATCCTCGCCGCCGCGCAGGTGACCGAGAAAGAGGCGGACCGCGAGGCGCTGAAGGCCGCGGTGGACGCGCTCGACGAGGCGTGATTCGCGCCCGGCGCAGGGTGGCGGGCAGGATTGCCCAGCCTGTGCGCCGGTTCGGAAGGAAGTGAAGGGGGCGGTCCGGACGGGCCGCCCCTTTCCCTTTCCCGGACTCAAGGCGCGGCACGCGCCGCCGGGCAGCGGCCGACCGCCCGCGTCACGCCAGGGCGTGCCTGCGGCACGACGGCGGCGGTCCTTGCAAGGTTTCAACATGCACATGGGTCGGGGTCTCCGGCACCATAGACTGCCAGACCACAAGCGTTGCAGCGGGCCCCCCGCTGCCCTCTGTTGCGATTGGGGGTAGAGGGCGGAATGACGGGGCAGCACTGCCCAACCAAAAAGGCCCGCCAAAGGCGGGCCTTGCCACTGTCCCGGCAACCTTGCGGGGAGTTCAGCGCCCCCAGGTGCGGATCGGGCCGCAGTCCATATGCACGAAGTTCGACCCCGAATAGCGCCCGACCCCGCCCGAGGCGCAGGCTTCGGCCGCCCGGGCCATCTGCCCGACCGAGCGTGAGCGCAGCCGCAGGTCGGCCGCCTGGCCATGCATGTGCAGCGAGTTGCGCGCCACCCCGCGCGACGAGGCGCGCAGCCCGTTGTTGGTGGCGGGCGAACGATAGCCGGACAGCATCATATAGGGTTCGGTCACGTCCATCATCCGGTGCGAGGCGGCCATGATGTCAAGCGTGCGGGCGTCGATCTGCTTGACCTGCCCGGTACGCCAGTCGCGCATGAAATGGTTGATCTCGGCCATCGCCTCGCCGATGTAGTCGCCGTCGATCCAGTAGATCGTGTCGATGCTTTCGCCGGTGCGCCCGGAATACATCTTCAGCCGCCTGATATCGCCCGCGCCGCGCAGAAAGCTGAAAGCCTGCGAATAGGTCGGTGCCGCCGCCACCATCCCGGCGGCAAAGACCCCGAGCAACCTGCGCCGTGTGATGCCGGTAGGGTTCGTTTCGGTCATGGAGTTCAGCCTGTCCCGTGCCGTCTTCCGGCCGCGTTTTCGTCGGCCCGGATTTGATTCTGCGTGTTTCATCCCCAGATGTTCCGTTTGTATGGCATGGATCGAATCACAACCCAACCCTTTGAACTGCTTCGATCTCCGCTTGTCGCAGCAATAGGCGAAAATTTGCTGAATCCCCCGGAACGGGATGCGGGAAAGGAGTTTTTCGCCGCATTCGGGTATCGCGCGGCCGGATATGGGCCGCATTTCAGGGGGTATGTTGCGGATCTGCAACTGGTCGGCGGCGCGGCGGCGGGGATTTTGCGGGTGATGAATGGACAGTCCGGGCCGAAGCGCGCAGGCTTGCGCAAGGTGCGGCGGTGCGAACCGCGCCGCTGCCCCGGAAACGCGCCCGGTATCGTCCGGCCCGGTATCGCAGGGCCCTTGGTATCGCAAGAACCCGGAACCTTTTAACCCGGAAGCCCGGATCATGATTTTCAGAACCTTTGACCTTGCCACCCTTCGCCTTGCCCTGACCGCCCCCGCGGCGGTGCTTGCGCTTTCGCTCGCCCTGCCGCTGCCGCTAGCCGCGCAAGGCCCGGCCCCGACCGGATCGGCGACCGGCCCCGCGACCGGGGCGCTGGCGGTGCAGACGGCGTTGCCGCAGCTCATGGCCTACCGCCGGGCGCTGGCCGAGGCGGCGGCGGGCGATGCCGCCATCGCCGAATTCTACCGCGCCCGCGATTATGCGCCGCTGTGGACCGGCCCCGAGGACGGCGCGCGGCGCGCGGCGCTGATCACCGCGCTGTCGCAGGCGCCGCTTCACGCGCTGCCCGCCGGGCGCCACGATGCCGGGGCGCTGATGCGCGCCTTCGCCGAGGCCCGCAGCGAGGGCGACCGGGGCAGGCTGGAAGTCGGGATGAGCCGCGCCTTCCTGCAATACGCCCGCGACATCCAGACCGGGGTGCTGGTGCCGTCGCAGGTCGCTGCGCCGATCCTGCGCGAGGTGCCGCGCCGCGACCGGGGCGAGCTGATCGCCGGTTTCGCCGCGTCGGACCCTGACGCCTTCCTGCGGGCGCTGCCGCCCGCCGCCCCGGAATACGCAAGGCTGATGCGCGCCCGGGCAATGCTGGAACGCCAGATCGCCCGTGGCGGCTGGGGGCCCGCGGTCACGGCCCCGGTGCTGCGGCCCGGCGACAGCGGCGCGCAGGTGGTCGAACTGCGCAACCGGCTGATTCGCATGGGCTACCTGGGGCGCACGGCGACGCTTGCCTTCGACGGCCCCATGCAGGCGGCGGTGCAGGCGTTCCAGATCGACCACGGGCTTGACCCCGACGGCGTGGCCGGCGAGGCCACCATGGCGGCGATCAACATCCCGCCCGAGGTGCGGTTGCAGTCGATCACCGTGGCGATGGAACGCGAACGCTGGATCAACATCCCGCGCGGCAAGCGGCACATCTGGGTGAACCTCGCGGATTTCACGGCGAAGATCGTCGATGACGGCAAGGTGAGCTTCGAGACCCGCGCGGTGATCGGCGGGCGGCCGGGCGACCGGCAGACGCCCGAGTTCTCGCACCGCATGACCTATATGGAGCTGAACCCCGACTGGACGGTGCCGCGCGGCATCATCCGGCGCGACTACCTGCCGGCGCTGCAAAGGAACCCCCACGCGCTGCGTCACCTTCAGGTGATCGACCGCGCGGGCCGGGTCGTCCCGCGCGAGGCCATCGATTTTTCCGCCTATACGGCCGGGAACTTTCCCTTCAACCTGCGCCAGCCGCCGGGGCGGTCGAACGCGCTCGGGCTGGTGAAGTTCATGTTCCCCAACCCGCATGCGATCTACCTGCACGACTCGCCGGAAAAACACCTGTTTTCGCGGGAAAGCCGGGCCTATTCCTCGGGTTGCGTGCGGCTGGCCGATCCGTTCGAATTCGCCTATGCGCTGCTGGCGCCGCAGACCGACAACCCGCGGGATCTGTTCCATTCGGTGCTGAACCGGGGCAGGCCGCTGGAACGGATCTATCTGGATGATCCGGTGCCGATCCACCTCGAATACCGCACCGCCTTCACCACCGCCAAGGGCCGGGTGCAGTATCGCAACGATATCTACGGCCGCGACGCCGCGATCTGGGAGGCGCTTTCGCGTGCCGGGGTGGCGCTTGCGGGCGTTCAGGGGTAAAAGCCGACCCGGGCGGCAGCGGGGCCGCCCGCTGACCCGGGGGGCGCCGCGAATGGCCCATACGATCCGCGACATCGCCGCCGCCCTCGGGGCGCGGGCCGAGGGCGATCTCGACCTGACCGTGACCCATGCCGCCGAACCGGCGGACGCGGGCCCCGATGCGCTGGCGCTGGCGATGGATGCGAAATACGGTGAGGGGCTGGCGCAGGGCCGTGCCCGCGCCGCGATCCTGTGGGAAGGGGCCGACCGCGAGGCGCTGGGGCTTGAGGCCGCGCTCTGGGTGCGGCGGCCCCGGGTGGCCATGGCCGGGCTGTCGCGGATGTTCGATCCCGGCCCGCTGATCCCGCCCGGCATCCACCCCGGCGCGGTGATCGACCCTTCGGCGGAACTGGGCGAGGGCGCGGCCATCGGCCCCTTCGTCGTGATCGGCCCCGGCGCGCGGATCGGCGCGGGGGCGCGGATCGCCTCGCATGTCTCGATCGGCGAGGGGGCGCGGATCGGCCGCGACGCGCTGATCCTGAACGGCGCGCGGATCGGCGGCCGGGTCGAGATCGGCGACCGCTTCATCTGCCACCCGGGCGCGGTGATCGGGGCCGACGGTTTCGCCTTCGTCACGCCCGAGGAATCCGGGGTTGAAGAAATCCGCGCAACACTCGGGGATCGCAGCGAAATACGACAGCAGAAGTGGGAGCGTATCCATTCGCTGGGCGGGGTGCGGATCGGCGATGACGTCGAGGTGGGGGTCAATTCCGCCATCGACCGCGGCACGGTGCGCGACACCGAGATCGGTTCGGGCACCAAGATCGACAATCTGGTGCAGGTCGGCCACAACGTGCGGGTCGGGCGTGACTGCATGCTCTGCGGACAGTCCGGCGTCGCCGGGTCGGCGCGGATCGGTGACCGGGTGGTGCTGGCCGGGCGGGTCGCGGTCAACGACAACATCTTTGTCGGTGACGACGTGATCGCCGGGGGGGCCAGCAAGATCTTCACCAATGTCCCGGCCGGGCGGGTGGTTCTTGGCAATCCCGCGGTCAAGATGGAGACCCAGCTTGAGATCAACCGCGCCCTGCGCCGCCTGCCGCGGCTTGCCGCCACGGTGGCTGCATTGCAGAAAGCGGTTTCAAAGGGTGGCGACACGGGGTAAACGACCCCCGGACGACCGGAGGAAGGGAAGATGCCGCAGGATGTGGAAAAGCGGGTGATCGCGATCATCGCCGAACAGGCGGTGCTGGACGTGGCCGACGTCAAGCCCGAATCGACGCTGGCCGATCTGGGAATCGACAGTCTCGGGCTGGTGGAATCGATCTTCGCCATCGAGGAGGCTTTCGACATTTCCGTGCCGTTCAACGCCAATGATCCGCAGGCCGGTGATTTCGACATCTCGTCGGTTGCCTCCATCGTCGCCGCCGTCGAGGCGCTGGTGGCCGAACAATCCGCATGAGGCGCGTGGTCGTCACCGGCGCTGGCACCGTGAATGCGCTGGCCCATGACGTTCCGGGCACCTTCCAGGCGTTCCGCGAGGGGCGCTGCGGCATCGGCCCGCTGGAGATCCGCGACAGGGAGCGGCTGGGCATCCAGATCGGCGCGCAGGTGCGCGACTGGACCCCCGAGACCCATTTCAACCGCCAGCAGATCGCGCTTTACGACCGCTTCACCCAGTTCACGCTCCATGCCGCGCGAGAGGCCATCGGCCAGTCGGGACTGGTGTTTTCGGACGAGTTGTCGCTTGCCTCGGGCGTGGTGCTGGGCACCGCGGCGGGCGGGGCCAACACCTGGGACGACAACTACCGGGCGGTCTATGAAGAGGGGAAGAACCGTGTCCACCCCTTCGTGGTGCCGAAACTGATGAACAACGCGGCCGCCAGCCATGTGAGCATGGAATGGAACCTGCGCGGCCCGACCTTCTCGGTCTCGACCGCCTGCGCCAGTTCCAACCATGCGATGGGGCTGGCGTTCCAGATGGTGCGCTCGGGCGCCGCGCCGGTGATGGTCACCGGCGGGTCCGAGGCGATGCTGTGTTTCGGCGGCATCAAGGCTTGGGAAGGGCTGCGGGTGATGTCCAGGGACGTCTGCCGCCCGTTCTCGGCCAACCGCAACGGCATGGTGCAGGGCGAGGGCGCGGGGGTGTTCGTCTTCGAGGAATACGACCACGCGCAGGCGCGCGGCGCCGATATCCTGGCCGAGGTGGTGGGGTTCGCCATGTCCTCGGATGCGGGCGATATCGTCATGCCCTCGGCCCAGGGGGCGGAACGCGCGATCTCCGGTTGCCTGCGCGACGCGCGGCTGAACCCCGAGGAAGTGGGATACATCAACGCCCATGGCACCGGCACCGCCGCGAACGACAAGACCGAATGCGCGGCCGTGGCCCATGCCTTCGGCCATCATGCCGACCGGCTGATGATCTCCTCGACCAAATCCATGCACGGCCACCTGATCGGCGGCACCGGGGCGGTCGAGATGCTCGCCTGCCTCATGGCGCTGCGCGACGGGGTGATCGCCCCGACGATCAACTATACCGACCCCGACCCGGAATGCGCACTGGACGTGGTGCCGAACGAGGCGCGCGAGACGAAGGTGGAGGCGGTTCTCACCAACGCCTTCGCCTTCGGCGGGCTGAACGCGGTGATCGCGCTGCGGCGAGTGTAAGGCGCGCGGCAGGGTAGGCGATTCCGCCCACCATTCCGGTTGCCCCCTGTCGCAACAGAGGGCAGCGGCCGCCCGGGAGGCGGTCGGCCGCTGCCCGGGCCGCTGGCGCGGCTGTTCCGGGCAAGGGGGAAGAGTGCCACGGTCCGGGCCTTGTCCCGCTCCCGTAGGGTGCGCTCACGCGCACCACCCGTCCGGTTCGATGCGCCACGAAAAAGGGCGGCCGCCCGGGCCGCCCCTTCCATACCTCTGCCCGCAGGGCTTGGGGGGTCAATCCTCCCCCGTCTCCTCGCCGTCCTCGCCCTCGGCTTCCTGGGCCGCGATTGCCGCCTCGATCGCGGCCTGATTGGCGGCGTTCGCCTCGTTCACCGCGTTGTAGCCCGCGGTGAAGCCCATCAGCGACATGGTGATCGGCACCTGTTCGTCGGGGACCATGGCGGGCACGATGATCAGCGTGGCCTGGTTGCCGCGTTGCAGGGTCGTCAGTTCGTCGGCGGTGAAACCCACCTGAGCCACGCAGCCCATCGCCCAGCAGACCGAGAACGGGTAGCGTTTCGCCTGCCCGCTGTCGATACGCATGGTCAGTTGCGCCGTCAGCTGCGTGCCGAGCGGGGTGACGATATTCGCCCCCGCCACCGCCTCGCCGCCGGCGCCTTCGGGCAGGCCGAACAGGTTGATTTCGGCCACGGAATTGCCCTCGTCGTCCTGCATGAGCTGGTAAAGCTGGCAGGGGTCGGCCTCAAGCTCGGTATGGACGCAGGTCATCAGCCAGTCGCCGAATTCGGCGGCGACATAGTTTTCGCCCACTTCGGGGTCGCGGTCTTCGTCGGTCAGCGGCTCTCCCATCGACAGCCCGCCGACCGGCGGGGCGTCGACATCCGGCGCGGAGTCGGCATCCTGTGCGAAAGCGGCCGGGGCCAGCAGCAGCGAGAGGGCGAGGGCGAGCGAAATCTTGCGGTCAGACATTCAGTTTTCCCATCGGGTCGTAACAGGGCAGGTCGTAACGGATCGGCGCGGGTTTAGCACGGGTGCGGGGGGCTGTCAGGCCCATATCTTGCGTGCCCGCGCCCGTGCCGCGCAAATTCCCGCCACCGGGGCCGGCAGGTCGGGGCCGGTATGGCCGAGCTGACGGATCGCCATAAAAAAGGGCCCGTGATCCCGGGCCCTTTTCAGTTAGCAGGTATTGATTTTCTGGCTCCCTGTCGGACCGGCCGACTTCATGAAAGAGGACGCTAGGGCGGAACGGTCCATGCGTCAACCGGGAATCTGTTCTGGATCAGGCGCAAAAGGCGCAGCCGCGTTCCGCCCATGCGAACAGGGCGGGAACGGGCGTGGAAAAGGACCGCACCCGGGGGCGTGGCCAATCCGACAGGGAGGTAGGCCCCGGCACCGGATCGGCGCCGGGGATGGATTCAGACTGGCACAGACCCCTTAACGATGTATGTTCAGCCGCACGGGAAAAAGCCGGAAAACGACGGGGGCAGGCGATGGCGGAGATGGACAGCATCCTCGTGGGGGGCAGTGGCGAGGCCCATGGCGAACAGCAGCGCCTGCTGCTGGCGCAGGGTAACCGCCACGGGCTGGTCGCCGGGGCCACCGGCACCGGAAAGACCGTGACCATGCAGGTGCTGGCCGAAGGGTTCTCCGCCGCCGGGGTGCCGGTGTTCCTGTCGGATGTGAAGGGCGATGTCGCGGGTCTCGGGATGCCGGGCGATGCGGGCGGCAAGCTGCACGGCGCCTTTCTCAAACGCGCCGACACCATCGGCTTCGATCTGGAATACGACGCCTTTCCCGTCACCTTCTGGGATATCTGGGGCGGGATGGGCCATCCGGTCCGGGCCACGGTGGCCGAGATGGGGCCCTTGCTGCTGTCGCGCCTGCTGGAACTGACCGAGGCGCAGGAAGGGGTGCTCAACATCGCCTTCCGCATGGCGGATGACGAGGGGCTGCCGCTGCTCGACTTCAAGGATCTGACCGCGATCCTGTCCTTCGTCGCCGCCAATGCGCGCGAGATCGGCCAGACCTGGGGCCATGTCTCGACCGCCTCGGTCGGCGCGATCCAGCGCCGCCTGCTGGTGCTGGAGAACCAGGGCGGGGCGGCGATGTTCGGCGAGCCGGCGCTGCAACTGTCGGACATGATGCTGACCGACGCGCGGGGCAGGGGCCGGATCAACCTGCTCGCGGCCGAGCGGCTGATGAACTCGCCCCGCCTTTACGCCACCTTCCTCTTGTGGCTGCTGTCGCAGCTGTTCGAGGAACTGCCCGAGGTGGGCAACCCGCCCAAGCCGAAGCTGGTGTTCTTCTTCGACGAGGCGCATCTGCTGTTCAACGGTGCCCCCCGCGCGCTGGTCGAGAAGGTCGAGCGGGTGGCGCGGCTCATTCGCTCCAAGGGCGTCGGCGTCTATTTCGTCACCCAGAACCCGACCGACGTGCCCGACGTGGTGCTGGGCCAGCTTGGCAACCGCATCCAGCACGCGCTGCGGGCCTTCACCGCCCGCGACCAGACCGATCTGCGCCGGGCGGCGCAGACCTACCGCGCCAACCCGCGTTTCTCCATCGAGGAGGCGATCCGCGAGGTCGGCACCGGCGAGGCGGTGACATCGTTCCTCGACGCCAAGGGGGTGCCCGGCGTGGCCGAGCGCACGCTGATCCGCCCGCCCTCGTCCCGGCTGGGGCCGATCACCGGGGCCGAGCGCGCGGCGCTGGTCGCGGCCTCGCCGCTGGCGGGCAAATACGACACGGTGATCGACCGCGATTCGGCGCATGAGATGCTGGCCCGCCGGACCGAAGAGGCCGCGAAGGCGGCGGAAGCGGCCGAACGCGCCAGCGCACAGACGCAGGAGGAGGAGCGCGAGTTCCGCTCCGCCCGCCGCTATGAGCCGCCCCGGCGCGGCGGCGGCGCAGGCGCCCAGCCCGCGCGGCGGTCATCGTCCAGCCGGTCGGATACGGTGGCCGAAGCTTTCGCCAAGTCCTTCGCCCGGCAGTTGGGCACCCGCTCCGGTCAGGCAGTGGTGCGCGGGGTGCTGGGCGGGCTGTTCAAGGGGCGTTGAAAGGGGCAGGATGGCGGGCACCCTTGCCCGGAGCAGCCGCGCCAGAGGCCCGGGCAGCAGCCCCCCGCGGTCGGCCGCTGCCCTTTGTCGCGCAATACATTGGCCCCCAGCCGGATCATGTCGGGGGCGCCGCACGCTCCCGGAGGTGCTGCCGGTTCCGGGGCGGCAGCAGCATCCCGCCCCCCGGCTTCGCCATGTGTCGAAGGGGGGTGAACCCGGGTCCGTGACGCGATATATCTTCCGGACAGGCAGGAGCGAAGGCCGTGCCCGGCGCCGGGTGCATGATCCGGATTCACGAACCGGGGTGCGGGCAGGGATACCGCGGGCAGGGATACCGCGGGCAGGGATACGGCGGGCAGGGATACGGGGGGCGGCGTGCTGAAGGGATTTATCGCGGGGATCGTCTGGGGGGGGCTGACCTTCGGGGTCGGTCTGGCGCTGCTGTCGGCGGCGCTGCCGCTACCGGAGGAACGGGCGGCCGTCACCCCGCCGCCCCGGGCCGGGGTGCCCGGGCCTCAGGGGGGCGAACCCGTTGAGACCGGGCGGGCCGTATCGGAATCCGCGCCCGTGGCGGCAGGCGATCCGGCAGGCGTGGAGGTGGGCGGGATCGATCTGCCGGTCGGGTCCGAGTTCACCCGAACGCGCCCGCATCTCGATCCGGTGGCCCCGGCCCCCGAGGTGCCGCCCGGCACCGGCACGGCGCCGGAGGCGGCGCTGGCGGATGCCGCGAATGGCGACGCGGGCGGGAATGCGGCGGGCTTCCACATCGACACGCCCGGACGGCCCGGGCAGGCGCCCGAGGCCCCCGATGTGCCCTCCGCGCCCGAGGCCGCTGCCGCCCCGGCCGCTCCGGCCCCCGAAACGCGCCCGGGCGGGGGGGGCGCCCCGGCTGTGCCGCCCGTCGCGCCCACGGCCCCGTCGGCGGGCTCAGGCCCGGATGCGGGACCGGTCGGGGTGGACAGGGCGGAAGAACCCGGGGATGCCGCGCCCGCCCCGACCGCATCGGCTGACATCGCGGAGGACCGCCCCGAACCGGCCCGGCTGCGGCCCTCGGAACCTGCGTCCGATCCTGCCGGGCGGGTCGGGACGGACCGGCATCCCAGCGCCGCCGTGGCCGTGCCGGACAGTCTTGCGCCGCGCCCCGCCGAGGGGCTGGCGCCTTTACAGGAGGTTCAGGCACAGGAGGCACAGGCCGCGCCCGATCCCGCACCGCGCCCGGCCGTGGCGGCGGCGGTGCCGCCCGCCCCGAACGGTGGTGCAGAGAGTCCGGCACGGGTGACGGCCGGAGTGGACGGGGCGGCGGACCGGGCGGCGGATGCGACGGCGGACGGGGCGGCGGCGCTCTTGCCTCGTGCGCCGGGTGGCGGAGGTGCGACGGTGGTGGCAGATCCTGCGCCGGGCCCTGTGCAGGAACGGGTGCAGGGATTGGTGCAGGAGCCGGTGCGGCCCGCCCGACCCGGTCCCGCCCGGATCGGTGCGGCCCCCGTGGCCCCCGCGCTTGCCCCCGTGCCGGGGGCCCCCGCGCAAAGCCTGCCCGCTCTGCCCGATCCGGCGACCTTGGCCAAGCCGGAGCCGTCCGCTCCCGGCGACCTCGCGCAGGTCCGGCCGCAGCCGGGTTTCAGCGGCGCGGTGGCCGGGGTGCGCAGCAACCGGCTGCCACGGATCGGCGACCCCGGCCCGGAATCCGACGCGGCGGAACCCGTGGCCGCCGACCCGGATTCTGGCCCGGATGCCGATCCGGCTTCTGGCCCGGCTTCTGGCCCCGACATCGCCCCCGATACTGCCGCCGACTCGCCCCCGGCGCGTTTCGAGCGGGCCTTCGATGACAGCGATACAAGGCCGCGGCTGGCGATCCTGCTGATCGACGACGGCCGCGAGGGGCCGGATCGCGCCGCGCTGGCAGCGGCTCCGCTGCCGGTGACGCTGGTGCTTGACGCCGCCGCGCCGGATGCAGGGCGGATCGCGCAGGACTGGGTGGCCGCCGGGCAGGAGGTGGCGATCCTCGCCGCCCCGCCCATGGGGGCGACAGCGGCGGATCTGGAGGTGATGCTGGAGGCGCTGGACCGCGCATTGCCGCAGGCGGTCGCGGTGGTCGCGGCGCCGGGCGCGGACGGGCGGGCGCTGCCGGGAGTGGCGCTGATGGTGCCGGGGCTCGGGCCGCGCGGGCTCGGCCTCGTGACCTGGGACGGCGGGCTGAACCCCGCCGATCAGGCGGCGCGGCGGGCGGAACTTCCGGCGGCGCGCATCTTCCGCGCGCTCGATGCCGGGGGCGAGGACGCGGCCACCATCCGCCGGACCCTCGACCGCGCCGCCTTCCGCGCGGCGCAGGAGGGGCACGTGGTCGTCGCCGGACAGCTGCACGAGGAAACCGTGGCGGCGATCCTTGAATGGGCGCTCGAAGGCCGGGCCGCGACCGTCGCCCCCGCGCCGCTCTCGGCGGTGCTGGGGATGCCGTGAAGCAATTTCGGAAAAAGTTGACAGACTTTTTCGGTTCGAAATGGCGGTATCTGTCTTGCGTGCCGGTCGGCAAGGTGCGGGGAGTCCGGAACGCAACCTTTGCCCGGATTCAAGGCGCGCCAGCGGCCCGGGCAGCATATTTGCACTGTTCGGCAAAGCCACCCGACACGCAAGGCAGACAACGTCCTTGAAAATGCGGAGCCCTTGAAAATGCGGAAAAAATAGCCTGAAGCGTCTCCGCCGTTCCAGCGAACGGCCGAAACGCTTCAGACTTGGTCTATGTGCGGCCCATATCCTCTCAGCTACACCCGCTGGTCGCGCCGCAGGTGTTGCACTTCATGCAGGTGCCGTTTCTGACCAGCGTGTAGTTGCCGCATTCGCCGCAGGGGTCGCCCTCGTAGCCCTGCATCCTGGCCTTGGTGCGGGCGTCCATGGTCACGCTGCCCGTGGCCAGCGCCGTTCCTCCCGCCAGCCCCGCCGCCGCGAGCCCGGTTCCGGCGGTTGCCGGCACCAGCATGTTGAGCGCGGTCGAGGGATCGCCCGACAGCGCCGTCGCCCCGGCCATGCCGCCTTGCAGCACCACCAGTTCCTGCGGCAGGCGCTTGCGCAGGTAGCCGGTCGAACTGATCTGGCGCAGCACCTCCAGCCCGCGCGAGGCCGCGTCGTCGGACACTTCGGCGATGTTGCGCTTGCCTTCCTCGTCGCCGCGGCCCAGTTCGTCGAAGGCCGCGCCCGCGGGTTTCACATGCGCGAGGTCGGTGCGGTCGAGGTAGCTGACCGCCAGTTCGCGGAAGATGTAGTCCAGAATGGACGTCGCGCTCTTGATCGAGTCGTTGCCCTGCACCATCCCGGCCGGTTCGAACCGGGTGAAGGTGAAGGCTTCGACGAATTCCTCCAGCGGCACCCCGTATTGCAGCCCGACCGAGACGGCGATGGCGAAGTTGTTCATCATCGCCCGGAAGCCCGCGCCTTCCTTGTGCATGTCGATGAAGATCTCGCCCAGCGTGCCGTCAACATATTCGCCGGTGCGCAGATAGACCTTGTGCCCGCCGATGAGCGCCTTCTGGGTATAGCCCTTGCGCCGTTCCGGCAGTTTCTCGCGGTTCGAGCGCACGATTTCCTTGACGATCACCTTTTCGACGATCTTCTCGGCCAGCACCTGGGCTTTCGCCGCGGGGCCGCCGGTGGCGAGCACCTCCTCGGCCTCCTCGTCGTCCTCGACCAGCGCCGCCGCCAGCGGCTGCGACAGTTTCGAGCCGTCGCGGTAAAGCGCGTTGGCCTTGATCCCCAGCGACCAGGACAGTTCATAGGCCGCCAGCGTTTCCTCGATACTGGCGCTGTTGGGCATGTTGATGGTCTTGGAAATGGCGCCCGAGATGAAGGACTGCGCCGCCGCCATCATGTGGATGTGGGACTCGACCGACAGGAACCTCTTGCCCTTCTTGCCGCAGGGGTTGGCGCAGTCGAACACCGACAGGTGTTCGGGCTTGAGGAAGGGCGCGCCTTCAAGGGTCATCGTGCCGCAGACATGATCGTTCGCCGCCTCGATCTGCGCCCGGCTGAAGCCGAGGTGCCTGAGCAGGTCGAAGCCCGGATCGTTCAGCCTGGCCGCCGGAATGCCGAGGGAGCCGGTGCAGAAGTCCTCGCCCAGCGTCCACTGGTTGAAGACAAAGCGGATGTCGAAGGCCGAGGGCAGCGCCGCCTCGATCTTCTCGATCTCGCGCGGGCCGAAACCGTGGCCCGCCAGCGCGCCGTAGTTGATGCCGGGGCAGTTGCCCAGGCTGCCGTGGCCCACGGCATAGGCCACGATCTCGCCGATCTGCGCCGCGCCATAGCCCAGCTTTTCCAGCGCCGCCGGGACCGACTGGTTGATGATCTTGAAATAGCCGCCGCCCGCCAGCTTCTTGAACTTCACCAGCGCGAAGTCGGGCTCGATCCCCGTGGTGTCGCAATCCATCACCAGCCCGATGGTGCCGGTCGGCGCGATCACCGTGGCCTGCGCGTTGCGGTAGCCGTGCTTTTCGCCCAGGGACAGCGCCTCGTCCCATGCCGCGCGGGCGAGATCGACCAGCCGCGCATCCGGGCACATGGCGGCATCCAGCGCCACCGGGGCGACGTTCACGCCCTCATGGTCGGAAAGCCCGTGCGCCGCGCGGCGGTGGTTGCGGATCACCCGCAGCATCTGGTCGCGGTTCTTCGCGTAGCCGGGGAAGGGGCCGAGTTCCCCGGCCATCTCGGCCGAAGTCGCGTAGCTGACGCCGGTCATGATCGCGGTGAGCGCGCCGCACAGCGCCCGGCCCTCGGCCGAATCGTAGCCGAGCCCCATGTTCATCAAGAGGCCGCCGATATTGGCATAGCCCAGCCCGAGGGTGCGGAAGTCGTAGGACCGCTGCGCGATCTCCTTCGACGGGAACTGCGCCATCAGGACCGAGATTTCCAGCGTCACCGTCCAGAGCCGGGTCGCGTGGATGTAGGATTCGGCGTCGAACCGGCCGCCGGTGAAGAACGTCAGCAGGTTCATCGAGGCAAGGTTGCAGGCGGTATCGTCGAGGAACATGTATTCCGAACAGGGGTTCGAGCCCCGGATCGGCCCGTCCTCGGGGCAGGTGTGCCAGGCGTTCACCGTATCGTGGAACTGGATGCCGGGATCGGCGCAGGCCCAGGCGGCATGGCCGACCTGCTCCCACAATTCGCGCGCCTTCACGGTCTTGGCCACCTTGCCGTCGGTGCGGCGGATCAGTTCCCAGTCGCCATCCTCGCGCACCGCGCGCAGGAAGGCATCGGTCACCCGCACCGAGTTGTTCGAGTTCTGGCCCGAGACCGTCATATAGGCTTCCGAATCCCAGTCGGTGTCGTAGGTCGGGAATTCGATCGCGGTGTAGCCCTGCCGGGCGTATTGCAGCACCCGGTTGACATAGGTCTCGGGGATCAGCGCCTTCTTGGCCGAGCGGATCGCGGCCTTGAGCGCGGCGTTCTTCGCCGGGTCTGCCGCGTCCTCGGCAAGGCCGTCCCACTGGCCGATCGCCGCGAATATCTCGTTCAGCCTTGCCTCATGCGCCTTGGAGCCGGCGACCAGCGAGGCGACCTTCTGTTCCTCGATCACCTTCCAGTTGATGAACTGCTCGATATCCGGGTGATCCATGTCGCAGATCACCATCTTGGCCGCGCGCCTTGTGGTGCCGCCCGACTTGATCGCCCCCGCCGCGCGGTCGCCGATCTTCAGGAATCCCATCAGCCCCGACGACTTGCCGCCGCCCGAAAGCGATTCGCCCTCGCCGCGCAGAGAGGAAAAGTTGGTGCCGGTGCCCGAGCCGTATTTGAACAGCCGCGCCTCGCGCACCCACAGGTCCATGATGCCGCCTTCGTTCACCAGATCGTCGGCGACCGACTGGATGAAGCAGGCGTGCGGCTGCGGGTGTTCATAGGCGGAATCGGACTGCACCAGCTTGCCGGTGCGGTGATCGACGTAGAAATGCCCCTGGCCGGGGCCGTCGATGCCGTAGGCCCAGTGCAGCCCGGTGTTGAACCACTGGGGCGAGTTGGGCGCCGCCATCTGCCGCGCCAGCATGTGGCGCATCTCGTCATAATAGGCTTGTGCGTCGGATTCGGAGCTGAAATAGCCGCCCTTCCAGCCCCAGTAGGCCCAGGCGCCCGCCAGCCGGTCGAACACCTGCCGGGCCGAGGTCTCGCCCACGTAACGCTGGTCTTCGGGCAGCGCCGCCAGCGCCGCCTCGTCGGGGACCGAGCGCCACAGGAACTCGGGCACGCCCTTTTCCCTGACCCGCTTCAGCCGGGCCGGAACGCCCGCCTTGCGGAAGTATTTCTGCGCCAGCACGTCGGCGGCGACCTGCGACCAGCCCTCGGGCACTTCCACCGCCTCGTTGCGGAACACGACCGTTCCGTCCGGGTTGCGGATCTCGGATGTGGTGGTGTTGAAGGCGATGCCGCCCCATGCCCCGGCTTCGGCCGTGGTGAATTTCCGCTCGATCTTCATGTGCGCCCCATGTCTCCGTTCTTCGCGGCGGTTCCGGTCCGCCTGCCTGTCCCTCGCGTCCGCCGGATGGCCACAGCCCACCCGTGCCCCGGCCGCGTGAAACGCGGAACCGGCGCGGCCCGTTTGCCGGGCACTGTCGCGGGTGTTCGTGCTTGACCCGACCGCACACAATATCTGGTGTGCCCCGGCGGCGCTTCGTCAAACTGTCGTATTCCGCCCCCTGCCGCAACATAGAAATTTACCGATCCGCAAGATTTTGTGCTTGACCGGCGGGCAGACACCAGATGCGGCCGATTCATCCTGCGCGGGAAACCAGGCGGGGCAGGGCCGGGGCCGGGCCGCGGTGCGGGAGGGCGCGGGCCGGGGTGCGCTATTCGACCGCAGGCACCTGCTTGAGATAGGCGGCGACGGCGGCGCGGTCCTCATCGGGCAGGCGGGCGTAGTTCTGCACCACGAAGGCCATATGCCCGCCCACCACGTCGAAATCGGGGGTGAAGCCGGTGGACAGGTAGATGGCGATCTCGGTTTCCGACCAGTTCAGTCCGCCGGGGGTGATATTCGGGATCTGCCCCCGGCCCGAGGGATTCGGCGCCCCGGCCAGCCAGCGCGAATGATCAAGCCCGCCCAGCGCGTTGCGCGGCGTGTGACATTCGCCGCAATGACCCAGCGCCTCGACCAGATAGCGGCCGCGCTCCACCTCCGGGGTCAGATCGCCGGTCAGCACCCAGTCGTCGCGTGCGAACAGCAAGGACCACAGCCCGAGGCCACGGCGGATGTTGAAGGGAAACCCCACCTCATGCGGCTGGCTGGCCCGGTCGGACGGGGGCAGGGTGGCAAGATAGGCGTGCAGGTCGGCCACATCCTGCGGCGCGGCCTTGCGGTAGGCACCGAAGGGGAAGGCCGGGTAGTAATGCGCCCCCCCGGGCGAGACGCCGCGCTGCATGGCATTGGCAAGCTGCATCAGCGACCAGCCGCCGATTCCCTGTTCGGGGTGTGGCGAGATATTGGGGGCGATGAAGGTGCCGAAGTCCGAATCGAACCGCATCCCGCCCGCAAGCACCTGCCGGTCGTCGCCCTCGGCCCCCGGCGCGGCATGGCACGAACCGCAACCGGCGGCGTAATAGACCGCCTCGCCGCGCGCCGCGTCGCCGGTGATCCCGGCAAAGGCGGTGGCGGGCAGCGGGTCGGGCCGGGTCAGCCACCAGAAGGCGCCGCCGCCGATCAGCGCGGCCAGAAGCAGAAGCCGGAACAGTCGCCGCATGTCGCCACCTCGTTTACGGGTCACCGGGTCGGTGCGGATGGGGGCAGTCTGGCGCAGGAGTCCCGGGCTGGCAACCCGCGCCGCGGCGGCGGTCGTGGATCGGGGCTTTCGCCTCAGCCGCTTTCGCAGCCGGGAAAGCCGTTTTCCTCCATCCATGCCTCATAGGCCGGGGCGATGTCGGCCCCGGTGACCAGCGGGGCCTGCCAGTCGGGCGAATCGGGGCGGATCAGCATCATCCAGCCCGCGCCGTAGCAGTCGCTGTTCGCCGCCGTGGCGCGGGCCATCAGGGTTTCGTTCACCGCCTCGACCGTGCCCGCGAACCCGGCCCGCACCGCGCCCGCCCATTTCGCGCTTTCGACCGTGGCAAGCGCCTTTCCCGGTTCCACCCTGCGGCCCGGGCGCTTGGGGGTGAAGACCAGCACCTCGCGCGCCAGCGCCACGCCCACGGGGGTCATGCCCGCGCGCACCAGCCCGGCCCCGTCCGGCAGATACCAGACGTGGCGGGGCACGTCGTAGAAAAGCCCTTCGGGAAAGTCGCAGCCGCGCACCCTGGTCATTGGTTCCTCAATAGGTCAGCACACGGCAGTCGCCGTCCATGATGTCTCCGATCATCTGCGCCGCACCCATCAGGCCGGAACATTCCTCGATCAGGTCGGCTTCGGTCAGGTCGAACAGGTCGAGATTGGCCGGGCAGGCCCAGAGCCGCGCGCCCTGCTCGCGGGCCTCGCGGATCCAGTCGAGCACGGTCTTCGGATCGCCGGGCTTGACGCGGATCGCCCCGGCCACGCCTTTCGCCATCAGCTTGCCGGCGGTGGCGGCGCAGATCACATCGACCTCGTAATCCATCGCGGCGGCGATGGCGGCGTGGTAGAAGGGGGCCGCCAGTTCCTCGGGGTTGCGCGGGTCGGTGTTGACAAGGACGACGATCAGGCGGGAACTCATGCGGGTTCCTCCCCCGCGATGAAGGCGGCGGTGCCTATCTCGCGGGCCAGCAGCCGGTCGGCGCGGGCCCGTTCCTCCGCGCCGGGCGTGCCGGGGACAAGCGGGCGGCCGAGCGCGGCGGCGATCTTTTCCGCGACCGCGCGGGCCACGGTGTCGGGGTCGGGCGCGGGCGCGGGCAGGGCGGCCACGCCGGGGTCGTCCAGCCGCAGCGCGCGGGCGAGTTCCGCCAGATCGGCGGCGACCAGCACCGTGCCCTGCAACACCACGGTGTTCCCCTCGTGCCAGCCGGCCGAGCCCGAGACCTTGCCGCCCGCCAGCAGCACATCCCCCGGCGGCTGGAACCGCGCCGGATAGCCAAGCCCGCCAAGCGCCGCCGCCACCGCGCCGCAGACCGTGGCGGCAAGCGCATCGAGCGGCCCGCGCCGGGCCGTCACCAGTTCCCAGGCCACCACGCCGGGCGCCATATAGACCGCGCCGCCGCCGGTGACGCGCCGGGCGACCTCGACCCCCGGCAGCGGTTCGGCCGCCGACAAGGGCTGGTGACGGCCCAAGAGGACCGAGCGCGGGTAGCGGTGCAGCCGCAGCGTATCGGGCGCGCGGCCCGCGCGGTGCAGTTCCGCCAGCGCGGCGGTCATGGCGATGTTCCACCCGGCGGACGCAAGGCCGGTGTCGAGCAGCCGCAGGGGTCCGCCGTTCCCCGGTATATCTGTCATGGCGCGGCCTCCTCGATCCGCAGCCTGCGGCCCTTGCGGTCGAAGAAATGATGCCCGTTCAGCAACATCCGGTCGGCGATCAGCGATTCGCCCAGCAGTTTCAATTCATAACGCGCGCGGATGTCTTCGACCGGGCCGCCCTTGTCGGCGCGCAGCGGTGCGATCACCACCCCGTCCCATGCCGCCCCCGCGCCCGAAAGCATCGCCGCCACCTGTGCCCAGCCGATATCGTCGCCGATGACGTGAAACCAGGTCGAGCGCAGCGGGGTCACGTTGGCCTCGCCGATCGACAGCAGTACGGCAAGCGCGGTGAAATCGCCCTTCATGGCGTATTCCTGCGCCAGCCAGGCGTCGAAACGCAGCGGGCGGGGGTCAGACCTCGACAAGCGGCAACTCCACGATGTCGCGCTCCATCAGGTCGAGGAAGACGCCGTTGCGGTTTGCGGCATACCAGTCTTCAAAGGTGGCCAGGGCGGCGCGCACATCGGGGGCGGGCTCTCCGGCCCCGGCCCCGGTCTCGTCCTCCGGCACCTCGCGCACCGCCTGCCAGACCGCCAGCACCACCGGGGCGAACTGCGCCGCCGCCTCGCGCTGGGGTTCGGTCGCACCGTTCTGCGCGGTCTCGCGGTAGAAGACGGCGCGGCCTTTCGCCTCGACCTCCTCCTCGGGCAGCCCGGCCAGTTCGCGCCCCAGCACCCGCAGCAGGTTGAGCCGTCGCCAGGCATGGGCACGGGCGCGGCGCAGTTCCTCGACCTTGCGGGCGAAATCCTTGCGGAACGCATCCTCGGCCACGTTGGCGTTGCGCGCGGCCTGTTCGAGATCCTTCATGTACGAAATGAAATCGGTGGTGTCGGTCACGGCATCCTCCCGCTTGAAACTGGCGGAAGAGAGTGGGAGTCGAACCCACCTGAGACCGTCTCACGGCCCCACCCGGATTTGAAGTCCGGACGCCCCACCGGGGACGCTTCTCCTCCCTCCGGCCGGGATACCCCGGCCTCCGGCCCGTCTTCCGCGGGCCTGCGAAACAGATCGAGCCGGTGCGGGTTCATGCGCCGCAGGTCGCCGCGGCGGATGGTCACCCCGTGCCGGTCGAAGAATTCCAGTATGTATATCGCGACCTTGCGCCCGTTGTCGAGTTGGTCGCGGAACTGCGCGGCGGTGAACCGGCCGCCCTCGGCCCCGGCGGCGATCGCTTCGGCGATGCCGGTCATCTCGGCCACGGTGGCGCGCAGGAAGAAATGGTCGTGGGCGATCTCATCGACCTTGCCGGCGCGGCTCATCTGTTTGAACAGGTGGCGGATTTCGGTCTCGGGCTCCTCCAGCGCGCGGGCGATGTCGCGCACGCGGGGCGGGCGGAAACGTTCGGCGCCGCCGATCATCGGCGCAATCTGCTCCCACAGCTCCTCGTCGGCCGGGCTCAGCCGCACCTCGTGGCCGGGCAGCTTGACCCAGGCGCCGTCGAAGGCGGTCAGGCCGCGCGCGGTCAGATCGCGCAGGACCGAGGCGAAGGCGGGGGCGGGCAGGCGGGGTTCCACCCGCAGCCGCAGCCGCTCCATCCCCATGCCCGAGAGGTCGGGGTTTTCCGCGTGGAACGCGCCGAGCGTGCCGGTGATCGCCGCCTCCAGCCGGGGCCATGTCGCGGCGGCGATGGCCAGCATCCGGTCGCGGGCGCGGATCGCGACCAGCCCGGCCTTGTCCGAGATCGCCGCCGCCTGATCCGGCGACAGCGCCCGGTCGCGGGCGAAGGCGTCGAAGTCGATATAATGCGGCGGCCGGGCCAGCAGGTCCGAGAGTGCCGCTCCGGGGTCGGGGTTGGCCATGGCCTCAAGCCAGGCAAGCCGTTCGGGCGTGCGCCGCCGCCGCGACGGGGCGCGCAGGTCGATGAACCGCCCGCCGCCCAGCGTGCGTTGCGCGCTGGTGTCGCGCAGCACGAAACGGTCGCCCGCCGCCGCCGCGATGGGCCGGTCCAGCACCAGTTGCACCAGCCCTTGGGCCCCCGGCGTCACCGGATCGCCCAGCAGGACCACCCGCGCGCCCACCTCGGCCGCGCCGTGGTGCAGGTGCACGGGCATCCACTGGCCCACCGGGCGGGTCTCGGATACCAGCACCTTCAGCCGCGCGTCGATCCGGTCGCAGGGCGCGTGCAGGGCAGGGGCCAGCACCATGTCGCCGCGCTGGACCGCCTCGCGCGTGATGCCCGGCCCGGCGAGGTTGAGCGCGCAGCGATCCCCCGCCCTGCCCGCGTCCGCCTTGCGGTTCTGGGCGTGAAGGCCGCGCACCCGGGCGGCAAGGCCCGGGGGGCTGACCGTCACCTGATCGCCCACCGCGACCCGGCCCGACAGCACCGTGCCGGTGACCACCGTGCCGGTGCCCTGAAGCGTGAACGACCGATCCACCGCCAGCCGGAAACCACCGTCGGCGGGGTGGGGGGCGGGGGCCTGTGCCGCCTCGATCAGCACCTCGCGCAGGTAGTCTACGCCCTCGCCGGTGACGGAGGAAACCGGCACCACCTCGGCGCCTTCCAGCGCGGTGCCGAGCAGCAGGTTCCCGGCCTCGTTCATGGCCGCTGCCAGCCGGTCGGCATCGACCAGATCGACCTTGGTCAGCGCCACCGCACCGCGCGCGATCCCCAGGAGGTCGAGGATCGCCAGATGTTCGCGGGTCTGCGGCATCGGCCCGTCGTCGGCGGCGACGATCAGCAGGGCGAAGTCGATCCCCGTCGCCCCCGCCAGCATGGTGCGGATCAGCCGTTCGTGCCCCGGAACATCGACGAAGCCGATGGTGCCGCCCCCGGCCCCCGGCATATAGGCGAATCCAAGCTCGATGGTGATCCCCCGGGCCTTCTCCTCCTTCAGCCGGTCGGCATCGGTGCCGGTCAGCGCCCGCACCAGCGCGGTCTTGCCGTGGTCGATATGGCCCGCCGTTCCGACGATCATGGCCGGGCCTCCGGCGTGACGGGCGGCAAGGGTTCGGCGGCGCGGCGGCGGGCCTCGGCGATCTGGTCGGGGTCCAGCGCGGCCTCGATCGGGTGCAGGAAGGGCGCGGCTAGCGGGCTGCCGCCATCGACCGCGCGGGTGGCCCAGACCAGCGCCATCAGCGGATCGCGCGCCACGCCCGCGCCCATGTGCAGCGCCGCGCCCAGCATCGCCTGCCCGTCGGCATCGCCGCGCGCGGCGGCGCGGGCCCACCAGCGGGCGGCCTCGGCGGCGTCGCGGTCCACCCCCAGCGCGTTGTGATGGATAAGGCCGATCCGGGTCATGGCGGCAGCCACGCCCTGCGCCGCCGCCGCCCGCGCCCATGTGAGCGCGGCTTCGGGGTCGGGGGCGATGATCTCGCCTTCCAGCAGCATCCAGCTCAGCATGTCCTGCGCCACCGGGTCGCCCGCCTCGGCGGCCTGGCGGTAAAGCCCGGCGGCGTGTCCGGGGTCTTCCGGCACGCCCTCGCCCCGGAAATAGGCCGTGGCCAAAGCCGATTGCGCCGCCGGATCGCCCGCGGCGGCGGCCGGGGCCAGCCATTTCGCCGCCAGCACCGGGTCGGGCGCAACCCCCAGCCCCTGGGCGAAACACAGCGCCACCCTTGTCTGGGCCGCGACCACGCCCGCCTGCGCCAGCGGCCCCCAGATTTCCAGTGCCGCTGCCCAGTCGCCCGCGCTTGCGGCGGCTTCGGCCGCCTCCAGCTGCCCGGAATGGTCCGGGGCGCGGCGGAACAGACGGTCGAGCAGGCGGCTCATCTCCGCACCCCGTCAAGAGCGGCAAGGTTGCGCAGAAATCCGGCCGCGTCGTCAAGGCAGCGCAGATCGAGGATCACCGCCCCCTCGGCCACCCGGCCGATCACCGGCACCGGCAGTGCCCGCAGCGCGGCTGCCAGCGCCGCCAGCGCCTGCCCGGCGGGATGGCGGATCGCCAGCCCCGCGCTTTGCACCGCCTCTTGCGGCAGCGCGCCGGAACCGATCTGGCTGGCGCAATCGGCGACGGAAACGGTAAAGCCCGGCCCGACCGCATCGGCGACGGCGGGGCGCAGCCGTTCGGCCAGCGCGGCGATCTCGGCCTTCGGCCGGGCCAGATGCCGCAGGGTGGGCAAGCGGTCCGCCAGCCGGTCGGGGTCGCGGTAAAGCCGCAGGGTGGCCTCGATCGCGGCCAGCCGGATCTTGTCGATCCGAAGCGCGCGTTTCATCGGGTTGCGGTTGATCCGGGCGATCAGGTCGGCCCGGCCGACGATGAACCCGGCCTGCGGCCCACCGAGCAGCTTGTCGCCCGAGAAGGTGACGATATCCGCGCCCTCGGCCACCGCCTCGGCCACCGTGGGCTCATGCGTCAGGCCGTAGCGCGTCAGATCGACCAGCGTGCCCGAACCCAGATCGTTGACCAGCGGCACCCCCCGGTCGCGCGCCAGCCCGGCAAGCTCGGCGGCGGGAACCTCGGCGGTGAACCCCTCGATCCGGTAGTTCGAGGTATGGACCTTGAGCAGCACGCCGGTGTCGTCATCCATCGCGCCCGCGTAGTCGCGGAAATGGGTGCGGTTGGTGGTGCCGACCTCGTGGATGCGGGCCCCGGCGCGGGCCATGATGTCGGGCATCCGGAAGGCGCCGCCGATCTCGATCAACTCCCCGCGCGAGATGATCGCGCCGCGCCCCCCGGCCAGCGTGGCAAGCGTGATCAGCACCGCGCCCGCGTTGTTGTTGACCACGGTGGCGTCCTCGGCGCCGGTGAGTTCGCGCAGCAGGCCCCGGACCAGCGAATCCCGCTCGCCCCGCTTGCCGCCGGCAAGGTCGTATTCCAGCGCGATGGCGCTGCGCATGGCGGCAGTGGCGGCCTTGATGGCGGCTTCGGCAAGCAGCGCCCGGCCGAGGTTGGTGTGCAGCACCGTGCCGGTCAGGTTGAACACCGGCCGCACATGGGGCCGGGCCTGTTCGGCCAGCCTTGCGGCGGCGGCTTCGGCGATCTCGTCCGGTTCGGGCAGCGCCGCGCCCGAACGCAGCGCGTCGCGGGCCTCGGACAGGCAGTCGCGGATCGCGGCGACGGTGGCGGGGCGGCCGTGGCGGTCAAGCGCCGCGGCGGCGGCGGATTCGTGCAGCACGCGATCCACCGACGGCAGCCCCCTGAACGGCGCCTTATGCTGGTCCGGCGCCATGGCTCAGTAGCCGGTCAGGAACGGGTTGACCGCCCCCCGGCGGAAGTCGAGGTCGCGCATCAGCAGGTCGAGCCCGAGCGAGGCCACGTCGTCCGCCACCGGGTCGAGCGCCGGATCCTGCTGCTGGTAGAACACCTTGACGTAACCGCGACAGGCGC
>Ga0172382_10001993_pt1 | contig 35106 bp, 30 predicted proteins | sample Leawel138RmetaG_FD_122245 | JGI IMG/M metagenome (GOLD analysis project Ga0172382, IMG submission 122245) | Leachate microbial communities from a municipal landfill in Southern Ontario, Canada - Leachate well 138R metaG | ecosystem: Engineered > Solid waste > Landfill > Unclassified | place...
ACCAGGAAGCCGCTACCACCCTGGCCCGCGCCGAGCAGCAGCAGGCATAGGCCGCCGGGAATTGGTTTTGTGTTCGGTCGGCAAGATTGCAAAACGTCAAAGAGATTGGCCCGGCTCCGTCAAAAAGGAGTCGGGCCACTTTGTGTTGCTTGTTTGCAGTTTGGTGTGCTGACTTTGCTGTAATCCAGAGGGGGGGAAGATAGCTCTTATTCTGTTGGGTGAATTAATTTTGATTTCATGACGCGAACTGTCTCTTTTGCAACCTCATCGAATACATATTTATATGCTCCAATTGTAAATCCACCACCGAAGGCGATGGATCGTTCAACTGGAATTCGTGCTATTTCTGCGTTGTATTTGTCTAATACTACAGTTTCAGTGCTCAGCTTCGTTGCCCCAGCCCCGGGGATCAGCCACCTTGTGAATGCATTTCCAGGCTCATATTTGTTTATTTTTGTTGTGACGGTGTAGGTTCCTGAATCAGAGAGCAGCCCTTCACTGGCAAGAGCAGCATTCATAGATCCGTGCATAGCTTCTGAAAGAGAGAAGGCTTCTTCTTTTTCGGAGAAAGAAAATCCGCTTGCATCTATGGAATTTTCGACTTTGAACCTTGTATCACTTGGCAGGTATGTTGCGTCTTTAGGTTGATAAACGTTTGATTTCGTCGCACACCCTGAAATGAAGAAGACAGCTACTGCAATCAAAAAAAGTTTGCGCATCGCCTTGCTCCGTTTAGAATTGTAGAAGAGTAGAAATTCACATGCTCATTTTTGCGACGCTCGTTTGTCTGCCGCAAGTAAATGGGAAGCAAGACTTATAGAGTCCCTGTTGCAAAAAGTCAACGTGCTTAGCGATGGTATGCGGATACAATTTTTAGGCGCTATCCGTAGTTGATGCGTCTTGATAAAAGCAGCGGTAGGCATAGCCGCCTGCTTTCTGCACCCTATGTCGGAATTTTGATCGCTACAGCCTGCCGCTCTGGAGTTCCTGGCGGTAGGAGTCGATGCCTGCGGTGATGCCGTCGGCCACGCGCTGGAGGTAGGCGTCGGAGCGCAGCAGGTCGGCCTCGGCGGGGTGGGTGATGTAGCCGATCTCCACCAGCACGGCGGGCATCTTGGCCCCGATGAGCACGAAGAACGGCGCGCTGCGGGCGCCGTGGTCCACGATGCCCTTGTATTTGGAGCTCAGCAGCCGCACGCAGTTCTTCTGGACGTGCTGGGCCAGGACCTTCGATTCCTCGATCTTGAAGCTGTGCACGAGGTCCATGACGATCTTCTGGGTGTCGCTGATCTTGACGGGGTCGACGTTGTTTTCCTTGGCGGCCAGGCGCAGGACGATATCGTTGCGCGCCTTGCCCAGGTAGTACGTCTCGAAGCCGCGCACGGAACTGGAGTTGTTGGCGTTGCAGTGCAGGGAGATGAACAGGTCGGCCTTCTTGATGTTGGCGGCCAGCACGCGGTCTTCCAGCTGGATCTTGGTGTCGTCGGTGCGCGTGTAGAGAACCTGGTAGCCGCGCTCCTTGAGGGTCTTGCCCAGGATGCGCGCGGCGCGCAGGGTGATGTCCTTTTCCCTGGTGCGGATGGTCTTCTGGGCGCGGCCCTTCTTGTCTTTGGTGGTGACGTATTGCAGGGCGCCGGGGTCGCGGCCGCCGTGCCCGGCGTCGATCATCACGGTGCGCACGGTCATGCCCAGCTGGGCCAGCACGTCGTGGGCCGTGGTGGCTTCCTTCCGGCCGGGGGTGCGCGTGTCGTCGGGGGCGGGCCTGGCCGGGCGGGCGGCGGTGCGCTGCTGGTCCTTCCTGTCCTGGTCCACCGACTGGCGGGCGAACACGTCGATGACGATGCGGCTGGGGTCGTTCAGGGTCAGGACGTGGTATTCCTGCTCGTCCTTGAAGTCGAGGACCACGCGGGCGGTGGAGGGCGTGTTCTGCCCGGCGCGGATGGCCTGGAGGAAGCCCCCGGGGATCTCGACCTTGCGTTTCAGGTCCGTGCCCAGGGAGGTCTTGTCCAGGTCGACGTACATGCGGTGGGTCTTGCCCTGGGCGGGGTCGGCGGGCAGCCGGGCGTGCTTGAAGCCCACGGGGCCGGTCAGGTCCAGGACGATGCGCGTGAAGTCGTCGCCGCTGCTGTAGCGTACGCCGGTGAGCACACCGGGCCCGGCCGCCTCGCTGAAGCCGTCGGATGCCTGGGCCTCCGGGGCGGGGCCGGGGGCCGGGGCGGTCATGGGGCCCTCGGGCTGGGGCAGGGCCTGGGCGCGGGCCTCGTCCATTTCGCGCAGCAGGGCCCGGGCGGCCTGGGCCTGGTCGCCGTCGGGGTATTCGGCGGTGAGCAGCAGCAGGTCGGCGTAGGCCTTGTCCTCGTCGCCCAGGTGGCGGTAGGCGATCTCGGCCTTGCGGAAGATGGCGTCGTCGCGCCAGGAGTCCTTGCGGTCGAAGGCGTCGGCGGCGCGGCCGTAGTATTCGGCGGCCTGGGCGTAGTCGTCGCGCGCCCCCGAGCGGCGCGCGGCCTCCTCGCTGGCGAAGCCCGCGAAGTAGGCGGCGCGGGCGCCCAGCGTGGCGCGCGGCACGGTGCGGTAGATTTCGCGCAGCCGCGCGGACGCGGCGCGCAGCTGGGCCGGGGTGGCGCCCTTGGAGGCGCGCAGGGCGCGGAAATCGGCCGTGGCGCGGTCGTAGGCGGCGCGGATTTTCGGGGTGACGGTGGCCGGGGCTGTGGAGGGCGGCGGCAGGGTCGCGGCGGCGGCCTTGGGCGCGGGGGCGGGCCGGGGCGCCGGGGCGGCGGCCTTGGCCGTGCCGGAGATGCGCGCCAGCAGCGTTTCCGCCGCCCGGGCCTGGTCGCCCCGGGGATAGGCGGCCAGCAGTTCGCGCAGGTCCGCCGCCGCCGCGCGCGCGTCGCCCAGGCGCAGCCAGGTCACCTCGGCCTTGCGGTAGAGGCAGTCGTCGACCCAGGAGTGCCCGGGGGGGAAGCGGTTGGCCGCGCGCTGGAAGGCGTCGGCCGCGCGCACGGCGTCGGAGCGCAGGCCCGAACGCCGGGCCAGTTCCTCGTGGCAGCGGCCGATGTAATACAGGGACTTGGGGGCGTAGTCGGTGTCCGTTCCGGCGCGCAGCACGGCCTCGAAGCGCTCCAGGACCTTGGCCCACAGGTCGCGCCGGTTGGCGCGCGGCTCCTCGGCCATGACCCATTGGAAGGAATCCAGGGCCCGCGAGAAAAGCTGCTGGCGCGAGGCGCTTTGGGCCCGGGCCGGGGCCGGGAGGGCCGCCAGGGCCGCCAGCAGGGCCAGCGCCGCCAGCGCCAGGGCGGCGCGCGGAAGGCGGGGGCGGGCGCGGAAGCAGGGTACGGGCATCGGTCGTCTGGCGTTGGGAGGTTCTGCCGCAGGGCGCGCCGTTCGCGCTCGGGGACATATACCCGCGTTTGTGCAAAAACCGCAAGCCCGCGCCCGCTTCGGCCCGCGCCCGCCCCGGCCGCGCTCCGGGGCGCGGCCGGCTAGCGGTAGCGTTCGGCGTCGATGTCCAGGCGGCGCAGGATTTTTTGCAGGGACACGCGTTCGAGCCCGGAAATGCGCGCGGCCTGGGAGATGTTGCCCTCGGTCATGGCCAGGAGCTGGCGTACATAGGTGCGCGTGAAGTCGTCGAGGATCTTGGATTTCGCGTCCTTGTAGGGCGGCAGGCCGGTGTCGGCGTCGGCCGGGCCGCCGGCGTTGTTGTCCGCCAGGCGGACCAGGGCCAGGTCCACGGTCGGGGTGCGCGCGAAGACGGCCAGGCGGCGCATGAAGTTCTGGAGTTCGCGCACGTTGCCGGGCCAGGGCCGCGCGGCCAGGAAGGCCAGCACCTCGGGGGCGATGTCCTTGGGCGGCAGGCCCATGTCGCGGCAGGCCTCGGTCAGGAAGTGGTGGGCGAGCAGGGGCACGTCGTCGGCGCGCTGGCGCAGGGGCGGCACATGGATGTGCAGCACGTTCAGGCGGTAGAAGAGGTCTTCGCGGAAGTCTCCGGCCTGCATCTTGGCTTCGAGGTTCTGGTTGGTGGAGGCCAGGATGCGCACGTCCACGGGGGTGCTCTCGTTGGCGCCCACGGGCCGGACCTCGCGCTCCTGGAGCACGCGCAGCAGCTTGGTCTGCACGTTCATGGGGATGTCGCCGATCTCGTCCAGCAGCAGGGTGCCGCCGTGGGCGGCCAGGAACAGGCCCTTGCGGTTGCGGTCGGCCCCGGTGAAGGCGCCCTTGACGTGGCCGAAGAGTTCCGACTCCAGCAGGTGGTCGGGGATGGCCGGGCAGTTGACGCTGACCAGGTGCCGGGCGGCGCGCGGCGAGGAGTTGTGGATGGTCCGGGCGACCATCTCCTTGCCCGTGCCCGACTCGCCGTTGATGAGCACGGTGTAGTCGCTGGCGGCCACGGCGGCGATGGTTTCGCGCAGGCGGTTCATGGCCTGCGAGCGGCCCAGCAGGTTTTGCAGCGATCCGGCCTGGGCCACCAGGGCGCGCAGGCGGCGGTTCTCGCCCAGCAGCCGGGCGCGTTCCAGGCCCTTGGCCACCACGCGCACGAGGCTTTCGCGGTCCACGGGTTTGGTCAGGAAGTCGTAGGCCCCGGCCTTGAGGGCCTCCACGGCGGATTCGATGGAGCCGTAGCCGGTGATCATGACCACCGACAGGGCGGGCTCGGCCTCCAGCGCGCGCCCCAGCAGCTCCAGCCCCGACATGCCGGGCATGCGCAGGTCGGAGAGCATGAGCGACACGGGCTGGGCGGCCAAAAGCTCCAGGGCCTGCTCGCCGCTGGTGGCCACCGCGCTACGCACGCCGGGGAACTCCTTGTCCAGCAGGCGGGCCATGCCCTGGGCGAAGACGCTTTGGTCGTCGACGATGAGGATGGTGTCCTGGGGGGTGGTCATGAGACGTCTCCTGCGGCGGGCGGGGCCACGGGCAGGGTCAGGGTGAACACGGCGCCGCCGCCGTTGGCGGCCTCGATGGTGCCCCCGGCCTGCTGGACCAGGCCGTAGGTCACGGCCAGCCCGAGCCCGGTGCCCTTGCCCACCTCCTTGGTGGTGAAGAAGGGGTCGAAGATGCGCCGCAGGTGCTCGGGGGCGATGCCCGGCCCGTTGTCGGCGGTGGTGATGGTCACGGTGCCCGCTTCGGGGTCGTGGCTGGCGCTCACGGTGATGCGCCCGGGGGCGGCCGGGTCCTGGGACACGGCGTCCAGGGCGTTGAGCAGCAGGTTGCCCATGATCTGCTCCAGGGCCTCGGCGGAGGTCGCCACCAGGGGCAGGTCGGGCGGCAGGGCGATGTCCAGGGCGGTGCCGGTCTTCTGGGCCTGGAGGGAGAACACGTCGGCCAGCACGGCGATGACGCTCACGGGGTCGCACGGGCCGTGGCCGCCGCCGCGCGGCCGGGCGAAGTTCAGCAGGTCCTGCATCACGCGCTGGGCGCGCTTGGTGTGGCGGATGATCACGTCCACGTCGGCGCGCTGCTGGTCCGAGTCGGCGGCCGAGCGCAGCAGCTCGGCGTAGCACAGGATGATGCCCAGGGGGTTGTTGATCTCGTGGGCCAGGCCGGCGGCGAGCTTGCCCACGGTGACGAGCTTCTCGCTTTGCTGGATGCTTTCGAGCATCCGTTTCTCGGCGGTGTTCTCGCGGGCGTAGACCACCACGCGTCCGCCCCGGTCCCGCGAGCCGGGCAGGGGGTAGACGTTCAGGGCGAAGGAGCGCTGGCCGGAGAGGGTCGCCTCGTAGGAGGTCGGGCGGCCCTGCTGGAGCACCTGGCGCAGGGGGCAGCGCTCGCCGGCCGCCGGGTCCAGCCCGAGCATCCGCGGCAGGGGGTTGTCCTCGGCGTCGGCGTCGGTGTCGATGGAGAGCTGGCGGGCGGCCTCGTTGGCCATGATCACGCTGCACGATCCGTCCATGAGCATCAGCGGGTCGGCGATGCCCTCGAAGATGGATTCGAGCATGGTGTTGTGGCGCAGCAGGGTGTCCAGGGCGTTCAGGTTCTCCATGGCGATGCCCATCTGGCGGCCCAGGGCGATGAGCACGTCGCGCATCTGGCCGGGCTCGGTCTCGGCCTCGGCGTCCCAGTAGAGGCACAGGTAGCCCTCCAGGGCCGAGTCCGAGGGCTGCACGGGGATGAGCGCGGTGTCGTGGGTGAAGACGGGGCGCGCCTCGGCCAGCACCTGCCGCCAGTCTGCGGGCAGGTCGGGGCGGCGGTCCTTCTCCGGCCAGGAGAAGAAGTTCTGGGAGGACAGGGTGCAGATGAACGCCGCGCGCGAGGCGCCGTAGCGCGTGCCGATGCTGGGCAGGGTGGTCTCGATGAGTTCGCGCCGTGTCTGGGACGTTTTCAGGGCGTCCAGCAGCGAGACGAAGAGCAGCACGTCGCTTCTGCGCTCCATTGCCTCCAGGGAGAGGTCCTTGGTGCGCTCGTCGACCATGCAGCGCAGGTTGCCCGCGTAGTGCTCCAGCTCCTGGCGGGCGCTGGACAGGGTCCTGGCCATCTCCTCCACGGCGTGCATGATCTCGTCGATCTCGTCGCCTTCGTCCATGTCGCCCAGGTCGTCCAGCCGCGAGAGGATGGGGCTTTGGGCCTGCTCCTTGAAGTAGAGGGGGAACACGTCGAGCACGCGGCGCAGGTTGAAGACCACCACGCGGTTGAACAGGATGTTGACCACGCCGAAGCACAGCAGGGCCCCGGCGCAGGAGAGGACCACGAACCCCAGGGTCGCGCCCCGGATGCGCGTGAGCGCGCTGTTCACGGGCAGGACCACCGAGGTCAGTCCGGCGATGGAGTCCAGCTCGTGCCCGAAGCCGCGCCCGGTGCCGTAGCGGTCCAGCAGGACCTGGGGCGCGTCGGCGGGGTCGCCGTGGCAGTTCATGCACGAGGCGGTGAAGCGCACGGGCTTGGCGGTGATGTAGTACTCCGCGCCTTCGATGGTCTCGAAGCGCGAGACCCGGTCCTCCCCGGGGTTGGCGCGGAAGTGCTCGATGAGCGCCAGCTCGCGGTTGTCGGCCTCGAAGCGCGGGTTGCGCGCGCCCACGGCCACGCGGCGGTACTGGAGCTGGCTGGGGGACAGCTCGGTATGCTCCATGACCTTGCGCGAGACGTAGGAGGTGCTCATGGCCTCGATGATGAACTCATGGGCGGGCAGGGCCTGGTACATGGCCGGGCGCAGGGTTTCGCGCACATAGCGGCGCACGGCCTCCACCTGGTCCAGGACCATCTCGGCCTTGTCGGCGACCTCGGCCTCCAGCAGGCCGCGCAGGTGGACGTAGAGCCCGCAGGAGAACAGCAGGCCCGCGCCCAGGGCGATGGCCGCAAGGCCCATGAGGAACTTGGTCTGGATGGTCCGGGGACGGGATACGCGCATGCGGGCTCCTGCCCGGCCGGGGCGCCGGGCCTCGCCAGTGTAGCACAGCCGGGGGGGTGGGCAAGGGAAACCCCTGGCCGTGCAACCGGTTGGCGGCATGTGCCAACCCGGGTTGGCGGGTGGCGGGGGGGCTTAGCGGCGGCGGGAGCGCCCCCCGCGCCGGGCGCGGGCCCTGCTCTTGCTGTCCTTGGCCTGCGCGGCGCCGTTGCCGTTGTCGTAGTCGCGCGCGGGTTCGATGAGCCCCTCGCGGTCCATGGCCAGGAATAGCTCGCGGCTGATCCAGGCGTCGGTGGCGGCGTAGTTGATCTGGGCCGGGGTCAGCCGGGGGTTGGCCCAGTTGGTGCACCGCGCGGCCTTGGAGATGCGGATGCCCAGGAACTTGGCCGCCAGGTTGCGCAGCCCGTGGGTGTCGAGCTTGTGGTACAGGGCGATCACGCCCAGGTCGATGAAGCCCCGGGCGGCGAAGGGCGTGATGCGTTGCAGGTCCTTCACGTCGTCGCGCACGGCCACCCCGGTCTTGAGGATGCGCGGGTCCTCGAAGATGGACACCAGGCTCTCGGGGAAGGCCAGGCGCCCGAGCATGTAGATGTAGACGGTCTCGGTGGTGGCCATCTGGATCAGCGAGGGCAGGTAGTAGCGGCCCTTCATGAAGGCCGGGCGGCTCTCGGTGTCGAAGCCGAGCACGGTCTCGGCACGCATGTCGCGCGCGGCGGCCTCGGCGGCGCGGGGCGTGTCCACGATGACGATGTCGCCGCACCAGGCGCCCAGGGGCAGCAGGCTGATGTCTTCCTTGGTGATCTTGCCGCGCAGGGGCTCCACGTCGGGCGCGGTCCGGCGCGGGGCCAGGCGGCGGTCCAGCAGGTCGAGGGGCGGCGGGCAGGCCGCGGGCCGGGGCGCGGCGGCTTCGGCTTCGGGGGCCCTGGGCTTGTTCCGGGTCTTGGCCTTGGCCTTGGGCGCGGGTGCGGCCTTGGCGGGGCTGGCGGCCTCGGGGGCTCCGGATTCAGGGGTCCCGGGGGCGGGCGCGGGCTGCGCCGGGGCCTTTGCGGCTGCTTCGGGGGCCGTGTCGGCGGGCTTCTTCCGGCCACGGGTCCGGGCCTTGGGCGCGGCCTTGGCGGCGGGGCTCTCGGGGGCTCCGGATTCGGGGGCCTGGGCGGAAGCCGTCGCGGCCCGGGGAGCGGGTTGCCCGGTTCCGGCCCCGGGTGCGGGCTGCTCCGGGGTTTCGGGGGCCTTGGGCTTGTTCCGGGCTTTGGCCTTGGGCGCGGGGGCCGCACCGGCCCCGGGGTCGGCCTGACCGAAGCGCGGCGCGGCGGCCAGGGCGAGCAGGAAGTCCACCTTGCGGGCGCGGGGGCGGCGCTTGACCGCCGCCTCGGCCGTCTGGGCCGCCGAACGGTCGGCGAAGGGCGCGCTGGCCGTGAGGGTCACGGGCAGGCGGGTGCGGGTGTACTTGGCGCCGGTGCCCGCGTTGTGCTCGGCCAGGCGGCGCTCCAGGTCGTTGGTCACGCCGCAGTACAGGGTGCCGTCGGCGCAGGTGAGCAGGTAGACATGCCAGGAAAGTTTTGTGTCGTCCATGATGGTTCGCGGCGTCAGATGCGCCCCTCCTCCACGGCGTGGCAGGCCACGAAGCGGCCCGGGGCGTGCTCGCGCAGGGCGGGCACCTCCTCGCGGCAGCGTTGGGCGGCCTGGCGGCAACGGCCGTGGAACACGCACCCGGGGGGCAGGTTGATGGGCGTGGGCACGTCGCCGGTGAGGCGGATGTGCCCGCTGGCCTTGCCGCCGAGCCGGGGAATGGCCGACAGCAGGGCCTGGGTGTAGGGGTGCAGCGGCGCCTCGAACAGCGGGTCCGCCGGGGCCAGCTCGCACAGGCAGCCCAGGTACATCACCGCCACACGGGTGGAGATATGGCGCACCACGGACAGGTCGTGGCTGATGAACAGGTAGGTCAGGCCGCGCTGGTCCTGGGCGTCCATGAGCAGGTTCAGGATCTGGGCCTGGATGGACACGTCCAGGGCGGCGATGGGCTCGTCGGCGACGACGAAGGCCGGGTCGACCATCAGCGCCCGGGCGATGGAGATGCGCTGGCGCTGGCCGCCGGAGAACTCGTGGGGGTAGTTGTCCGCCCAGCCGGGGCGCACGCCCACCTGGCGCATGACCTCGGCCACCTTGTCGCGCACCTCGGCCTCGGTGTGCCCGGGGTGGTGGAAGCGCAGGGGCTCTTCGAGAATCTGGCGCACGGTCATGCGCGGGTTCAGGGAGGCGTAGGGGTCCTGGAAGACCATCTGCATCTTGCGCCGGAAGGGCATCATGGCCCGGGAGTCCAGGTTGTCGATGCGTTCGCCCCCGTAGCGGACCTGGCCGGCTGTCGGCTGGTACAGGCCCATGACGGCCCGGGCCAGGGTCGACTTGCCGCAGCCCGACTCCCCCACCACGGAGAGGGTCTCGCCGGGCTGGATGGTCAGGGACACGCCGTTGATGGCGCGCACCAGCGTCCGCCTGCGGACCATGCGCCCGCCCTGCAGGGTCAGCTGTTCGAGCAGGCCGCCGGAGATATCGAAATGCTTGACGAGGTCGCGGACCTCGAGCAGGGGCGCGGTATTGGCTGGTTCCACGTTCACGTTCCCGAATCCTCCGTCCTACACGCAGTGGCAGGCGACCAGACTGCCGCTCCCGCGCGAGAGCAGCGCGGGCGTCTCGTCGGAGCAGATGGCGCACTTCTTGGGGCAGCGCGGGTTGAAGGCGCAGCCCTTGGGGATGTTGTACAGGCTGGGCATGATGCCGGGGATCTGCTCCAGGCGCGCGCCCCGGCCCGACCCCGACTGGGGCAGGGCGCGGATCAGCCCCTGGGTGTAGGGGTGCAGCGGGTTGGAGATGATCTCCTGGGTCAGGCCCATCTCGATGATCCGCCCGGCGTACATCACGGCGATTTTCTGCGTCACCTGCGAGACCACGGCCAGGTCGTGGGTGATGAGGATGAGCCCCATGTTCTCGGTGCGGCACAGCTCGAGGAGCAGGTCCATGATCTCGGCCTGGATGGTCACGTCCAGGGCGGTGGTGGGCTCGTCGGCGATGATCAGCGCCGGGTTGGTCAGCAGGGCGATGGCGATGACGATGCGCTGGCGCATGCCGCCGGAGAACTCGTGGGGATACTGGGCCAGGCGCTTTTCCGGCGAGGGGATGTAGACCTTGCGCAGTTTTTCCAGGGCGATGGCTTCGGCCTGCTTGTCGCTGATGTCGCGGTGGGCCTTGAGGGTCTCGATCATCTGGGTGCCCACCGTGAGCACCGGGTTGAGGGTCATCATCGGGTCCTGGAATATCATGCTGATGCGGTCGCCGCGCACCTCGCGCAGCTTGTCCTCGGGCAGGGCGGTGAGGTTGCGGCCCTCGAAGAGCACCTGCCCGGACTCGATGAAACCGGGCTTGGCGATGAGGTTCAGGATGGCGAACCCGGTGACGGACTTGCCCGCCCCCGATTCGCCCACAAGGCCCAGGCGCTCGCCGGGGCCCAGGTTGAAGCTCACGCCCGACACGGCGGGCAGAGTGCCCTTGCGCAGGGCGAATTTTACCGTGAGGTCGGCGACTTCCAGCAGCCGCGGCGTGGCGGTGGCGTCCTGGGGCTGTATCTTCACGGCTCAGCTCTTGTACAATTTGGGGTTCAGGAAGTCGCGCATCCAGTCGCCCAGCAGGTTGATGGTCAGGATGAGCAGCACCAGCACCACCCCGGGGAACAGGGTGATCCACCACGCGCCGGAGAAGATGTACTCGAAGCCGGACTTGATGAGCGAGCCCAGGGAGGGCTTGGTCACGGGCATGCCCAGGCCGATGAAGGACAGGGCCGCCTCGCTCATGATGGCGTTGGCCACCTGCACGGTGGAGATGACCATCACCGGGGTCATGGTGTTGGGCAGGATGTGCCGCCACATGATGCGCCCGGAGGGCAGGCCGATGACCCGCGCGGCCTCGACGTATTCCTTCTTCTTTTCGGCCAGCACCGAGGCGCGCACCGTGCGCGCGTACTGCGGCCACTCGGCCAGGCCGATGACGGCGATGAGGAAGGGCACGGCGATCTGCTCGTAGCGCCCCACGCCGAAGGTGGCCTGGAAGATGGCGCCAAGGAAGATGGCCACCATGTAGGTGGAAAAGGAAAGCTGCACGTCGGCCACGCGCATGAGCACGGCGTCGACACGCCCGCCCGCATAGCCGGAGATGAGCCCGATGCCGATGCCCAGGGCGGCCTGCAGGGCCACGGCGCCAAGGCCGATGAGCACCGAGACGCGCGTGCCGTAGAGGATGGTGGACAGGATGTCGCGGCCCTGGGAGTCGGTGCCCAGCAGGAAGGAGCTGTCCTGGTCGATCCAGGCCGGGGCCAGCTCGGAGTCCATCACGTCGATCTGGGCCGGGTCGTAGGGGTTCATGGGCGCCAGCACCGGCGCCAGGAAGCCCGCCGTCACCAGCAGGACCACCACGATGAAGCTGCCCACGGCCACGGGGTCGCGCAGGAAGCTGTGCAGGAGATACGATTCGCGCAGGCGGGCCAGCAGGGCCATGCTACTTCCTCCCCGTGATGCGGACCATGGGGTTGACCAGTCCGTAGATGATGTCCACCGCCGTGTTCACCACCACGAACATGAAGCCCACGAACACGAGGTAGGCCACCAAAAGCGAGGTGTCGGCGCGTTCCACGGCCTCCAGGAAAATGAAGCCCATGCCCTGCCACTGGAAGACCGTCTCGGTCAGCACGGTGAAGGCGATCATGGTGCCAAGCTGCACGCCGCCCACGGTGATGACGGGCAGGAGCGTGTTCTTGAAGCCGTGGACCAGCAGGATGCGCCAGGGGCGCAGGCCCTTGGCCCGGGCGTACTTCATGTACTCGGCTTCGAGGACCTCCTTCATCTCGGCGCGGATCAGGCGGATGAACAGCGGCAGCATGACCGAGGACAGCGAGATGGCCGGCAGCACCAGGTGCAGCAGCCCGTCCTTGGTCAGCAGGCCGGTTTCCCACCAGGATGTCAGGCGCACGGTCTCCCCCCGTCCGTACGACGGCAGCCAGCCCAGGTGGATGGCGAAGACGTAGATGAGCATGATGGCCGTAAGGAATACGGGGATGGACACGCCCACCACGCTGCCGCCCATGAGCAGCCGCGAGAGGGCCGCGCGCGGGCGCACCGCCGCGTAGATGCCCACGGGAATGGACACCAGCACGATGATGACCGAGGCGGCCAGGACGAGCTCCAGGGTGGCCGGGGCCTTGCGCAGGATGACTTCCATGGCCGGGCGCTTGAAGAAGAAGGACTGCCCCAGGTCGCCCTGCAGGGCGCCGCCCAGGAAGCGCACCCATTGCACGGGCAGGGGATCGTTCAGGCCCAGTTCCTCGGAAAGGCGGGCGCGCTCCTCGGCGGAGACGGCCACGCCCACCAGATCGCGCACGGGGTCGCCCACCGCGGTCTTGATGGCGAAGCCGATGACGCTGATGACAAGCATCACCATGACCGCCTGGGCGATGCGTCGGACGATGAAGGCGAACATAGGGTTTTTCTTGTTGCTGCTGGTGTGGGTGGACCGGAACCTTGCGGCCGGCTGCATGCCGGGCCGCACCGGCGAAGCCTCGGTTCGGCCCGAAAGCCGAGGCTTTCGGGCCGTTGGAGACTTCGTCCGGGCGCAGGGGGGACTACAACGCTTTGGGCGTCATGGCAACCCCCGGCCCCGGCGCGCGAAGCCCTACTCGACCACCAGGTCGCCGAAGTAGGGGAAGTCCATGACGTTGAGGATGTGCTCCAGGTTCTTGTGGTTCTTGCGGCCCGCCCAGGAGTTGTTCTGCCAGTGCAGGTTGACGAAGGCGGCGTCGTCGTAGGCCATCTTTTCGGCCTGCTGGAGCATGGCGGTGCGCTTGGCGGTGTCGAACTCGGCGTTGGCCGCGATCACCAGGGCGTCCAGCTCGGGGTTGCAGTAGTTGCCGCTGTTGTACTGGCCGGAGCCGGTCTCCTTGTTGGGGCACATGAGCAGATACTCGAAGAAGTTCGCGGTGTCCTCGGTGTCCGAGTGCCAGCCGATCATCTGGATGTCGGCCACCTGGGCGTCGAACTCGTCCCAGTACTGGGCCTTGGGCATGGTCTTCAGCTCGACCTTGATGTTGATCTTGGCCAGCATGCCCGCCACGGCCTGGGCGATCTTCTCGTCGTTCACATAGCGGTTGTTGGGGGCGATCATGGTCACGGTGAAGCCCTTCTCGTAGCCGGCTTCCTTCATGAGGGCCTTGGCCTTGTCCAGGTCGAAGCGCGGGGCCAGCTCGGGGTTGTGGCCCGCGTAGCCGGCGGGGCTCTGCTGGGCGGCCACGGTGGCGAAGCCCTTCATGATCTTGTCCACGATGCCGGCGTTGTTCACGGCGTATTCGACGGCCATGCGCACGCGCTTGTCGGCGAACTCGGGGCGGCGCTTCTGGTTCAGCTGGAAGGTGATGACGCGGGTGCCGGACATGGTCACCAGCTGCACGTCCTTGTGGGCGCCGACGCGCTCCAGGTCCTGCGGGGGCACGGGGGAGATGAAGTCCACGTCGCCAGAGAGCAGCGCCGCCACGCGGGTGGCCTCTTCCTTGATGGGCGTCAGCACGATCTCATCGACGTTGCCGGGGCTCTTGGTGTCCCAGTAGTCCTTGAAGCGGGTGAAGACGGTCTTCACGCCCTGCTCGCGATAGGTCACGGCGAAGGGGCCGGTGCCGGACTCGTTGGTCAGGGCGAAGGAGGGGCCGGTCTTGACGATGGCGTCCTTGGGCTGGCCGCTGTCGTCCATGCCGCTGTAGAAGGCGCTGTCCATGGGGAAGATGTAGGTGGCCATGGCCAGCACCAGGCCGTAGGGCTTGGTGGTCACGATATCCACGGTCAGGTCGTCCACGACCTTGGCCGGGCCGAACAGCTCGAAGAGGAACTTGTAGTCCTGGCTCTGCTTCAGGCGCTCCAGGGTCCAGGCCACGTCCTTGGCGGTGAAGGCGTTGCCGCTGTGGAACTTGACGCCCTCGCGCAGGTGGAAGCGGGTGGTCAGCGGATCGATCTGCTCCCAGGAGACGGCCAGGCGGGGCTCGAAGGAGCCGTCCTTGGCCCAGCGGACCAGCGGGTCGAAGCAGATGTGCGAGTACTGGAGCATGCCGCCCGAAAGCTGGACATGGGGATCCAGGGAGACGGGGTCGGCGTCCAGGGCCATCTTGAGGGTCTTGGCGTGGGCCGCCCCGGCAAAGCCGCAGAGCATGGCCGCACACAGGCAGGCGAGAAGCAGGCGTTTCATCGAAAACCTCCAGATTGTGTTGGAAAAAGGCACACTACCGCGCGTTGGCGCCGGGTCTGGCCGTCCTCGCCGGGTGTCGTTGCGCATCCTGACAGGTGTAGCGGAAAAAAACCGGTACCTCAACCCGTCCGCGCTGGGCCGACCCCGGCCAGGGGCCCGGTCGCTTTGCGTTATCGCGCCTGGAGAAAAATAACAATATCCAAAAGCACTGCGGCCGCCCCGGCCCCGGGGTCGGGGCGGCGGGGCGGCCGCAGGGACGCCGGGGCGCCGGGGCGGGTTCAGCCCTCGGCGCGGGTCAGTTCCATGAACGTCTCCCCGCAGTAGGCCGCGAGGTTGAAGGACTTGTAGCCGTTGGCGGGGTCCTCGGCGTAGCGGAAGCCGAGCTTGGACTCGGGGTTGAAGTCGGTCACGCAGTCGTTGGAGGACTGGAACAGCGGGCAATGGTTGTTGTAGCACACCAGCAGCACGCCCCACATGGTCTCGGGCGGGCCGAGCCAGGGCTTGAGGGGCTGGCCGCAGTGGGGGCAGGTGCGCGTGAGGTCGATATCGTCCATGGTCGTGCTCTCCTTGGGGTTGGCGGTGGGGGGGCTTGCGCCCACAGGGGCAGATAAGCCCCGCCGCGCGGATTGTCCAGTGCGCGGGGCGGTCAGCCCCGGGGCGGGCTGTCCCGGGCGGCCTGACGGGGGTTGCGCCCGCCCGCGTCCAGGCCCGCGCCCGCGTCGTACACGCCCACCAGGGCCTCGACCACACGCACCGAGCGCGCCCGGCGGGCGTAGCGCAGGATGTTCAGGTAGTCGGACTCGTAGCCGCCCTCGGGCCGCCAGCCCCCGCAGCGCACCACGACCAGCTCGCGCGACAGGCACAGGCACAGCGGGTCGATGTTGCCGGGGCGGATGAGCTCGCGCCCGGGCAGCGCCTCGGGCAGGAACGGTTTGTCGAAGGCCCGCGACACGTCGATGCGCCCCACCTGCATCTCGTGGTCCAGCCCGGCCCGGTAGACCTCCAGGGCCCCGGGGGCCAGGGCGTTGTCGTCGTCCAGCAGCAGCAGGAAGGCGCCCCGGGCCGCGCGCAGCAGGGCCTGGCGCGCGGGGTTGCCGTAGTTGCCGCCCCGGGGCAGGTCGAAGAAGCGCACCCACGGCGGCGGCGGGGCGCCGTCCGGGCCGGTGCGCGGCCCGCGCACGCCGTCGTAGCCGACGAGCATCTCCACGGCGCCGGGGGGCAGCCCGGCCTGGGCGCCGGCCCGGGCCACGCTGTCCACGGCCAGGGCCAGGGCCCGGGGGCGGGTGCCCCGGCTGGGGGTGATGACGCTGAACAGGGGCGCTTGGTTCACGGCGGGCCTCCTGCCCGGGGGTGTACACCGCGACCGGGCGGCGCGCAACGCCCGGCTGGCGGGCCTTCCCGGCGCGCCCGGGCCGGGCGCGGAAATGTGCGGGAATTGTGTATCGGGATTGTTGACAGCGGTGGGGAAGGCGTCTATAGGTGCTCTTCCCAAGTGGCGTAGGCCCGTAGCTCAGGGGGAGAGCACTTGCTTGACACGCAAGGGGTCAGCAGTTCAAATCTGCTCGGGCCTACCATTATTTCAACAACGAGGGAGGCGCTCGCCTCCCCTTCTTGTTTGTGCGGCGGGGCCGCCCCGGGTGGGGCCGGGCCCGGCGCGCGCCGTTGCATTGCACGGGAGGTGTGAAGTGGCACAGGAGCAGGGTCAGGAGTCCGTGGAGGCGGTGGAAGCCCGGGCCGGGGAGTCGTGTGCCGACGCCCTGGCGCGGGGAATGTCCAAGAAGCGCTTCAAGCAGGTGGTGGCCGCGCGTTGCGGCGAGAGCACCCTGGACCTGACCGCCGCCGTGCCCGAGGGCTGTTCCGTCCTCGCCCCCGTGTTCGCCTCCTCGCCCCAGGGCCTGGACATCATCCGCCACAGCGCGGCCCACGTCATGGCCCAGGCCGTGAAAGGCCTGTTCCCCCAGGCGCGGGTGACCATCGGTCCGGCCATCGAGAACGGCTTCTACTACGATTTCGACTTCGAGCGGCCCTTCACCCCCGAGGACCTGGAGGCCATCGAGGAGCGCATGCACGCCATCGTGGCCCGCGACGAGCCCTTTGCGCGGCGCGAGGTGTCCAAGGCCGAGGCCGTGGCTCTCTTCAATGAAATGGGCGAGACCTACAAGGCCGAGATCATGGACGACCTGGGCGGCGAGCGCTTTTCGCTCTACGGCCAGGGCGATTTCGTCGACCTGTGCCGCGGCCCGCATGTGCCCTCCACGCGCTTCGTGGCGGCCTTCAAGCTGCTGTCCGTGGCCGGAGCCTACTGGCGCGGCGACGAGAACAACCGGATGCTCCAGCGCATCTACGGCACGGCGTTCGCCGACGCCAAGGCCCTGGCCGCGCACCTGGCCCAGATCGAGGAGGCCAAGCGCCGCGACCACCGCAAGCTCGGCCCGCAGCTCGACCTGTTCAGCTTCCACGAGGAAGGCGGCGCGGGCATGGTCTACTGGCACCCCAAGGGCGCCCTGGTGCGCACCATCCTCGAAGACTTCGTGACCCGCGAGATGCTGCGCCGGGGCTACGGCATCGTGCGCACCCCGCAGCTGCTCAAGCGCGAGCTGTGGGAGACCTCGGGCCACTACGCCAACTATCGCGAGAACATGTACTTCACGCAGATCGACGAGACGGCCTACGGCGTCAAGCCCATGAACTGCGTGGCGCACATGCTCATCTACAACTCCAGCCTGAAGAGCTACCGCGACCTGCCGGTGCGCTACTTCGAGCTGGGCGTGGTGCACCGCCACGAGAAGTCCGGGGTGCTGCACGGGCTCTTGCGCGTGCGCCAGTTCACCCAGGACGACGCGCACATCATCTGCCGCCCCGACCAGCTCCTGGACGAGATCAAGGGCGTCATGGCCTGGATCCAGGATCTCATGGGCCTGTTCGGCTTCGAGTGCGCCATGGAGATCAGCACCCGCCCCGAGAAGTCCATCGGCTCCGACCAGGACTGGGAGCGCGCCACCAGCGCGCTCATGGACGCCATGGCCGAGATGGGCCTGCCCTACAGCATCAACGAGGGCGACGGCGCGTTCTACGGACCCAAGATCGACGTGAAGCTGCGCGACTGCCTGGGGCGCATGTGGCAGTGCTCCACGATCCAGGTGGATTTCACCTTGCCTGAACGCTTCGACCTGGTGTACATCGGCCAGGACGGGGAGAAGCACCGTCCCGTCATGGTCCACCGCGCCATCATGGGTTCCGTGGAGCGTTTCATCGGCATCCTCGTGGAGCAGTTCGCCGGGGCGTTCCCCACCTGGCTGGCGCCGGTGCAGGCGCGGATACTCACCGTGACCGACGACCAGAAGGCGTTTGCCGAAACCGCCTTGGCCGCCCTGCAAGACAGCGGGGTGCGGGCCGAGGCGGATTTGCGTAATGAAAAACTGGGCTACAAGGTTCGTGAGGCCCAGGTGGCCAAGGTCCCCTACATCCTGGTCGTGGGGGACAAGGAAGTGGAGGCCGGCGGCGTGAATGTGCGCCTGCGCGGCGAGAATTGCGGCTTCAAGACCTTGGCCGAAGCCGCTGAAATGATCCGCAAGGATTGCCAGGAGCCCTTCAAACGAGGAGGAATGCGCTATAGCTTCGGTAGCTAACCAGGTCCGGCGTAACCGGCAGATCCGTGCGCGCGAAGTGCGCGTGATCGGTGACGACGGCGAGCAGGTGGGTATCATGCTCACCCCGGACGCACTCAAGATGGCCATGGATGCGGGCCTTGACCTTGTGGAGGTGTCGCCCAACGCGCGGCCCCCGGTCTGCAAGATCATGGATTTCGGGCGCTTCAAGTACCAGCAGCAGAAGAAGGCCCAGGAAGCCCGCAAGAAGACGACTGTCGTCCAGATCAAGGAGATCAAGGTCCGCCCCAAGACCGACGACCACGACTTCAACACCAAGTTGAAGCACACGCGGCGGTTTTTGGAGAACGGCGACCGGGTCAAGGTGACGGTCTTCTTCCGCGGCCGCGAGATCGTGCACAAGGACCGGGGCATGATGGTCCTTGAGCGCATGGTCGAGGCCGTGAAGGACATTGCCAAGGTGGACCAGCTCCCGCGCAGCGAGGGGCGCACCATGAGCCTGCTTCTGGCCCCGTTGCCCAAGTAGCGCCTCGCCCGGCAGGGCGCGTGCCCGCGCGAAGCCGCGCGGCGCGAACAATGTTCCGGGAGCGGGCCCAGCGCCCGAACCCTGCCCCGGGATGTTCCCGGGGCTTTGCCGCGTAAGCGGCGCACAGAATAAGGAGAGACCAATGCCCAAGCTCAAGACCAACAGAAGCGCGGCCAAGCGGTTCAAGCTGACCGGCTCGGGCAAGATCGCCCGCCGCCGCCAGGGCCTGCGCCACATCCTGACCAAGAAGAACGCCAAGCGCAAACGCCGCCTCGGTCAGGGCGCCCTGGTGGACAGCACCAACGAGTCCGCCGTCAAGCGCATGGTTCCCAAGGCGACCCTCAAGAAGTAGGGTTTTTTTACGGCCGACCCCCGGACCGGGGGTCCTGTCACACCACAGATCGTTCTGCCTGCCGTGCCGGGGTGACCCAGGGGGGCGGGCCAAAGGAGGAAACGAACGATGCGTATCAAGAGAGGCAAGACCGCCAAGGCGCGGCACAAGAAATTTCTGAAGATGGCCAAGGGCTACCGCGGCGCGCGCAGCAAGCTGTACGAAACCGCCCGCGAGACCGTGGAGCGCGCCCTTGTCTACGCCTACCGCGACCGCAAGGTCCGCAAGCGCGAGTTCCGCTCGCTGTGGATCATGCGCATCAACGCCGCCGCCCGCGAGCACGGCATGAGCTACAGCAAGTTCATCCATGCCCTGGGGCAGGCCGGCATCGTCCTGAACCGCAAGGTTCTGGCCGACATCGCCGTGCGCGACAAGGACGCCTTCGCCCAGATCGCCCAGATCGCCAAGGCCAAGGTGCAGTAGCCGTGTCCCAGGCGGGTGAGGAACTCGTCCGCGGCCTGGAAGCCCTCGTCCCCGCCATGCGCGAGGAGATCGCCTCCTGCGCCGCGAAGGATCTGGAGGAGCTGCGGGTCAAGTACCTCGGGCGCAAGGGGCTTCTGGCCGGCCTGCTGGCCGGCCTGGGCTCCCTTGGCCCCGAGGACAGGCCCCTGGCGGGCAAGACCGGCAACGCCGTCAAGCAGGCGTTGACCGGGCTGTTCGCCGCCCGCGAGGCCGAGCTCGCCGCCGAGACCGCCCGGGGCGCGCTTTCGCGCTTCGACCCGACCATGCCCGGACGCGGCCCCGAGCGGGGGTCGCTGCATCCCGTGACCCTGGTCATGGAAGAGATCTGCTCGGTCTTCACCGGGCTGGGTTTCGAGGTGGTCAGCGGCCCCGAGGTCGAGACCGACTGGCATAACTTCGAGGCCCTGAACCTGCCCCCCGAGCACCCCGCCCGCGACATGCAGGACACCCTGTATGTGGCGGACAACGTGGTGCTGCGCACGCACACCTCGCCCTTGCAGGTCCGCACCATGCTGGCCCGCAAGCCGCCGGTGGCGGTCATCGCGCCGGGCAAGGTCTACCGCCGCGACTCCGACCTCACGCACACCCCCATGTTCCACCAGATCGAAGGACTGCTGGTGGACCGCGAGGTGAGCATGGCCGACCTGCGCGGCACCCTGACCTCGTTCCTGCGCCAGATCTTCGGCGCGGACACGCGGGTGCGCTTCCGGCCCAGCTTCTTCCCGTTCACCGAGCCCAGCGCCGAGGTGGACATCAGCTGCCGCATGTGCGGCGGCGCGGGAACCCTGGACGGCGAGCCCTGCCGCGTGTGCAAGCAGACCGGCTGGGTGGAGATCCTCGGGTGCGGCATGGTCGACCCCGAGGTCTTCAAGGCCGTGGGCTACGACCCCGAGGTCTACACCGGCTTCGCCTTCGGGCTGGGCGTGGAGCGCGTGACCATGCTCAAGTATGGCATCGGCGACCTGCGCATGTTCTTCGAGAACGACACCCGCTTCCTTTGCCAGTTCGCCTGACCGGCGACAATCTCCCGGAACGCCCAGGGCCCCGGCTCCCCGAGCCGGGGCCCTTTTTCGCGCCCGGCGCCCGCGCGCCGGGGGCGGCGCCCCAGTCCTCCCGCGCGTCCGGTGCCTGGCTGCCCGGGCCCTCGCGGCGGCCAGGAGCGGCCGGGCGCGCCCAGGCGCGCGGTTGATAAGCGCGCCGATTGAGGGTATTCAGACCCACCTGCCGCAGGCGCGGGGCAACGCCCCCGGCCGCCCGGCACCATCCATGCCGACATCCGCCGGAGCGCCCGGGGCGCCGCGCCGCCGCCGCCCGGCCCAAGGGGAAAACCGAATGCTGCTGAGTCTCAACTGGTTGCGCGAATTCGTGCCCTACGAGGGCACGCCCGAGGAGCTGGGCCACCGGCTGACCATGCTCGGCCTGGAGCTGGAGGAGGTCATCCACCCCTTCCGGCACCTGGACGGCGTGGTGGTCGGCCATGTGCTGCGCTGCGAGCGGCATCCCGAGGCGGACAAGCTCTCGGTCTGCCTGGTGGACGTGGGCCGGGGCGAACCGCTGCCCATCGTCTGCGGCGCGCCCAACGTGGCCCAGGGCCAGAAGGTGCCCGTGGCCACCGTCGGCGCCGAGCTGCCCGGCGGGCTGGTCATCAAGAAGGCCAAGCTGCGCGGCCAGGTCTCGGCGGGCATGATCTGCGCCGAGGATGAGCTGGGCCTGGGCAAGAGCCACGCCGGGATCATGGTCCTGGACCAGGCCCTGACCCCGGGCACGCCCCTGGCCGACGCCCTGAACCTGGACCAGGTGGTCTTCGACATCGGCGTGACGCCCAACCGCGCGGACTGCAATTCCGTGCTCGGCCTGGCCCGCGAGACGGCCCTGGCCTTCGGCCTGCCCCTGACCATGCCCGAGCCGCGCGTGGCCGAGTCCGGCCCGGACTGCTCGGCCCAGGTGCCCATCGCCATCGACGATCCCGGGCGCTGCGCCCTGTTCCAGGGCCGGGTCATCCGGGGCGTGACCGTGGGGCCCGCGCCCGACTGGATGCGCTGGCGGCTCATCGCCGTGGGCCAGCGGCCCATCAGCAACATCGTGGACGTGTCCAACTACGTCATGTTCGAGCTGGGCCACCCCAACCACGCCTACGACCTGAACCTGCTGCGCGGCCCGGCCATTCGCGTGGGCCTGGCCTCCGAGGGCCAGCGCTTCACCACCCTGGACGGGCAGGAGCGCCTGCTTGCCGCCACGGACCTGCTCATCTGGGACGCCGAGCGCCCCGTGGGCTTGGCGGGGGTCATGGGCGGGCTGGAGACCGAGGTCGGCGACGCCACCACCGACGTGTTCCTGGAGCTGGCGGTCTTCGATCCGGCGACCATCCGGCGCACGGCCCGGCGCCTGGGCCTGCCCAGCGAGGCGTCCTACCGTTTCGAGCGCGGGGTGGACCACGGCCTTGCGCGCCGCAGCCTGGACCGCGCGGCGGCGCTCATGGCCGAGTGCGCGGGCGGGCATCTCGCGCCGGGGCTGTGCGTGGCCGAGCCCGCGCCCTGGCGCCAGCGGACCCTGCGCCTGCGCCGCGCCCGGGCCGAAAAGCTGCTGGGCATCCCCCTGGCCGACGAATTCTGCCGCGCCACCCTGACGGGCATGGGCTGCGCCGTGGACGAGGCCGACCCCGCCGACTGGCGGGTCGCCGTGCCCAGCCACCGGCTGGACCTGGAGCGCGAGGTGGACCTTGTGGAGGAGCTGGCCCGCGTCCACGGCATGGACCGCATCCCGGCGGTGCTGCCCCGGGTGGCCAAGTCCCTGGACGCCATCGGCCAGAAGGACACCCGCTTCGATTTCGCCATGCTGCTCAAGAAGTGGGCGCGCGGCGTGGGCCTGCACGAGGCCGTCAACTACAGCTTCTGCGGCCAGGCGGACCTGGACCTGCTGGGCCTGCCCGCCGAGGGCCGGGTGCCGGTGGTCAACCCCCTGTCCGAGGACCAGAACGTGCTGCGTACGGCCCTGGCCCCGGGCCTGCTGGCCAACGTGCGCACCAACGTGGCCCACGGCGCGGCGCGGCTGCGGCTGTTCGAATACGCGAACCTGTTCTTCGCCGACGCGGCCTCGCAGACCACGGCCCGCGAGCCCGCCCGGCTGGGGCTGCTGGTCTACGGGCGGCGGCGCGCCGAGCGCTGGCCCTGGCCCGGCGAGGCCGACGCCGACTACGCCGATCTCAAGGGTCTGGTGGAGCACCTGCTGGCCAGCCTGGGCCTGCCCGCGGCGCGCTACGCCCTGCGCGAGGGCCACAGCTACCTTTCGCCCTGCGTCGAAGCCAGCGTGGGCGGGCGCGAGGTGGGCCTGCTGGGCCGCGTGGCCGAGGCCGTGGCCGACCGCTACGACGCCCGGCGCGAGATCTGGCTGGCCGAGCTGGACGCCGACGCCCTGCGGGACATGTACGAGGCCCAGGCGCCCGGTTTCACCCCCCTGGCCAAGTTCCCGCCCGTGCGCCGCGACATCACCGTCCAGGCGCCCGTGGGGATGCACGTTCAGGCCGTTCTCGACGCCATCGCGGCCATGAACGTGGACCTGCTGGAAAACGTGGTCATGACCGACCTCTACGAGCCCGAGGGCGGGCAGCGGCGCAACGTCACCGTGCGCCTGACCTACCGCCACGCCCAGCGGACCCTCAAGGACAAGGAAGTGGACAAGCGCCACACCCAGGTGGTGGAGGGGCTGCGCAAGGCGCTGCCCGTGGAGATATAAACGGCGGGCGCGGCGCGGCGGCCCCCGCGCGGGAGGCAGGCATGGGCAGGAGATACCGCATCGGGCAGGCGGCGGAAAAGCTCGGGCTCAACCCCTCCGTGCTGCGCTACTGGGAGTCCGAGTTCCCGCAGCTCGAACCCGTACGCACGCGCAAGGGCCAGCGCCTGTATACCGACGAGCACCTGGCCCTGGTGGAACGCATCCGGGCCATGGTCCACGGCGAGGGCCTGACCATCGAGGGCGCCCGCAGGCGCCTGGAGCAGGAGGAGCAGGCCCGGGCCGCCGGGCCGCTTCTGTCCGTCGGCGCCCCGGCGGCGCCGGGCGGGGCGGCGGAGGCGGCCCCCCCTGCGGGCGCGCCGCAAGCCCCGGGCCGCCCCCAGGACGGCGCCGCGGACGGCGCGCCGCCCGCGGCCGGGGAGACGACCCTGCGCCGCGAGGTGGTCCGGGAACTGCTGGCCCTCAGGCGGCTGCTGGGCGATTGAGGCCGCGCCAGGGCGGCGATCCGGGAGCCGCGTTGGCCCGGCGCGGCCCCCGCGCCACAGGGGGGCACCCGCCGGAGGCCGGACGGGCGGCGGAGACCGTGGCCCGGTGCGCCCCCTGCGCCAGGGGGGACATCCGCAGCGCCCCCAATCCCTCGGCTACAGGCGCCGCGCCTGCGCCACGGGGGGCGTCCCTCGCGGGGCGGCCGTTCCCCCGCGCCGGGCGCGACCCACGCCGCCCCGGGCCGCCGGCCAATAAATTTCCGCCCCGCCCCGCCCAAGGCGGTTGACATTCGGGGCCCAAAGCTCTAGGTAGACCTTCCGCGCGCGAAAGCGCGCCACGCGTCGGGATGTAGCGCAGTCTGGTAGCGCACCTGAATGGGGTTCAGGGGGCCGGATGTTCAAATCATCTCATCCCGACCACGCGGAAGTTAGAGGCTCCAAGCGGTTACGCTTGGAGCCTTTTTCTTGTTCGCCGCGCCCGGGTCCGTAGCGCGTCCGGGGGGCTCGCGGTGCGGGGAGCCCCTGGCTGTCCGGCGCGCGCCCGGGGGCCCTGCGGCCCTGCATCCAGCGCCCCGCGCCGTCCCGGGCCGCCGGGCGGCCCTAGGACGTGAGGAACGAGATGAAGGAGTAGCCGGAAATCTCGATGTGCTTCACGTCGCGCGCGTAGCTGGCGAAGAGGACCATGCCCAGCTGGCGCAGCTCGTCGGGCCGGGCGCTGAACAGGCTCTCGGGCAGGGCGAAGTTGTTGATGTCGTCCATCTTGTGGCCGCAGATCATCTCCGTGAAGATGCCGTCCTCCGTGCGCGAGATGCGTACGGTCAGGAAGCGCTCCGCCTGGGCGCCGCCTTCCCCGGCCATGTGGCAGAAGACCTCCTCGCAGCACAGCGACAGGGCGTTGAACGAGTCCGCCGACAGGCCGAGCCGCGCGCGGGCGGCCTCCAGCAGGCGCTGCATCTCGGGCAGCACGTCCACCCGGGCCGGGAAGGTGCCGCCCACGGAGCGCTTGGGCAGCAGCCAGGCCACGGCGCTCAGCCCGAAGGCCGTGAAGCCCCCCACGGCCACGCTGTTGCCCAGCAGCGGCGCCAGCGCCTCGGGCACCAGCCCGGGGAAGTACGAGCCGCTCTGGGCCACCAGCCCGGCGGTCAGGGACAGGCCAAGGATGATGCCGTGCTGGTTGCCCAGGCGGTTCATGGTCACCAGCCCGATGCCGGCGTGGAAGAGCATGGCCACGATGACCACCAGGAAGCCGCCCATCACCGGGCCGGGCATGTCCAGCATGAAGGCCCCGGCCTTGGGCATGAAGGCCAGCAGCAGCAGCAGCGCCCCGCCCAGGGCCCCCACCCGCCGCGAGGCCACGCCGGTCATCTCCACCAGGGGCAGGTTGTCGCAGTAGACCGAGGGCACCGCCGTGCCCAGCAGCCCGGCGGTGACCTTGCCCAGCCCGTCGCAGTACAGCCCGCCCTGGATTTCGTCGTAGGACACGCGCCGGAAGTCGCGTCGGGATATCCGCTGGGCGAGCATGATGTTGCCCGTGTTCTCGATGACGCTGACGAGCATGGCCACGGCGAAGGCCAGGAGCAGGGGCACATGCGCGCCCGAAAGCTCCAGCTCCAGCCCCGGCCAGGCCAGGGGCGGCAGGCCGAACCAGGGCGCCGCCGCGCAGTGCTCGAAGTGCAGCTCCCCCGCGCCCCAGGCGGCGGCGTAGCCGCAGGCCAGGGCCAGCAGCGGGCCCCACAGCCTGAGCGCCGCGTTGCCGAAGAGCATGCACAGGGTCATGGGCAGGGCCGTGGCCAGGCCCACGGCGAAGCGGGCCCGCGCGGCCCCGGGGGAGCCGCCCCCGCCCCCGCTCCACAGGTCCAGGGCCACGGGAACCATGGCCAGGGCGATGAGCAGCACCACCACGCCGCCCACGCCGGGGGTGATGATGTGCCGGAAAAAGCGGATGAAGAAGGTGTAGAGGAACACCAGGGGCACCGTGAGCAGCGACATGGTGGCCAGGGTGGCGAAGCCGCCCATGCGCACGGCGTCCAGGGAGCAGACCAGGAAGGCGCTGTAGGAGCCGGTGAACAGGATGAAGCCCGCGCCGATGCCCAGGGTGCGCCTGCTTTGCAGGAAGGTGAACACCGCAGCCACGAGCAGCGTGCCGAAGACCACGAAGCGCAGCGTGTCCGGGGGCACGTCGAGGGTCTTGCCGATGACGTTGGGGATGAACAGGATGCCGTCGAAGATGACCAGTACATGGATCAGGGCCAGGGCCGCGCACAGCCCCAGGGGCGGGGTCTCGTCGACGGCGTGGCGCAGCGGGTCGTGTTTCACTTGCGGCCTTCTTCGGGTTGCGCTGTCCGGGCAAGGGGGGTGAGGGCCCTGTCTACGCGCATCCCCGCGCCCAGGCAACCCCGGCGGGCCACGCAAAGGCGCCGCCCCCCGGCAGGCCGGGGGGCGGCGCTTTCGTGCGGCTGGCCGGAGTCCGTCAGTTGGCGGACTGGAAGGAGACGGACAGGATCTCGTATTCGATCTTGCCGCGCGGGGCGTCGACGGTGATCTCGTCGCCCTCGCTCTTGCCCAGCAGCGCCCGGCCCACGGGCGACTGGACGGAGATGCTCCCGTTGGCCAGGTCGGCCTCGTCGGGGCCCAGCAGGGTGTATTTCTTCACGTCGCCGGTGTCCATGTCCTCGATTTCCACGGTGGCGCCGAAGGTCACCCGGTCGCCGCCCAGGGTGGAAAGGTCGATGACGTTGAACTTGGCCATGCGCGATTCGATGTAGCTGATCTGGGCCTCCAGCATGCCCTGTCGCTCGCGGGCGGCGTCGTAGCCCGCGTTTTCGCGCAGGTCGCCCTCCTCGCGGGCCAGGGCGATGGCTTCGATGACGGCGGGGCGCTCGCTCTTCAGCCGCGCCAGCTCCTTCTTCAGCTTTTCGTAGCCTTCGATGGAAATGGGGATCGTGCTCATTGCATGCAACCTCGTCTGTGCAAGTGGAACTTGGATTTTGAAAATAAAAGAAACCACTCTCGCCGGGCTCGCGGGAGCCCCGGTGAGGCGGTTGTCGCGTTCGAACGCACCATGTCGATGGGCCGTAGATAGCCTCTCCCGGGCCCGGGGTCAAGCCCCTGCGGAAGACGGCGGGCTGCGGGCGGCCCGGAGCGCGGGCCGCGCGGGCCGTCTGGCCGGACGCGGCCGGGGGGGCCGGGCCGCTAGGCCCCGGAGTGGACCCCGGCGGAGTCGAAGGTTGCCATGCGGGTGTAGACGTTGGCGGCCGCGCGCAGGAGGAACAGGGCCAGGGCCGCGCCGGTGCCCTCGCCCAGGCGCAGGCCCAGGTCGAGCAGGGGCCGCGCGCCGATGGCGGTCATGGCCCGGGCGTGGCCGGGTTCGGCGCTGGCGTGGGCGAAGAAGGCGTAGTCGCGCACCGCCGGGCAGAGCTTCCAGGCGGCGGCGAAGGCCGCCGTGGAGATGAAGCCGTCCACGGCCAGGGCCATGCGGCATTTGGCCGCGCCCAGGCACAGCCCGGCCAGGGTGGCGATCTCCAGCCCGCCCAGGGCGGCCAGGATCTCCACCGGGTCGCCCGGGGCCACGGCGCCCGCGTTGGCCGCCAGGCCCCGGCGGATGACCGCGCACTTGGCCCGGACGCCCTCGGCCGAAAGGCCCGCGCCGGGCCCGGTCATCTCCTCGGGCTCCAGCCCGAAGAAGGCGCAGTACAGCGCCGTGGAGGGCGTGGTGTTGCCGATGCCCATGTCGCCGGTGCCCACGGCGCGGCAGCCGTCGGCCGCGGCGGCCTCGGCCAGGGCCACGCCGTTCAGCAGCGCCCGCTCGCACTGCTCGCGGGTCATGGCCGGGCCCTGGGCCAGGTTGGCCGTGCCTTCGGCCACCTTGCAGCGCACAAGCCCGGGGTGCTCCGGGTAGGGCCCGCCAGCGCTGCCCGCGTCCACCACCACCACCTGGATTCCGGCGGTGTCGGCCAGGACGTTGATGCCCGCGCCCCCGGCCAGGAAGTTGGCCACCATCTGGCGGGTGACCTCCTGGGGGAAGGGGCTTACGCCCTCGGCCACCACCCCGTGGTCCCCGGCGATGGTGAAGATGCGCGCGGGGTCCACCCCGGGGGCGGCGCCCCCGGCGATCTGCACCAGCCGCGCGGCCACGTCCTCAAGGACGCCCAGGCTGCCCCGGGGCTTGGTCAGATTGTCCAGGTGGGCCCGGGCCGCAGGCTCCAGGGCGGGGTCCACGGGGGCGATGGCGGCGAGGGTCCGGGCGAGATCGGGGTGCATGCGAGCTCCGGGGTTTGGGGTCTTGCGGGCGCCCGCGCGGGGCCGTCAGGGCATACTCCGCGCGGGGCGCCTTGGCAAGGCCGCCGGGCGCGCGCCCCGGGGAAGCGGGCGCGCCATTGACAGGGGGCCGGGAATGCATACTTTGGCGGGGCGGACCCGGCGCCCACGCGCCGGGCGGCCAGACGCACGGCACGGGAGGCGCGCATGGGCAAGTACGACTGGAACCCCTGGGAGATCCTGGGCGGCGCGGCGGGCGGAGCCCGGCGCGGCCCCCTCGGCGCGGCCCCGGGCGGGCCGGGCGCGGTGCGCGAGCCCCCGGCGGACGTGGTGGACACCCCGTCGGCCTATGTCATCGAAATCGAGCTGCCCGGCGTCCGGCGCGAGGACATCGGCCTGGAGGCCCGGGGCCGCGAGATCGTCGTCTTCGGCACGGCCCGCCAGGAAAAGGACGCCGAGGGCGGGGTCTACCTCGTCATGGAGCGCTCCCGGGGCGCCTTCGGGCGCCGCTTCCTGCTGCCCCGGGGCGTGGGCGCCGCCGGCGTTCACGCCGTGTTCGAGGCCGGGCTGCTGACGGTCACCGTGCCCAAGCGGCGCGTGGCCGGTGGCAGCGTGCGCGTGGCCGTGGAGGGCTGACCCCCCGGCGCCCGGGCCCCCCGATCCCGAAAAAAAGCCACAAAGGAGCGTTGGCGACATGACCAGCCAGATCAAGACCGTTTTTCTGCTGGCCCTGCTCACGGGCCTGCTCATGCTCATCGGCGGCGCCATGGGGGGCCGCGGGGGGCTGATGGTGGCCTTCGTCCTGGCCATGGCCATGAACGTCGGCAGCTACTGGTTCTCCGACCGCATCGTGCTGTCCATGTACCGCGCGCGGCTGCTCTCGCGCGACGACGCCCCGGGGCTGTTCGCCATCGTCGAGGAGCTCTCGCGCAACGCGGGAGTGCCCATGCCGCGCGTGGCGCTCATCCCCCAGGAGGCGCCCAACGCCTTCGCCACCGGGCGCGACCCGCAACACGCCGTGGTCGCCGTCACCGAGGGCATCATGCGCCTGCTTTCCCCCGAGGAGCTGCGCGGGGTGCTGGCCCACGAGATCGGCCATGTGGCCAACCGCGACATCCTCATCCAGAGCATCGCCGGCGTGCTGGCCGGGGTCATCATGTATGTGGCCAGCATGATCAAGTGGGCCACGCTGTTCGGCCTGGGCGGGCGCGGGGAGGACGGCGAGGGCGGCAACCCCGTGGCGGCCCTGGTCCTGGCCTTCGTTGCCCCGGTGGCGGCCATGCTCATCCAGATGGCCATATCGCGCTCGCGCGAGTACCTGGCCGACGAGTCGGGGGCGCGCTACAGCGGCGACCCCGCGCACCTGGCCAGCGCCCTGGCCAAGATTTCGGGCTACGCCGAGCGGGCGCCCATGCGCGCGGGCAACGAGGCCACGGCGCACATGTTCATCATCAACCCCTTCACCGCGGGGGGCGTGGCCAACCTGTTCAGCACCCACCCGCCCGTGCAGGAGCGCATCGACCGCCTGATGGCCATGGCCGGGAGGCGCTAGCCGTGGGCCGCGCCGCCGTCGTCCTGGCGGGGGTCGCCCTGGTCCTGGGCCTGCTGGCCCCGGCCCGGGCCGACCACATGGGCCAGCCGTCCGGCGCCGCCGGGGACGACCTGCGCCGGACTCCTGTGGTGCGCGCCGTGCAGGCCGTGTCCCCGGCCGTGGTCAACATCACCTCGGCCCGGGTGGAGGAGCGCGAGGTCAATCCCTTCGGGCGGCTTCTCGACCCGGGGATGATCTCCCCGCTGCTGCGCGACTTCTTCGGCCCCCAGGGCAAGCGCCGCGTGACGCGCACGAGCCTCGGCTCGGGGGTCATCATCGACGGCGCGCAGGGCCTGGTGCTGACCAACGCCCACGTCATCGCCGGAGCCACGGAGATCACCGCCCGCCTGCTGGACGGGCGCCAGTTCCAGGCCGAGCTGGTGGGCGCGGACCCGGACTTCGACCTCGCCGTGCTGCGGCTGGCCGAGGCCCGCGACCTGCCCGACGTGCCTATGGGCACCTCCGCCGACCTGCTCATGGGCGAGACGCTCATCGCCATCGGCAACCCCTTCGGCTTCTCGCATACGGTGACCACCGGCGTGCTTTCGGCCGTGGGCCGCACCGTGCGCACCGAGGAGGGCACCTTCACCGACTTCCTGCAGACCGACGCGGCCATCAACCCCGGCAACTCCGGCGGGCCGCTGCTCAACCTGCACGGCCAGCTCATCGGCGTGAACACGGCCATCCAGCAGGGCGCCGAGGGCATCGGCTTCGCCATTCCCATCGACAAGGCCCGGCGCGTGGTGGCCGAGCTGCTGGACCACGGCTTCGTCAGCCACGTCTGGCTCGGCCTGTGGGGCCAGGACGTGGACCAGGCCACTGCGGGCTACTTCGGCCTGCCCGCGCCCCGGGGGCTCCTGGTCACCGCCGTGCAGCCCGGCTCCCCGGGCGCGCGGGCGGGCGTCGCCCCGGGCGACGTGGTGCTCAAGGTCGGCGACTACGACGTGCAGGACAAGGAGCATTACCTGCAACTGCTGCGCAACCGCACGCGCGGCGAAACCGTGGCCCTGACCCTGCTGCGCGGGGGCGAGGCCGTGCATCTCGCGGCGCGCACGGAGCCCTTCCCGGCGGACATGGCGCCCGAGCTGGTCTGGCAGCGCTGGGGGCTGCGCATGGGCCCGGCCTCGGGCCGGGGGCTGGCCGTGCGCGAGGTGCGCCCCGGCAGCCCGGCGGCGGCCCTGGGGCTGGCCCCGGGCGACGTGCTGGCGCGCATCGGCGGGGTGGGGCTGGCCGCTCCGGCCGACCTGGCCGGAGCCTTCGTGCGCTACCGGCTGCGCAACAGCCTGATGCTCGTGGTTTGGCGCGCGGGGCGGGCGTACTACACGCGGCTGAACGTCTAGGCGCGCGGCGCGCGCCGCGCGGGGCTGGGCATGAAAATCATTAACGCCCGCGCCGCCGGGCCTTTGGCCGGGCGGTGGACCGCCCGGCCCCGGGCCGCCCGCCGCCCGCGCAACATGCTGTTTTCGCTTTGTTTGCGCCCCCGGTGACGGGGCAGGTCAACCCGGCCTTGACACCCGAATGACCAGGGGCTATCTCGGTTTTCCTGGTGGCGGAGCAACGGCGCGCGCAGGCGCGCGCGTGCGGCTCCGTCCGCGTTTGCGGCACGTTCCGCCGGGACGGGGTCCGGGCGGAGGGGCAATACAAATCATTGGAGGTTCCAAATGGGTTACAAAGTGACTGTTGACGTTGACAAGTGTGTGGGCGACGGCGAGTGCGTGGACGTCTGCCCGGTGGAAGTCTACGAGCTGCAGGACGGCAAGGCCGTTCCGGTCAACGAGGAAGAGTGCCTGGGCTGCGAGTCCTGCGTGGAAGTCTGCGAGCAGGACGCCATCACCGTCGAGGAAGAGTAGTCCCAGCCTTCCCGCTGATGCGATAATTTCCGAAACCGGAGGGAGCGGCGCGGCCTGGCGTCGCTCCCTCCGGCGCATCTGGCCCCCGGCGGGCCCCGCGCCCCGGCCCCCGGGCGCCGAAAATGCCGCCCGGGGCTCGACAACCAGCCCTGCGGACTTACAGTCTGGTTCCGCCCCCCGCGGCCGGGGGCGGCAAGCCCGTTTCCGTTTTTCCTGGAGAGAGCCATGACCCCCGACTTCGGGACATTCTTCGAGCGCTACGAGGCCCTGGCCCGGGAGATCGACCAGGTGGTGGAGCGCGTTGGCGCCGAGCACGGCCAGCGCATCGCCTGCACCCCCGGGTGCAGCGACTGCTGCCACGCCCTGTTCGACCTGACCCTGGTCGAGGCCATGTACCTCAACGCCAAGTTCAACGAGCGCTACAGCGGCCAGAGCCGCAGCGACCTGCTCACCCGCGCCGACGAGGCCGACCGCAAGGCCTACCGCGTCAAGCGCGAGGCCTTCCGTCTTTCGCGCGACGGCGCCAGGACCACCGAGATCCTGGAATACATGGCCAAGGCCCGGGTGCGCTGCCCCCTGCTGGACGACGACGACCGCTGCGCGCTCTACGAGCACAGGCCCCTGACCTGCCGGCTCTACGGCATCCCCACGGCCATCCGCGGCAAGGCCCACACCTGCGCCAAATGCGGCTTTGCCCCGGGCGAGCAGTACCCCACGGTGAAGATCGAGCTGCTCCAGGACCGGCTGCTGCGCCTGTCCCACGAGCTGACGGCCAGCCTGCGTACGCGCTACGCCCGGCTGGGCGAGACGCTGGTGCCCGTGTCCATGGCGCTCATGAACCGCTACGACGCCGAGTATCTGGGCCTGATGAGCGACGAGGAGTGGGAGAAGGCCGAGCGCCTGCGCGCCATGCTGGGCGAGCAGGGCGCCCCGCCCCGGCCCGCCCCGGCCCGCCCCGCCCCCGGCGACGTGGCCGCCCAGGCATTCGCCGCCCCGGCCCAGGGCCCGGGCTCCGAGGGCCGGGACGCCTGCGCCTCGTGCGACCAAGCCAAGGGCTCCGACGCCTGCGCGACCTGCGGCACCCTGAACTGGGAGCTGGGCGGAGGGCGGTCATGATCCCCGGACCCAAGCCCCCCCGCCCGCCGCTCACCGCCGAGCAGGAGCAGACCAAGCGCGTCATGTACGAGCGGCTCTCCCCCCGGCGGCGCAAGTTCATCGACAAGGTCGGCTACGAGAACTGGGACCCCTTCCCCGAGCCCTTCGACCCCCTGGACATCCGCACCGACGACAGCGGCAAGACCATCCAGGACCTGGTGCGCACGTTCCTGCGGTCCCAGGCCATGCACACCAAGATCGGGGTCCACTACAGCCGGGGCGCCCACGAGCTGGCCATGGGCATCGTCAACAAGGACGAGCGCTACCGGGGCATGTACGATTTTATTGTCTGGTACAACGACATGTTGCGCGCCCAGGGTCGCGAAATGACCTGGGAGCGGTAGGTTTGCAAACCCGGGGCCCCGCCCCGCAAGAACGAGGAGCGCCGACGTGAGCACCGACGCCAGAAACGTTGACGACTACATCGCCCAGCTCCAGCAGCAGCTGGCCGTGAACCCCAAGTGCGCCAACCACCACTACAACCTGGGCGTGGCCTACCTGGCCAAGCGCATGTGGCAGGAGGCCGAGGAGAGCTTCCGCGAGGCGCTGGACAACTCTCCGCGCATGGCCGAGGCCTATGTGCAGCTTGGCGGCATCTGCCTGCAGCGCGGCGACATCGACGGCTGCCTGAACTACAACCGCAGCGCCTCGGGCGCCCGGCCCCAGTTCGCCGTGCCTTTCGCCAACATGGGCTTCTGCTACCTGCAAAAGGGCGACCCCGACCGCGCCATAGTCAACCTCAAGAAGGCCCTCAACCGCGACCCCGACTATGTGCAGGCCCTGGCCACCCTGGGCAGCGCCTACCTCATGGCCGGACAGGCCGACGACGCCAGGCCGCACCTGGACAGGTCCCTGGAGCTGGCCCCCGAGTTCGGCCCGGCCTGGAACAACATGGGCCTGTACTGGCTGGAGAAGGGCGACAAGGCCGAGGCCGCGCGCTGCCTGGCCAAGGCCCGGGAGACGGGCTACGAGGTGCCCCGGGAGCTGCTGGAGCAGGTCGCCTAGGGGCGGGAGGGCGCCATGGCGCGCTTTCGGCGCATGAAGACCGAGGTGCGGGCGCTGCTCGCCGGGCCGGACCAGGACGCCGTCCTGGCCCGGCTGGCGGGGCTGCCTGCGGCCGAGCTGGTGGGCCCGCTGTTCTCCCTGCTGCTGGCTCCGGAGGAGACCCTGCGCTGGCGGGCCGTCACGGCCCTGGGCGCCACCGTGGCGCGCATGGCCGACGAGGCCCCCGAGGCCGCCCGCGTGGTCATGCGCCGCTTCTTGTGGCACATGAACGAGGAGTCCGGGAACATCGGCTGGGGCATCGCCGAGGCCATGGGCGAGGCCATGGCCCGCAGCGCGCTGCTGGCCCGGGAGTACCACAGGAACCTGGCCTCCTATGTCCAGTGCCCCCAGTGTTCCATCGGTGACGACAATTTCCTGGACCATCCGCCCCTGCGCCTGGGGGTCTACTGGGCCCTGGGGCGGCTGGGCGAGGCGCGCCCCGGGCTGCTGGGCCATGTGGCGCCCGATCTGCTGCGCGCCCTGGGGCAGGAGCCGGGCGCCCAGGCGCGCGGGCTTGTGGCCCGGGCCCTGGGGCTGGGCGGGATCGCGGCGGCGCGCGAGGCCCTGGAGCCCCTGGCCGACGCTGCGGACCCGGTCGACATCTACCGCGGCGGAGCCCTGGAGCGGACAACCCTGGGCGCCCTGGCGCGCGAGGCCCTGGACGCCATCCGGGGCCATGAGGAGCGAGCGTGAAGGACGAACGAGGCCTCTACTACTACCCGAGCATGCAGACCCGCGACGTGCGCATGTATGTGCGCCAGAGCGAGGAGGGCGGCATCGAGTTCCGCATGTGGAACAAGGACCTGCCCGAAGTCTGGGAGCGCCACGAGTGGATTCCCCTGGACGTGGTGCGCACCGCCGCGCGCATGTACGCCCTGCGCAACAAGGATCGCAATCCCGCCGGCCTCTACGACGAGGCCGTGGCCCGGCGCCTGCTGGACGAGGACCGCTGACCCGGCCCCGGGCGACCCGGGGCGCCCGGCAGCCTGCGCGGCCCTAGGCGCCGCCCTTCCGGCACCAGCGCGCCGTGGCGTCTTTTTCCCCCGTCCGTGGCGCGCGTCCGGCCCGTGGATGCAACCGGCCCGGCGCCCGCCGGGCCGGAGCCGTGAGCGGCGGCCACCGGACGGCTACGCCGCGCCGCCCTCCCGCCTGTCCCGTCTGTCCCGAGCTGCCCGTGCATCCCAGGCCACACGTTCTGCCAGCCGTCTCATGCGCAGCCGTCCGCACGATCCCGTGCCCGGCGCCCGGACCGCGCCCGGTGCCTCCCTCCGCCGCCCCCTGAAGCAGCAGTACACGATAACGCAGGCAAGCACTGCCCGGTCCTGGTTGCGCACCGCCCTTCGCGCGGCAGCCGCCATCTTCGGCCCCCGCTGTGCGGGCGGCCAGATGCTTCCTCCGCCGCC
>Ga0172382_10001994_pt1 | contig 35093 bp, 32 predicted proteins | sample Leawel138RmetaG_FD_122245 | JGI IMG/M metagenome (GOLD analysis project Ga0172382, IMG submission 122245) | Leachate microbial communities from a municipal landfill in Southern Ontario, Canada - Leachate well 138R metaG | ecosystem: Engineered > Solid waste > Landfill > Unclassified | place...
AAAAAGTAACTTAATTTCTTCATTTTTTGTTTTTTAACTTGTTTATTCTGTATCGTGACAACCTATAATATTATACTACATCCACATCTTAATGTCAATCTATTTGTTGATAAAATTGGTTTTAAAAATTGGATTGTTCTTTTCCGGTCATAACAACCATAGACGAACTTAAACATTATACTTTATTAATATTTAAAAGTCAATTGATAAATGGAACAAAATAAAAAAAGCTCCTAAATATAGAAGCTTTCATTATAATGAACTAATTAACTTTAATATTGAAAACTTTAGTTAACTGCTCTTCTCCAATTTTAATTACACACGTCATTTTAACAATTGTTTCATTTTCAGGTTTAGAATAGACTCCTGCTGAAGATAATACAGATTCATTATCGCTAGTCCACACAATATCTGCTCCGTATTGTTCATTTCTTGTAGGTAAATCTAAACTCGAACTAATAGTATTAGGTATGTGTTTAACTAATAAATCATAATATACTTTTGTAAGTTTTTCACTTGTTTCTAAACCTTTTACTAATGTAGTATAGTCAAATCTGTAGTTTTGTTCATCAATTACTATGTTTAATGTTAATTTAACATTAGTATCATGTATAGGCTTTACAACTAATCCACTTGATTTAATAATTTCCGGATTACTATTTTCCCAGTTAACAGTTATATCATCGCCAATAGTTAATAGGAAATACTCGATTTCAACATCTCGCATAAATGATTCCCATAAACCTTTTTGACTTCTAATCACAGCAGGGCAATTTTTTCCACTAAAATCATTATGAGTCTTAACTCTATCTAAAGTGAGATTATATTGATGAAGAAGTGCTGCAGTTAATTTAGCAGTTCTTTTTAGAGTAAGTTCATAGTTACCACCGGCATTAATACATGTCTCGATACCGATACCATTTTGGTTTCCTCCACCAATACTCCATGCATTGTAATCTTTATTAAAATATTCAGAACCAAAAGCTGCTCCGCCATCACCAGCATGCCATGCTATTTCATCAGTAGGTACGTGTTGATATGTTTCTTTATCATCTATAGAAAAATGCCAAGAAGCTTCTCTTCCATCATCACTATTAGCATTACCATGAATAAAACCATTTAATCCTTCAGCAGTATCACCCGGTCCACTCATCCCCGTATCGTGTATTACAACATACTGAGGTCCTCCAGGCATTTTTGTACCTGTCTTCCCTGTTCCTGGACGAAGTCTAGTATTTGAATCGGGGTAAATAAAATCTTGAATGATCTCTTCTTCATTACCATAGATAGTATTAACCCACTTTGTTGAAACATCAGGAATTAGTTGACCTAACACTCTATTAATATAGTTAGCTTTTTCAGATTCGCTTACTCCTTTAGAAATGTATTTAACTTCCATAATTTCATCTTCCCTTCCTAAACGATATTTTGCATATAAGGTAACATTTTCTGAATTATATGCAGGATTTAAAGAATTATTAAATCCTATTACACCAGGCAGATTTGCACTCCATACTATATCTAAACCATAGACATCAAATTTGGTAGGAAGCATTCCATCTTCCATTGCTATAATGTCTTTAATTTCTTCCTCAATAAAACCTTCGATTGTTTCCTTTTGCTCTTCTGCAGGAATCATTTCAATCTTCACAGTTATATAAAATTTGCTTTCTATACCCATATAGTTTATTGTGGCTTCAATAGTGGTGAATTTATCAACTAAACCTCTCGTGTAGTGACCATTAAGATCTAGTACATCTGGTTCTTGAGCTATATAAGTAATATCAAAATCATAGTCCTCTATTTCCTCAACAATTTCAAAAAACTCATCCCCTACAGTTGCCATTTTTTTCTTAATATATGTAGAAATTTCAAGCAAACCTTCTTTATATTCAGTTACCGAATATACAGTGACTTCAAGTTCTAATTTATAATCATCACTTTCAATAGTAATTATAGAAACACCTTTATCAAACCCAAGAAGTACATCTTCTAATAACAAAACAACACCAGGGTTACTGTTATTTATTTCCAAGTCTGAAAGTTCAAGCCCTTCAAATTCAACAGGTAAATCCAATAAAACCTCATCATTGATTCCAATTAGTATAGAATCACTCAAAAGACTTTTTTCAGGAGTTTCTTCAACAGCAACATTACACCCACTTAATACTAGTGTAAGTAAGACAAATAAAATTAGAGTAATTTTTTTCATGTATAATTATCCTTTCTAATATATAAAAGGGAGGTATACCCCTCCCTTAATTATTTTGCAATTTCTTGAACACGAGTTTCTCTAATAACAACTACCTTTATTGTTCCAGGGTAATTAATATTATTTTCGATTTTTTGACGCATATCCCTAGCTAACTTATAAGCTTCAACATCGTTAATTTCTTCTGGTTTAACCAAAACTCTTATTTCACGACCAGCTTGTAAAGCATAAGATTTATCAACACCTTTAAACTCATTACAAATTTCTTCAAGTTGGGTCAAACGTTTTAAATAGTTATCCAATGATTCACTTCTAGCCCCTGGTCTAGCAGCAGATAAGGTATCTGCAGCAGCAACTAAATGAGCTATAACTGTTTGTGCCTCAACATCACCATGGTGAGAACCAATAGCATCAATAACTTCTAATTTTTCTCGATAACGATTCGCAAGTTCTAAACCAATATCAATATGGCTGCCTTCCATTTCGTGATCAACAGCTTTACCAATATCATGGAATAAACCTGCACGTCTTGCAAGTATTTCATTTTCTCCAATTTCAACGGCTAGTTTGCCGGCTAAGAATGCAACTTCCATAGAGTGAGTTAAAGCATTTTGTCCGTAGCTAGTACGATATTTCAATCGTCCAACTAGTTTAACTAATTCAGGATGTACTTTTCCAATACCTAAATCAAATACGGCCTTCTCGCCAGTCTCTCTCATCTCGTTGTCTAATTCTTTTTTAAATTTTGTAACTAATTCTTCAATACGTGGTGGCTGAATTCTGCCATCCGATACTAAGGTTTCCATTGTTCTTCGTGCTATTTCACGACGAACAGGATCAAAGCAAGATAAAACCACTGCTTCTGGTGTATCATCAATAATAACATCAACTCCAGTTGCTGCTTCAATTGCTCTAATATTTCTTCCTTCACGACCAATTATACGGCCCTTCATTTCATCATTAGGTAATGAAACAACTGAAACAGTTTTTTCATTAACAGTATCGCTAGCATATTGTTGTATAGCGTTAGCTAGTAGACTTTGAGCTCTACGCTTAACTTCATTTTTAGCTTTTTCTTCCTCTTCTTTAATGAAAGAGGCTATTTCCATATTCATGTCGTCTTCAACACGACTCATAATAATCTCACGGGCTTTATCAATGCTTATTCCCGAAATTTCAATTAGCTTCGTTTCTTGTTCTTGAATAATTTCTTCCACTTTGCTATATTGTTTTTCAATTTCTAACTTTCGATCATCAATCTTTCTTTCTTTATGGTTAAGAGACTCTTCGCGCTTATCCAAATTAGCACTACGATTATCTAATCGTAGTTCTCTTTGAGAAATTTTGTTTTCTAAATCTTGGACCTCTTTTTTTCTCTCTCTGATGTCCTTTTCAGTTTCTTGTTTTAAACGATATAATTCTTGCTTAGTATCTAATAAAGATGCTTTACGATGCTCTTCAGCATTCTTTTTCGCATCTTCAATTACCTTAACAGCAGATTTTCCTGCTTTTTTAAAATTTTGGTTAACTAATAAATAACCAACCAAACCACCTAAGCCAAGTAGCAATATGGAAGCAATAAAGTACAACAGTACTTCTACAAGAACATTTCCCATTACAAGGGTTAATGTTTGCATTAAATACCTCCAAGTATAAATATATAATATTTTTAATTTAATTGTCTACTATTAAAATTATACTATATTTTAATATTTTAGTCAAACGTTTTATTTTATTTGTTAATTAATTATAAATAATAAAAAAACTGCCCATTAATGGGCAGTAATAATATTATGATTTTAAACTATCTCGAACCTTTTGATCAATTTCTTTTGCAAGATTAACATTCTCAAGCAAATACTGTTTAACATTTTCACGGCCTTGCCCAATCCTCTCATCGCCATAACTAAACCAAGACCCACTTTTTTTAATTATCTCTTTATTAACTGCTAAATCAAGTAATTCTCCTTCGTAAGAAATTCCTTTTCCATAAATCAAATCAACTTCTACTTGTCTAAATGGTGGAGCAACTTTATTTTTTACAACCTTTACTCTTGTTAAATTACCTATAGCGTCAGTGCCCTGTTTTATTGTCTCAATTCTCCTGATATCTAACCTAATAGTCGCATAGAATTTAAGTGCACGCCCTCCTGAGGTTGTTTCCGGTGAACCAAACATGACTCCAACTTTTTCTCTGATTTGATTAATAAAAATGACAACTGTATTTGTTTTACTAACAATACCACTAAGTTTTCTCATAGCTTGACTCATCAATCTTGCTTGCATACCAATATGACTATCTCCCATATCTCCATCAATTTCAACTTTAGGAACTAAAGCAGCAACTGAATCTACGACAATTAAATCTATAGCATTACTTCTTACTAAGTGTTCAACAATTTCAAGCGCTTGTTCTCCAGTGTCTGGTTGCGATAAAACTAGATTATCAACATCAACGCCTAAATTTTTTGCATATCTTGGATCTAGAGCGTGTTCTGCATCTATAAATGCAGCAAAGCCTCCAGCTTTTTGAGCTTGAGCAATTGCATGAAGAGCAAATGTGGTTTTACCACTACTCTCAGGACCATATATTTCAATGATTCTACCTTTAGGATATCCCCCAACACCTAAAGCCAAATCTAGTGAAATAGACCCCGTTGGTATAACTTCCATATTTTCAAAAACTTTTTCTCCGAGTTTCATAATAGAGCCTTTACCATATTGTTTTTCTATTTGTTTAAAAGCCTCATCTAAACTCTTCTTTTTAATATCATCCATTCATTTTCTCCTTACTTACTTTTTAGTATTATTTCTTTATTCTTAATAAAATAATCTACTCCTGAAACAACTGTTAACGCTGCAGCTATATAAGTTAAAATTATGCCTACTGGTAAATCAATTAAAGCAAAAGGAAAATTATTCAGTAACAATACTATAATAGTTACCATTTGTGATATCGTCTTTAACTTCCCTAATTTACTTGCTGAAATAACCATATCATTATTAGCCGCAAGTATTCTTATTCCAGTAACCATAAATTCTCGAGCTATAATTACTGTAACAATCCACCCTTCAATTCTTCCAAGCTCTACTAATACTATAAAAGCAGCAAACACTAGTAGCTTGTCGGCTAAAGGATCCATGAACTTACCAAAATCAGTTACTAAATTGTTCTTTCTTGCAATATATCCATCTAAAAAATCAGTAAAAGATGCTATGCAAAACACAATCAAGATAATGAAATTTGATAATGTGACTTCAGAAAAGAAATTAACATCCAATGATGTTATCATTGGAATAATAACAATTATTGGAATCATCAAAATTCTTAAAAGTGTTAATTTATTTGGTAAATTCATTTTACTCATATCTTTCAACTTCCTTTTCTATAATGTTTTTTGCGGCAGAATACGCGCTTGACCAAGCAAATTGTAAATTATAACCACCGCTATTACCATCTACATCTAATACTTCTCCAATAATATACATTTTTGGAACGATAAGAGATTCAAAAGTTATCGGGTTGACTTCTTTAAAACTAACTCCACCTTTTGTCACTTGTGAATTCATAAATCCATATGTATCTTCAACTACAAAACTAAAGTTTCTCAAGGTGTATAATAAGTTATTACCTCTTTTAGTTACCTCAGTTGCTACCATCTTCGGAAGTAGCCCAAATATATTTTTTTCATTTTTTAAGAAATTAGTAACTTCCTCATCACTAAGGTCATACACCAAATCCAGACTTATAACATCACCAGGAAGAGCATGTCTTGAAACTTCCATAATAGAAATTCCACTTAACCCTTCTTCTTTATACAGAACTTCTCCTGTTGTATTAAATATTAATTTCTGTTCTCTTAATAATTTCACTTTTGCTTTAGATCTAATTCCAGACAAATTCTTTAATTTCTCTTTTGTTTTTAAAGGAACCAAGCCAGGATATAGATTTGTAACTGTATGTCCAAGATATTCCAAAAAATTATAACTTTCGTTATTAAAATTTATCCCACTCTTCCCACCAGTAGAAACAATCAAATAATCAAAATGCTTTAAACCATAATCTCTAGAATAAACCATAAAGTCATCATATGCTTTTACATGTACAACTTCATAATTTGTGCATATATTTATTTTCAACCTGTTTATCATATTCATGAATACATCTAAAACAGTTGTAGCTTTTTCACTATAAGGATAGCATCTACCCTCACTATCAAATTTAATCATTAAACCTAATTTTTTGAAGTAATTAATTGTGTCAAAAACCGAAAAATTATTCAAGGCATATAGTACTTTGGAATCATTATAATCCTTTTCACTCGCTCCTAAATTCGTAATATTGCATTTGCCATTACCAGTTGCAAGTATTTTTTTTCCAACTCTTGAGTCTCTTTCCAAAATAGTAACTTCAAAATTTGGGTTCATTAGTTTAAGGTGTATTGCGCTAAATAAACCTGCTGCTCCACCACCAATTATTCCAACTCTCATATTTATCACCACTTATTATATTATACTATAATATAGAAAAAATTACAAAGTATTTTATTCTGACCATTTCTATATCACCATACAAATTACTACTAATAAAATAAAAAATATTTTTCTTGATTTTTCACCATTTGTTTGTTAAAATAGATTGAATATGTATGGAGGTATAGATTCATGGCTAATATTAAGCAACAAATGAAACGTAATTTAACTAACACTAAAAAGAAATTACAAAATGCTAGCTTTAAATCATCTATGAAATCTGCTGTAAAGAATGTTGAACTTGCCGTTACTAATAAAGATTTAGCCGCAGCTCAAACAGCATTAAACTTTGCTAGCAAAAAATTAGATAAAGCAATTACTAAAGGCATTTTACATAAAAATAACGCTGCTAGACATAAATCACGTTTAACTAAATTAGTGAATTCACTAAACGCATAAAAAAATATCCCTAAGGATATTTTTTTTATACCCCTAATCCATATAAAAATAATTCCATTCCTGACTTGGAATCTATCTTGCCTGATTTAATTTTATAATCTAGATTTGCCAATTGAATAACATATTCCTCTACTTCGCGAGTTTTAAATGATCTCGCATTTTTTATTAAATGGTATGCTCTCCCCGAAGATATATTTAACAAACTAATAATTTCTTTTTGCTTCAATTCACGACTGAGCATTTTATTTACGATTAATATATCACTAAAACTTTTGCTAACTAAACCTATTAGTTGCATTACGTCTCTTCCGCCTTCAATCAGTTGACGGTATATGGAAAGTACCATTTCATTATCCTTCGCAACTATAGCATTTGTTAAAGCAAAAACATCTTGCTCTAGCTCTTTTGTTACTACATCTTCTACATCCGATATTGTTACAATATTTCTAGGTTTTACATATAATATAAGTTTTTCAACTTCTTTCTTAGCATTCAAGAGGCTCTTACCTGATCTAGCAAAGAAAGCTTTAATTGCATCATCCCTTATCTCTATTCCTTCAATTGCTAATTGACGCTTTAACCAGCCTTCTAACTCCACATTTGATAAGTCCTTAGTCTGACTAACCTCGGCAACTTTAAGCAGTTTCATAACATAGTCTTTTTTTTCATCAAGTTTTAATCCGGCACAGTCAATTAACAAGTATGTACTTTCAAACGGATTACTTATATAATCCATAAACATTTTGGTATTATGGATTATATCCACCTTAGAAGAAGTCAAAAAAACCGGTTTTTTTATTACTAAAATTTTAACATCACCCATAAAAGGAGGTGTCATAGCATCTTGAATTACCTCAGATATATTAACATCATCTAAATTATATGTAGAGATATTCATAGCATTAGCATTTATGTTTTTAATAACATTGTCAATTTTATTTTTTATTATTAGCTCTTCATTCCCAGTAAACAAATAAATATTTTTCATAACAATCACCTAACAAAATTATAACACACGCATCAACAAATGTCCAAAAGAAATTATTATATTTAAGGCTTATTTAGATATATAAAATTTGCACTATCTCCATCGATATACATTTTTATCGAATAATGAATATCAGTTCTATAAGTATCGATTTCTCGATGATTTAATCTGTTGATAACATTTTTATTTGGAAAACCAAACTGCTTTATTCTTCCCGTCATTATAATGGCATACTCTGGTTTGATTTTGTCTAAAAATTCATCTGCAGTTGATGTATTACTACCATGGTGTCCTACTTTTAAAACATCAATTTTTCCATAATTATATTCATTTTCAGATAGTTTAGTGGCATCTCCTGTAAATAGCACGTCAAAGCCCTTGTAATTCAATTTAACAATTAAACTATTATCATTAACATTCGTACTATTAATTTTAGGTGGATATATAATCATCTCAATATCACCTACACTAATAGTATCAATTTTCTTTACAATTATAACATTATCCAAACCAGCATAAATACTATCATCAAATTCTGAAAGTATTATATTTTTTACTTTAAAATTATTAATCAAATTAATAGTTTCACCATTGTGATCATCATGATTATGAGTTAATATTAAGAAATCTATCTTTTTTACACCAATACTTTTTAAAAAGATTGATAACTCATCGTTTCTCCCATCTCCAGTATCAATAATAATTACTCTTCCCTTTTCAATTATAATAGTACTTTCTCCATAATATAAATCCAAAAAATTAATTTCAAATTTTTTCAAATAAACACTATTTGAATAAACAAATAAAAAAAGCAGCATTAAACCAAATATAAATTTCTTATATTTTACATTTATATATATAAATACTACCAAAATAACATAATAGAGAATAATAGAAAAATCATTCATTTTAGGAATATTGATATTTATTGAAAGATACTCAGAAAAGAAAAAACTCAAACTAGTAAAACCATTTAAAATCAATGAGTACACACTACCTAAAAACGGAAAAAATACAACTATAATTGAAAAAGGTAATATTATTGATATGACAATAAACACAAATATAACATTGGTTATCGGACTTAAAATATTTATTTCATAATTAATATTTATTATAATTGGTAAAGTAATGACTAATGCATATAAACTAATTAGAAGTGTTTGTCTTATATAACCACCCTTAAATAATGAAGAACAAATAACAATCATAGAACTCACTAAGAAACTCAATACAAAACCAGTATTATATATATAATATGGGTTATATAAAATTAACATAATAAAAACAATAGATAAAAGATCAATTGAACTAAACTTTAATTTCAACTTTTTATTTATCAAAACAGCAAAGTAGACAAGACTTGCTCTTAATATCGACGGACTAAAGCTTGTTATTATTAAGTAGAAAATCAAAAATATAACTATACACACACTAATAGTATCATCATTAAAGCCGATTTTTTTAAAAGCCATATTTAGTAACAATATAAATAATGCAATATGAGAACCCGATATAGCAAATAAATGTAGTATCCCATTTACTTTTAGAGTGTCTTTAAAATCTTCAGTTAAATAACTATCATCACCAAGTAACAATGCATTTAAAAAAGTTAAAGATTCTCCTTCATAGTTTTCCATAAAATACTTAAAAACTTTGTCTTTAATTATATTTAGATGAAACTTATTAGAAAGCACAATAATGTTCTCAGCTTTTATTACATAGTCTATATTATTATGTCTTAAATATTTACTATAATCAAATCCGTTCCATACACGATTAGACTCTATTACTGCTTCATAACCATCAACTTCAATGATATCACCAATTTTAATATCTTGAAAATCATAATCATAAATCATGACTTTTTGTTTCTTGTTTTTCACTATTAATCTATTGTAATATTGTTTTTCTTCTAAACTTGTAACTTGTCCTTCTAAATTAGCAGATATTTTAATATCTCTATTTTCTAAAGTAACTATTCGTAAAAGAAATAGAAACCCTAAAAATATCATAAGTGTAGCTATCAATCTATTTTTTTTATAAACATAAAAGATATATAACGCCAAAACAATAATAAATATTAAACTAACATATGTCAATATATTGAAAACCATTCCGAGGGCAATAAGAAAATAATTATTTAATAGACAATTATATACACCACTATTTATTACTACCTTAAAATTCTTATAAAAATTAAAGCTGAATGATTTCAAGATTATCATTAAATATTTTCTCTGATATACCACTTACTTTCTTTAAATCATTTATAGTTAAAAACGGTCCGTTTAATTCCCTGTATTCAATTATTCTACTTGCTGTTGCCTCGCCAACTCCTTTTAAAGTCATCAACTCAGAAAGGCTCCCGTTGTTTATTGATATTTTATTTGTATTTGAATCTGTATCTCTATTTTTCTTTAATATTCTTATTATGATTCCATCTGAAAGTTTTTGAACCATATTAATATCATCACTTGCATCAACTGTTAATCCCCCTGATAAATTAATTAAATCAATTAATCTAGCATCACTACTAATTTCGTAGACCCCAGGTTTATGTACTTCTCCGATGATTTGTACTTTAATATCTGAATTTACTACCACATCAGTATTCTCTTCCGGTTTTGTTTCTAATTTAGGCTTTTTATTGAAAATCAACCCAAATATTATCAATAATATTATAGATGTACCTATCACAAATTTCTTTTTTTTCACTAATAATACCCCCTTCAATTATATATTAATATAATATGTAGAAATTACTAAAAAATCACTGTAAATGATTATTATCATTTGCAGTGATTTTTATTTTACAATATATCAGCCAATACCCAAAGGTATTTACCTGTAGTATGTCCCCATATTTCTTTGAAAACAGCATTATTAATAACAGGCCAATACGGCTTATCATCATTTTCTAATGTTTTTATACCAACTGGTAAAGCACCAACCATCTGTTGCGAAAAAGCAACATAAAGTGGGTGATAATTATTCCCCTCACCATACATAGTTGAAGAGCTAAATGGGTTTTTACCTAAAATCCATTCTAACTGATCGATTGCTAGCTGAATTAGATTTTCATCATTTAAAAATTTTCCAATTAAAGATACAGCTTTTGCTTTACTAAGCAAAGTAGCATGAAACCCTCTTCTTTGTATAGCTATCGGTAATCTTCTTAAATAGTAATCATTCCCTAAAGGATAACCATTTTCAATCTGATTATTGAATGAAGCTCTTACTTCATCTTTAGATAAGTAATTTCTAGGAACAGTAAACCTCTCATAATTCAACATATCAAACTTGTATACTTGGGCAGGAAGCAAATTATATGGCTCTGTAACAAATAAAGAATTGGTAATATATTCTTTATATAATTTAATACTATTTATCCATAAATCATAGTCTTCATGATCTTTGGCAATCTCACATAATTTTACTAAAGCCTGGATTGGGGTTTGTTCATGTCCACGATGTTCGTATGTTAAAATATGCTTTTTCTCTACATCTTCATAAAAGAATCCTCTAATACGACTAGTTCCAATATAATTTGTCTCCTGTGAGAGCACTATCTTCTTAGCATATTCAGTTATTGTTTTTAGATATTTATCTTCTCCTGTGATTTCATATAATATTGCTCCCGCAATAACTAGTGAACCAACTACTTGAACATCTGGACCCGGTCCCCATCTTTTCGTAAAAACATTATTAACATATGCTTCTAGGCCAAAATTAAAATCAGCTATGGCACATCTTTTAGACCATTGAGCAAATACAGGATCAATCTCTTTAAAAACACTATAACCAACGGCTTCCGCCGAAGAAGCTATAAAATTTTCAAATGGTCCTACTTCAGAAATATTGTTTGTGAAAATAGATTCATCCTTGAATAATTCATTCGGATCAATAATCTGGCTTCTCCATATAGAATAATGCACAGCTAAAGCTCTATATCCATCTTTAAACCTAGTTCTAAGCAACCAATTTAGACCCCACTTCGCTTCATCAAGAATTTCAAGATAAACTCTTTCATCTTTCTTCTCATATACTAAAGCCAAGTCTAATAATGCATGAGCCATTTCAGCAGTACATATTTCATATTGACTTACATCACCAGCATCATGCCATCCTCCATGAGATGGCAGTACTCTACCATCAGGATGCATAGAGAAATGCCCTAAATGACACTCATTATGAACACCAGAAATATCATATCCACACCTAAGTTGTCTTAAAAAATTTAAACTTTTTATTGTGGAAGAAGTATAAGAATCATCACTAATACTAAAATCATCAGTGATTAAATCTCCATATATTAAGCGATAATTTCCCTCATTATTAAACTCACTAAAATCAAGAATTAGAAAACTTCCCAAATCCTTGTCAACTTTGGTTACTCTATTAACATAGACTTCTTTATTATTGCAATCTAAAACACTAAACATTTCACCATTATATGTTTGAGTTAAAGCTACCTTCCTTTTACCCATCAAGTAACCTGCATGACAATAAGACAATCTACTATTTAAATCCCAGCCCAATACATAGTCCTCATCAACCTCTTGAGCAACTAAATCCTTAAAATAAAAATCAACCTCTGGTAATGCATCCATCGGGCATCCCATAAGAAATGGCGTTATACTCAAGAAATTAACATGTGTTTTATTATAATTGTCCAACTCAAAAACGACTTGATTCCATTGATTTGGGATTAGGCTTGGAGCATGGAGCCTAGATTCAGCATTTGATCCCAATGTAAAGTGGAAATAAAAATTATGGTGCCCTACTGATTTAGGATATACATTTATACTAATCCTATTGTAACTACTTAGATCAACACCATTTAAATAAACTCTTAAATTAGTAGTTGGTCTTGGTTTAATATGTTCAATGTCAGTATTGGTAGTAATACATACAATTTTTTCATTGTTGAATTTTGACAATTTCATATTACCCAATCCAGAAAATACTAAATTATCCAAACTTCTAAAGTCGTTTAAAACCATCTCACTTTTTGCAACTTTATTTAACCAACGATGTTCTGCACCCTTTTTATAATCTTCTTTTAAATAACCTATTCTATTATTAAACATTTTGGACCTCTTTTTTATTGTGTTTTTTCTTAAAGATAAAACATACAATACTCCAACTAATAATTACTACAATCGCAAACGAGCCAACTATAATACCAACATCCATAAAAAGTCCAATTGATAGTATCTTAATTAGCATTAAGTTATCAACTCCAGGTATCTCTTCATAGTTTGATACAGAACCAAAGAAAGCATCATTATACTTTTGCTCATTTGGAAAAATGATTCGGTGAAATATATCGAAAACTAAATCAAAATCTATAATTGCAAAAATGCCAATTACTATAATCAATAAACCTATAAGAGAATAAATAACAACCGTATACTTAAATAGATACTTTTTTAAACGACTAAAATTATACCATATAAATAATCCCATTGCTATAGTAAAAAACAAAATAGAAAAAGCCAAAGTTCGACCATCATTATACAAATCTCTAACATCACTCATATGAATTAGTGCTTGATTAGAAAAAACTATTTCATCATTAATCTCAACTTGCATATCGTCGGTTTTATTAAACAGATAATCAATTATTTTAACTGCTATAACTTCAAGCTCCTCCATACTATAACCAGTAACTTCCACAGTATCGTTTTTCTTGAATTCATAAAGATAGAATGCTTTTGATTTAGTTAATGGCACAACACTTATCCAAATAGCTATAATTACTAAAAACAAACTAAATAAACCAATAACTAATTTTTCATACCATTTGATATAAATATTCATCTACTCCTCCACAATTTATTCCAATTTTTTTTGCTAATTTCATAATTACACAACGTCATTAACCGATTGTATTTATATGACCAGTAATCAATATATTTATTAAATATAAACCCAACCTTTTCCAAAACTTTCCTTGATGCTATATTTTCAATAAATGTTGAAGAACTTATTGATTCAAACCCTTCCTTAAATAAATAATTTAAAGTAGCAATTAGCAGCTCTGTGATTATTCCTTTTCCCAAATGTTTCCTGGCTAAACCGAAGCCTAATTTTGATGAAGTACAATCATTATTGAATTCATATAATTAATTGACCCAATTAAATCCTTTGTTAAAACATCTTCAATTACTAAGTTTAAACCGGTCTTGTTCTCGTTAGAATATATCCAAAAGCTAATAATCATCTCAGTAACACTTATAGACGAATGCTTTTCCATTTCTAAATATAAAATACCATGTCATCATTAGCCCAACTGTTAAATATTTTCGAAGCATCTTTAATGTTTGGCTCTCTTATAATGTAATTCTTAAATTTAATTGTTATCATAAAACGCACCTATTGAATATGGTTAATTTTATCATAATAAATATTGTTTTGCAATAAAAAAAAGGACAATTGTCCTTTTTCTTTTAGATGAAATCAAAAGGTGAAACATCCTCTTCATCCGATACATCACTACTAAATTGTTTGTTTAATAATTCTTTGATTCTTGGAACTAACATAGTAACTCTTTCATCTTCAGTCTGAATAATACCTTTTCGAATGGCATCATAATTACCAACTATAAAAAGATACTTTTTTGCTCTAGTAATTGCCGTATACAACAATTTTCTCTTCAACATAATATAGTATTTAAAACTTACCGGAACAACAACAACACCAAACTCAGAGCCTTGTGATTTGTGAATCGATATAGCATATGCTAAACTTATATCTTCAAGATCGTCTTTTTCGTATTCTACCAACCCATTATCAAACATAACTGACAAAGTTGAAAACTTACCTTCAGAAAATGAAATATGATAGACATATCCAATATCACCATTCATAATTCCTTTATCGCTTCTATTAACAAGTTGAATAACTTTATCATTAACTTTAAACTTACGACCATACTCATTAATTTCCACATCAGAATTATTAAATTTTGATTGTAAATGATGATTAACTGCTTCAATACCAACTACACCTTTATACATTGGAATTAAAACTTGAATATCTTTGATTAAATCATAACCCTTATCAAGAGATTCTCTCACGATATTTTCAATGTATAGCATGGTTTCTTCATCAGATGATTTTTTATACACAAAATCATGATGAAGCATCAAAAAATCATCTGGTAAAACTCCGTGATTTATATTATGTGCTAAATTGACAATATATGAGTCACTTGCTTGACGGTGAATTCTATCTAAAACAACTGTGGAAATCTCCTTTGATTCGATTATATCTCGTAAAACATTTCCAGGTCCAACAGAAGGCAATTGATCAGCATCGCCTACCAAAATTATTCTTGTGTCATAATTGATTGAAGTAAATAAACGGGCACATAGTGACAAATCTACCATACTAAATTCATCAATAATAATAACTTTACAGTGCGCAGGGTTATCACTGTTTACAGCAAATCTCGTCCCGCCTTCATACCCTAAAAACTTATGTATTGTTGAAGCATCATGTTTAGTAACTTCTCTTAAACGCTTAGCTGCCCTACCTGTGGGAGCTAGTAAATACATTTGTTCAACTAATTTATCATCTTTATATAATAATTTTAAACAATCAACAATACCTTTAATAATGGTTGATTTCCCCGTTCCTGGTCCACCTGTAATAACAGTGATGGGCTCTACTAAAGATTTTTTAATTGCTTCATATTGCTTATTACTATATTCAATATTACTAAATTTCATAGATTTATCAATCGCATCATCAATTAGGGAAAGCTCATAATCATCAAATTTGTTGTTCAAAAATGTGGTTATCTTAGTAGCCACAGTTTTCTCATCATTATATATTCTTATATCAAATATAATATCATTTTCACTAATGAGCTTATTAGCTTTTACTAATTGTTCAACATAATCAATAAAATCTTCTTTTTCTATATATATTATATTATTAAATCTATTACATCTAATATGTAACTCTCTGGCTGTAATAAATGTATTTCCTGTACTGAACATATAATCATTTAAAACAAACATTATTAGAGCTCTAATTCTTCTTGGGTCATCTAGTTCAATCCCAAAATTCTTAGCTATATTATCAGCTCTTATAAAACCTATCCCCTCAACTGTATCAACAAGAATGTAAGGATCCTCTTTAACAAGTTCAAATGCATTATCACCTAATGCATTAATTACTCGACTCCCTAAACGCATTGTTAAACCTATACTTAAAAAATCAAGTAAATGTTTTTCTTTTTGATAATTCTTAACTAGTCCATTGTATATTATATCTTTTTGGACCTCTTTTAATTTAACCTTATTTAAAACAGTCTTATCATTTGTAATTAATTCTAGACAATTACTACCAAGTTTATTATATATTTTTGTCGCAGTAACAACACCAATTCCTGGAAATAATTCACTTGATAAATATGCTACAACTGCTTGAAGGCTATCTTCATTTATCCTTTTAAATTGCTTTGCCTTAAACTGGTTTCCGTATTTACTAACCCCAAATTCACCAACAAATTCATATTCTTCATCTATGATAGGTAATCTGTCAAAATTAGAAAGTACAGAAATTTTGTTGTCGAATAAAACATTCTTAAATTGACTCAGGTGCTCATCTTTATAATCAAGTTTAATTTGTACAATACCAAAGGCTTTTGACTCATCGTAGTAAATAACCTTTTTTACAATACCATAGATTTTATCCATTAGTATTGCCTCTTGATATCATTCATATATACTTCATCAATTGTTGACCCACCAAGGACAATCTCACCATCATAAAAAACACAGGCTTGACCAGGGGTAACAGCTTTAGCTTTTTGAGAATAACAAACTTCCATTTTATCCTTATCAATATATTTTATAATAACTTCAACATCTTTTTGTCGATATCTAAACTTAGCTGTACATTTCTTTTCACCAGAAAAATCTTTGCCCATCCAGTTGATATTGGAAACAATACAACGATTAGAGTATAAATATTCATTATCTGAACCCTGGCCCACAAGCAAAACGTTATTAATAGTATCTTTACCAATTACAAACCAAGGATCACCAGCTCCACCAATACCAAGACCATGTCGTTGACCAATTGTATAATACATTATCCCATCATGTTCACCAACAATGTTCCCTGAAATATCCTTCATAAAACCAGGTTGAGACGGCAGATAGTTTTTCAAGAATTCTTTAAAATTTCTCTCCCCAATAAAACATACTCCCGTTGAGTCCTTTTTAGTAGCAACATTTAAATTATACTTTAGAGCAATATCCCTAACTTCCTTTTTTGATAAATCTCCGATTGGAAATAATGCTTTGCTTAGTTGTTTTTGTGAGAGTTGACTTAAAAAATAAGTTTGATCTTTATTGTCATCTCTCCCCCTTAATAATGTAGACCCATTTTCATGATGTTCTATCCTTGCATAATGTCCCATAGCAATATAGTCACAACCAACTTCCATAGCCTTATCTAAGAATGCTTTAAATTTTATCTCCTTATTACACAAAATATCTGGATTAGGAGTTCTATAATTTTTATATTCATTTAAAAAATATTGAAAAACATAATCCCAATACTCCTCAACAAAATCTACACGATGAAGCTTAATCCCTAACTTTTCAGCAACCTCACAAGCATCCATATAGTCTTGTTCTTGAGGACATACTTCATTAGGGTCATTAGGATTGCCCAATATATCATTATTAATTGAAGAGTCCCAATTTCTCATAAACATCCCCTCAACTAAATAACCTTCTTCTTGTAGTTTAATAACAGCAACTGCTGAATCAACACCACCGGATAAACCCACAATAACCTTCTTCATAAATCCTCCTAAATTGAAGCTTTTAGTTCGAAAATAATATCTCGCAAACTCATTGCTTCTTCAAAATTCAATTCTTTGGCAGCTGATGCCATTTCTTTTTCTAACTTAGAAATTAAATCTCTAATTTCCAATTTGCTTAATTTATTTAAATCAACATCTTTATAACTTGACTCAATTTCCTCACGTATACTAACCATGCTATCTTTTATATCTTTAATAATAGTCATCGGAACAATATTATTTATTTTATTATATTCTTCTTGAATACTACGTCTTCTATACGTCTCAGAAATAGCCGCTTCCATTGATCTTGTAACTTTATCAGCATACATAATTACACGACCATTGCTGTTTCTAGCTGCTCTTCCAATTGTTTGAATCAGTGATGTTTCACTTCTCAAAAACCCTTCTTTATCCGCATCCAAAATTGTGATCAATGACACTTCAGGAATATCCAAACCTTCACGTAGGAGATTTATACCAACTAAAACATCAAAAACTCCAAGTCGAAGTTGTCTAATAATCTCCAACCTCTCTAAAGTCTTTACCTCCGAATGTAAATATGCAACTCTAATGTCTAAACCTTTTAAATATGCCGTTAAATCTTCACTCATTTTAATTGTTAAGGTTAAAACTAAAGTTCTTTCATTATTTTCAATTCGTTTGTGTATCTCTTTTACTAAATCGTCTATTTGAGATTCAGTAGGCCTAATCTCTACTAATGGATCAAGTAATCCAGTCGGCCTAATAATTTGCTCAACAATTGCTTTAGATTTGCTTTTCTCAAATTCTGATGGGGTTGCACTGACATATATAACTTTATCCAATTTCTCTTCAAACTCATCAAACTTTAATGGTCTATTATCTAGTGCTGATGGCAATCTAAAACCATATTCAACAAGATTCATTTTTCTGGCTCTATCACCATTATACATTCCTCTAACTTGTGGTAGGGTTACATGTGATTCATCGACTACCAATATAAAATCTTTTTTGAAGAAATCAAGAAGTGTATAAGGAGTTTCCCCCTCTTCCCTAAGACTCATATGACGGGAATAGTTTTCAATCCCACTACAAAAGCCTACTTCCTGTAACATCTCTAAATCATATCTAGTTCTCTGCTCAATTCTTTGTGCCTCGAGCAATTTATTTTCGTTATTGAAAGTCTTAATTCTTTCTTCAAGTTCTAATTTAATCCTTTCAATTGCAACTTTTAGTTTATCTTCACTAACTGCAAATAAAGTAGCAGGATATAGAGTTGCAATGTTTTGAGAATATAATACTTTTCCAGTAATAACATCTATTATTCTAATTTTCTCTATTTCCTCATCAAAGAATTCTAATCTAATCGCTTCATTCTTTTGTCCTGTTGGAATGATATCAACTACATCACCACGAACTCTGAAACTGCCTCTTTTAAAATCAATATCATTTCTACTATATTGCAAGCTAATTAATTTTTCAAATAAGGATTTCCTTGAAATTGAATCTCCAACTTTAAAAACATGCATGCCATTTTCATAATCCTCAGGATCACCTATTCCGTATATACAACTAACACTACTAACAACGATAACATTTTCTTCTGTCAACAAACTTGAAACCGCTGAGTGACGCATTTGATCAATATCATCATTAATACTAGAATCTTTTTCAATGTATAGGTCCTTACTTGCCACATATGCTTCTGGTTGATAATAATCATAGTATGATATAAAATATTCGACCTTGTTTTCTGGAAAAAAACTCTTTAACTCGCTATACAATTGTCCAGCAAGTGTCTTATTATGAGCCAAAACCAAAGTGTTCTTGTTTGTATTAGCAATAACATTAGCAATAGTATAAGTTTTCCCTGTTCCTGTTGCTCCAAGCAATGTTTGATACTTCATACCATTATTTAAATTTTTAGTTAATTCTTCAATTGCTCTTGGTTGATCACCAGTAGGTTTATAGTTGCTATGTAATTTAAACATAAAGCCTCCTATTTATGGTATTTACTATTACTTTTAATCATAAATGAACGATAAACTTGTTCAATTAAAATCAACCTCATCAACTGATGAGGGTATGTCATTTTTCCAAAACTTAGCTTAAAATTGCTTCTACTCTTTACTTCATCACTTAAACCAGATGAGCCACCAATAATAAAACTGATTACATTAGAGTTATAAATATAGTGATCAAAAATCATTTCACTCAAAGCAACACTATCAATATTCAATCCATCAATTTCCAAAGTCACAACATAATCATTGGATATTTGATTGAGAATGAGTTTTCCTTCTTCTTCCATGTTTTTACTTGTATCATCAGTGTTAAACTCTTTAAGTTCAATTATATTAACTTTAATTGAACTAGACAGCCTTTTTAAATACTCCTCTATACCATCTCTAATATATTTTTCTTTAATTTTTCCAATACAGATTAAATTAATTGTCATTAGTAACCTCAATGAATTCTAATCTTTCTCTTTGTTTAGCAACATATATCTCTGGTAAATAATCACCTTTAATCGATTCAATTACAGTAGAAACTGCAATATCTTCATTATTAACCTCTTCACTTAAATGAGCCAACACTACTGACTTCAACTTCTTAGATTCTAAAATAGAAGATAACACTTGTCCACATATATAATTAGACATATGTCCATCCGCACTTAAAATTCTTTCTTTAAGTATCCAAGGACGGGAGCTAGAATGTAACATTTCAATATCATGATTAGATTCGATAACTAAACTATCAACATTTTTTAAAAGACTAATATATGGTATTGGAATAAATCCAGTATCAGTTATATATCCCATACTAGCTTTGTTGCTTACTAAAACAAAACCCAAACAACTAACAGAATCATGAGAAAGTCTAAGTGGTAATATATTTAAATCTTTAATACTAAATTTTACATTAGGCTCAATAAAAACAACCTTTAAATCTAACATTTTCTCATTATACTTACGAGCAATAATATTAAAAGTCTCTCTTGTTAAAAAAACGGTACAATCTGCTTTTTTTGCAATTGTGACTAATCCGCTCACATGATCTGAATGAGCGTGAGTAATTAATATAGCATCTATATTATCATAATCAACATCTAAACGTTTCTTTGCCTCTCTAAGAGAAATCCCAGCATCAATTAATATTCTACTTTTTTTAGTTTCAATATAGGTCATATTACCTTTAGATCCACTAGCTAATACGCAATATCTCATTTCATCACCTTTTATATACATTATACATATAAATAAGATATTTATCAAGAATTAAATATTATGATAAAATCAAAAAATCACTACCCAACAAAGGGTAGCGATTTTACATTATCGATTATTCAGCACTAAAGTATTTTAATGTTTCATAACTATTTGAAATATTGATTTCTAATATTTTATTATAAACACCATTTAATGTGCTATCTGCATATGAAACATCTGCAGCTTTACTTAATAGCATTTCGCTAATTCTTAAAGTTTTGTATGTGTTACCAGTAATTTCAGATCTAATAGGTGAGTAGAATTCAGTAATTTGTCTAGTTTCTAATGTTGTAAGTTCTCTGTCTTCTTCGCCATCTACTGGATTACCTTCATAAGCTAATACATCTGCATATGCTGGTAATTGAACAATAGTATCCACACCACTAACAGTAATAGTAGTTCTATTAGCTGTTGTTAAATTAACATATAAATGATATCCAAATTCAGTTACAATGTAATCACCATAAGTTTTATCATATACTACCTTATAATCACCAAATGTATTAGCGGCTTCTGATTCATCCCAAATTTGACGAACAGCATCTTCGAAAGGTTTAACCATTTGTCCAGCTTTAATAGAACTTAAAGTTTCAAACTTAACCAATAAACCTGCAGTCTTAAATTTAGAAAGTTTATAATCAGCAGCATCCAATTTATACCAATCAGATGTTTCAGAGTGAACTGGTTGACTTGCAACATCTTGATTTACACCTGGTAAAAATTTAGGTGCGTTTTGATATTCTTTTGTAAATACAGTTTCTAGATATGATTGATATTTGTCTGGTCTTTGAGTTTTAACCTCAGCTAGAACCAAATCGTATAATTCTTCAGCTAGAGCTTTATCATTTGCAGACCATTCTGAAGGATCCACAAGAGAACCTTCTTTATCTTGTTTGTGAATTAGTAAATGAATACCTGTAGCATTCAAATAATCATCTTGTATTGTTTGCATATTAGGAAGATAAACATCATCCCACAATTCTTGATTTGTATCAGTGATTGTATTTGTATATTCAGTGAAGACTTTATCATATAATAAATCTATAAGAAGAGCTTTTTCACTTTCAACATTATTGTAATCTCTTAAGAAATTATCCCATCCGTAGCTTGCATCAACTCCGAATGAACCATTAGCAAATGAAGTTTTTAAATAATCAATTTGATCCTTCAAATCATTCCATGCTTTGTTATCTAAAACTTTTTCTTCATCTACATTATATATTGTATTATATTCACTTCTAAATAACATTTCTCTTAAGTATTGTGTATATCCTGATGCAACACCGTATAATTTGCTCATAGCATCAAATAAATCTTGTGCAGTATAGTCAACACCATTTACAGTTGCAACTACAGTAGAACTAGATTTTTTAGATTTTTTATGAGTTGTGTCAAATCCAGAAATATAATTAGCTTCAATTAATGGGTCATAAATTAAGATTCCTTTTTCTTTTCTTAATTCAGCCATTTTTGTTTTAATTAAAGACTCTGTAACTTTTGATTCAACAATCGCAGAAATTATTTCTTCTCTTAATTCTTGATTTGCAATTTCTCCATCTTCATATAATACAACAGGATCAACAAAGTTTAATTTCATTGCGAAGTAGTAAGCAGATCCAGCCGCTCTTGGAGCAACTAAATATGTTTTTTCTAAATCAGTTCCAGAAACTAAATAATTTGATAATGAATTAACTGCAGTTGTTAAACTGCTGCTTAAAGCATTTAATCTCTCAGTTGTATAGTAGAATAAGTTTTTAGGACTATCTTCATCACTATCTTTAGTAGTATTGAATACAATTTTACCAGCATCAACAGTATATTGATCTGCTCCTAAAACTAAATTATTAGCTGGATTATCGTTGTTAGGATATCCTGGGGCTGTATGAGAAACTGTATAATTATATAAATCAATATGAGTTTGTTTTACTTCTTCTTCATTCAATTCAGCATCTGTTTCTGCCCAAACCCATTTTTTAACAGTTCTTGTTGTTCCACCAACTGTTACCTCAACATCTTTACTTTTAACACCTAATTGGTTTAAAGCATTCTCAGCTTCTACTAAAGTATCAAACTTTATTACTACTGCCCAATAAGCTTTTTTGTAGTTATTTGAGTAATATGATGAAATATCTGAATCTTTAACAGTTTCATCATCAGCAGCAATAATTGCTTTAGCATATGCTCTTTTTGCTAATGTAAGACGGTATGAAGCATCAATATCTTCTTGATTTCTTAAACCATTAGAAACATATTGATTGTTTTCCCAAGTTAAAATCGTCTTATCATCGTCTTCAGTAACACCTGTACGTCCATTAGGGAAAATAGCTTTTTCCACTGCTTCATCTATTTGTTCTTGAGTGACTGCATCGTAATAACTTACATCATTTGAATTTTTAACAACTTTAAGTAAGTCTTTATCAATCATAGATACTAAAGTATTGATGCCATAGTTAAATCTCAAGTCTTTATAAACAGCTTCGTTAGATACTTCGATACCATCGATTGTTAGGTAAGTTCCATCTTTATCTTCAATTAATGGTGCTTTCCTATCTGTTGAAATTAATGATAACGTAATTGCTAGAACAATAATTATAGCAAGTGCAATAATTATAGGTAACACACGTTTACTAAGTACTTTTAAATTCATTGTTTCCACTCCTCGAATTCTATTTTTTGTCAACACTAATATAATACCACTTATCAAGCGCTTTTACAACAAAAACTTTAATTTTTTTGCCCTCACAATATTATAAGGTAAATTGATGCAATCGATTTCATATTGGTACTCAATAGTAGTTATATTTTACAGTTTTTCACTTAAAGTTAACTTAAAAGAAAAAAGATACTTGTATAGTATCTTTTTAGTCCAAATTCGGTAAATAGAATATTCTCCTGTCAAAGGCAAAGACCGGAGTTGTATACTCACCTTTATTTATTTTTTTAATTTCTTTTTCAATAGCTGCCAGTTTAGAATCACTATGATCTAGAAAATGAATCAAAGCTGCCTCAGGCGTTTGCGGTTCCTTTGGAGAACCATATTCCATTTGCCCATGATGTGATAATATAATATGAGCAAGATTAGTAATTTCCTCGCTCTCACTATATCCCATACTACTAGCGACATTATATAATTCATTTACACCAATCGTAATATGGCCTAATAGCTTTCCTTCTTTAGTGTATTCTGTTCCTTTTGGTCCACTTAGTTCAACAAGCTTACCTAGATCATGTAGAATAATGCCTGAATAAACTAAACTCCTATTGATGAAAGGATATAATTTTAAATAAGTATCACTTAATGTAAGCATTGAATATACATGATAGGCTAACCCAGAATAATAGTTATGATGCATATTTACAGCAGCTGGATAAAAGAAATAATTAACATAATGTTTCTTCAGCAGCTTAACTGTTGTCTCACGCAGGATATTATTATCAATTTTACTAATATAATTTTCAATTATATTTTGTAACTCTTCAACATCTATTCTAGCATACTCATAAAATTCACTTAAATCAATATCGTCTTCTTTAGTGACTTTACGAATATCATTAATATTGAATTGCATTTTACCTTGATAGTCTTTCATTCTTCCAGTTGCAACATAAACTTCGCCATTTTCTAATTTATCGCGCAGCTCATCTGAAAAATTCCAAATTTTAGCTTCAATCATGTCATTTCCATCAAATGCAACCATACTAGCATAGTCAACATTTGTTGTGGTTTTTTTAATTTGAACATCAGACAATCTTACCACTAATGTGGCATCATCTAATGGTGAATAATCTTTAATTTTTTTCATTCTTCTCCTCTTTATTTGTATATACATCTTGAGCATCATTAATATAGCTAAAATAAACTTTGCTTAGTTCATCTGCTAGTTCTTTCCTGTCTTGCTCAGGATTTTCTAAATAATTCATCTCCTTTAATAAATCGAGATTTTTAGATATTAACGCCTCAACATCTTCTTTAATCTTGCGTTTTCTGTTTTCGCGTTCTATTTTAGCGTAATACTGATCTTTTTCACGAATTATACGATCTTGTTCATTAAGACGTCTTTCAAGCATATCAATACGATGCTCTGTATAATCTCTAATTACTTGTCCTTGGTGTTCTAAGTTTTGTTTAATATCTTCTTCATTAGTGGCATTAACTAATCTATCCATCTGAAGATCATCAGTAATATCCTCGAAATCATTTTCTTTATATTTATAATCTATCTCTTTTTTATCTGGAAGAGAAATATCCATATTATTAAAAATAACCTTCAAAAATCTTTCAATAGTGTCACTATAATTTTGTAAATTATTTTCAATAATTTCGTGAGCCAATTGATTCATAACACCATCAATATCAATATTGTTATTTCCTACAAGGTTTTTAATTTTTTCTTTAGAATAATCGATCTCAGCAAATGATTTTATTGGCAAACTATCATATATAATCTTAGTCTTCTTCTCTTTGTTTCGAGCTTTACCTATGATATTATTAATCTTATTTGCAGCCAAACAAACATCAAGACCATAAGTAAATACTTGCATATTAGTATAGTTTCCTTTTGGATTAACATTTGCTATTTTATATACATTTCTTACATAGTCGCTTTTTTCAATACTCATGTACTCTTCATCAATCGATTTATTCAATAAGAAAGCCATCACTAAAAAGTCTTCATAACTTAAATGATGAAATTTAATATACTCTTTCTTAAGGCCTTTACGAAGCGTATCAAATTGACGATGTAAATTTAAAAACATAAATGTTTCAAAAGCTTTTTTTGAATATTCGCTTTCAAATATTGCTTTCAACTCTAAACCTATTAGTTCTTTTGAGCAGTTCTTAAGCAGTTTTCTTTTAGATTTTATTGCTTTAGCCGTTTGTGGAGCTAATTTAAATTTGAGTTCACCAACCAACTTTATAGCTCGCAATATTCTAAGCGGATCCTCTGAAAATCTGATGTTTGGTTTACCAATAAGTCTAATCTTTTTCTTATTAATATCCCCAATACCATCATAGGCATCAGTTAACTTATTGCTATGGGACATAACCATTGCATTAATGGTGAATTCTCTTGAACTAAGATCATCCAATAAATTCTTTGAATAGTGAATTTTAACTGGGTTCCTCTTATCCTTGAATTCTTCTGTCTTAAAAGTGGAAATCAAAAAGTCTCTACCATAATAAGCAACTTTAACTACACCTTCTTTATAGTCTTCGACTTTAGTAAAATCAAAAATACCTTTAATTGCTTCTGGGGTTGCACTAGTATTTATTTCTATATTATTTATAGGTAGTTGCATGACTCTATTACGAACAAACTCACCAACAAAATAGGCTTCAAAGCCATTTCCAATTAGTATTTTAAGGATTTCTTTACCTTTATTAACAAATTCTTCCATAAATTCACCCACTTTAAATTATCATCTAATCTTATTATACAACACTTTTAATAAAAATTCTATCATTTTATGTATTTATTTCTTTTAAAAAAACGATATATAGATTATAATAGAAATGGTGATGAATTATGTATACAATTGATAAAGAATATATCTATGAATATGAAATTAAACGTAGCCGCTTCATATCAAGAATCTATCCTGTAGAAACTGTAGATGAGGCCATGGATTTTTTACAACAAATCAGAAAACTGCATTATGATGCTACTCATAACTGCTACAGCTATATAATTGGTGAGGATCAATCCGTATATAAACAATCTGATGACGGTGAACCAAGCCAAACAGCAGGTATTCCTATCTACGAAACCCTAAGAAAGAACAAATTAACTAATGTTATATGTATAATAACAAGATATTATGGAAAAATTAAACTTGGTGCTGGTGGATTAATAAGAGCTTATACTCAAGGGGCTAGCGAAGTCATTAAAAATGCCGAACTTAAGGAGATTATCAACTTCTCACAACTAAAAATCTCTTTTAATTACGATGTGTCTAATGAAGTCTTTAAACATCTTGAACAATATGAAATTATAAGTAAAAGTTTTTCTAGTAATATTGAATGTATCTATAATATACCAACTGAACTCGTAGAAGAATTAAAAAAACAATTAATTAATATAACAAGGGATAAAATCTCAATAACCATTTTAAACGAAGGTATTTCTTGAAGCAATTTCAATGGGTAATATTTGCCCTTAATTTGCCCGTTAATCCTTTTTGTCTTAAGAGTTGATTAATAAAATGGGTATCAGGTAAACACTAGCAAAATGGAAATTTTAGGTTTTGGACAAAAATTAGATATATTGACATTTTTTCAAAAAAAGTGTATATTTAAACTATAATTTCTAGTAAAGAGAGGAGTATTTTTATGTCAGTATTAGTTTGCGAAAACATAAGTAAAAAGAACAATAAAATTGATATCGTAAAGAACTTCTCTTATAACTTTTTGGAGAATAATATATATGCAATTTTAGGAAAAGCCGACTCTGGTCAAAAAGATATTCTTGATCTTATAAGTGGGAAAACAAAAAACACTGAAGGTGTAGTATATTTAGATGGCATTGATATCGATAAACAAACAAAAGTAAACGAAAAGATATGTTATATTGCCAATAATACTCTTTTCCCACATTACATAACAATTATTGCTATTCTAAAGTTAATGGCTAAATTTTACCCAAATTGGGACACTTACTATGCTTATGAGTTATTAAAACACTATCAAATTGACTTAAAATCGCGTTTTGGAAATCTTAACGAACAAGAAAAGAATATTTTAATTGGAATATTGAATCTATCAAGTAGAGCACCTATCACAATTATGGATAATCCAATGGAAAATGTTGACTTAAAAGCAAGATATGATTTTTTTAACTTCCTATATCAACATCAATCCAAATATCCAAGAACTTTTATTTTAACAACATCATTTGTTGATGAAATAGATTACCTTGTTGATTATTTACTGATGATTGATAATGGGAAATTAATTGCCAACTTCTCAATCCAAGAAATTAAAGATAATTTCAGCTATCTTACTGGAAAAACTGAAGTTTTAAAATCATTAATTACTGGAGTAAAGATAATTGGCGTAGAAGAAAGAGGAAAAACTCTAACTATTTGTATACGTCAAAAGCTTAGAAAAGACGAAATTAGAAAATACCAAAAATACTTGATCAAAATATCTGAGGTTCCTATTCAAAAAGTATTCATTTACTTAATAAATCTTAGAGAAATAAAGGGGATTGGCTAATGAAAAAGTTAAACCCTCTAAAAATACATTACTTTAGTTATCGTCTTATATTTGTAGTCTATTGGTTATTAATACTGTCATTATATTCATTATTCAGATTCATTATTTTTAAAGACTCCGATGCAACTTTAATGATTATAACACTATTTAGTTTCTTATTCTCACTCATAGTCGGAGGATATGAATATGCAATAATCAGTAATAGTTACTTGAGTCTTAAGACAGACAGAAAAAACTTCTTTGTTAATTCTTTAATTTTTTCAGTTATAAGCTCTTTAATTATATTATTTTCAATAATTATAGTTGTAATAATTAGCAATTACTTTTATGAGGAAAATGTAATGCAGTTTAGCAGCATAAAAACCTACATTCCCTTAGTATTTGTATTTATCACACTTCATTTTTTAGGGAACTTTTATTCATTAGTATTAAGAAAAATTAAATTTATTAAATCTCTTGTTTTCCTTGTAGTTATTACAGCTCTAATTTTTAAAGGGGAATTCATCTATAACACATTAATAAATTCTGTCTTGACTATTTTAAACTCTTCAAACGTCTCACTTACGACTTTTGTTTCTGTATTGATTATTATTGTTGTTAATTCAATCAATTATTATGCTTTTGCCGTTAAATATTAAAAACTATCACTAAATATAAGTGATGGTTTTTTTATTAACTATAAAAAGATTGATATTTTTTCAATAACAGCAATAATACTCTCCGCAAATAAATAGCTTATGCCAACACTTATGATCATTAATAACAACTTTAATTGCGGAACTTTATTGGCCCTTAAGATTTTCTCATAATTAAAAATTGTAAATAGATTATAAACTAAATATACCATTGGAATAAATAGAATAAAAAACCACATAACTAAAATTCGATCATTCATATAAAACACCTCAACTAATTATACCATAATTTTATAAAAAAAATAAGCCATAATGACTTATTTAGTTCCATATAACCTATCGCCACAATCACCAAGACCAGGCACTATATATCCTTTTTCATTTAATTTATCATCTAAAGCTGCTAAAAATATGTCAATATCTGGATGATCTTTTTGAAGTCGCTTAACTCCTTCAGGTGCTCCAACTAAGCCAACATAGCTAATATGCTTAGCGCCTCGTTCCTTAAGAACTTTGATAGTGTGGCTAACACTACCTCCAGTTGCTAACATTGGATCAACTACTAAAACAAATGCTTCATTAATAACCGAAGGAAACTTCGCATAATATTCATGAGGCTCAAGTGTTTCTTCATCACGATACAATCCAACGTGACCAACTTTAGCCGTTGGAATAAGAGCTGTAATTCCATCAACCATTCCTAAACCCGCTCTAAGAATTGGTACGATAACCACTTCACAAGCTAACTTTTTTGCATTACAAATTGAAACCGGAGTTTTAATTTTAATCTCCTCTGTGGGTAGCTCTCTGGTTACCTCGTAAGCCATCAACATACCAATCTCTGATACTGTTTGACGGAAATCTTTAGTCCCCGTGTTTTCATCTCTGATTAATGACAATTTATGATGCATTAATGGATGATTAAAAACAACTAGTTTTCCATTCATTTATTATTCCTCCTGTTTATTAATTAAATCTATACGTCTTTGGTGTCTTCCACCTTCAAATTTTTCTCTTACAAAAGTGTCAATCCATTCAACAGCATCATTAACACTAGTATACTTTGCGCCCATACATATTATATTACTATTGTTGTGACGTCTTGTCATAATTGCACTATCCGTACTATTAACTAACGCAGCTCGAATTCCCTTGAATTTGTTTGCACTAATACACATGCCAATTCCAGTTACACAAATGAGAACTCCAAATTCACTTCTTTTTGACTGAACATTTCGACTAACTTTTTCAGCATATACCGGATAATCTACACTTTCATCACTATGAGTACCACAATCTATAACCTCATAGCCTTTTTTTGAAAGAGCTTGGATTAATTCTTTTTTCAACATGTAACCGCCGTGGTCACTACCAATACTAATATTCATAGACACACCTCTTTTTTTTATTATATCATATTTTTATTTAATTCACCACAAAAAATTTAGAAAAACGTTTTAAAAAAAATATCGTAATTACGATATTTTTATCTAATAATTGTAATCTCCTTTTTAGATACGTCAATTATTCTTGAAGGTTGTTTGGAGGAAGCTTCTTCATCGATGACAATATAGTCAATCCAATCACCAAAATATTCCTCAATATCCGATACATTTACAAGTTCTTTTGAACCACTAACATTCACAGAAGTAACAGCCATTAAACCAAAATGATTTAAAATCTTAAGGCTTGTAATACTGTTTGGCATTCTAAAAGCAATCGTATCAAATCCTTTGGTAATAGCATCATCAATGTTTTTATTCTTTTTGAAAATTAGAGTTAATGCTCCAGGCCATTCTTCATCAATATACTTTTGGGCTTCTGGAGAAATGTATTCAACAAATGCATCAATGTTTTTACTACCAGTCAAAATAGCTAGCGGTTTATTGCTGTCGCGATTTTTCATTTTGTAAATTTTGTTAATTTGATCAATATCATCTACTAATGCTCCAACACCATAAACTGTATCTGTTGGAAAACAAACTATTTTCCCTCTAATATCCCTTTTAATCAACTCATTTGCTGTTATTTTTTCCATAAATCTATAACCTCTTTTTGATATGAGAGTTTAGAAATTTCACCTGTATCTCTCATTCTCATGAGCTCTAACATAATTAAATTCTTTTCTTCCTCAGGAAGAATTTGATAATCAGTTATAAATCCTTTATCTCTTAAGACGCCCTTAACATCTACATCTTCATCATCCTCATAATCCCTTTGATATGGATACATGTTAATAATTTCAGTAGTTTTTGGTTCAACTTCACTTATAGAATCTACAGAAACCGGTTCTTCACTGACTTCTTGGTTATTATAACCATATTCATCTAAGAACTTTTTATAACTGAACACATCAGCATTTTTATGTTTCGGATTAAACATTCCTTTTTTAAATATAAATAAAAGTAAGATAACAAAACCAAAAAATAATATACCAACACCAAATACGCCCATAAGGATTGTTAAAAGATTTGTGTCTCTAATTACAGCTAAGCCAATACTTTTGGCTCCTTCTCCAGAACCCAAAATAATTTCCGCAGAATATTTTTGACCGAAGTCTTCAGGAGTCCTTTTTACTAATAAAATGCTATATCTACTATTCCCATTATTGTCTTCAATACTTAATGTTACATCATCATTAATTTTAAAAGCCGGAACCGAATAATCTCCACGATTATCATTAGAAAGAGTATACTTTTTATCATTATAACTAATTACAATTGAATGACTTTTTGAGTCCAAATTAAACAAATAAACTCCATAGTTTACTTGATCATTATTTACCCCTTCAATAATCTTAAGTCGATAATATGAATTTTCAACTTCATGCACAACAACATATTCACTATATATATCATGAACCTCAGTTTCAAAAACATCTTGACCAATTAAAGCTGGTGTAGATAAGAAAGTAAATAAAAAAATTGTCAATAAAAATTTCATCTAGTCACCTTTTATAATCATAATACGATCATTATTATGAGAATCTTTCATAATTGTAAACTCTTTATAAAATTTGCTTACGAGTCTAATCATTTCTTGTTTTTTATTATAAGCAACTTCAAAAACAATATAACCATCTTTTCTTAAATTAGTCTTAGAATATTTTAATATTTCTTCATAATGGTATAAACCTTCATTAGGACTAAATAAAGCCGAATGAGGTTCATTATCATATACTAAACCCATAACTTTTTCATTTGGATCAATGTATGGGGGATTACTAATAATTAAATCAAATTTTTGTTCTATGCCTTTTAGCAAATCATTTTTCTTAAGGGTAACATCAATATTGGCATTACTTATATTAGCCCTAGCAACCTCAATTGCTTTTGCTTCAATATCTATACCTAAAACATAGCTATTAGTATAGTGTTTCTTTAAACAAATAGCAATTACCCCACTACCCGTACCGACATCACATATACTAATAAAGCTGTCTTTAGGGAATAACTTAGTAGCTTCAATCACTACTTCTTCAGTTTCATTCCTTGGTATTAAAACATTATTATCAACAAATATTTTATTCCCTAAAAAATAAGTATAACCAACGATATATTGAACTGGTATGTTGTTATTAACATATTTGCTAATCGCTTCTTCAAGTCTAACTAGTAATTCATCATCAATTTCACTTTGTAAATTCAAATATAATTGACTAAATGAAAAGCCAGAAATTTCAGCAATCAAAAATTTTATGGCTTCTTGCTCTATAGACTCAACTTTTCTATACTTATTAATTAAGTCTATATATCTCATTTTATATATACTCTTTTATCAAAATGAAAATTTGTATAAATTTCATATGTTGAAGTTCCAAGATAATCAGCAAGACTATCTGCTCTTAAATTTTCACTAGTGAGCTCAAAAACAGAATTCATATCAACGTAATCATCAATTAAAACAAATATATGATTCATACAAATCTGCCCAATTACTTTATAATAATTTCCGTTAGTATATACATTAAACCCAGAAAGTTTTAGTCTATAACCATTACCATAACCAATCGGTATAACTGCAACTTTAATATCTTCAGATGCTCGATATAAACCATTGTATCCAATTGTCTCACCTTTTTTTACATCCCTAATAACTAGCGGTTTTGAAACAACACGCATTACTTGATTAATATTATATAAAGCTAATCCGCATCTTACAAAATTACCATAATCAATTAAATCATAAGTACTAGATGCACTACAGTGAACCATTTTAAATTCACGTTTATTTACATATTTTTTAAACTCCTCAAGTTGACTTACAGCCATTTTTGGATTAGCAAAATGTGTAAATATACCATCTACTCTAACTCTATTTTCTTTATCTATTAGTTTTAATAAATCATCGTACTCAGTCATATCTTTTATACCCGACCTATTAAGGGCAGTATCAATTTGAATTTGAATTGTAAATTCACCATTGAAATGAGTTACTAAATCTAATAAATTCATATAAGAGTTTATCGATATAACTAAGTTTGGATATTTATTTAAATAATGATAGTCATCTCTATTTAAACCATTGAATAATAGTATTGGAACTTTAACTCCACTATTTACAAGTTTTAAAGCTTCATCAATATCATTGACTAATAAGTATGAAACTCCAATTTCAACCAAATAATTTCCAACCTCAACTATACCACAACCATAAGCATCATTTTTCACAACACCTATTAATCCTTTTGAAGTTTTTCTGATTGTTTCAACATTCTTTTTTAAATTTAGTAAATTGACTTCAATCATAAAATCCTCCTATTATTTGTCTTCTCCAGATAGAACTCTCCTTTGATCTTCACTAATCAATGCATCTATAACCGAATCTAATTTTCCTTCCATAACACGATCAAGTTGTTGAATAGTAAATCCAATGCGATGATCTGTTACACGATTTTGTGGATAATTATATGTTCTAATTTTTTCACTACGATCTCCACGGCCAATTTTAGACAATCTCTCTTGTCCTTCTTTTTCTAATCTATCTTGTGTGATTTTATCGAATAATCTAGCCTGTAGAACCTTCAAAGCATTTGCTTTGTTTTCATGTTGACTCTTACCATCTTGACACGATACAACAATTCCTGTAGGCATATGTGTTACACGAACCGCAGATTTTGTTGTATTAACACTCTGCCCGCCAGGACCCGAAGAACAAAAAATATCTACTCTAACATCAGCCAAATCCAAACTTACATCAACTTCATCTGCTTCAGGCATTACTAAAACCGTTGCTGTAGATGTTTGAATTCTACCATTTGATTCAGTAACAGGAATTCTTTGAACACGATGCGAACCTGATTCATACTTCATATAAGAGTAAACAGATTCCCCAGTAATCATGAATTCAATAGAAGAAAAACCCCCTAAGCCGGTTTCTACAGCTTCTGTGACTTCAATCTTCCACCCTTTAGCCTCAGCATACTTAGAGTACATTCTAAATAGATCAGCAGCAAAAATATTTGCTTCATCTCCACCGGCTGCACCTCTTATTTCAACAATTACATTCTTTTCATCATTTTCATCTTTAGGTATTAATAAAACTTTTAGTTCTTCTTCAAGCGCTTCTTCTCTAAGTAATATATCATCAAGTTCAACCTCTGCAAGTTCAGCAATTTCCTTATCACTGTCTTTAGATAATTCCTTTAATTCTTTTATACTCATAAGTGTTTCTTTATATTTTTTATATACATTTACTGTTTTTTCGATAGAACGAAGTTCTTTCATTAATTCAGTATATTTTTTTATGTTATTCATTATTGCAGGTTCTGATAACATTTCATTTATTTGATTATATCTTTCTACAATAATTTCTAATCTTTCTAACAAACTAATCCTCCTTTGACTGTTCATTATCCATTGACATGAACATGCTCTGTGCCCCCTTAAACATTAAGAAAATACTATCGGTTGCTCCTTGACGGTTTTTCGCTACAATAAGTTCAGTTTTATGATTCTTAACCTTTTTAGCAACATCACCCTCTTGTGGTGCTTGGTCTCTATGTAAGAACATAACAATATCAGC
>Ga0172382_10001995_pt1 | contig 35093 bp, 26 predicted proteins | sample Leawel138RmetaG_FD_122245 | JGI IMG/M metagenome (GOLD analysis project Ga0172382, IMG submission 122245) | Leachate microbial communities from a municipal landfill in Southern Ontario, Canada - Leachate well 138R metaG | ecosystem: Engineered > Solid waste > Landfill > Unclassified | place...
CTGCGAAAGGCCTGCTGCGTGTTCGAGGCACAGTGGGGTGACAGGATCACGTTATCCAACTCCAGCAGGGGGCTGGACAGCGGAAGCGGCTCTGTCGCGAAAGTATCCAGGCTGGCGCCGCCGATCTGCCCATCCCGCAGGGCATTGACCAGGTCGGTTTCGTTGACCAAGCCGCCGCGCGCCGTGTTGACCAGATAGGCGCCGCGTTTCATCCGGGCCAGGAAGGCATCGTCGACCAGGTTTCGGGTTGTCTCGGTCAGCGGGAGATGCAAACTGACGATATCCGAACGGGCCAGCAGCTCGTCCAGGCCGACCGGAACAACGCGCAGGGACGGATCGTTTTCCACCGGCCGGATGTCATAGGCCAGCAGGGTAATCGGGAAACCGACAAGGAACGACGCAACCTGGCGGGCGATCTGGCCAAAGCCCACCAGTCCGACCGTCTTCCCGATCAGGGTATCGCACTGGTGATGCCAGTGGCCCCGCCGGATCTTAGCGTCAGCCTGACCGACACGCCGCAACAAGGCCAGGATCAGGGTCACCGTATGCTCGGCCACGGCCATGGCGTTGCAGCCGGGCGCGTTGGCTATGGCGATGCCCGCCCGGGTTGCCGCGTCGAGGTCGATATGGTCCACACCGACGCCGAACTTAACCGCCAGCCTAAGCGAACCCTTGAGGGCTGAAAGCACTGCCGCGTTCCAGCGGCCGGGACCGCTGATGACATAGGCGTGACCTCGCACCTGCCCGATGAACGACGCGTCGCTGTCCCCTGTCAGATGCTCGCAGCGGACGGTCGCGATGCCCAGTTCAAGCAGGTGCTTCTCACGGCTATCATCGGCGACCGGCGCGGACAGCAGGAGCGTTTCCATATTGACTTAGCGCAGAAAGCCGATGCGTTCCAGGGCCTGCCCGATGCCAAGGTCAAGCAGATCCAGTTCGCTGGCAACCCAGAGGATGTTCATGCCGGCCGCGCGCCAGCGATCGGCGACAGCCAGGTTGTCGCAGTAGATCCCGCAGGACAGGCCGAATTCCCGGCAGATGGCCATTGTCTGCCGGATTTGCTCCAGAGCCAGCGCGCTGTCGATCTCAAGCGGCGTGCCGACCTGGACCGACAGGTCGTAAGGGCCGATGACGATGCCAGCGATCTGCTCGTTATAGCGCGCCAGGATGTCCGGCAGGCTGGCCACGCCGCGCGGCGACTCGATCTGCAAGATGAGCAGACGGTTGGCTTGGAACTGGTCGAAGGTCTCTTGGGTGCGGAACTGGTGGCTGCCGCCAAAGCCCTTACGGCCGACCGGGGCAAAGCGAAGCGCGCCGATCGCCGTTTCGACCTGCTCCAGTGTCTCAGTCCTCGGCAGCATGATCCCGTCCGCCCCGAGGTCGATCGTCTTGGCGATCAGGTGGTACAGCGCGTCCTGGACGCGCACGACGGTCGGGATGTCGAGGCCGCGGGCCGCCTGCAGCAGGCCGCCGATCTGCTCGAGGCTGGAGGGTCCGTGTTCGAGGTCGAACAGGATAAAATCGAGTCCCTCCCGGCTCAAATGGGGCATGACGGCCGGTTCGCGCAGCGTTACGGTGATCCCGAAGACCGTTTCATTGTTTTCCAGCTTGTTTTTCAGTTTCGTCAAATGGTCCATATCTGTATCCTTTCTGTTTTGCCGACACGCCTTAGCGGCACAGCAGGTTTTCGAGCAGCCGGATATCCCGCCTGAATTTGATCTCACATTCCTGGTCCAGGCTTTCAGGCGTCACGCTCTCCGACCAGAGCCGCACGAAGCGTTGCAGCAGGGCCTGGTTCTGCTCGAGCAACCTTTCCAGTGCGGGCCGGTCGATGCCGCTTCGATACATACCGAGCAGGGCCAGGGTCTGGCGGGCGCGCAGGACAGCCAGCTCCGTGCCCAACAACCAGTGGCGCAGGCAGTGACTGTCGCCCGCCCCCTTTTCCAGGTTCTCGTTCAGCACGGGCAAGAGCAGCCCGCCAGCCTGCTCACGTTCCTGAAGCAGCCGCACCGCCGCGTCACGATCCGGGCTGTTTGCCAACACATGGAGCGCTTGGTCAAGTCCGCCGTGAAACGGCCGTTCGAAACGCATCGGCTGCTCGGCCAGGATGTCCATGCCGCCAAGACCGTGGCCGACGGTGTCGAGCCAGCCGCGCTGTTCGGCGCTCAAGGGACCCAGGGCTTCGTCCGAAAGAGCGATCCAGGTCGTTTCCGGATGACTCAGGCGAACCGCCCAGCTCGTTACCAGGTGGTCGTAGCCCGCCTCGCGGGCGACTGTGTCCGACACGGCGACGTTGCCGGCGCTAAGGGACACCCGGGGCAGCGCGTAATGGTCGCCTGACGAGCGCAGCGCGCTGCCGACAACGGCCTGGTAGCCGTATCGGGCGATGGCGGATGCACCGTAAAAATGGTTGAAACGCCCGTCCCGAACCAGATCGGGCAGCAGAACGCGCAAACGCTCCGGCAGGTTCGCCCAGGCCGATTCACCGGCCGGTTCCCCGGCCAGCCGGAGCGCGCCCCAGATATGCCCGATCGTGTCGCCGGTGGCCTGTGTGCGCCGGTAATACCAGTCGACGAACCGCGTCTCTTGCGGAAAACGGCCGAACTGGCGGGGGTAGGTCAAGATCTCGTCAGCCCAAAATTCAGGCCGGCATCCCAGTTTTAGGCAAAAATCCGCCAACTCGAGCAGGAATCCGACCACCAACTCGCCCGCGTCGCGGGTTCGGCACAGGGGGCACAGGTGCAGGCCGCGCCGCTCCAGGTGTCCCAGGACTTCGTCACCGCCCAGGTGGATCACGGGCGGTTGGTCGAAGACGGCAAACACATCCCGGACCAGGTCCTTGACCAGGCGGAGCGATTCGTTTTTGCTCGGGCACAGCATGTAGGCGTTGCCGACGTTTTCGGCAAGGCAGCCATACGGTTCGTGCCTGAGGATGTGCTCCATGTGGCCCAAAGTCTGCAGCAGCGGGTAGATGACCAGCCCCAGGCGTTTGCCATAGCGGACCAGATCGCGCCAGGCGTCGGCCGTCAGGGCATCCGCGGCCGCGAAATGCGGCTGCGAGGGGAAGATCAGCTTGTTGTCGATTTCGATCACGACACCGTCAAAGCCGGCGATTTTGAGCCTGGCAAAGAAATCCCTGAGGTAGTCTTGACGGAACATGGCGATCTTGAGATCCAGATGGTAGAGCCGCATGGTTTGTCTCCTTGTCAGCTGAAGGCCAGCCGGTCGGCCAGCCAGCGGTCGAGGTCAGGCAGGTCGGCGAACCGCAGCATGCCGGGGATGATTCGGCTGCGGACGCGTTCGTCGTCGTAATAGCGCTTTGTGACGATATCCGCCAGGGGGCTTGCCGCGCCCACCTGAACCACGAGTCGGATCCGCGCATCGAGCAGAGCGGCGACCTTGCCGTAGATGTTGCTGCGGCCGCTTACAAACAGCTGCAGCGCATCCAATCTGCAGTCCGGCAGCGTCGCGAGCATGTCGATCGCCCGGATGACATCGAAGGCGCGCAGCGCCGCCAGGCTGTCGCCGAGCCAGAGTAAATCGTCGTTCAATTTGAACAGCGTGCCATAGTGCTCTTGGATGCCGCGGTCGTTGATCGGACATGGCGCCACATGGCCGACGCCGCTCGGATCCAGGACAAAGACCTGGCTGCCCTGCGCGCAGGCCGAACGGATCCAGTCAAGATGCGCCGGCAGCGCCAGCGTCCCGTCATCCCACAGCGCCAGGATTGCCGGGGACGGACCGGGCGAAGCGGCGACCGAGCGAATGCGATAGGCGTGGTTCATGAGGCCCGGCTGCGACCACCAAAGATACGATTGAACCGTCAGGTCTTTCAAGCTTTCGGTCGTGAGCAGTCGCGCGTTGGGCGCGCAGGCCGGCCGACCCACCAGCACCCGCTCCTCCAGCCAAACGCGGGTCTGTGTCCGGCGCTGTTCGTCGGTTACACGCTTCCAACGGTCCATGTTCGCCTGGTTGACAGCCAGGTTCTCCTCGTAGACGAAGCGTGCATCGGGGAAAACCTGTTTCACTTGACCGCCCGGAGTGCACCAGAGCCGATCCGGTTCGAGGCACGAGATTGCCTTCGGATCTGGATCCGCCTCACGGCCGAGCAAATGGCGCGCCATGAACACAGTCGTCTGCCTGGCCAGTTCGGGTGTAAATTTGTGGGTCGAATCGTCCTCACAAAGGGTCAGGTTGCCAGGCTTGCCGTACATTTCCCAAAATCGCGCGGCCCGTTGTACGCTGCGCCGCGTCCCCTCGATCGGAAAAAAATCCGACGTAACCGCATTGACCTGGACCGGGCGCGGCGCCATGGCGAGCAGGAAATCCTCGTGGTCATAGCCCAGCGCGGTGTAGCAGGGCCAGATCTGTTCGGCATCCTGGGCTCCGCCCGCAAAGAGGTAATCGCGCCGGCTGGTCAGAAAATTCGTCGGCGCCGCGGCGGCGAGACGCGGGTCGCAGATCATCATCAGGCAGGTCTGGGTGCCGCCGCCCGAGCTGCCGGTCACCCCGATCCGTTCCGGATCGACCTCCGGGCGCTGGCAGAGGTAATCGATCGAGCGCATGGCATCGTGGATGAAATAGCGCGTGATCGGCGCTCCGGTCAGAAGACAAGGCGTGCCGGCATGGTCATGCTCGGCGGTCGGCCCCGCCATGACCGAGGTGCCCGCAGAGGGTTCGAAATAGCCGAATCGCTCCCCTTGCCCGACAGGATCCTGAGCCAGCACGATCAGGCCGGCTGAAACCAGGGACCGGCAAACAACTTGGTACGTTTCATATTGTTTGCCCGCCTGGGAATGGCCGCAGAGGAAAAGCACCGCGCCGGTCGGCCCGTCCAGCCGGTCCGGCAGGTAGAGGTTGGCCGTGACATAAATATGCGGCCGGGACTCGAAAATGATTTTCTCGATGCGATAGCTGTTTTCCTGGATCTGCCCGGTCACTCGGGCATGGAGCGGCGCGTCGCAGTCGGGCAGATCGCCCAGTGCATCGATCAGGTCCTGGCGCAGCCGGGTGCGGTAGGCCTCGAGCTGAGCCGGGTTCACGATCTGGTCACGCCGCGTGTCTCCGGCGGCAAAAGCGGCCAGAGAACGGTCGTAGACGACCCGCTGCAGCTGTGACGCGACATCGAAGGTCGCCAAACAGGCGCGCTTCGTTTTCTGGATCAAGGAATCGGCAAACATGCTTAGCCCCCCTTTTTCAACATCACGGTCTGCCAGATCGGATAAGGCAGACCGGACCGAAAAGCCCGCTGCCCCTGGCAACCGTCTCCTCCTCAAACCGTTTGGCGATCTTGTGATAAGGACCGATCACGTTCTCCGGCCATTTGTCCAGGACATGGGCCCGGACAAACTGGTTGGCCATCGAGTTGCTGACCACAACGGTCAGTTCGTTTTCCCCGGCCCGAAGAACGCCGCTCACGGGAAACCGGAACGGCCCCCAGGCTCTTCGGCCGAGTTCTAGCCCGTTAAGGGCCACGCGGCAGGCAAAGTTGACTTGGCCGAGATCGAGGATGACGGCGTTTTCCGCTTCATCCGGGGTGCAGAAAAACGCCAGCTTGTAGGCCGCGTCTCCGGAAAATGGCGCGCCCAGCTGTACGGTCCAGTCCCCCAATTCGGTCGGTTGAAACGGCTCATCGCCCGCTTCGATTTCGAAATTGTGTTCGCCCACCCGGTACATCTGCTGAGGCCGGATATGCCAGCCGCCGGCTAGATGGCGGATCACATCGCCAGGCCTTGCCGGCTCGGCGACAGTTGGCACCGGTTCGGCGCCAAACAAGACCAGGCAGGCACCGGCGTACGGCAACTGCAGCGGCAGCGTCCAGCGGTCTTTAGCTTGTCTGGCCCCGGCCGGACACCAGGCCCGGCCGGTCGCGGCATCCAGCACATACAGCGGCCATTTCTCGGCAAAGGTGACGGTGCAATCAAGCGGCGCGAGATCCTCGTTGCAAAGGAAGTACAGGTGCCCGTCATCCAGGACACGCCGGCAGACGCGCAGCTTCGTCTGCTTTGGCTGGACCTCGACCAGCGGCCGGATACCGCGAAGGTCCGCGGCATGACCGGTGGCATCCGTCCAAATGACACGACCGCCTGAGGCCGTCAGCTGGGCCAGCCTGACCCTCGCCTCCGGGCTCAGGTGCCGCGTCGGCGCCAGGCAAACCGTGTTGTAGTGCATCGGGCCGACCTGCAGGCAGCCGTCATGGACGAGGCAGGCCGGATCGGCAAGAATGTCGTCGTCGATCAGGTCGAAATCAATCTGGCGCTCAAGCAACGCTTCGGCCAGCCGGTCGTGCGCAGCCGCGGCCGAAGCGGCCGTCTCGCCGCCGGCCCAGACATCGCGGATCGGGAAATAGAGCGCGACCGTCACATCCGGCCTGCCCCGGCTGAGCAGGTAGCTGAGCCGCGCCGTGTAGGCGTGGTACAAATCCAAATAGGCGTTCAGCGGATTGGCCTCAAGCGGAACGAAGGTTGGCCGGATCCGGCCTGCAAAATAATCGCGGGTCGAGGAGAGCGCGTTGCTCATGGCCATCAGGTTGATGCCCCGCACGAACTGGTAATGGGTGATCCAAATCATGTCGTCATGGGTCAGGCCGCTGCCGTAGACAGCGAAGGACTCCGTGCCGGCATACGGCCGGTCCGTCTGGTGGGCGACACTGGAGGCATACTTGGGGAAATGGTGGTTGGGCGCCTTGGTGTTGGCATCGCACTCCTGGCGTTCACCCGGCCAGATCTGGTGCCAGATCGCGTCGACGCACGGGATGTCGGTCTTCCTGAGCAAGCGCAGGATGTGGCCATAGCCGTGGTGGCTGTTGCCCAACGTATAATCGTCGCCGCCGAAGTGACCGGTTAACAAGAGCCGGTTCTGGCCGCACCAGGCTTGAATCGGGGCGAAAAAGCACTCGGCCAGGCGACGCGTCCACCAGTCGAAGAAGTCGATCCGCACCTGGCTGGAGCTTTCGTCGCTGCTCAGCAGCTGTGGCAGTCTTTCCATGATGTCATAGCCCTTTTCAGCCTCGAACGCTTCGGCCAGGCCGTCGGTCCAGGGCGGGTTGCTCACCTTGGGTTCGTCGAAGAACATGATCGGCACAAGATGACCGAAATGATCGCCAGCCACCTCTTTCCAGGCTTCGTGGCACTGTGCGACGAACTGGCGGGCGGTTTCCGGATGAAGCAGGTCCGTATAGTTGGGCGTATTATCGGAGCAGACGGCCTGGGCATAGAACAGCTCGAGTGTTATATCTGAATCGGCGGTCAGGCTTTCGCCTGGAAAAAGCCGGCGTTGACCGGTAAAAGCCGCCAGGCAGTCAGACGGCACGACAGCGGTTTCGCCGCCTTTCAGCGCCTGGAGCTGGCGCGAGAGCCGTTTTTGGATCAGCTCGGGGTGCGCTTTGACGATGCGTCCAACGTTTCCGCCGGACGGAAAGCCAGGTTCGTCGTTGAGCCAGACGCGCAGGCCGAGCCGTTCGGCTTCGGCCAGGGTCTCACGGAACAAGGCCTTGAACGGCTCGGTCATGAAGGCAGGCTCCAGCTCGGTCGGCTGACGGTAGGCGCGCCATGCCTTATCCTCCGGCAAGATCCAGACACTCTTGGCGCCGATACGGGCAAAGGTCTCCAACTGGCTGAAAATTCCGTCGCGCGACATCTGGTCCAGCCAGAGCCACATGTAACCGGGCCAATGAAACGCATCCGGCTGCTCGAACTGCGACCAGACCACCTGGTCAATCGCCCTTTCCTGGCAGGACATGAAAATCCCCCCGATCTGTCACGATGATGATTCAGGTTGCCTCTCGTTCCCTCTTATCATAGCACAAACCTGCAGACGGCTGGCCCTATTCGGATGGCAGTATTTCGGTCGGGTCGCAGGCAGACGCGGTTGACACAATATATCAGAGTGATATATTAAAAGGAGAAGCCTGCTCGCAAGCAACCGATCTGCCTGAAAAAGAAGAAAGGAGCGCCGGCCTGGCGGTCCGGCCAATCAAGATGACCAGAATGAATATGACGCGTTATGCAATTCTCGGTGTTCTTAACCTGTATCCGGCCAGCGGATACGACATCAAGCGCTTCTGTGACGCGGGTGTCGCCCATTTTTGGAACGAAAATTACGGGCACCTGTATCCTGTTTTGCATCAGCTGGTGCATGAAAAGCTGATCGAACCGATAACGAAGGACGCCGACCCAACCGAGCAGGCGACTGGCCGCAACCGGATCGTTTACCAGATAACCGGGCTCGGCCGATCGGCCTTGAAGCAATGGCTGACCGAACCGGTCCGGCCGACGCCGCCCAGACTGGAATTGCTGTTGAAAATGACATTTGCCGGCGCGGCTGAACAGGACTTTCTGCTAGACGAGCTGCAGCGTCTGCGCCAAGGTCACCTGGAAAGACAAGAGATGATGCAAAAGGCTCTGGTGAAGCTGGAAAACGATCCGAAGGCGCAAAAATGGCCCGGTTTCCCTTACTGGATGGCCACGATCCGCTACGGTCTTCTGGATGCTGGTTTCCGGATCAGCTGGTACGCAGAAACTGCTGCCAGAATCCGGAGTTGGTTCAACGGGAAAGCAGCAGCGGAACGCGCTTCTGTTGCTTACCCGACCACCGGTCAGGACTGGATCAACCGGATTGCTGACGACTCCAGCTCCTGGTCGGTTCTGCAAGCCGGTCTGCAGCTGGATAAGCCGCTGGATTTGGGCAGGCTGAGGCTGGCCGTCCGGCAGCTGCTGGAAGGCGAGCCTGTTCTGGCTTGCCGCTTCGACGACACGTGCGAACCGCCTGTCTGGCGTCCGCTCGATCTGCCGGATGAATGCTGGTGCGCCCTTGTCGTCAGCCGAACGATGCCAGACACCATCCGGCGCCTGACCTCCGAGCAGTTGCCGGACAGCGGCCAATCCTGGCAGCTCCTGGTCATCCGGTCGCATGACACATCCGGACCATCAGGCGACTACCTGTTGATCCGCGCGCATCATGCCCTGCTGGATGCTGCCGGTTTACGTGATCTGACGGTCCTGCTGGCCGGCCTGTACCGGCAGCAGCAAGCGACTGATCCGAACCCGCTGTCCGCTGTCGCCAGCCGTTCTATGCTGCCTCTGTTTGCCGCCGCCGGCAGCCCCGATCCGCGCCGGCTGTTCCGCCCTGACCTGGCCGCCTTGCAGGCCGGCTGGGGCCTGCCGGGCGATATCCGGCCTGAAGCGCAGACCAGGCCAGTCTACGCGGTGCGTATGCTCAGCGACCCGCGAAGCAACAGCTGGCTGCTGGCTGCTAAAAGGGCCGGTGTGACCGTCACAACGCTGTTGCTGGCCGGACTGCACCAAGTGCTTGAAACGGCTCTCGAACCGGAGCGGGACGCTGTCCGCCTGGTACAGGTTACCAGCGATCTGCGCCGTTACCTGCCGTCCGGATCAAACAAAATCCTCGGCAATCTGTCCGGCATGCTGCCCATCCGGTTCTCAGCCAACCTAACCGCAGATGGCCTTCCCTACACGCCAGAGCAGCTGCAGCAACTGGGTCGGCAGCTGAAGGATCTACGGGAGCAGCGGGCGGATCTGCATTCCGCCGCGTTGCTGCACCTGCTCTCGCTGCGTCCATATGATGATGTGCGAACCAGCCTGGCGTCGGCCTGGCAAAAAGCCCGGTCGAGTCAGCATGCCGCGCCGGTTTTGTCCAATCTGGGGCGCTGGCCGGAGCAGGCAATAGATTTTGGCGACGGTACGGTCGACCAAGTCGACTTTTTGGGTCCGGCCATGCACGCACCGGCACTCTTATTAGCGGTAAACAGCTATCGGGGACGGATCAATTTGTCGGTCGGTCATTTCCCGGAAGAACGGCCGGCCGGGACGGTGGATCGACTGCTCGATGCGCTGCTTGCCGCAATCGATCGGCAGATTGAGATGATCTGACGCGCCATGGGTGCCTGTGTGACAGCAAAGAATCATTGACCATGTTACCCTTGTTGCAAAGATCGGAGGGATAACCATGGCGTACGAGCAAAAAACCAGGATCACCGGCGAGCAGCCGGCAGATTTTATCGCCAGAATCGAAAATCCGGCCCGACAGGAAGATGCCCGGCACTTGTTGGCGCTGTTCCGGGAAGTGACCGGGCTGGAGGCCGGGATGTGGGGCAAGGACTTGGTCGGTTTCGGTTCCTACCACTACCGCTATGATTCAGGCCACGAAGGGGATGCGATGGTCGTCGGCTTCTCGCCGCGCAAGGCGAAGATCAGCCTCTACCTGGCCGCCTATTTCCCTGAACGCGACCAGCTGCTGGCGCGGTTGGGCAAACATACCGCAGGCGTCGGCTGCGTCTATGTCAACAAGCTAGCCGATATCCGGCTCGATGTGCTAAAAGACCTGATCCGTCGTTCGGTCGCCTTCATCCGGGAAACCTATCCGGATCCGCAGCAAGACCGCTCTTAGGCGTCCTGTTGCATCAGGCTCTTGGCGTAGGCCAAATCCTGGGCAATGTAGGTCAGCACATTGGCTTCATCCGTATATTCAGCCGGGAAGCAGACCGGGCCCTGGTAACCGTGTGCGTGACAAAAGGCGAGCGCTTTGTCCCAATCGGTGTTGCCGTGACGGGCTGTGGTGAAGTATGGCTTGAACCGGGCCTGCTCAGCCTCCGGCCCGTTGACCCGTTTGTAATAGGCCGCCTTGAGGTTGATCAGGCACAGGTAATCCCAGACGATGCCGAGCCCCTTGGCTGCGTCTTCGCCGGCCAGGCCGCTGTGGGCAGCGTCCCAGATGGCGCCGACCCGGTTGCGGTCGAAACCGTCCAGGAGGTGCCGAAGTTCCATCGAGTTAAAGACGCCGTTGCCGTAATGCTGCTGCACCCCGATCGTGACATTGTATTTCTCACTGAGCGGTACAGCGGCTTCCAACTGGGCGCGCATCGCCGCTTCAGCATCAAAATACCCCATCTCCCCTTTGAAATTCGCCATCACGCGGATCAGGGGGACGCCGGCGGCCTGGCAGCCGGCAAAAAACGGCTCTTCCAGCGAACCGGCCACGCTCATGATCGAAACGCCATGCGTCGCCAGGCGGGCCGCGACCTGCGGCAGCCCTTGCTCTACCTGGTCCGGTTCAGTACCTGAAACAGTGGCAGCAGAAGCATATGTCGGCAGTGGCTTAGCAAATTGTCCGCTAAAGTGTTGACTTCTCTAGATATCCCAGAAAGGTTTGCCCGTCAAACGGCTGGGCACCATGTTGGAGATGTCAGGGGTGGCCGGGACGCGGTCCGGCGCTTTGTTGGCGTAGGCTGCCAGCAGGCGCTCTTTCCGGCTCATGCTCTCCATAACGGCCCTCCGCTACGCCATGTGCTCAAGCATGGACGGCGTCACTTCCCGTGCCAGGGGCAGGCCTTTGCTGAAGCGATCGTATTCCTCGATCATGCTGTCGGCCAGCTCGTTGACCTCCTGGGCCGCGTAGCCGGCGATGTGCGGCGTAATGAAGACGTTGGGCAGCTGTCGCAGTTCGCTGTCGGGTGCGATCGGCTCCGGCCAGGTCACATCCAGGTAAGCCTGGCGGAGCGGCTCTTCGCGAAGCGCCCTGGCCAGGTCCGCTTCAACGACCTGGGCACCGCGGCCGGTGTTGATAAACGCCGCGTGCTTTTTCATGCGCGCGAACAGGCCGTAGTGCAGCATGCCGACGGTCTGGGGGTTGTTGGCGATGTGGTTTGAAATGGTCTGGCAGCTGGAAAACACGTCTTCGAGCGAATACGTACGCGTGAGATTCAAACGGTCCATCTTCTCCCTCGAAATAAACGGGTCGTAAACCATCAGGTCCACCGGGTAAGCCTGCAGCATCCTGATCACCAGGGAGCCGATCGCGCCGGCACCCAGGATCCCGACGGCGGTCTGATACGTCCCCGGATAGACCAGCCGGGTCGGTTTGTTGCTCTCAGCCATGCTCTCGGTCTGGTAGCGGCGCATGGCAGGCAAAGCCCCCTTGTTGGCCAGCGTGATCATGGCGACGGTGAATTCGGCCACGGGCCGGGCCATCGTCTGCCAGGCGCTGGAGATCCTGATGCCGCGTGCCATGAACGGGCGGGCAAAATACTGCACCGAGCCGGCGGCATAGAAAACCGCCTTCAGGCTGGGGAAGTACGCTGCCAGCTGGCTGGCGCTAAACGGCACCATGTCCCAGGTGCAGAAGATGACGTCGACCGAACGCAAAGCGGCGCGATGCTGCTCCAGGTTGTTTTCGGTGATGATGTCCGGACACATGTCCAGACGTTCGCAGAGGGTCTCGTACCGGCCGTTGCCATAGGTATAGCGAAGCCGGCCGCCTTCTTTACAGACAAAACAACCGTTCATGGGGTTACCTCGTAAAAAGATGCTTCGTATGCCGCCTCGTAGGCGGCCAGGATGCTTTCCGGCTGCACGTTGCCGAGGATGTTGTGAACCGGGCAGAAGACATAGCCGCCGCCAGGCTTGAAGGTTTGAACCAGCGTCCGGACATGGTCGCGGACGGCTTTGGGCGGCTCGATGCCCAGCACCTGCTGGGTGTTGGCTCCGCCGCCCCAGAAGACGATCCGGTCACCGTACTTGCGCTTCAGCGCTGCCGCATCCATACCGGTTGCAGAAATCTGCACCGGGTTGATGATGTCGATCCCCGCCTCAATCAGGAGCGGCAGCAAAGGCTCGATGGATCCGCACGAATGCATGAACACCTTAGTGTCGCTGTTTTGATGGATAAAATCGCACACCTGCTTGAGGTATGGCAGCACGACAGACTCGAAATCCTCTGGATGGCAAAACGGCGACTGCTGGCTGCCCAGGTCACCGGAAAGGCAGATGGCTCCGACATAAGGCGCCAGGAAACGGACAAAACGCGCCGCGCGCTCCAGCTCCCGCTGCACGAGCTGGCGGTTTTTTTCGATCAGCGTCTCCGGGTCGGTGATCATGTCGCAAAAATAATCCATGTTGCTGTTAAAAAACGGGTACAAGCCTTTGAAGGCCGTGAAATAGTCCGTCTCCTTGAACAATCGCTCGGCTTCCGCCACGTAACGCGGAAAGACATCGTCACGCCAGGGATCTTCAAGCCGGATCCAGTCGCCGTCAAAAAAATAACCGCCCGGCGGCATGCGCATGTGCTGCCGGCCGGCGGTCACCACCCACTCGCCGCGTTCGTTCAACTGCGGCTGGTACTGTTCGGGAACAAGAAAGCGATAGTCTCCGCGCGGACACCACGTCCGGTAAACCGGCGCGCGCGGCCGCAGCAGGATGCAATCGGCGTGCAATCGCTCAAGAACATCCTCGTCGACCCGTGCCAGGCACTGCACTTCTTCGTAAAGCTCGATCCGGTCGGTGGACAGGCCCAGGTGTGCGCGCAGATGGTGGTAGGCGAAAGCCGATATGCCGCTGGCGGTATACATACCCAAATCGATCGGCATCCGATCCGGCTGATGGTGGCGGATCGCCGTTTCGACTCGCTCCCGGGCGCGCATGGTTTCTTTGCCGCTCATGACGCTCGCCTCCTGTCCGGACGCGCTGGTGCAGCCGTCCCGGCCGCACCAGCGCCTGTCTGCCCTTTACGTAAAGAGTTCGGCGTTCTGCTGATGGGCCTTACCGATGACCTGCAGCTGCAGCCTGACTTGGTCCAGCGTGACCAGGAAAGGCGCGTTTTCGGTCAGGGTCTTGTAGTAGGCCCGGTAAAAAGCCAGACCCTTGGCGTTGTTGTCCTCCTCGCTCGCCTGCCACGTTTCCTGGTGCGTGACCAGTTTCTCACGGCAGTAGATCGGCTCGCCCTTCTCGTTCTTCAGGGATGAGACGATCAGGGGACGCGGCTCATTTTCCGTTTCCAGGTAGTACTGCCAGGCCAGTTCCTTGGCCGTGCCATGCAGCGTGCCGCTGGTGCCCTGGACAAGGAATGTATCCGAAGCATAGGCGTTGCAGCTGGAGATCTCGATATCCGCAACCGGAGCGCCGGGCGACAGCAGCAGCATCTTGACATAATCTTCGCCATCGCCGGACGTGTGGGCGCGATCCATCTTGCAGACGACCGAGACATCTTCCGGGAAGCCCATCAGGTCGAGCGCATGGTCGACTGGATGCGGTCCCGTATTCAGCAAACTCCCGGCGGTTCGGTTGTGAATCGTCTGCCAGTCCCAGCGCCGGGCGAAATTGTCGTAGTTCAGGCTGATCTGGACGATACGGCCCAGCTTGCCGCTCGCGATCACGTCCTTGATCTTGCGGTAGGCCGGCGAAAAGCGGTATTGCTGGAAGACATGGTAGGATGCTTCGTGCTCCTTGGCCGTCTGCACCACGCTCAAGAACTCCTGATCATCTTTCGCAGCCGGTTTTTCGCTTAACACCGTCATGCCTTTACGCAGCAGTGTTTTGCTGTTTTCAGCATGGTCATCACTGTAGGAAGCGACGACCACCAGGTCGAGGTCATCGCGCTCAAGCAAGCTCTCGATCCGGTTTTCGGCGTCGATGTTCATCTCCGCCTTGATCATGGCGCGCCGCTCCGGGTCGGATTCGACATACGCGACGATCTGGTACAAGTCCGGCAGCTGCCGGAGCAGGTGGGTATGGATGTTCCTACCGCTGCGGCCATAGCCGATGATGGCTGTTCTGATCGCTTTCATGGTTCTCACGCTCCTCTTATTGCTTCATGATCCGGATGAAGTCCGGGAAGGCGATTTCGGCGTCCGGCAGTTCCGGATGCCATTTCTTCTCCCACTCCAGGGAAAAATAGCCATCATACCCGTCGCGCAGCATCTGGTCGACGATTTTTTTGATCGGGATGTCTCCCTCGCCGATCCGGCACAGCCGGAAAGCGCCGTTCTCGCGCACATGGTCCTTGACATGCACATGGCGGATCGCGGGTCGCAGCGGCTCATAGAAAGCCATGAAATCGTCCCCGTAGACCTTGTCGGAATGCTCGATGTCCCAGAGGATGCCAAAGCGCTCCGAAGACACGCGGCTTATGACCGATTGAATCCGTTCCAGCCTGTTGAAGTCACCGTGGACCTCCAGCCAGACCTGGACCGACGTGCCTTCGGCATAGTCGCATAAGGTCTTGATCCCGGCGACGACCTGGTCGATGACCTGCTGTTCATTCGCAGGATCGGCGATTTTGTCGCCAAAGACGCGAATCGCAGGGATGTGCATCCGCTCGCAGATATCGATGGCGGCCTTGCCGTCCTCGATCAGGGCTGGTGTTTTGACGGGATCGTGGAAATTGACCGATGTGCCGAATCCTGTCATTTCAAGCTGATGCTGTTGCAGGCGACGCAAGGTGTCCTGCTGTTTGCCGGGTTTGAAATACTCGATCTTGTCGGCCAGCATCTCGCCCTCCAGACCCCTGATCTCGATCCCGTCAAAACCCATGCGCTGCGCCTCGGTCAAAATGCGCTCGAAGGACCAGTCGGGGCAGCCAAGTGTCGTAAAAGAACATTTCATATCATCATCTCCCGAATTATTGTTTTTTTCGTCACCTATCACCAAATGACCTCAGTTTCCATTATACGGCTTACCGTTTTGCAATACGATGCACGATTCCCGTCTGATTTTATACTTTTCTAAAGTCCGATTGGTTTTTTTTGCCATATCTGTTATCGTGATGACAAAGGGGGGATGCTGCATGAGCCAAATGGAGATCCTCCGGATCGGGCTGAACACACGTCACCTGGCCGGTTCCGTCGTCAACCCGCCGCATGTCGCGACGCATGCCGTCTTCTGGCAGTTTTGCTCGCCGGTCCGCGTGCAGACTGCCGAGGGTCTGGTGAACGCCGGACCGGGCGACTGCATCGTCTATGAACCGGGCTTTCCGCGCCGACTGCTCGCACCGGATCCGGGCGCCGCCTACGCCAACAACTGGCTCTTTTTCCATTTTCCGCCCCTTTCGGCCTTTCTTGAGGCTTACGGCCTCAGGCCCAATGTGATCTGCCACGCGTCGGACTGGCTGGAAATCACCCGTTTGCTCCAGATCATCCTGGATGAGTTTTTGCACCCGACCTTCCATTCCGCGCGACGCAGCGAACTGGTCTTTGAAGAAGTTTTGCTGCAGCTGAGCCGGGCCTCGGCGGCCGAATCAGCCCCCGTATCCGAAATCGACCGCACCGTGCGCAGCAAACTTCAGGAGATCCGAACCCAAATCTATGCCGATCCCTGTGCCCTGTGGTCGGTACCTCATATGGCCCGATCGGCTTCAATCAGCGCCGCCTGGTTCAATAACCTTTATAAAAAACAATACGGCACGACGCCCAAGCAGGACGTGATCAACGCCAGGATCGAATGCGCCAAGAACAAGCTGCTGGCGCAGCATGACACCCTTTACACGATCGCCCGCGAATCGGGATTTCAGAACGAATACTATTTTTCCAAAATGTTCAAGAAAAGCACCGGGATGACCGCCGGAGAGTACCGGAACGCGGCGAACCTGATCAACCGCGAAACTGGCCGGGATTGATCCCCTCGATTTTCCGGAATGCGCGCCGGAAGGTTTTAGCGTTGCTGTACCCGACCGCTTCCGCCAGTTTCTGGATCGGTTCCTCGTGGTGCAGCATCCGCTCCTTCGCTTTCTGGATCCGGACTGCGTTGATGTAGTCGAGCAAGCCCTGACCGGTTTCGATCTTGAACAGCTTTGATACATACTTGGGGCTGAGCTTGATCTCCCGGGCGATCTGGGTCAGGCTGAGGTTGACGTCGGCGTACTGCCGGTTGACAGCCTGCTTCACTTTGTCGGACAGGGAGTCTTCCTGTCTGATTTCGTCTTCGGTCTGGCACATGAACAGGATCATTCTGACAAATGTCTCTTTCAGCGCAGCCAGGTTCTGATCATCAAGCAACGCGTCGATCATCGCCGTGTTCAAGCCGCATGCCTGATCGCAACGCATGTTCAGCAGGGCGCTGGTCAGGGCAAATACGTTGAAGCGCTGGACACGAAACATGTCATCGGCCTGGCCGAGTTCTACGAAAAACTCATCGACGATCTTCAAGGCATCGGCTGTCGCCCGGATGGCGATCGCCTCGACAAGCAGGTGCGCGTAGTCGTTCACAACCATCGCGCCGGCGATCCTTTTTTCACTCAGCTGGGAGACGCGCAGCACGCTTTGTTCACTGGACGCAATCTGGTAGACATAGGCCGCGTTCATGTCATGGTAGGCTCCAGGCAATTTATCGATATGGTCGACCGGATCGCTGACGACGCAGCGCAGGATCAGGTTGAAATGATCCCGGAAAAAATCACATAACCGGCCCAATACCGCATCGATCGACGTGTCGAATGCCGCGTGCTCTTTTTCGCTCAGCGCATAAAGAAACGTGACGGTATAATCATCTTCCGTCTTGTAAGGATCGTACTGGTTTTCGAGCAGGTCGTTAAGCACGTTTTCGATGACAAAGGCGGACGATATCTTGGCGCTGCCCTTGGTGGCCAGCAGGTTATCCCTGGGGTTCGTGATAAATACCGCGATCGGGACGAGCAGCATCCCGCCGAAATCGATGTGCAGCGACTCGAGAATGTCCTCGTCGGCCAGGTGGCGGTTGCCGTTGCGGAGCAGGTCATGCAGATAGCGGTCGACCAGGTGCCGCCGCTGGCGCGTGAAATCGTTCATCATGTCGTCGGTTCGCGTATACAGCTCAAGCATGTGGTCGCGGATGACGTCGTATTCGCTCTTGCCCCGGGTAACGAGGCCGCCTGGCCCCGCTTTTTTCTCCTCGAGCATCTGAACCGTCTTTTTGAGCGGCGTATAGTTGTGCTGCAGCAGCAGAAAGGTCATGATCAGTCCAACGACAGCCGCGCTCATGAAGCCGACGACTGTAATCGCCATGATGGTGTAGTTCTGTTTCCAGAAAAGGTTTCTCGGCGTGAGCGCCGCATAGGTGTACGGCCCGACTTCCGAACGCATAAAGGTGCACACGTAGGCCTCGCCCTGATGCTCGTAGGTGGTAATCGTTTCCGTGTCGATCTGGGCAGCCAGGTCAAGGCCGATAAAATCGCCGCCGAAGCTGCCAAAAACCTGACCCTTCTCATCGAGAAGCAGGAGCGCCGTGCCGGGATGGATCGGCAGCACGGGCGATGTCCATGATCGGCAGGGCGATGAACAGGCTAACGCTGTTGCAGGATCCGAACAAGGACGGCATCAGGGACTTCTCATACACGATCGCCGCTTTCCCGAACTCGTCGTATGCGTGCAGGTTCGATACCGTGTAGCGCGCGGTGCCGGTCGGCATCAGAAGCGATTCACGCCAGCTGTCCAGGTCGATGACGCTGTCCTTGTAGTGAACCAGGGCTTCGTGCAGCAGGCTGATCCGGTTGGCCGTCGTGGTCGACAGCCCGTAGTCAATATCGTGGATATAGATGAAGATGTCGATCGCATAGGATGTCGTGCGATAGTTGTAGATCAGGCTGATCAGTTCGCCCTGCTTCTCGATGATGTCCTGGCTGGAGTTGGTTTTCAGCATCACGTCCCTGAAGCGCTCGTCGATCATGATTGCCGTCGCCATCTGCTCAGCGCTGTGCAGGCGGTTGTCGAGCGTGTTCTGGGCGGTTTTCAGCACGACGGAGTTGGACGAGATGATTTCCCGCATGATCACCTGGCTGGTGCTGAAATAGACAATCACGAAGCAGACGATCGGGATGATCAGGATCAGCAAATAGGACAAGGCCCATTTGCGCAGGACGCTGCGCTGGCGCGTGCGGCTTATCTTAAAAAGCCTGCCTGGCGAGAACTTGATCATCCGGTTACCCCCACCTGCTACCCCACTCAAGAGCCGTTCAGCCAATCCGGCCACCTGCCTGAACCGATGTGCTGGTTTCATTATATACGATACGCAGCATTGTGCACCGCCAATTGCGTCACAAATGGCCGTCACCGGTGGACAGCCTGGATGGCGGCGCCGCACGGCAAAAATCAGGCGGGCTTTCCATCAGGCCTTAGCCAATAGACCGCCTCAACCGTTTGGCCGGCGGACAGTTTCAGGTGTATCGCCTGATCCGACCCGGCCGTGCGTCCGTCGACGGCAACAGACAAGACCTGCCGGCACATGGAGAGGCGAATGGCCTGATCTCTCAGTGATTGCAGCGAAACGGTCACAAGCCCGCGGTTAAAGTCCCAGCTTAATTCGGTCAGCACGGCAAAGGTATACAGGCAGACGCCTGCCAGGCGGCCGGTCCGGAAAAAACCCGGCAGCACCGGCAGCAGGTCGACAACACCGGGGCGCGACTGGACCAGCATCTCCGCCAGAGCCGCGGGCATGCCGCCAAGCACATCGGCAAAGACCGCCTTGTACGAAAAATGATTGGTCGTGAGCGACGCGTTGACGAAACCGTGCTCGAGAAGCTGCTTGTGATAGAACCAGACGCCATCGGCGTCGCGGAGTCGGATTGCCGTAAAAAGGCGGTGCATCAGGCCGTGGGCCGAATCGTTTTCCTGGCCCCGCTTGCGGTTGGAGATCAGGATGGCCCGGGACAACTCGGGCGCATCAGCCCAATTGGCGGCAAATCCGGGCCAGGCCGCATAATGGTGCGACACATGGCGGTGGTCGAGGTCGTCCTCGATGCTGTCCCAGGCCCACTCGCGCAATGCCCCCTCTTCGTCCAGCAGCAGCGGGGGCAGATGGTCCAGGATATTCTGCCAGCGGTCAAGGCCAGGTTCCTTGAGACCCAGGATATGGCAGGCCTGGATCAGGTTGGTCAGCACTTCCCGGCAAACCATGATGTCCATCACCGCGTTGATTGTGATCGGATACCCGCGCTGCTGGCCGTTTTCCGGCGAAAAACACGGATAGAACAGCAAATGGCCTGCCTCATCGGACTCGCTCAGGTAGTCTTCGTAGAACAAGGCTATTTCTCTAAGGCCTGGAACGATATGCTCGCGCAGGAAGATTTCATCACCGCTGACCAGGTAGTGCCCCCAGAATTCGTTGAAGACCCAGCCGGCACAGGATATCCAGTAAAGGTGCGGCCAGGGGCCGGAGAAATGGAACAGGTGGCCGCCCGCCGCGTCGGGGTGGATGCTGGCCAGGATGCCGCGGCAGCCGAAGATGGCCCTGGCGTTATCGCGAAAATCGGCAAACTTGCTTTCGAAGAAACGGAAAAAGACCTGCATCGGTTCAGGCAGGTTGGTCAGGTTGCCTGAACAGACCTGCAAATTGACGTTGATGTTGTACTGCCCCTGGGCGGGCGGCAGCTCTCCGGTGTCGTTGATCAGAAAAAAGCGGCCCATGTGAAAAAGCTTTTCCAGCAGCGCCGGTTCGAGCGTCGCGGCCGTCCGTTGCCGTTCCAGCAATTCCTCCACGCTGAGCTGAACCGACGTCTCGTCGGCCAGTTCCAGGCTGCAGCGCCGCATCATGGGCTCGTGGCCAGCCGCGTGCCGTTCCAGCAGCGCCGCATAGTCGGCAGGCAGATCCAACAGCTGGCCGGGCAATACGTCATCCGGACCGCCCGGCCGGACAGACGGCAGGATTCGAGTCAACAACAGGATCTGATGCGCCCCGTTCAGGCACAGTCTCCCGTCTTTGAACGCGACGGTGCCGCCGTCGCTGACGACACGTGTCGCCACCTGGTAGGCCCGACCTCCCTGACCTGGATAATGAGCGGTGAACACGAGCAGCCCGGATTCAGCGAATGACAACTCCGTGCGAACATCACGCGGGACCTGCAGGTAGTCCCAGCCATGGCTGCCGGGGATGGTTTCCAGGCAAACCCTAAGCTGCAGGTCCGCGGTCTGGCCAGGCGGAACCACAAGGGCGGTGCAGGCAACCTGGTCCGGTTTCGAGACGAAGCTTCGCCGCTGCCAGGATCCTTTCTGGTCAGTCCAGCGAATGACGGCCTCGCCGCGCGCGAGATCGACACAACGCAAGTAGTCCTGCACGAAGCATGAATCCGGCAGGTCGAGATAGGCCAGGCAGGCGATGTGGGGCTGCCGGTTGGGGATCGACCAGCGGGTCTTGCCATCCGGAGCCGTTCGCATCATGCGATCGTAGTCGCGGTCACACGTCACCTCGTCGATGACATAAGCCGGGACTTCCTGAAAACGGCCGTCCAGCAGCATCTTTCGGACAGCAGGCAGGATCGGGGCGATACGCGGCGGATGCACTACCGGCGCCTGCTGCGTCTCGAACAAGCTCTCGTGGCTGAAGATCAAACGCTCCCTTCTCGGATCGCCATCCAGCAGCATGCGCAATGACCCGTTGGCCAGGACGAGCGCATCCCGGTGGTGACGGGCCGGCCGCGTGCTGCAAAAGCCGATGCGGGGAAACAGCCCGGCCCGCTTCTCCAACGGCATGGGCATAACGGTCTGATCGGGCCGAATCAGTGTGAACGGTTGCTTTTTCATAGAAGACCTCTCCGGCATAAGGGCCTGTTTTGCCTTCCATTATCGCCGATACGGCAGGTTTTGGACAGGCGGGCTCCCTGCGCGGCAATGTCCGTGCCGGCAGTGACTTTTCAACCGGCCAGCCATGTGTTACTTTGACCATAACCGTTGAACCAGGAGTGATTATGGCCGATTCGACACACACGATGCATAACGGGACTTTGACATGGTGGTATCGTCAGCCCGCCAGCCGCTACTGGGACGGGCTGCCGCTCGGCACCGGCCGCCTGGCCGGCATGATCCACGGGCCGCCGTCAGACGAACAGGTCACCATCAACGATGAGACGCTTTGGTCCGGCGGGCCTTACAACCCTGTTGTCCGGGACGGGCGCGATACGGTCGCCAGGCTGCGCGGCCTGGTGTTGTCCGGGCAATACCACGCGGCCGATGACGAAGCCATGAAGCTGGTCGGCCGGCCCGCCGCCGTTCAGCAGTACCAGGCGATGTGCGCCCTGCACCTGGTGTGCGGCCACAAACCAGACGACGGCTCATACCGGCGCGAACTGGACATGCGTCGCGCCCTGGTGCGCACGACGTACCGGATCGGCCCGGTCAGCTTCTTGCGGGAGGCCTTCGCCAGTTACACCGACCAGGTCATCGTGATTCGGCTCCAGGCGGATCTGCCGGGCCGGTTGAGCTTGAAGCTGGTCATGAAGACATTGCAGCCGGTAACGCTTTGTGAAAGTGAAGCACCTGACGGCCATAGCGGGCAGATCCGCCTGAGCGGCCGCGCGACCGCCGTCAGCCGGACCGGGCAGCGCAGTTATGAGGAAGTCATCCCGGCTGCGGTCACCTGGTCAGCCCTCCTGTCCGCGTCCTGCCGGGGCGGATCCGTTCAGGCGATGCGGGAAGCGGACGGCACGGCCTGTCTGCAGGTGATGGCGGCAGATGACGTGGTGCTGGTCCTGGGCGGGGCAACCAACGTCGTGTCCTGGCAGGATGTCTCGGCCAATGCCGAACAGCGCTGCCGGGATTGGGTCTTTAAGGCATGCGCACGGACATACGACGCGTTGAAACAGCGTCATCTCGATGACTATATACCGCTCTTTTCGCGCTTTTCATTGCGTCTGGACCAGCCTGACCCGCTTGTTCTGGACACGGCGGAACGGCTGGTCCGGCTGCGCCAGGGCCAGACGGATCTCCATTTTCTGGTTCAGTATGTCCAGTATGCCCGTTACCTGCTGCTGGCCGCGGCCAGGCCCGGCACACTGGCTTACAACAACCACAACATCTGGCTGGACAATCTGGAAGGCAAGTGGCGCGGCAGGTGGACGCTGAACATCAATCTGCAGGCCTGTTACTGGCCGGTAGACCTGACCGGTCTGCCCGAATGCATGGATTCCCTGCTTGGTTTCGTCCGGCAGCTGGCGGCGTCCGGGCAGCGGACCGCCCGCACGGCCTATGGCCTGGACGGCTGGTGCGCCCATCACGGCACGGATGTCTGGATGAACACCGCGCCGCAGGATGTCGCACCCTGGCACGCCATCTTCCCGACCGCGGGCGCCTGGCTGTGCCACCAGTTGTTCGACCATTACCTGTTTACACAGGACAAGGCGTTCCTGAAAATCCTCTACCCGCTCATGCGCGGCGCGGCACGGTTCTGCCAGGGGCTGCTCATCGAGATTCCGGGCACCGGCTATCTCGCGCCCTGTCCGTCAACATCGCCGGAAAACCGGTTTGTCAGTCCGCAAGACGGTCGGCCGGCCGCAGTCAGCGCAGGATCGTCGATCGATGTCCAGATCATCCGCAGCTTGTTCCGGGACTGCCTTAAGGCCCAGATGGCCCTCGATTGCGACGCGGCTTTCGGCAACGAGCTACTTGGTCTGCTCGATCGCCTGCCGCCGCACCAAATTGGCCGCAACGGCCAGCTGCAGGAATGGCTGACCGATTTTACCGAATGTCCGGACGAGGTGACACATCGTCATCTTTCCCACTTGTATGCCCTCTACCCTGACGACGACCTGACATGTGATTCGCCACCCGCACTTCTCCAGGCCGCGCGCAGCGCGATTCGCCGCAGAGGCCGGTCATCGCTGGGCTGGTCAGCGGCCTGGCAGGTCAATCTGCTGGCACGGCTGGGCGAGGGCGACAGCGCCTGGCAGCTCCTGGAACAGGCCATCGCTGCAGTCAGTCTCCACCCGTCATGCCAGGACAGTGCCGTGACCCCGTCGTTTGAGGGCAACCAGGCGATCCAGGGCCTTGCGGCAGGCGTCGCTGAAATGCTTGTGCAAAGCCACGGCGGTGTCATCCGGCTGCTGCCGGCCCTGCCGGCCGCGTGGCGGTCCGGCTCCGTCACAGGTTTGCAGGCCCGGGGCAAGGTCATGGTTGACCTCGACTGGTCCGACGCAACGTTGTCTCATGCGCGTCTTCTGGCCAGCCAGGACGGAGCGATTCAGCTGCAGACCAACCGGCCAGTCACGATCACTTGCGCTGGTCAGATTCTGGACCTGGCCCCGACGGGGCAGTACCGGTACCTTCTGACGGTTCAGGCCGGCCAGGTCATTGAGCTTGCCTGAACGGCGCGATCTGCCCGGACTGATTGAAATCAGCCTGGCAAATGGCTATAGTGTGAAAAGAAAAGAGCCGCACGGTTCGATGGGTATCGGCCGGTGCCGAAAGGTGGAACGCCCATGGCTTATACGCCCGTTGCTTACCCGGATGACAAACCTGCCTTCTACCAGGTGCTGCGCGAACAGCTCGCTTTGCACCTGGCTGACGCGCCGACTGCGGTTACCGCCCTGGCCAACGCGTCCGCGGTCCTATCTGACGCCCTCGGCGACTGCAACTGGATCGGGTTTTACCTGGTCCGGGGCGACCGGCTCGTGCTCGGTCCCTTCCAGGGAAAACCGGCCGTGATGGAGATCCCATACGCCCGCGGTGTTTGCGGCGCGGCCTGGCAGCAGAAAGCCACCCAAGTCGTCCGCGATGTGCATGCTTTTGCCGGCCATATCGCCTGCGACTGCGCCTCCGCGTCCGAACTGGCCGTACCTCTGTTCGCTGCCGACGGCCGTGTGCTGGGCATTCTGGATTGCGACAGCCCCCTGCCGGCCCGCTTTGACGAGAAAGACGCGGCCGAAATGGACGCCATCGCCGCCGATCTGGCGTCCCGCATCGCCAATCTTGCCTGAAACCGCCTGCCTGGCAAACGAAAGGACAGCTATGGAACCGACACAGAAAAAGACTGCCTGGATCATCGCATCCAGCCTGGCCGCCGTCGCCTTGTATTACCTGGCCGCCAAGGGCTGGTGCCTGAACTACAACGCCAAATCCACCGTCAAGCTGGTGCTGTTTCTGGGCTTGCCCATCATCTACACGCTGGCGGTCCGCCGCAGTTCCTGGCATGAGCTGTTGGCGCGTGTTTTGCCGACCCGCCGCCAGCTGCCGCGCCTCGGGCTGACATGTGTCCTCGGGGCCGCCCTCATTGTTGTGGTTAACCTGCTGGCCGAACCGCTCTGCCGCCTGTTCGGTGTCGCATCGGTCATCGCTGAAATCCAGGACAGGACCCGCATGACGCGGGAACGCCTCTGGCCGACACTCGTCTACATTCCCCTGGTCAACGCCATGGCCGAGGAGTTCTTTTTCCGCGGCTATACCGGTCTTGACCTGATCGATGCCGGAAAACCCCGGCTCGCCCTCGTCTACCAGGCGGGACTGTTTGCGCTCTACCACCTGGCTATTTTCCAAAGCTGGTTTAGTCCGGCCATCCTGGCGCTGAGCCTGGGCGGCCTTTTCATCAGCGGCTTGTTTCTCGGCCTTTTGGTGCGCCGCAGCCAAAACATCGCGTCTGCCTGGCTGCTGCACGGTTTGGTTAACGTGGCGATCATCTCGATCAGCCTGAAGTTTTTCTAAGATCCGCCCCGTTCGGTCGCTTGACGCAGCAGCCGAAGTGGACGATGATGGAAGAGACATCCGCCGCGTCACGCGGCCGGGCCGAGAGGGCTTCATGACACAAAGAACCCGAAACCTGCTGACTTTGCCGGCCATCGCCATCTACATCGTTTTGGTGCTGGCTTTTTCGCACGTCCCCGACATCCGGGCTGTCGCCCTGCTTGCCTGCGGCACCTACATGCTGCTCCTGTCCGCCTTTTACTTGTGGCGCAGCCGCCCCGTCCGCCAGAACACCTTGATCGGTGAGCTGATCGCCGATCTGGTCATCGTCGGCGCGATGGTCTTCGTTTGGCTGCGCACCGCGGCCTGACGGCTGCACCAACTGGAGGTTATAAGCCATGTTCCAGATTGCATCATCCCCCGAAAGCGTCGGAATCCCGTCAGAGGCCGTCCTGCGGTTTCTCGAGCGCATCGACCGCAACCGCATCTGTTTGCATGGGTTCCTGCTGGTCCGCCACGGCCAGGTCGCATCCGAAGGCTATTGGGCGCCTTTCACACCCGATCGCCTGCATCGGATGTACTCTATCAGCAAGAGTTTCGTCTCGCTGGCGATCGGCTCGCTGATCGGCGAAGGCCGCCTGCGCCTGGATGACTGCGTCGCGTCGTTCTTCCCGGACAAGGTTCCGCAGGACCTGCATCCCTGGCTGGCCCAGGCAACGGTCCGCGACCTGCTCATGATGGCGACCCCGCATTCGGAAAACGCCTACACGCGTCATGACAAGGACTGGGCCTGGTGCTTCTTCAACAAGCAGCCGTCCCATCCGGCCGGAACCGTCTTCGCCTACGACACCGCTGCGACCGTCGTCCTGAACACGATCGTCGAGCGCATCAGCGGCATGCCGTTTCTCGAATACCTGCGCCCGCGCCTGCTTGATCCGATCGGGTTCAGCCCCGACGCCTGGTGTGTCCAGACACCTGAAGGAACCTCCTGGGGCGGTTCCGGCGTGCAGTGCACCTTGCGCGACCTGGCCAAGACGGCGCTGGTCTGTTTGAACGGCGGACGCTGGGGCGACCGGCAGCTGCTGCCCGAGGACTATGTCCGCGAGGCAACCGGCTGCCAGATCGACAACAGCATCGGCGGCAATGACGGTTACGGCTACCAGATCTGGCGGGAAAAGGAAAACGGCTTCTCTTTCCGGGGCATGGGCAGCCAGCTGGCGCTCTGTTTCCCTGAGCAGGACTTTGTTTTCACCTGCATCGCCGACACCCAGGGAGCCGGGTCCACCGGCCAGGGCATCTACGACGCGATGCGCCAGGAGCTGCTGGCAAACCTGTCCGCGAAAGCGCTTCCGGAAGCGCCTGAAGACCTGGCGCGGCTCGAGCAGAAGGTCGCCTCGCTTGAAGTCCTGCCCCAGCCCGGTGACAGCCGGTCTGAATGGACTGATCGCATCGATGGGCGCTGGTACGTCCTGGAAGGCAACCCGATGGGCATCACCCGCACCCGGCTAAGCTTCAGCGCCGATTCCGTGCTCTGGTCGTACAGCAACGCGCAGGGCGACAAGACACTGCGCCTAGGTCTGGGCCGCTGCCTGGCAGGCGTTTTCCCCCAGACCGGCTATTTCGGCAGGAGAATCGGCGTGCCGATCGACCGCGGCTACAACTGCCTGGCTTCGGCAGCCTGGGTCGAGCCGCACAAGCTGAACCTGCTGGTGTACATCACCGACGACTACTTCGGCACGCTAAAGGTCTCGATGGCCTTTAAAGGCGAAGAAATCGCACTGTACATGACCAAGGTCGCCGAGTGGTTTCTGGACGAATACCAGGGCTTCGCAGGCGGACGGCAGCAGCCCGGATAAGCCTGGCTGCTCTCCCGTCACGGCGGAGTACCTACATTACAAATATTAATATCGTTTAATTTTCGCTATTGAACCGATCGTATTCCGACACGATCGGTTCTTATTATGCCTCATAGCGCGGTTTAACGGCACGTTTCCTTGTACGATCGTAAAGCACAAGATAATTTTATCAGATGAATTCTATCGAACGAGCGCCGACCACCCCCCTGTTGCCGCAAGCCCCGGCATGGTACAATAAACGGGAATCTTTTTCTGCCCGCGCCATTTTCCGGCCGGGCCCTGGTCGGGAGGTTACCATGACAAAGCACCTGCTGGTTTTGAACTGCGGCAGTTCGTCGGTGAAATTCAACCTTTTTGCCCTGGATGCTAAGCTGCATCTCAATGCCGTGCTGCAGGGGATCGCCGAAGAGATTGGCAATCCGGCCAAAAGCCGGCTGAAATACGAACAGCAAGGCGCCCGGCAGGTTGTGTCGGTGCCGCTGCCCTTGCACCGCGACGCGCTGGTCGAGGTCTTCGACGTCCTGGAAAAGATCGGCATCGACCGAGACTCGATCGTCGCCGTCGGCCACCGCGTCGTCCACGGCGGCGACCGTTACAGCAGCAGTGTCCGGGTCGATGGCCAGGTCCTGGCGGCTATCCGCGAGCTGATCCCGATCGCGCCGCTGCACAACCCGCCCAATTTGACCGGACTTGAGGAAAGCATGCGGCTGCTTCCGGATGTTCCTCAAGTTGCGGTTTTTGACACCGCTTTTCACGAAACCATGCCGTCGTACGCCTACCGCTACGCCATTCCGGCTCATTGGTACCAGGATTTCGGCGTGCGCAAATACGGTTTCCACGGCACGTCGCACATGTATGTCGCCCGGCGCGCCGCGCGCATGCTGAGCATCCCGTTTTCCCGTTTCAACGGCATTACCGCCCACCTGGGCAACGGCTGCAGCCTGACCAAGATCGCATCAGGCCGCTCGGTCGACACCAGCATGGGGTTCACACCGCTCGAAGGTGTGATCATGGGCACGCGCTCAGGCGATATCGATCCGGCCCTGATCGGGCACGTCGCCGGCAAGCTCGTCAGTGAAAAAAAGCTCAGCCGCGCCGAAGCCTTCGACAAAGTCCTTCATGACCTGAACAAGGAAAGCGGCCTTAAGGCCATCGCCCACACCAACATGATGCAGGAGATCCGCACCAAGGCGCTGGACGGCGATCCGGACGCCGCCGCGGTCATCGACATGTACGCCTACCGGGTGGCCAAGTACATCGGCCAGTACTGGGCGACGCTGCCCTGGACCGACGCCCTGGTCTTCACGGCAGGCCTGGGCGAGAACGAAGCCTATGTCCGCCAGAAAATCCTGTCTTTTCTCGAAGCCATGAATATCCGGCTGGACGCGGAGAAAAACCTCCTGCGCAAGCAGGAGGTCATCATCGGCACCAGCCTTATCAAGCCGGATCATCCGCTTTCGGTCATGGTCATCCCGACCGACGAGGAGATCGTGATCGGCTACGACGCCCTGTACCTGGGCTATCTGAACCAGCCGGTCCCGGACGTCTACCCGTTTGAAGACGTGTGAGTCGCCCGCTCAAGCGTGGCGCGGCGGCTCGTTGAACGTAAGAACCATGATCTGATTGGTTCTGCAAACCGCCGGCAGCCGGTTGCGCAGCCGGACCAGCTGCGGCTGATTTTCGACGTACAAGCTGCCTACCGGCCAGATCTGGCTGATGCGCAGCCGGTATTCCAGGTGCTTCAGTTCCTCAGCCCGGTCGAGCAAAAAGACAAAAGGGTGGTTCGGCCGTCCCCGTTTTGCCCGCCGCGACTGGATGTCACAGCAAAGTGACGCGCCCGGAAACGCGCTGGCCAGCAGCTCGAGCAGCCGGCGGATTTCGCTTTCCTGGTGGTAGGCGAACAGGTTTTCCGCCAAAAACAACAGTTGGCCCGGATCTTCGTAGACGACCTGGTGCGGCCAGGCGGGGTCGAACGGCGACAGGCCGAGCTCGGTGACGCGTTCGCGGAGCGGCAGATGCTGGCGGCGGAAATGGATCACGTCCGGCATGTCGATGTCATACCAGCGCAAACGGCCGTTGTCCACCCGGTAGAACCGCGTGTCCAGTGCCGCACCCAGGTTGACGACGACCAGGTCAGGCCTGTCCTGCAGGTGACGGCGCACAATCTGGTCATAATGGGCTGCGCGCGCCGCGATGCGATGCGATTCCATGCGGGACACTTTTGTCAGGTTTTTCCGGCCCGGCAGATTCAGCTTCAGACACAGCTCGATCGCCTCCGGGTCATGGAGAAAGGCACTGTTTGCCTCCGCGACCCGGGCCCGGACAGCCAGGGGCTGGTACAGCATTTCCTGTGTCGGCTGCGACAGCAAGTCGATCCAGTTTTGCATCTTGCCAATCCTCCCCGTCCCTGTCAGGGCAGCGTGTTGCCGGCGGCCCGGTAAAGCGCGTACCATTCGGGCCTGGTCAAGGTGACGCGGTCCGCCTGGCAAAGGTCCTTGAGATGACCGGCGTGGGTGGTTCCGACGATCGGCTGCATGTTGGCCGGGTGGCGCAGCAGCCAGGCGATGGCCATCGCGGACTCGGGCACGTCGTACCGGGCTGCCAGATCGGCGATCGCCCGGTTCAGTTCGGCATACTTGTCACTGCCGAGGAAGACGCCGGCAAAGAAGCCATATTGCAGCGGCGACCAGGGCTGGATCGTGATGCGGTGCAGCCGGCAATAGTCCAGGATGCCGTTGTCGTGGCTGACTGAAGCGCTGTTTTGCATGTTGACGTTGAGACCGGCGTCGATCATGCCGGTGAACGCCAGGCTGAGCTGCAGCTGGTTGACGCCGATCGGCTGGGTTACCGCCTGTTTGAGCAGCTCGATCTGGCCTGGGTTCTGGTTGCTGACCCCGAAAAAGCGCACCTTGCCGGCGCTTTGCAAAATCGAAAAGGCCTCCGCTACCTCGTCCGGTTCGACCAGCGTGTCCGGGCGGTGCAAGAGCAGCACGTCGATGTAGTCCGTCTTCAGTCGCCTGAGGCTGCCGTCAACCGACGCCAGGATGTGGTCACGCGAAAAATCGAAATAGCCTTTGCAGATACCGCACTTGGTCTGGATCCGGACCTGCTCGCGCCGGTCCGCGTTCAAGCCGGCCGCACGGGCGAAGACTTCCTCAGAGCGCCCGCCGCCATATATGTCGGCGTGGTCAAAAAAGTCGATCCCCTCATCCAGAGCCGTGCGGATCAAATGTTCCGCGTCCTTGTCGTTCAGGGAACTGATGCGCATGCAGCCCAGGGCAATCGACGATGCCTGGAACCAGCCGGGTCCGATCGTTATCTTTTTCATCTAGGTCACCTCCAGCTTCAGATCAGGGCCTGACGGACGTGCCGTCCGGCAGGCGGGCCAGCGTCCACTGCGGCAGGCGGTTGTCACAAGGGTAACGGGCCGCCTGCTTTTCGTCCAGGTCAATGCCGAGTCCGGGTGCATCGTTGGGGTAGACAAAGCCGTCCCGAACCTGGGGACAGCCCGGGAACACCTCCTGCAGCCGCTCGGAGAGCCCGCTCCATTCCTGGATGCCGAAATTGTGGCTGGCGACATCCAGGTGCACGTTGGCGGCGTGCCCGACCGGCGAGACGTCGCCGGGTCCATGCCAGGCGGTCCGGACACCGAAGGCCTCGCACAGGATCGCCAGCTTCCTGGCCGGTGTAATACCGCCGATCTGGCTGATATGCACCCGGATAAAATCGATCAGGCGCTCCTGGATCAGGGGCAGCCATTCACGCGGGTTATTGAACAGCTCGCCCATCGCGATCGGGGTGGCGCACTGGCCGCGCAGCATGCGGAACCAGTCGATCTGCTCGGGCGGCAGGACATCTTCCAGGAAGAACAAGCGGAACGGCTCGAGATCCTTGGCCAGGCGCACGGCGTCGATCGGAGACAACCGTTCGTGCGTGTCGTGCAGCAGTTCCAGCTCAGGCCCGAGGTGCGTGCGCAAAAATTCGAACAGGCGGACCACGCTGTGCGCATAGGCCGCCGGGTCGAAATAGGCGCCGGGCAGCGGCTGCTCAGGCGTGTGGAGCGTATGGCCCCGTCCGCCATAGCCGCCGATCTGGCAGCGGATCGTGCGGTAGCCCTGCTCGCGCAGCGCCATCACATGCTCCAGGACCTCCTGGCGGTCGCGCCCGTCAGCATGGCGGTAGACGGCGGCGGCTTCGCGGCATTTGCCCCCCAGGAGCTGGTAAAGCGGCAACCCGGCCAGCTTGCCCTTGATGTCCCACAGGGCCATGTCGACACCGGACACAGCGTTGCTAAGCACCGGACCGTTGCGCCAGTAGGCGCTGACCATGGCGGATTGCCAGATGTCCTCGATCCGCTGCGGATCCTTGCCGAGTAAAAACGGCTTCATGTAGTCGTCGACCGCGCTTTTCACGGCCAGGCAGCGCTGCGTGAACGTGGCGCAGCCCAGCCCGTACAGGCCCGGCTCACTGGTTTCAATCTTGACGACGACCAGCCCGATCCCCTCGGGTGCCGTTAAAATGGTGCGAACGTCTCGAATCGTTATGTTTTCCATGTTCTCCTCCTGGTTTGGTTCGATCAGAAAAAGGCTCGGGTTTCAGGCGGCCGGATATCGGTCAGGGCGCCGGTGTAGTGGCGCAGGCTGTGCGGCTGATAGGGATGGCGGGCACAGGCAGCCTCGTCGACGCGAATGCCCAGACCCGGCTTGTCCGGGATCAAGAGGTAGCCGTCTTGCAGCTGGAGCTGTTCGTCGCAGATCTCGCGGCGCCAAACGACATCGCTGACCATGATTTCCAAAAGCGAAAACTGCGGCACACAGGCCGCCAGCTGCAGTGTCGCGGCGTTTGCGACCGGTCCGCTGGGGTTATGGGGGGCAAAGGGCAGGCAAGCGGTGTCCGCCATTGCCGCGATTTTCTTGAGCTCGGTCAAGCCGCCCGCGTGGCTGATGTCCGGCTGCAGGTAGTCTGCGGCTTTGAGCTCGATCAGGCGATAGAAATCCTGGCGGGTGTAGAGCCGCTCGCCGGCGGCGATGGCGACGGGTGACTGGGCGCGGACCTCGGCCAGGGCTTCGAGGTTGTCCGGCGGCACCGGTTCTTCGAAAAAGAGCGGTTTGAAAGCGGCCAGCTCGCGGGCGATGCGGATCGCGGTCGGCACGTTGAACCGCCCGTGCCCTTCGATCAGCAGATCGACTTCGTCGCCGACGGCGTCGCGGACCGCGGCGACACAGGAGAGCGCCTGGTTCAGCTCGCGGGGTGTCAGATCCAGGTAAGCCTTGCCGAAGGGGTCCCATTTCATGGCCGTGATGCCGCGATCTGCCGTCTCCTTGGCCTTGGCGGCAAACTCACCAGACGTACGGGCGCCGGCGAACCATCCGTTGACATAGATCCGCACCCGATCCCGGCATTTGCCGCCCAGCAGCTGGTAGACCGGGACGCCAAGCGACTGGCCGAGCAGGTCCCACAGCGCCATATCGACCGCCGAAACAGCCGACATCAGGACCGGGCCGCCGCGCCAGTAGGCGTCGCGATACAGGTCGTGGCGGTGTTTTTCAATCGTGAACGGATCCTGTCCGACGAGGGCCGCACGGACGTGCGCGACGGCTCCGGCCAGCGCCTGTTCCTTGTACTCAAGCGTCCCTTCGCCGACACCGGTCAGGCCGGCGTCAGTCTCCACGAAGACAAAAACCCAGTTGGTGCGAAAGCAGTCGACGATTTGTGTCCGGATATCCGTGATGCGCACAGCCATTCCTCCCGCCGTATCCTGCTTCCATGATAGCACAAGAAAATAGATTCTAGGCAGCAACCGTCGAAAAGGCTATACTGGCGCTGTCAGCCCCTATCATCTTGAGGAGGATTCAGCATGAAAATTGGTTTGATCATCCATTCCCGGACCGGGCATACCTGGTCTGTCGCTGAAGCCGTTGGCCAAGCCCTGCGCAAACAGGGACACGACGTGACCCTGGAGCGGATCGTGGCTGCCGATGACGCGGCCGCGAAGCCGGAACAGGTGACCTTCACGTCCTGCCCGGATATCCGATCCTACGACGCCCTGGTCATCGGCGCGCCGGTACGCGGCTTCAACATCAACCCGGTGATCCGGGCATATCTCAGCCAGCTGCCGGCTGTCGGAACCAAACCGGCCGCCTGCTTTGTCACCATGCATTTGAAAAAGCCCTGGATGGGCGGCAACCGCGCCCTCGCCCGCATGAGCGGCCTGTGCCGGGACAAGGGACTCGAGACGCGCGGCCAGGCGATCGTCAGCTGGTCCAGCCCGCAGCGCGAGCAGCAGATCGAACGCTGCGTCAAATCGATCGAAACGCTGTTCGCATCAAAGGAAGAAGCCTGATCGGATCAACCCTCTTCCCGGATCGCGTCGACGATGCTGTCGCGGCGCACGCGCCGGATTGGCAGGATGCCGGCCAGCAGGGACAGCAACAGGGCACCGGCCAGCGTCCAGAGAACCAGGAGCCAGGGGACGCCCCGCAGCCCGCTGCCAGCGAGCAGCTGGTCTGTCTGCCGGGACAGGGCCGCCAGCAGCGCCAGGCCCGCCGCGCTGCCCCACAGGGCGCCGGTCAGCCCGTACAGGGCGCTCTCGGCCAACAGCATGGCGGTTTGCTGTGCGCCGCTCATGCCAATCGCCCGCAGCATCGCCAGTTCACGCCGCCGCAGCACGATCTGCGTCGTGACGATGTTGATGATGTTCATGGCACAGATCAGGATGATCACGACTGTGAACCCGTAAAGGAAAACATCCATGACAAATACTAAATCGCGGGCCATCTGCAAGTTGGCGTAGTTGTCTTCCAGGCTCAGGGCCTCGCCTTCCCGGCCGGTCAGCTGCCCGGCCAGCATGATCTGCAGCGCTTTTTCCTGGCCCGGTTGCGCGTCCAGCAACAGCTGCCAGGCGATGCCCTGATCAAAGGATGGCAAAACCGCGAAATGTCGGCTGGCATAACCTTGCGACACGATCAAGCGGACGGTCGGCACGCCGGAAAAGGCACCGGCTACGAACCAGGGCTGGTCTTCGATCTCCGAGGCGATCTGCAGGTGATCCGGCAAATCCAGTATGACCGTCTTGTGTCCATCTTGATCGTCACGGGTCGTATCCCTAAGCGGGAACGCGTCCCCAGGGCCCAGTGTGGTCAGGGGAACTGTGGCGCCGCCGACAGGCCCGATCCGCAGGCTGCCGGTTTGGCTGAGCAGCGCCTGCCCGTTTTTCATCGCCTGCCAGGCCTGGTTGGGGTTTGAAACGCCCAGTTCGTCGAGCAGGGAGCGGTCGGCCAGCACGATTTCGACCGTCAGCAGGCCGTTGTAAAGCATGTCGGCTGCCGCCTGCTCCGGCGTCAGTTCCCGACCATAGATCGAGGATTGTTGCCGGTAAGCTTCGACCCAGCCCGCATCCAGCTGGCCCGGATCCAGGGGCGCGCTGGCATAAAAGCGCCCGAGCAGCGCCGAACGGGCAACCTCCGGCTGGGTTGAGAGGGTTTCATGAAGATGAACCAGCTCTGGAGCGCAGGCAAATTGGTCTGACCGGGCGGCATGGACGGTGAAATCGGTCTGTTCGCTGTTGAATGCCGCCAATGACGCGCGCATTTGCAGCGATAACCCTCCGGCAGCCAGGAAAAGGATGGCGCTGACGGCCACCGATAATGCGGTCGTCCGGAAACGGCGCCGATCGCGGCGCACATTGCGGCTGGCCAGCGCACCAGGAGCCCCCAGGAGCCATTGTCCGAGGCGTCCCCGATGGATCCGGCGGCTGCTGGATTTGACCCGGAAAGTTCCCGAATGGCGGATCGCCTCGACCGGAGCCTGGCGGGAAGATCGCAGCGCGGGACTGAACGCGGCCAGGAATATCGTCACCAGGGACATCCCGGCGGCCAGCAGCAGTGCGGCCGGGCTCATGACGAGCCTCATGTTGCGGACGACCGGCAGGTCAACCTTGGCCACCGCCCCGATCGTGACGGCCATCGCGCCCAGGCCGGCCAGCAGCCCGAGCGGGATGCCGGCCAGGGCCAGCTGCCAGGCGTCCTGCAGCACCAGGCGGCGGATCTGGCCTGGTGTCGCGCCGACAACACGCAGCAGGCCGAACTCGCTCA
>Ga0172382_10001998_pt1 | contig 35054 bp, 31 predicted proteins | sample Leawel138RmetaG_FD_122245 | JGI IMG/M metagenome (GOLD analysis project Ga0172382, IMG submission 122245) | Leachate microbial communities from a municipal landfill in Southern Ontario, Canada - Leachate well 138R metaG | ecosystem: Engineered > Solid waste > Landfill > Unclassified | place...
CTCGCCTACCGGCACGATTCGCTTGCGAGGCCCACTTCGATTGCATGGCCCACAGGGTTCTGGTGGCACGGCATCAATGTGGGAACGGCCCCGCCCGCGAAAGCCGCGCCAGCGGCTGTCCAGTCCTGAAAATTGCCACTAAATTCAACCGCGCAGCGCCCCACAACCCTCAACCCGCGCCTGCCGACGAATCGCGGATGACATGGACAAATGCATCATCAAAAGCTGATATAGTGGCCGCCCCGGATTTCGCTGCGCCCGAACAATCTGCTCGAGAGAGGTAGATGTCCAATGCCTATCGTCAACAAACGTACCGTTCGCGCCATGGGATCCGTCATGGAGATCTGGCCGGCAGGCAGCTACGACAAGTACATGCCCAAGGGGTCGATGCAACAGCGAATCGGGCGACATTGGGAAGCGACAGGGAAGTATGTCAAGGACGCAGTGAAGCACTATGAACAACCGCCACGAAGCCAACGCTGAATATACCCCGCCGCCCGACCCGTCGGATGCCGAGCCAGCTCGGTAGCTCTTATAAACAACGCCGATATAGATCCATGAACATTATCCCGTTATCCATCCCCGACGTCTTGCTCCTGGAACCGCGTATCTTCGAAGATGAACGCGGTTTTTTCTATGAAAGCTATAACCAGCAAGCGTTCGACCAGGCCGTTGGCCAGCCGATCACCTTTGTGCAGGACAACCACAGCCGTTCCGTGAAAGACACCTTGCGCGGCCTGCATTACCAGCTGCCACCGCACCCCCAGGGCAAACTGGTACGCGTCACGCTCGGTGAGGTCTTCGATGTAGCCGTGGATATCCGCAAGGGCTCGGCCACCTTCGGCCAGTGGGTGGGTGAATACCTCTCGGCCGAAAACCGGCGACAACTCTGGATCCCGCCTGGCTTCGCCCATGGATTCCTGGTGACCACTGACGTGGCCGAATTCCAGTACAAATGCACGGATTTCTACGCCCCGGATTGTGAAGCCAGCATCCGTTGGGACGATACCGACTTGGGCATTGACTGGCCGACCAGTAACCAACCGCTGGTCTCGGCCAAGGACGGGCAGGCCCCGGCCTTTCGCAACGCGACCTGTTTTGATTGAGCCAGTAGCTCTCTAACCCCTTAAAACCCCAAATTTCAAACTAATACAATGCCCTCACCCAGCCCCAAAACCCGCATCACCGTCGCTGGCACTGGCTATGTCGGTCTTTCCAATGCCGTTTTGCTTGCCCAGCACAACCAGGTCACGGCGTTGGACATCGTTCCCGAGAAGATCAAGGCCATCAATGCCCGGCGCTCACCGATTGTCGATGCCGAGATTGAGGACTTTTTCACCAACCGCGAACTCGACCTGACCGCCACGCTCGACCAGCAGGCGGCCTATGAGAATGCTGATTTCGTCATTATCGCCACACCGACGGACTACGACCCCAAGACCAACTATTTCAACACCGCCACCGTCGAAGCCGTCATCCGTGATGTCATCGCCATCAACCCGCAAGCGGTTATGGTGATCAAATCCACCGTACCGGTGGGTTACACGCGCGAGGTCAAGGCGCGGCTGGGCACCGACAACATCCTGTTCTCACCGGAATTCCTGCGCGAGGGCAGCGCGCTGCGCGACAACCTCTACCCCTCACGGATCATCGTTGGCGAGCACACCAGCCGCGCCAAAGCGTTTGCCAACCTGTTGGTCGAAGGCGCAGCAGCCGACAACATCCCCGTGCTCTACACCCAACCCACCGAGGCCGAGGCGATCAAGCTGTTCGCCAATACTTATCTCGCCATGCGAGTGGCCTACTTCAATGAACTGGACAGCTACGCCGAGACCAACGGCCTTGACCCCTGTCAGATCATCGAGGGCGTCGGCCTCGACCCGCGCATCGGCAACCACTACAACAACCCCTCATTTGGCTATGGCGGCTACTGCCTGCCCAAAGACACCAAACAACTGCTGGCCAACTACGATGAGGTGCCCAACAACCTCATCGCCGCCATCGTCGATGCCAACCGCACCCGCAAAGACTTCATTGCCGACTCGATCATCAAGCGCAATCCCAGTGTCGTCGGCATCTACCGTCTGGTAGTGAAAAACGGCTCCGACAACTTCCGCGCCTCGGCAATTCAAGGCGTGATGAAGCGCATCAAGGCCAAGGGCATCGAAGTGGTCGTCCACGAACCGGTGCTGGAAGAAGACACCTTCTACAACTCACGCGTCATTCGCGATCTGGATGAATTCAAGCGCATCAGCGACGTCATCGTCGCCAACCGGCCGTCCCAGGCGCTCGAGGATGTCATGGAGAAGGTGTATACGCGCGACCTGTTTGGGGCGGACTGAAAGCGTTACGTCTGAATTGATCAAACTTTTTGCGGAAAGGGCTGTGCTTCCTTGAAGATCTGACAGCAATGCATGTGCTCAACGGATAATTTTTGAATATCAGGATAGATAAGAAAATACGGGATTTGTTTGCGGAAGGCGGATTGCGTGGCCAACTTTTACGCGGCGGTCTCGGGAGCATGCTCGTCAAGGTGTTGGGCACCTTGATTAGCTTCGTTGTCGTGATCGTGCTGGCGAGAGCTCTTGGCCCAGCCGGTTATGGAACGTACGCCTTTGTTATCGCACTGGTTTCTATTCTGGCGATCCCAGCCCAAGTCGGGTTGCCCCAATTAGTTACCCGAGAGACGGCCAGGGCACAATCTAGCCAGAATTGGAGTCTCATGCAGGGCTTGTGGCGATGGAGTAACCGTTATGTCGCATTGTTTTCAATCGCGATGATTGGGTTAGGTATCGTGCTGGTTTGGTCCGCAGGAGACTGGTTAGGTGATCATCGTACAAAGACATTGGCAGTGGGTTTATTTCTGGTTCCCTTGATCGCACTTGGAAACATTCGTGGCGCGGCCCTCCGAGGCCTGCGCCGCGTCGTACTTGGGCAATTGCCGGAGAGCGTATTACGGCCCCTAATCCTCCTGTCGCTCGCTTTGGTGGTTTTCTGGAGTACGGAAGACGCGATCGCGTCGCCCACTCTGGCAATCGGGCTAAACGTGATCGCGGCACTATTGGCTTTCATTGGTAGTGCGTTTCTTTTGCATCGTTTTAGGCCGCCGGCTCTTGTGGTCGAAAAAAGAAGCGAGATGCACGGCACTGCATGGCGGCGTGCTGCAATTCCGCTTGCCATGTTGGCAGGCTTGCAACTTATCAACGGTTACACCGATATCCTCATGCTCGGAATGTTTCAGGATGATGAGCAAGTCGGCATATATCGCGCGGTAACGCAGTTGGCATTGTTAGTAATTTTTGGCTTGCAGGCGGTGAATCTAGTGATTCAGCCATACTTTGCAAGGATGCATGAACGCGGTAAGCATGAGCAACTTCAACGATTGGCCACTATGAGTGCTCGCATCGTCCTGCTCTTAGCGCTTCCACCTGTACTGGTCATGATTTTTGCTGGCCGTCCGTTGCTAGAGTTTCTTTTCGGCCAAGATTTTGGTGCCGGTGCGTTCGCACTTGGAATCTTGGCAGTCGGGCAGTTAGTGAATGCAGCCATGGGATCCGTCGGCGTCCTGCTTAACATGACTGGCCATGAGCGCGATACGGCAAAGGGTGTGGGCGTCGCAGCAGCATTGAATGTGGTGCTCAACCTACTCCTAATTCCTCCGTATGGTATCGAGGGTGCGGCGATTGCTACCGCAGTGACTTTGATAGTTTGGAACTTTATATTGCGGTCCTGCGTTTATAAACGCCTGGGGGTTGAGAGCTCCGCACTAGGGGCGTCAATAATTAAAAAATCGAGAAGAGTCTAAACTTTCCTATGTTAAATGTTCCGTCAAAACATTCGGTTTCTCATTATGCTCCGCTTTCTTCTTGGGGGAAGGGTTTCGCGATTTCATTATGGAATGTAGTTCCGGATTCGTTCGTCAAACCTTATCTTGCGGAGTTACGGTTTCTGTTCGTATGTGGGTGTGGACACAGTGGTACGACTTTGACAGCAGCTAAGATTGGGAACCATTCTCAAGTGTTCCTGATTGGAAGGGAAACGTCGGCTTTCGGGCACACGATTGGGGCACATTGCGCGAAAAAAATTGTCTCTGAGTGGGAATATTTTGCTAGTGCTGATGATAAAAGTGTCATTTTGGAAAAGACGCCGAAGCATGTCCATTCCATTTCAAAAATACGAAAGGTTCTTCCTGAATCTAAGATAACATTATTAGTCAGGAATCCGCTTGATAACGTGGCGTCTCTATATAAAAGATTTGGCAATCTTGATGCATGTATCCGGCGCTGGATGGCTGATAACCGGGCTATATTAAGGCATCTGGGTTTAGAGGGAGTTAAACTTGTTTACTATGAAGGATTGGTTTCTGGCCCAAGGTCAACCTTAAAAGAGATAGTAGACTTTGTTGGGCTTGAGTGGGAGGAAAGTATCCCGGCGCCTGGGAAAACTCGTTATGACGCCATTAAACAAGAAGGAAATATGGCTGTTCGTGCTACCCAAGTTAACCAATCAATTCAACGTAATGTTGGTGGTTGGAGAAAGGTTCTTTCAGAAGAGCAGGCTCTTCATGTGTTGAAACGTACTAAGAATGTGGCTCGAAAGTTGGGGTACTCTGTACGTATCGACGACTTTTTATGAGGGTCTGCATTCCCTAGTATGGCCTCGTTTTATAATCTGCAGAGCACAAGAAATCGGATGTTTATCGACTCTCTCCTTGAGACAGTTTGATCATCAGTTGCTTCAGTAAGGCCCGGATTCCATCAACCGAATGATTCGGGTGTCAGGGTCATCGCCCGGGACGGGACAGCTAGTCGAGTTTTATTTGATTGGCTATAAAGACGGTGATTCGTCTCAGTTGCGTGAGCTTTCTGGTTCTTAAGTATTGTGTGGATGTTAATTGTATGAGTTTTGTCGTATATACAGCGATTGCAAACAGCTATGATTATCCTCGACGGATTTCGAGATCGTCAATGTGGATGCGTTGACATATGTCGGCAATCTGGCCTCGTTGGCGAAGGCGCTTGGGCGGGGGAAATTTGCCAGCTAAGCCGAACCAGAATAAATCGACCGACCGGAGGCCCCAATGACGGTTCTGTACTCCCTGGTGATTCCGCACTTTAACGATGCCGCTCGACTTGAGCGGTTGTTATCCTCAGTGCCGGTGACGCGGGATGACGTTGAAGTGATCACCGTCGATGACTGCAGCCCCGATCATAAGGCGCTGGAGGTGATGCGTGCGGCTTGGCCACAGGTACGCTGGCTCTCGACGCCTGAGAATGCCGGCGCAGGCGTGGCGCGGAACATCGGCCTGGACGCTGCGCAAGGGCGCTGGTTGGTATTTGCTGATTCAGATGACGAGTTTTTACCGGGGGCGTTTGACATATTTGATCGTGTGCTTCGGGCCGATGATGAGTTGGTCTATTTTCTTGCCGAGGCCGTCCAGGAAATAGACGGCAGCCCATCGGTGCGTTCTGAACGGATGAACGAGTTGGTGATGGCGTACTTGGCGTCACCAAACGAAGAAATGCTGCAACGGTTGCAGCTCCAGCATGTTGTCCCTTGGGCAAAGGTTTATTCGCGGTCGTTTATCGAGGCGCACGAGTTGCGTTTTGATCCGGTACGGCTAAGCAACGACGTGGCGTTTAACGTGTTGGCTGCCGTTCAGGCGCGCAGAGTGCGAGCTGAAGCGGCGGCCGTCTACCGGGTTTATTGTCGCGCAGGTAGTCTTACGATGGATGCATCGGCCGAGGATTTGCTGGCGCGACTTGGGGTGCTCGGTCGATTGAATGATCGGCTTCGAGATCTTGGTGTCCGGGAGCGCATGCATGCCGCCTCGTACATTGCTCGTGCTTTACGATTTGGTCCGTTGGTGTGGGTGAAGGTGTTTCGGCTCATGTTGCGTCACGAAATGCTCGCGGTGACGCTTAGGCGCTTGAGTCCACGCGAGGTGTGGCGATTTATTCTATGGTCGCGGCAAAGTCGCGCAGAGCGACAACGGCTAGAAACGCGGGTAGGCACGTTGACGAAACGGAGTCAGGGAAGGTCGGACGATCGGGGACCGCGATGACAATTTTATATTCGCTGATAGTTCCGCACTTTAACGATGCCGAACGGCTTGAGCGGTTGTTGCGTTCGGTGCCATTGACTCGTGAAGATGTTGAGGTGATTGTCGTTGACGATTGCAGCCCGGACCAGAAAGGGCTTGAGGCGGTGCGCGCAAGTTTGCCGCAGCTGCGCTGGCTCTCGACGCCTGAGAATGCCGGCGCAGGCGTGGCGCGGAACATCGGCCTGGACGCTGCGCAAGGGCGCTGGCTGGTATTTGCCGATTCAGATGACGAGCTTTTACCGGGGGCATTTGACATATTTGATCGTGTGCTTCAGGCCGATGATGAGTTGGTCTATTTTCTTGCCGAGGCCGTCCAGGAAATAGACGGCAGCCTATCGGTGCGGTCTGAGCGGATAAACGAGTTGGTGACGGCGTACTTGGCGTCACCAAACGAAGAAACGCTGCAACGGTTGCAGCTCCAGCATGTTGTCCCGGTGGCAAAGGTTTATTCGCGGTCGTTCATCGAGGCGCACGAATTGCGTTTTGATCCGGTACGGCTAAGCAACGACGTGGCGTTTAACCTGTTGGCTGCCGTTCAGGCGCGCAGAGTGCGAGCTGAAGCGGCGGCCGTCTACCGGGTTTACCGTCGTGCCGATAGCCTCACGGCCGATGTATCTGCAAGTGCATTTCTGGCGCGCTTTCTTGTTGATCGCTCGGTTGCGGAGCGTCTTGCTGCGCTTGGTGTGCAAGAAGCCCGCCCCGCCACAGGACATATGCTGTCGTCGCTCCGATATGGGCCAAGGCTGGCGCTGCGGGTATGGTGGCTGGCTATCCGTTCACCGATGCAAGTTGAATGGCGGCGTGTTTTCGAATTGAGACGGTGGCGGCGTTTCCTTATGAGTCAACGCCGCTCCAAGCAAGAGCAGTCGAAATGACAGCGTGGAACCAGCCTTGCGCTACGCCGTTTCCTAGTGGTGATTTTCGATGACGGTGTGGCTGGTTTTGCTCGTTTGGGCGACCTTGGTTGCAATATTGTTGCGCACCAGAACAGCTATTCCTTACGGGGTGGCTCAATCCGCCAGGCGGTATGGCTTTGTTGTCATGAGCCACTCCGAGCTGCGTGCACGAGTGACGGTTGGCGTACTGTCGATAATCGCTGTGGCGCCCCTAGTATTTCTGTTAGCCGTTCGCCAAGATGTCGGGACCGATTATCTAGTCTACGTCGAGATGTTCGATCGATTCCGTGTGGGGGCGGCACTACCGTGGATAGAGCCGCTGTATGGTCTGCTCAATCGAACAATGGCCCCTCTTGGGTCTTCCGGGGTGATCGCAGTTTTTGCGGCATCGGCTGCGCTTTCAGCTTTGCCTTTATTCTATCGCGTGTTTCGCTCAAGCCCGATGCCGTGGTTGGGTGTGCTGATCTTATTCGGTTTGGGACTCCCGTTTTTCATGACGAATGGCATGCGATCCGCCATTGCGATCGGCATCGTAATGCTGGTACTGCCAGCACTCTGGCGGCGTCAGCTTGCTGTCTGGACGTTAGGTATCTTGCTGGCAGCAGGGTTTCACTTTACGGCGTTACTCGTGTGGCCCTTGTACTGGATCTTGCACCGAGCCTGGCCACGGATACTTGCGCTGATCGGATTGGCAGTCGCCGTGATGTTTTCAATGAATCGTGGGATTGCAGTTAATGTTCTGCAATGGATTCCGGTGGTCCTCCCATCCAATTACGCACCCTATCCGGATAGGGTGCTTGAGCGGCTGGATGACTATCAATATGGGTTCGGCTATTTGATTTACTTAGGCCTCGTCTGTTTGATTTTAATTGTCTGGAATCGTGCCCAAAACGAGGGACGGGAGGTTTTGGTTTTCCGAAATACATCCATGTTCGGATTGTTGATGGTTATCGGCTTGTACCAGTTTTGGGCCGTGAATCGACTCGGGCTTTTTTTCATTCCTGCCCTTGCCGTTTTCCTGCCTTGGGTCGTCATGCGATGTGCGGCGCATCAGGAAAGAGTGCACTGGGCGGCAGGCTTGGCTGCGTTGTTCGGATTGATGTTCGCGCGAGGTCTATGGAGTGGTGCGCATGACGCGGTTCCTTATCAGTGGGTTTTTTAATGAAGAGTGGTGGTGATCGGGAATGGGGGCAGGGGCTTCTCGGAACAATAAGGGGAAATAATGGTTGAAGTTTCAATAATAACTCCTGCATATAACTCTTCGGTTTTTATATCTAATGCTATTGAATCTGTTATCAAGCAGACTTTTACCAATTGGGAAATGATAATAGTAGACGACTGCTCAGATGACAAGACGGTAGCTATCGTGGAAGACTATATTAAACGTGATCCACGTATACACTTGATTAAGCTAGAGAAGAACAGTGGGGCCGCTGTCGCTAGAAATGCTGCGATCCGGGCTGCAAAAGGACGTTATATTAGTTTTTTGGATAGTGATGATCAGTGGCTTCCTCATAAACTAGAATCGCAGCTGTCGTTTATCCGGAAACATGACGCTTTTTTTGTGTTTTCAGCTTATCGTCGAGTAGATGAGGACGGACATAGTCTGGGGGTAATTGGGGTCCCGGAAACTGTGACATATAGCCAGCTGCTTAAGACATGTTATATCGGCTGTTTAACTGCTATGTATGACAGCCAAAAACTAGGTAAGGTTGAAATGCCTCTGATTCATAATAGTGAAGATCTTGGACTTTGGCTAAAGCTATTAAAAAAAATACCTGTTGCCTACGGACAGCAGGAGGTTCTGGCTACATACATGATCAGGGATGGCTCTGTTTCTTCCAATAAGATCTCTGCTGCCGCTCATCAGTGGAAAATATATCGTGATATTGAGGGGATTGGCCGGGTAGCGTCCAGTTATTATTTTATTAATTATGCCGTCCGAGGTGTACTTAGAAGTAGATTTTCTGCCGTTGCGCGTGCGTTAGGAGTGATGCATAAAGTGAAAAATGGTGATGAATGATGGTCAGTTTTTATCAAGGGATGAAATGGACCGTCTTCGTTTTGGCTTTTCTTCAACCAGGAAGAAGCCGAGGCGGTACAGCGTGTGTTGACTTCCAACTAGGTTAGCTATTGGACTAGGAAGAAGGATCGCGAGTTTGCCATCGAGAAGGTCGTGGCACAGCATCTGGCGATATACTGAGAGCTGGAGGGAGTGGATGCCTGATGCACCGCATGTTTCGGTGGCTGATGCCGACGGGGCATCATAAGTTTGAATGATGTGCATAGGCCAAGCAGGTATGGCGGATTCAGGTATTGGATACTAGTATGAAAAAACGCTTTGAGCGCCGGCATTCGCGCTGGTACGAAAAGGTTCTGTTGAGCTTTCCGGCGCAGCTTTTACTTGGGCTGCCTTTTGTGCTGCTGCCGGCGGCTCTGGAACGTTGGGGCTGGGGCTTCTGGCTAGAGCTGAATGAGGTCAGGTTTAATACGCTGCTGGCGGTGGCCTTGTGTTTTGTGGTGATTGCCTTGACTCAGCGGCGCTTGCTGCGCTTCCCCGGAGCGCATGTGGCCGCCTACCTGATACCCACGGTGACGGTGGTGTTCTTGTTAGCTTTCTCCGTACTGTTGTTTACACGTGAAGGGTATTCGCGGCAGGTTTTATTTTCTGGCTATTTTCTGTGCTTGTTGTGGTTTTATGGTGGGTATTTTCTGGGTCGGCGTTACCGCAGGCTCAAACTGGCGGTGGTGCCTGTGGGCACGGCGTTGGAGCTTGAACGAAGTAATGATGTGGATTTACGCTGGCTCAAACGCCCGGACCTTGAGGGGGTGCGGTTCGATGCAGTAGTGGCCGATCTGCGTAGCCCTGAGCTTTCTGCGAAGTGGGAGCGGTTTCTGGCCCGCTGTACGCTCAGCCGTATTCCCGTGTATCACGTCAAGCAGGTCAGCGAGTCGATGACCGGGCGGGTGCGAATCGAGCATTTGGCGGAGAATGAGTTTGGCAGCTTGCTGCCGTCGGCTCTGTATGTATGTTTCAAGCGCTGTGCTGATGTTGCGGCGGTGATTGTGACGGCACCATTGACTGTGCCGCTGATGTTGTTTGCGGCGATTGCCGTCAAACTGGATAGTCCAGGCCCGGCTCTGTTTGTGCAGAATCGGGTCGGACAAGGAAATCGCGACTATCGGATCTACAAGTTTCGCAGCATGTACCTTGATGCCGAGAAAGACGGCGCGCAGCTGGCGCGGTCGGATGATAGCCGGGTGACGCGGGTCGGCCGGGTGCTACGCAGGATGCGTCTTGATGAGCTGCCGCAGCTGTTCAATGTGCTCAAGGGCGAGATGAGCCTGATTGGCCCAAGGCCGGAGCAGCGGGCCTTTGTCGAACAGTTCGAGCAAGAGATACCGTTTTACGCCTATCGGCATGTGGTCAAGCCGGGCATCACCGGTTGGGCCCAAGTGATACAGGGCTATGCCGACAATACCGAGGACACCCGGGTCAAGCTCCAGCATGACTTCTACTACATCAAGCACTTTTCACTCTGGTTGGATATTCTGATTGTCTTCAAGACCATCAAGATCATGGTGACCGGGTTCGGAGCCAGATAACCCGATTTTCCTGTGAGCGATGCAATCGAACTGGGCCTCGCAAGTGAATCGCACGGGAGGCGGGAGCCTCCGTTTGGGCTGGCATGAATGGTTGTTGCGGCAACCGATAACTGGACAGCCGCTGACGCGGCTTTCGCGGGCAAGGCCCGCTCCCACAATGGCGCGGTGCCACGGATCCTGTGTGGGAGCTTGCCTGCAAGCGAATCGCGGCGGCAGGCGCGAGCCAAGGTTTGAAGTGGCGTGAATCATTACTGTGGCAGCTGATGATCGGACAGCCGCTGGCGCGGCTTTCGCGGGCAAGGCCCGCTCCCACAATGGCGCGGTGCCACGGATCCTGTGTGGGAGCTTGCCTTGCAAGCGAATCGCGCCGGCAGGCGCGAGTTAGTGATTGGCGGTGGTGCCGCGGTTGATCTGAGCACTGGTTTTTGAACGAGGATGGCCGCTACCATGGCTTTCGCGGGCGGGGCCCGCTTTTACAGGGTGCGGTGGTTTGTTATTTGAAGGGCGCCTGCGGGCGTCCTTTGTACGTTTACGGGGTGAGGTCAGACGTGGCAGTACTGGTGACGGGAGGCGCGGGCTATATCGGCTCGCATATGGTGCTGGTGCTGCTGCAGGCGGGCCACGAGGTGGTGGTGCTCGACAACCTGTCCAATGCCAGTCAGGAGTCCCTGCGTCGCGTCGAGGAGCTGGCTGGGCGGTCATTGGTGTTTGTTGAAGGCGACATCCGCGACCGACGTTGCCTCGATGCGCTGTTTGCGGAGCATGCTATCAGTGATGCGTTGCATTTTGCCGGGCTCAAGGCGGTCGGCGAGAGTGTGGTGGAGCCGCTGCGCTACTACGAGAACAATGTGGCTGGCACCTTGACGCTGTGCCAAGCCATGGCGGCGGCGGGGGTGCATCGTCTGGTGTTCAGTTCCTCGGCCACGGTATATGGCGACGGCCATCCGATGCCGATTCACGAGCAGCTGCCGACGGGGCGACCAACCAATCCGTATGGCAAGTCCAAGCTGATGGTAGAAGAAGTGTTGCGGGATCTGGCCAGTGCCGATGAGCGCTGGTCGATTGCCTTGCTGCGTTATTTCAACCCGGTGGGGGCGCATGCGAGCGGACGCATTGGTGAAGACCCCAAAGGCATGCCAAACAACCTGGTGCCGTTTATCGCCCAGGTGGCGGTAGGGTGGCGTGAGGCGTTGGCGGTGTTTGGCGATGACTTCCCCACGTCGGACGGTACCGGTGTGCGTGACTACATCCATGTGATGGATTTGGTCGAGGGCCATCTGGCGGCCATGCAGGTGCTGGCCTCGCGGCCTGGTGTCGGCACCTGGAATCTAGGTACCGGGCGCGGCTATTCTGTGCTTGAAATGGTACGGGCCTTCGAGCGGGTGTCGGGTTGCCAGGTGCCGTATCGAGTGGTGGCGCGCCGAGAAGGCGATGTGGCCGAATGCTGGGCAGACCCGTCCTTGGCGCTGCGAGAGCTTGGTTGGAAGGCCGAGCGCGGGCTTGATGAGATGCTGGCCGATGCCTGGCGCTGGCAGCGTGCCAATCCGCGGGGTTATTCCGACTAATGAGGGTCGTTGGATCGCGGAGTTGCACTCCGCGTCGGCGAGTGCAACTCGCCGCTCCCAGGAGTGCGGTGCCGGCCCGGGCTTTTTCCCATCCACTCTGCTGGGAATTTGGTTGGTAGGCCGCACAGCAGTGCCAGGGCCTGCTATCCTTCCTTACAGATTTCGAGCCTCGCGTTTGGAAGGCGGGGTTGTTTGTTTCACCAATCAAGAAGGAGATCTCGATTATGGCTTTTCAACTGCCTGATCTGCCGTATGGTTACGGTGACTTGGAGAAGTCCATCGACGCACAGACGATGGAGCTGCATCACACCAAGCACCACAATACCTACGTCACCAATCTGAACGGCGCCATCAAGGACACCGAGTGGGACGACAAGTCCATCGACGAGATCATGGCCAATATCTCCAAGCTGCCGGTCGCGGTGCGCAACAATGGTGGTGGTCACTACAACCATGATTTGTTCTGGAAGCTGATGTCACCGAACGGTGGTGGCAAGCCGAGCGGTGCGCTGGCCGATGACATCACCTCGACCTTCGGTTCATTCGACCAGTTCGTCGAGAAGTTCAATAACGCCGCGCTGACACGCTTCGGTTCCGGCTGGGCCTGGCTGATTGTTGACGGTAGCGGCAAGCTGCAAGTCACGTCCACGCCGAACCAGGACAACCCGGTGATGGATATTGCCGAGGTCAAGGGCAGCCCGATCCTGGGATTGGATGTCTGGGAGCACGCCTACTACCTGCGTTATCAGAACCGCCGCCCGGACTACGTGAGCGCGTTCTGGGATGTGGTCAACTGGGATGAAGTGGTCAAGCGTTACAACGCTGCCAAGTAATCAGATCACAATCTGATGCGATGAGAACCGGGCCATGCCCGGTTTTTTGTTGGACGAAAATCAGGTACAAAAAAACCGCCCGAAGGCGGTTTTGGTTCGAATCGAGAGCAGCTTAGAACCTGTAGGTGTAGCCCACGGTTGCTTCGTACTGCTTCATCTTGATCTTGAGATCCTGCGTGACGCCCGGCATGCCTTGCTGTGCCGCGATGTTCGTCAGCAGAGGGTCGTCCCCGCTGACGCTGACTTCGGGGGCATACATGAACGCACCATGCAGTTCGTGGTTCTGGTTGAACGCGTAGCTGAAGCCGGCGGTGAAGTGATTCTTCACGACGCCCGGGGCGATGGTGTTGAACAGCGCATCCTCGGAGCTGATCGGATTGTCACCACGGTTCCAGCCGGCGCGCAGCTGCAGCTGTGGGGTGGCCTGCCACTGGGCACCCAGCTTGTACACATTGATGTCGCTCCAGCCGAAGCCGGCACCGTTACTGCCGCCCAGGCACTTCGAGCTGTCGCCGCCCATGCACATGAATAGGTATTCGTTGGACGGGTTGGAAATCGACTTGACGCCACCGTAGTTGATGCGCTGGAAGTCGAAGGTCAGGGTCACGTCGTCGACTACCTCGGCCGCGAGCCCGATGGTCCAGCTTGATGGGATGTCGAAGTCGCCACCTTCGGCGAATAGACCCGCATAGTCGTCAAACTCATCCATGCGCATCTTGGTCTGGTAGCTCGCGCCCAGGGTGAGCATGTCGGTCGGCTTGAAGGTGACGCCAATCTTGCCGCCATAGCCCCAGGACTTGTCGTGGTTGTTGCCGGTCATGTTGGCCGGGTCAACGGAGAAGGAAGGAAGCCCGGCAGGCCCGGTGCCGTTGAAGTTTTCCAAGCCCTTGGCGCTGAATTTCTGCCGGACGATGATCGCGCTGACGCCGACTGAAAGCTTGTCATCCATGAACTTGCGAGCATAAGTCGGGCTAATGAACATTTGCTCGAGGTCCACGCCTGCCGAGCCCGCGCCGTATGGTCCGACGGACGGATCTCCAGGGAAGCCCAGGTAGTTCCCGGAAACGGCCGGGAAGTCGGTGTTCATGCCACCGTTGCCGTAGATGGCCAGGCCGATTGAATCCTGGTCGGTCAGGGCATAGGTCATGCCGAGGCTCGGGATGTAGAACGCCTTGCGATCGCTGTCGCCTTTACCGCTGACGACGGGCTGACCGCTCATGTACGTGGTGTATTTGTAACCGCGCTCCGGCCTGAACCATGACAGGTCGCCATGAATCTGGTTGCTCACGTCGGTAATCCCGGCCGGGTTGGTCGCGATGATCATGGTGTTGTCGTTGGCGAAGGCGACTCCACCACCTGCCATACCCATGCTTTTCACACCAAAGCCGTGCGAAAAATAGCCATTGGTGGCATGTGCTGCGCCGGTGGCGAAGGTCGCACCGGTGATCGCTGCTGCCAGAAGCGTCCGTTTGAAGGTCATTCTGCTTTCCTCTCCTGTGGTCAATTCCATTGCCTGAAATTGTGAGTTTCAAATCCATCTCGGCGACATTCCAGTCGGCTTACAGAGCTCGTTGGATCGAGCCTGGCTGGTCCATGCCAAGGCAATCCTTGTGGCCAACAATGCGGCCCGCCCAAATCAACGATGAGAAGCAACGTATCAGAAAGTGGTAATTTTCCCATTCAAAAACATTGAGTGCTGATTAATAAAACTGACCAAAAAGATCAAAGTGCAGTGCTTATATTAGCGACAGCTGATTGGGGAAAGTTGAAATTTCGTAACTGGTTGATAAAGCATGACAAAAATGACTGACCGCCTCCGAGCGGGGGCAGCGTGTGCCATATGGTGATTTTTGGCGAGGCTGGCTGTCTTGGGATGATCAACTTGGTCGGTGTATTTGGGATGGTGCGGTTCGTGACGACGCTTTGCGCTAGGATTGGGTGAGGCACCGATTGAAGGGTGCGAACGGCTGACAAAAGGAGGGGCGATGAAACTGTTGTCGTATTCGAACCAGGGCGAATCCTGTCTGGGTGCGGTAGTGGATGGTGAGTCGATTGCCGAGTTGACCGGGATCGCGGACGGGTTTCCCGATTCCATGCTCAAGCTGGTGCAGTATTGGGATGCCTGGAAGGGGGAAATGCCGAGCCTGATCGAACGGGCGCCGCGGCGCTTGATGTCGGAGGTGCAGATCGAGGCGCCAATTCCTGATCCGCCACGGGATATTTTGTGCGTGGGCAAGAACTATCGTGACCACGTCAATGAGGTGAAAGCGCTCGGTTATGGCTCGATCCCCAGCCATCCGATCGTCTTCAGCAAGGCCACCACCACGATCAACCGTTCGGGCGGGGTGGTGGATCTGTCTGCTGATCCCACGGATACCACTGATTACGAAGGCGAGCTGGTGGTGATCATCGGCAAGGGCGGCCGCTATATCGACGAGCGCGACGCCCGTGAGCACATCTTTGGCTACACGCTGATCAACGACGTCTCCTCGCGCAATCTGCAGGCGCGCCACGTGCAATGGTTCTTGGGCAAGAGCATTGATGGTTATGGACCGATGGGACCAGCAGTGATCACCGAGACAGCCGCCGGGGACATCCGTGACTGGCGCTTGCAGACCCGGGTCAATGGTGAGCTGCGCCAGGATGCGAGCATCAGCGAGATGATCTTCACGGTGCCGGAGATCATTGCCGCGATTTCCCGTTATATGACACTCCTGCCGGGAGACATGATCGCCACCGGCTCACCGTCTGGGGTCGGGGCAGGGCAGGAGCCGCCGGACTATCTGAAGGCGGGCGACGAGGTGTGTGTCTCGATCGATGCGATCGGCGAGTTGGTGGCGAAGTTTGTCTGATAGACAGCCCGTCCAAGCCACCATTCCCGAGAATCTTTTCCAATCGTGTCAGCAGTTCCAGCCCCGACTCGCGGCTCCCGGCGCGATTCGCTTGCAGGGCAAGCTCCCACAGGGTCTGGTGGCACCGCATTATTGTGGGAGCGGGCCCTGCCCGCGAAAGCCGCGCCAGCGGCTGTCCGGTCTTGAATTTCCACTGGATTTAGCCGCACAGCCACCCCAAACATCAACTCGCGCCTACCGGCGCGATTCGCTTGCAAGGCAAGCTCCCACATCCGCTCCGTGGCACTGCATTATTGTGGGAGCGGCGAGTACAATCCCGCGATCCAACAAACCGCTTTCATCAGCTCGTGGCACGGCATCAATGTGGGAGCGGGCTCTGCCCGCGAAAGCCGCCCCAGCGGCTGTCCAAGCCAAAAAGCACAAACCCCTGTGGGTCGGGCTTTTAGCCCGACAATCCACCCGGCAGGGTGGATGGATAACAAGCCAAGGCCGCCACCGCGGCCCTGGGAGCGGCGAGTTGCACTCGCCGTGCGCGGAGTACAACTCCGCGATCCATCGCTTAGAAGGGGTCAGGAATCAGCCCGACAATTCGCCCGGCAGGATGGATGGACTAAAAGACTCGGGCGGTGGCGCGGTTAAAGTCGGCCGACGACTGACGCTTGCCACAGGAGCGTGGGATTTGACGGCGGCCGCCATTAGAGTTCGATCGCATCGCCTTGTGTGGGGATGACGACCTTTGTGCCGTGCAGGGACTTTGCGAATGTCTCCATCACCTCTTCCTCGCCATGGACCAGGATGGTCCGCTTGGGCTTGATGGCCCCGTGCCAGGCGAGCAGTTCGTCCCGATCGGCATGGGCGGAGAAACCGTTGAGGACGTGTCGCTGTGCCTTGACCTGGATCTCATCGTCAAATAGAAAAACGCGCTCGGCGCCGTCGACCAATTGCCGGCCCAGGGTATCGGGTGCGGTCCAGCCGACGAAAATCACGCTGGCCTCGCGTCGCCACAGATTCTGGCGCAGGTGATGGCGTATGCGCCCACCGGTGCACATGCCCGATCCGGCCAGGATGACGGCACCACCGTCCAAGCGATTGATCGCCATCGAATCGGCGGGCTCACGAGTAAAGCGTAGGCCCGGCAGCCAGAATGGATCCTGGCCGCGTTCGAACAGAGCAAGGGCACCGGCGTCGTAATATTCGGGGTGGCGGCGGAAGATCTCGGTGGCCGAAATGGCCATCGGTGAGTCGAGGAACACCGGCAAGTTCTTCGGCAGCACGCGCTGGGCCACGCCTTCGCGCAGATGATAGAGCAGCTCCTGTGCCCGCTCGAGGGCAAAGGTGGGGATGAGGATATTGCCACCGCGAGCGATGGTTTCGTTGATGATGGCGTACATTTCCTGAACCGAGGATGCCAGCGGTTTGTGGATACGGTCGCCGTAGGTGGTTTCCATGACCACGGTTTCGGCTGGCGGGGGCACCACTGGATCGCGCAGGATGGGGCGGCCGCTGCTGCCAATATCGCCGGAGAAAATGATGGCTTTTTCTTGCTGACTGTCGCGATAGCTCAGGCGAATGCTGGCGGAGCCGAGGATGTGGCCGGCATCAAAGAATGTCGCGGTAACGCCGGGGGCAAGTTCAAGGGGGGTCTCGTAGTAAGCCTTGCGGCCGAACAGGTTCAACGCCTCTAGTACATGGAGCCTGGTGTAGAGCGGCTCGAGGGTGTCGTCGTGCTGGGCGGTCTCGATTTGCCTTTCCTGTAGCTGGGCGGCGTCCAGCATGATCACCTGGGCAAGCTCTTGCGTGGCCGGTGTCGCGATGATTTCACCGGTGAAACCGCGCTTGACCAGCAATGGGACCCGTCCGCAGTGATCGAGGTGGGCATGGGTGAGCAGCAGGATATCGATCTGGGCCGGGTCAAAACCGAAATCAGCGGCGTTTCCCTCCTCGAGCTCCTGATTGCCCTGAAACATGCCGCAGTCGACCAGCACCTTGAGGCCATCGAGCGTCAGCAAGTGGCAGGAGCCGGTCACGCCCCGGTTTGCGCCGTGAAAGGACAGTCGCATCATCCTTAATCTCCCTCTCAATCTTCCTGGTCACGATTTTCTTGGCCGCCGCCGTTGGTGGTCATAAGCACCATTCAATCACGGACGGGATGGGAATGCGCGCGATGCAGACACGAAAAAGGCGACATGGAAGATGTCGCCTGAATCGCAGTGCTAGTTCTGGTGCCGAGGGTCGGACTTGAACCGACACGGATTTTACTCCGGCGGATTTTGAATCCGCTGCGTCTACCAATTCCGCCACCCCGGCAGGGGAGGCGAAATTTAGCGCAACTATGGTACAAAGGCAAGCTGCTGCAGTGTCCATGGCGATGCTGTAATGTTGTTTGTCCGCATTTTTCATGATCCCGTGACATCGGGGCTTTCTCATCAAGGAATCATCTATCCATGTGGACCCTCGGGGATCTTTTCATCTTGATCCTGGTGATCACTGCGGTGGGCATCTGGGTGCGCCACGACCGCTATCGCCGACGTGCCTTCTTGTTGGCGCGCCAGGCGACCGAAAAGGCCGAGGTGCAGTTTCTCGATCAGAGTGTGAGCTTACGCCGGATGGGGCTTGCTCGTGATGATCGCGGCTGGCCGCAGCTGACCCGGCGTTTTGGATTCGAGTTTTCGCGCAGCGGGTTCGACCGCTTCCGTGGGCACGTCGATTTCATCGGCGACCGGGTGGCAGAGGTCGAGCTCGATCTTGGTGATCCGCACTGGCGTCACGAACGAGACTGATTGGGGGGATGATGGCCTGGAATGAATTGGATCGTCGTCGTGTCGAGAAAATCGTGTCCGACTTTGTTGAATCGCGGCGTCCACCCGTGGAATTGCGAGCACAGCTTGACCTCGCTTTCCGTCTCGAAGGCCAGGTCGTGGATCTGTTCGAAAAGCGGCGCTCGCTGCACGGTCACGACGTGGAAACGCCGGTTGCCCGGCTGCGATACGTCAAATCACGCAAGGTGTGGAAGCTCTACTGGATGCGCGCGGATCTGAAGTGGCACCGTTACCAGCCCCTGCCCGAGTCCGATCGCCTCGAAGTGCTGCTGCGGGAGATCGACGAGGACTCGATTGCCTGCTTCTTCGGATAGGGGGCAGAGATCAGGGGATAGAGAGCTGGAAGCCGGCACCGCAACTCTTGGGGCGGCGAGTGCAACTCCGCGATCCAACGGTCCGAATGTCTCGGCAAGCCTGGATCGCGGCCTGCGCCTGAAGATGTTCCTGCCTGAATGAAAAAGGCCTGAGTCCCGTGGAGTACGGGACTCAGGCCTTGGTGTCGGCCGTCTAGTTCGTGGCGCTTGATTCGCGAGAAGACCTGTCTGGTCGTATTAGCGGCGATCGCCGTGACGGCGCGGCGGGCGTCCTTTGCCCGGGTGGCCGCCGGGCCGCGGGCGCCGACGCGGCCGGCTGGCCGGCGCCGGACCCATGTTCTGCAGCGCGAGCTTGATGCCGAACAGGTGGATGTTCGACAGTTGTTGGATCAGTCGCTCGGGCAGATTGGCTGGCAGGTCGACGAAGCTGTGATCCGATTCGATGTCGATCGCACCGATCTGCTTGCCGTCAATGCCGCCCTCGTTGGTCAGGGCGCCGACGATGTTGCCCGGGCTGACGCCGTGTTCGCGGCCGACACTGATGCGGTAACGGACCTTGTCGCTGTCATCACGTGGGCCGCGCTCTCGCTCCCGCACCGCCGGCGGTGGGGCCATTTCCTTGATCTGCTCGGCCAGTACCGGGCGGTCTTTCTGCAGCAGGAAAGCCAGCGCAGCGGCCACTTCGGCCATCTCGATATCGTGCTCGTTCTGATATTCGTTCAACAGGTCGACGAATGGATCGAGTTCTTCGGCCTCGCGCACGGCGGTGATCTGGTCCTTGAGCTGGGCGCTGCGGCGGCTGGCGATATCGGTAACACTAGGCAGGCGCATCAGTTCGATCGGCTGGCGGGTGGCCCGCTCGATCGCCTTGAGCATGCGCTTTTCGCGCGGGGTGACGAACAGGATCGCCTCGCCTGAGCGCCCAGCGCGGCCGGTCCGGCCGATACGGTGCACGTAGGCCTCGGTGTCGTGAGGAATGTCGTAATTGATCACGTGGCTGATGCGCGGTACGTCCAGCCCGCGAGCGGCAACGTCGGTCGCCACCACCAGGTCGAGCTGGCCGTTCTTGAGCTTTTCGATGGTCTTTTCACGCTCGGCCTGATCCATTTCGCCGGACAGGGCCGCGGCAGCATGGCCGTGGGCCGCTAGCCGTTCGGCCAGCTCATTGGTGGCCTGGCGGGTGCGGACGAAAATGATCGCCGCGTCGACGTCTTCGACCTCGAGGATGCGGATCAGCGCGTCGGGCTTATGCATGCCGGAGACCGTCCAGTAACGCTGGCGAATCGCCGAGACGGTGCTGGTGGTCGTCTTGATCTTGATTTCCTGCGGGTCACGCAGGTGGCGCTGGGCGATGCGGCGGATCGGAGTGGGCATGGTCGCTGAGAACAAGGCAACCTGTCGCTCGGCTGGTACCTGGGCGAGGATGGCATCGACATCGTCGATGAAGCCCATACGCAGCATCTCGTCGGCCTCGTCGAGCACGACCATGCGGATCTGGTCGAAGCGCAATGTGCCGCGACGCAGGTGATCCTGAATGCGACCGGGCGTACCGACAACCACATGCACACCACGATCGAGCAGCTTTCTCTGCTGGAACATGGCTTGCCCGCCGTAGATCGGCGCGATGTGGAAGTTCGGCAAATGACGGGCATAGGCGGCCATCGCCTCGGCGACCTGGATAGCCAGCTCGCGGGTCGGGGCGAGGACCAGTATTTGCGGGGCCCGGATCGAGGTATCAATACGACTCAGAAGCGGTAGTGAGAACGCGGCGGTCTTGCCGGTGCCGGTCTGTGCCATGCCGATCAGGTCACGGCCTTGCAGCAGGGGCGGGATGCTCTGTGCCTGGATCGGGGAGGGGGTTTCGTAGCCGACGTCCTGAATAGCCTGCAGGATAGCGGGGTTCAGATCGAAATCGGCAAAGCGGACCGAAGGTTGCTCGGCGGCGGAGGTATCTGACATGGAATGCTCGACAAACTGGCGGCGGATGCCGCGGGGACAGGCGGGCGCGAAGCCCAGACACGGAGAGCGCCCTAATAGGACGAGGTCTCTTGGCGGGCTCTTGGCTCGGCGAAACCATCGGGGAAGGAGGAGTGGGCAGCGCCTCGTCGGCTGTGACCGGGTCACCGTCGCTTCTCCGAAAGATTCGCGCATTTTACCGTGCTTGTGCCCGTTTGTCGCGAAAAATCGGTGTGGAGAGAGTGACTGGTTGGTTGATCATTGTTCAATGGGCTGTCGGGATCGGCCTTTATACCCATCTGGTTGAGTGGCGGGGAGATTGAAAAACGCCCGGTGAACCAAGGAAATCTGAACGGGTTGAAGCCCGACCCATTCGGATTGTTGGATCGCGGAGTTGCACTCCGCGTCGGCGAGTGCGGCTCGCCGCTCCAAGGGTTGCGGTGCCGGCGTCGCTTGTGGGTTGGGTTGAAGTCCAACCGTCGGCCGCTGGTCGACTTTAGCGGTGTTGCCAGCCCGGGCTTTTCCCATCCACCCTGCCGGGTGGGTTGTCGGGCTGAAGCCGACTCACAAGGGCAGGTGGCAGGAGAAATTGACAGGTCAATTCAATCCAAATCAGAAGCGGCTTTCGCCGCGAATGATCGATCAGCGAGCTGTCGGGGTTGGAGCTGTCAGGGTTGCTTAATCCTGGTCTGCCTGGGCGTCAGACTGGGTTTCCGCTTGAGCCGCCGCCTGTTCGAACAGTGGCTTGAGTTCGCCGCGTTCGTACATCTCGATGGTGATGTCCGCACCCCCGATCAGCTCGCCGTTGACGTAGACCTGCGGGAAGGTAGGCCAGTCGCGATAGCTTGGCAGTGCTTGCATGATCCCTGGATCGGCCATCACGTTGACGTAGCCGAAGGGCACGCCGCAGGCCTTCATTGCCTCGGCGGTACGGCTGGAAAAGCCGCAAGTCGGGAACTGCGGGGTACCTTTCATGAAGATCAGGATCGGGTTTTCTTTGACGAACTGGTCGATGCGCTCGAGAGCATCCATGGTGATGGCCTCCAAATTTGGTGGTCCGTTGGTAACGATGTTTTTTTGCTGGCCCATATAGGACCAGATCTGTACGAATTTGGCAAGGTGGCTGGTGGTTTCAGTCGTCTTCGCCGTGGCTGGCCTGCACCTGATTGCGGCCGGATTGCTTGGCCCGATAGAGTGCTGCATCAGCGGCATTGATGATTTCCTGCGGGGCGATGTGCTCCGGATAGCCTGCCACGCCGGCGCTGAACTGGCAGTGGATGGTGTCGCCGGCTTCGGTGGTGATGGCCAGGGCGGCGAACTGCTCACGCAGGCGATCGACCAACCGGATGGCGTCGTGGATTGTGGTGGCAGGGAGCACGATCATGAACTCTTCGCCGCCGTAGCGCCCGACTCCGTCGTACTTGCGCAGCTGGGTGTTGAGCAGGGTGGAGAGTCTGCGGATGACGCGATCGCCGCTCGGGTGGCCGTGGCTGTCGTTAACCGTCTTGAAGTGGTCAATGTCGATCATGACCACCGATAACGGTTGCTCCTGGCGAATCGCGCGATCGAGCTCACTGTCGACCATGGCGGTGATCGCGCGGTGATTGAGCAGGCCGGTCAGTGAATCAGTGCGTCGTTCGGTTCGCGCCTGCCGGTATCGCTGGGCCCGGTAGCGCACCATGCGGATCAGATCCTCGCCGGCTATCGACTTGTTGAGAAAGTCGTCGCCGCCTTTGAGTTTGGCTTCCAGCCGTGGCTGGTCGCGCTCTTCGGTCGACATGAACAGGATTGGTACGTCAGAAAGCTGTGGGTGCTCACGAAAAATGCGTGCGAGCTCCACGCCGTTCATTTCCGGCATGTACAGATCGAGCAGGATCACGTCAGGTGCTTCGGCCAGCGCGGTCTCGAATGCGGCCTTGGGCTGAGTCTCGAATAGCAGGCGTATGCTGGCGGCAGTGAATTGCTTGCGCCAGTACCTCCCGGTGGTTTCCATGTCGTCGACCAGTAGCACCGAGATCTGCTCATCGTGACAATCGTCGATCCGCACCCCGTTGAGCAAGGTATGTAGCCGGGCTGAATCAATGGGATAGGTGATGAGGTGGTCAACGTCCGCGCGGACGGCGGCGGCACGGATGGCAAAATCTTCTCGCTCGCTGATCATCAGCAACCGGGCGCGAGGGGGCATCTGCTGCTTCAGTCTCTTCAGCCGAGTGAGATCCCGGTCGTGATCCGCATCGCTGCTGGCCAGATAGATCAGCAAGTCGCTGCGTTCCGGCAGGGTCGGGTCCGGATCGTCCAGATCCATTTTGTCTGGATCCACATCGTCCAGCTCGATGGGATGTATACCGAAGCCATTGCGACGCAAGGCATCCTCAAGCAGCTTGGGTATCCGGCGACTGCCGACATACAGGGCAATTGCATCTGGGGTCGAGGCGTGGGTCTGCTCGTGGTGGTCCACCAGTCGCTCGAAGTAGCGGAGCAGTCGGCGGAGGCGGGAGAGATCGGCTGACCCCTGGGTGTGTTCACGGACGATTTCCTGGTCAATACGGTTGAGGGTGCCCAGCAGCGTACGCTGCTGCTGGTGACGCGCGCAGCGGATCAGCTCGCGTACCTGGTTGTGCAGATCGGCCAGTCGGGTCGCGCGCCGGGCGGTCGGGTCATCGAGAGTGGCACGCAGCGAGGCGGCCGCCATGGGCCAATCTGGCGGGTCGACTTCCCAGGCTGGCAGGTGCATCAAATCGCATGCGGTATGGTTGTATTCGGTCATGGTGGGCTCATTCCATCAAGTCGTGCTGGCAAATCCTTGTCCAGACTTTAGCGCAATCGATCTCTGGCTTGGCAAGACCATGGGCTGGCGCGATCAGGAAACCCCCTGTTCCTGCAGCCACAGCTCGAATACCGCCAGATGCCAGATCTTCGCCCCTTGCAGTCGGGTGAAGTGCTGGTCGGGTTCGGCCAGCAGTTTCTCGACGTAGGCTGGTTCGAACAGGCCGCGGGCCCGCGCTGTATCCGAAGTCAGGATCTCACGCATGAATTCCAGGAATGGGCCGCGGACGAATTTCAGCGCCGGGACCGGGAAATAGCCCTTGGGCCGATCGATGACTGCATCGGGAATTCGTCCTCGGGCGATGGTCTTGAGGACACCTTTTCCGCCCTGTGCCAGCTTCTGATCGGCCGGGATCCGCATCGCCGTTTCGATCAGTTGGGTATCGAGAAACGGCACGCGGGCCTCGAGTCCCCAGGCCATGGTCATGCTGTCGACCCGCTTGACCGGGTCGTCGACGATCAGGGTGCTGGTATCAAAGCCCAGCACTCGATTGGCGAACGAGCCCTGGCTCTTGTTTGGGCCCGTGTCTTGGCCGGCCAGCCCTTTCTTCACCAGTTCGCTGGTCGCATCCGGCCCGTGGAAGCGGGCGGTGAGCATGCTCATCAGCTCCTCATGGCTGCGGTCGAAGTAGTACGGTGCGAAGCGCTCGAGATCCGAGCCCTCGGCATCACGCATCTTCGGGTACCAGAAATAACCGCCGAACACCTCGTCGGCGCCCTGGCCGGAGAGCACCAGCTTGGTCTCAGACGCTACCTGTTCGGCGAGCAGGTAGAAGGCCACCGCGTCCTGGCCGAACATCGGCTCGTTCATCTCGCGCACGGCTTCAGGCAGGCGGGTGAGCACCTGCTTATCGGGCACATGGAAGCGGAAATGCTCGGTCTGATAGCGTTCGGCGACCGGGTCGGCGTACTCGAATTCGCTGCCCTTTTCCTCGGGCTGATCCTCGAAACCGATGGTGAAGGTTTTCGGCGTCACGCCGGCCTCATGGGCGAGCGCGACAATCAGTGAGGAGTCGAGTCCACCGGAAAGCAGCACCCCGGCCGGCATGTCACTGACTGTCAGACACTTTTTCACGGCCTCAAACAACCGCTGGTGGATGATCTCGGGCCACTCATCGGCTGGGACGTCGGCATCCTCGCTCGTGTCGATTGCCCAGTAGCGCTGCATCTGGCGCTTGCCGTCACGATCGACCCGCAGCCAGTGACCTGGCGGCAGTTTGTTGACACCGCGGAAGATCGTGCGCGGAGCGGGCACGACGGCATGCAGGGTGAACTGGTGGTGGAGGGCGGTGGGATCGAAGCTGGTGTCGATGCCGCCGGCGGCCAGCAGGGCGGGCACGCTGGAGGCGAATCGCAGCGGCCCGTCGTCGACGGTGTGATAGAGCGGTTTGAGGCCTTGACGGTCACGGGCGAGGAAGAGCGATTCGTCCTGCATGTCCCAGATGGCAAAGGCGAACATGCCGTCGAGCCGTTCCACACAGGCCGGGCCCCATTCACGGAAGGCGGCCAGGATGACTTCGGTATCACTGCTGGAGGCGAATCGATGCCCCAGGCCTCGCAGTTTCTTACGCAGCACAGAGTGATTGTAAATGCTGCCGTTGAACACGATCGCGAGACCGCGTTCGCGATCGACCATCGGTTGGTGAGCGCGGAAGGAGAGATCCAGGATCGCCAGTCGGCGGTGGCCGAAGGCGAGTGGGCCATCCGAGAAGCTGCCTTCATGATCCGGGCCACGACGCTCCAGCCGACTCATCATCCGCCGTACCGCGGTCAGATTGCCGTCACGCTTGCCGGTTTCCAGCCATCCACAAATACCACTCATCGATTCGCTCGCCTGTCGTCTGATCGTTTATTGGTTGGAGAAAGTCTAGCGCAAGGTTCGGACTTCAAAGACCGATGATGCCGTATGCATCCAGGGTGGACTCCCAGCGCCGCCAATCGGGATAGGTCGCATCCATCACGGCATAGAAGCGGTGGTTGTGGCCGCGTTCGATCAGATGAGCCAGTTCGTGGACGATCACCAGATCGATGGCCTCGACCGGCAGACGTGCCAGCTCGAGGTTCAGCCAGATCCGCCGCTTGAGGATATTGCAGCTGCCCCAGCGTGTCTTCATGCGCCGAATCCGCGTCTCGGGCTGGGCGAGCTGCATGTGCTCGGCCCATGCCGGCACACGCTGATCGAGCAGATCCTTGAGATGCTGCCGGCAGTGCTCCCGCAATAGTTGGCGGGCAGTAGCGCGATCCCGGCAGCTCAGGCGCAGGCGGCCGTCCATGATAATCAGCCGCTTGCAGGGTGGGATCTTGTTGTGTTCCTGGTGCCAGATGACTGCGTGTGGCCGCCCGAGCAGATCAAGGGTCTCGGGTAATTGATCATCGGCCGTGATCACGGCGGGACGATCGGCGAGTCGCTGGCGCTGGCGGGTGATCCAGTCGGCTCGGGAGGAGACGAAGTCGCGGATCATCCGGTCGCTGGTCCGATGCGGCGCATTCACCCGCAACCTACCATTATTGGGATCAAGGCGCAGATAGAGGTGGCGAATGGCCTTGCGCTGCACCTGGATCTCGCCTAGCGGATGCTCGAGCCGTGAGGTGGATGGGCGTTGGGCGGATGCGGATGAAAACAGCGAAGGCAATTTCATGACAGAGTTAGTGTACAAGGTGAACAGCGAGGTTTTACGATAGCCCAAAGCCCCCGGCGGATATCCCCGGCCGGACAGCCCCCGATGACTTCAAGGCACCCAATGCTCAAGACCCTGCAAACCCTGTTCTTCCCGGACCAGCCGGCCACGGAGAAAACGCTCGAGAGTCGCGTTGAGGCCGCCGTCGCCATTTTGTTGATGGAGGTGGCACGGGCTGACTTCGATGTCGCTGAGGAGGAGCTCGAGGTGATCCGCCGGACCCTGATCAGGGACTTTGCGATGGAGGAGGCGGCTGCGGCCGATCTGGTCCGTCACGCAGCAGCTGAGGTGGACGACTCCACCGGCTTCTTTCCGTTTGTGCGCTTGCTCAATGAGCGTCTGGATGCCGAGCAGAAACGCCAGGTGGTCGAGACGCTCTGGCGCGTCGCTTATGCCGATGCCGGCAAACACCATCTGGAGGAATCGATCATTCGCCAGATCGCCGATCTCCTCTATGTCCCGCACAGCGAGTTCATCCGGGCGCGGCTGCGTGCGGAAAACGGCGATCAGTCAGGTTGACCTGTATCCGCTGGATCAACGGCAGCAACTGGCGGTATCCAGTGGTGAGCAAGAACTGAGTTGAGGAAAAGCGCGATGAAAAATTTGATGGCAGCGTCCACGGCGCTATCTGCAACCCTGTCTTTGGCCTTGCCCATGGCCTTGTCCATGCTCTTGGCAGGGTCCGCCCTGGCCGATCAACAAGCCGCCATCCCGTCCTTGTCGGCCGAGGCCTCGAATCCCGAAACAATGGGCTGGATGCAAGGGTTTCCCGCGCCTGAGGACAAGACCATTCGTGCATCCGATCAGGATGCATTCGCCTTCCCGAAATTACGTTGGTCGATCTGTCACTTTCGTGAGCTGATGCCGACGGTCGGGGTACGCAATGGTGGGCAAGGTGCCAGCGCGCTGCCCTATGCGCTCGATCCGGCGATCGATGGGTTGGAGTTCACCCCGCCCGGCGGCGACGAGCCCATGACCTGGGAGGCGGCCTTTGATGCCAATTACAGCGACGGCCTTCTGGTGCTGCATCGCGGCCGGATCGTTTATGAGCGCTATGACGGCTGCCTGGATGAGACGACGTTGCATGGCGCCATGTCGATCACGAAAAGCCTGACAGGGTTGCTGGGCGAGGTGTTGGTCGCTGAAGGCCGGTTGGATGAAAGTGCTGCGATCGGCGAACTGATCCCGGAGCTCAAGGACAGTGCCTTTGGCGATGCAAGCCTGCGGCAGGTGTTGGAGATGACCACCGCACTCGACTACTCCGAGGATTATGCCGATCCCGAGGCCAGTGTCTGGGCCTATGCCAGGGCGGGCAGTGCCTTGCCCCCGGCTGGGGACAGTGATGGCCCACGCAGCTACTTCGAATTTCTGCAGACCGTTGAAAAGGACGGCCGGCATGGTGAGGCCTTTGGTTACAAGACCGTCAATGCCGACGTGCTGGGTTGGTTGATTGCCCGCACGACCGGGAAGTCGGTATCGGAGTATCTGGCCGACCGAATCTGGACACGCCTTGGCGCCGAGCGCGAGGCCTTCTACACCGTTGACTCCATCGGCACGCCATTTGCGGGTGGTGGCTTCAATGCCACGCTACGCGATCTGGGCCGCTTCGGGCTGCTGGTGCTGAATGATGGGCGTTGGAACGACGAGCAAATCATCCCGCCCGCCGCCATCGCTCGCATCCGTGAAGGCGGCGACCGTAGGGCGTTTGCCACAGCGGGCTACGACACGCTGGACGGCTGGAGCTATCGTGGCATGTGGTGGATCAGTCACGATGATCACGGCGCCTTCGCCGCGCGTGGGGTGCATGGGCAGACGCTCTGGATCGATCCGGTAGCGGAAATGGTGATTGTACGATTCGCTTCGAACCCGGTGGCGGCCAATGCCGCCAACGATCCGATCTCGTTGCCGGCCTACCGTGCAGTGGCCGACTATCTGATGTTGCAGGACAGCACACCGCAACTGGTGGGACCCGAATGGCTGATCGAGGATATCGCCGGCCGCGGCATGATCGATAACAGTCCGGCCAGTCTGCTGTTTCTGCCCGACGGGCGCCTGGCGGGCAACGCCACCTGTAACCGAATCATCGGCAGTTATACGCATGATGGTGAAACGCTGTCGATAGAACCCGTCGGCACGACCATGATGGCCTGTCCGGAGGCACTGATGAATCAGGAACGTCGGTTGCTGGACATGCTGCCCCAGATCAGCGGCTACACGATCGATGACAGCGGCGCGCTCGTGCTCGAAACCCCGAGTGGGGACACCATCACCGCGCGGCGGCCCTAGGCCCCGCCCGCGATCCGACCGCATTTCACGAACCTGGGTCGGCTTTTGCGCCTGAAGGTGCTCCAACAGGTGACGTGGCTAGCTGTGCTTCTGCCCCGGGCTTTTCCATCCACCCTGCCGGGTGGATTGTCGGGCTGAAGCCCGACCCACAGCGGGTTTGTGCTTTTCGGCCTGGGCAGCCGCTGGCGCGGTTTTGGCCGCGAATGTGGGTTGCCTCAGGGCGTTCGCGAGTAATCCATTCGACCGAGTACTGCTTCGGTCCTGACCTGCAGATCGCGCGCGTTGTGGTTGTCCTGATAGAAGCGCGGGTTGGGCAGCATGGCGGCCAGTTTGGCCGCTTCCTGTCGTGTCAGCTGGCTGGCGGGCTTGCCGTAGTACCTGCGCGAGGCGGCTTCGATGCCGTAGAGCAGATTGCCCCATTCGGCGTAGTTCAGGTACAGCTCGAGGATGCGCCGCTTGCCCAGGGTGGCTTCGAGCATCAGGGCGATCAGGGCTTCTTCGCCCTTGCGCCATAGGGACCGGTCTGCGGAAAGAAACAGGTTCTTGGCGAGCTGCTGGGTGATGGTCGAGCCGCCGGCGACGACGCCACCGGCCTGGATGTTCCGCTCCATCGCGTGACGCAGGCCGGTGAGGTCGATGCCCCAGTGATCCATGAAGCGGTCATCTTCTGAGGCGACCACGGCGCGGCGGGCGGCCGGACTGATCGCTTCATAAGGCACGAAAATCTGTTGGGCGGTGATATCGGGGCGGATGCCGCGCAGCAGCTCGAGGCGCTCGCGCATGAAGGCGGTGGTCTCGGGATTGTGGTCCCGCAGATGCCAGATCTGGACGAAGAACCAGAGCTGGAGCAGCACGAAGGCGAGCAGCGCCAGACCGAGCAGGCGCCAGAACCAGCGGCGGATGGGGCGATTGTGGCGTGTGGTCTTCTTGCGTTGGCTCATGGTTGCGCTGGAACGGATTGAGGGCGGGGTCGAGTGGCAGACGTTGAGCGTTGGCTCAGCGTTTGTTTGGGCCATGCGATCGAATCAGGCCTTGCAAGCGAGGCGCGTCGTGGGGGCACGAGTCTTCGCTTGAGGTCACTGCAGAGCTTCTCTGGATTGTGTGGTATCTCTCGGCATAGGGCAGCCGCTGCGGCCATTTTGGTGCTTGAAAGCGCCCCTGCAAATGATTCAGGCCACCGTTGATTCCCAATGACGTGACTCAGCCACCTTCGAGTTCCATCCAGCGCTCGACGGCCTGCTCCGTTTCCTGCTCGAGCTCGGTCAAGCGGGCCAGTTCGCGTTCGATCTCGGTCGGGTCGCTCTGATAGAAGGCCGGGTCGCTGATGACGGTCTGGAGCTTGGCTTGCTCGGCCTCCAGTGCCTCAATGCGCGCCGGCAGGGCATCCAGTTCGCGCTGATCCTTGTAGGAAAGCTTCTTGCTCGACTGCGAGGCTGGCTGAGTTGGTTTGTCCCGAGCAGGCTTGTCGGCAGGCGCGGGCTGGGCCCGACGGGTGCCGGTGGTCGGGACGGCTTTCGCCACCTCGTCGAGGTAGTCCTGGTAGCCACCGACGACTTCCTCGATCTGGCCATCGCCCTTGAACACCAGCAGGTTGGTGACGACGTTGTCGAGGAAGGCCCGGTCGTGGCTGACCAGCAGCAGCGTGCCGTCGTAGTCAGCCAGTGCCTGTTCGAGCACATCGAGGGTTTCCAGATCCAGATCGTTGGTGGGTTCGTCCAGCACCAGCAGGTTGGCGGGTTGGGCAAACAGTTTGGCCAGCAGCAGCCGGTTGCGTTCTCCGCCGGAGAGCAGTTCGACACGCGTGCGGGCACGTTCCGGGGTGAACAGGAACTGCTGTAAATAGCCGATGCCGTGGACGTTGCTCTCACCTACCTGCAGGCGGTCACCGCCATCGCAGAGGTTCTCGATCGCGGTCCAGTCGTCCCGCAACTGCGCCCGGTGCTGGTCGAAGTAGGCGATTTCAAGCTGGGAACCCCGTTTGACCTGCCCGGCGGTGGGCTCGATCTGGCCGAGCAACAGCTTGATCAAGGTGGACTTACCCGCCCCATTGGGGCCCACCAGGCCGACGCGATCGCCGCGCTGGATGGTGGTGGTCAGATTCCGGATGACCGTCCGGTCGCCGAAGGACACATCGACGTTCTTGGTTTCGGCGATGATCTTGCCGGAGCTCCTGCCCGACTCGGCGGACAGGGTGACCTTGCCGGCCTTCTCGCGGCGAGCGGCCCGTTCGGCCCGCAGTCGCTCAAGGTTGCGGACTCGACCTTCGTTGCGGGTGCGCCGGGCCTTGATGCCCTGGCGGATCCAGACTTCCTCCTGTGCCAGCGTCTTGTCGAAGCGGGCGTCTTCCAGCGCTTCGGCGTTGTCTCGCTCCGCGCGTCGACGCAGGTAGTTGTCGTAGTCACCCGGCCAAAGGGTGAGGTGGCCGCGGTCAAGCTCGACAATGCCGGTGGCCAGGCGCTTGAGAAAGGCCCGGTCGTGCGTGATGAAAATGACCGCGCCCAAGAAGCGTCGCACCAGATCCTCCAGCCACTCGATACCACTGATGTCGAGGTGGTTGGTCGGCTCGTCGAGCAGCAGCAGGTCCGGCTCGCTCACCAGGGCCTGGCCGAGCAGCACGCGTCGGCGCTCGCCACCGGACAAGCCGCGGACTGAGGCATCGGCATCCAGGCCGAGGCGGGTGATGATCTCGTCGATCTTCTGTCCAGCCAGCCAGCCGTCGCGCTCCTCAAGCTGTTGCTGTAGTTCGGCCAGCCGGTCGAGGGCCGCGTCGCTGTCGGCACTGTGGGTAAGCCGGTGGTATTCGGTCAGCACGTCATGCAGGTCACCGAGTCCTTCGGCAATCACCGAGTAGACCGTCTCGTCGGTGTCGAGCTGCGGGTCCTGTGGCAGGTAGGCGACTGTCGCCCCCGGTTCGAGGCGGACCTGGCCGCCATCGGACCGCTGGATGCCGGCGAGTATCTTGAGGAAGGTGGATTTGCCTTCGCCGTTGCGGCCGATCAGAGCCAGCTTTTCGCCGCGCTCGACGGTGAGCTCGGCATGATCCAGCAGAGTGCGGTTGCCGATGGCAAATTGCAGATTGTCGACGGTCAGTAGGGCCATAAAATTTGAGTCTTGAGATAGATGATTAAAGTGAAACAAGGACAGCTATTCTACGCTGTTGGTCGTCGCGCCCGTTGTCAGGGCAGGATTCGGGTCCCAGCAGCATCCCTGTCGGCGTCGGGCATGTGCCCGGCTGATGGCGGTTTCCTCAGTCGCGTTTTTCTCGGAAGAACGCGGAGAGGAGCTCGGCTGCCTCGGCCTCGCAGGGGCCGGTGTCGATCACCGGGCGGAAGTGGTGCCAGTCGGCGCGGTTGAGATCGATGGCACTACCGCAGGCCCCGGCACGTGGGTCGGGGGCGGCATAGACGATGCGACCGACTCGTGCATGTGCGGCGGCGGCCAAGCACATCGGACAGGGCTCGAGCGTGACATACAGCGTGCAGCCGTCGAGTCGATAGTTGCTCAGCGCTTGTCCGGCCTCACGCATGGCCAGTATCTCGGCGTGTGCGCTTGGGTCGTGCAGGCTCACCGGGCGATTGTGGCCGCGGCCGATAATTACACCACTGGTGTCCACCACCACGGCACCGACCGGCACCTCGCCCAGCTCGATCGACTGCCGGGCCAGGATCAGACATTCTTCCATGTACTTCCGGTCGCGGCCGGCCATGTATCAACCCTCGTGGGCCAGAGTTGTTCCCGCCCGACTTGCAACCGAGCGGGGAAAGCCCGGTTTCGGCACAAGGACTTTGTTGATGACTGTAGGGACGATCAGGGCAAATACCAGCAACAAGTGTGTCTATCAGCCACCCTGGCTACCCTGGCCACCCTTCGCTACCCGCAGCGGCGTACGGCTGATTTATCGACCATTGCTGGCGGACACCACGGTGAAGGCGCAATCATCACGTCCCGGTCGCAGGGCTTCGATCTTGCGTGTCTCGGCCAGCGGCCGCGCCAGAGTCTGCCCCCAGGCGTCGATGGCAAAGCCGGCGTCCTGCAGCAGCTGCATGACCTCATCGGCGGAGAAGAAGGTCGCATCGCGGTAAAACAGGCTTTCGTCCTGATGTGCCAGATATTCCTGACCCAGGGGGCTGTCCCGGTTGATAAAGCCGATCACCAGGCGTCCACCCGGTTTGAGCACCCGGCGCGCCTCGGCGAGCATCGCGGTTGCCGAGTCGACGAAGCAGATGGTGGTTACCAGTAGAGCATGGTCAAAATGGTTGGCGGCGAATGGCAAGGCCTCGGCCGTGGCGCAGACGGCCTGGATGCCACGGGCAGCGGCATGCGCGAGCATCGCTGGCGAGGGATCGATCCCGACCTGTACCCCCAGCGGCGCGGCAAAACGACCGCTGCCTACGCCAATCTCCAGACCTAGCCCTTGCCAAGGGACGAATGGCCTCAGGGCGAGCAACTCGGAAATATAGGCCGCCTCGTGCCTGGCGAACCACGCCTCGTAGCGTTCGTGATGGTTTTCAAAGATCGCGACTTTGGGCATTAATGATTCAGTCTCGCGGTAGGTCGAGCATGGCGGGATGGCCCACCGTCACCACGCGAGAAGTTCCGTACTGGAGATGCTCCGTCCTGGACTGCGGGGATGATTCAGTCCTTATTGCGAAGACCTTCTGCCCAGGCCAGCATGGCATCGTTCGCCGGCTTCATGGGAGCCTCCATGAAGCTTACCGAGAAGCGGTCACCCAGATCGACCACACCGATGGAACGGGGCCTGACGGCCATGACCTGTGGGTTCGGCAGGGCGAAGCCGAAGCAGAAGATGACATTGGTGGCGGCCTGGATGTCGGGGGCGATCTCTCCCTCGATCCGCTGCGTGTGCGCAAAATGGTCGAATTCGCCGATGTACTGGACGCGCTCATTCTCGGCAATGCGGTCTTTCAGATAAGCGACTATCTCCGCTACGGTCTGATAGGTCGTTTCGGTCTTGTTGATCTCGGTCATGAAGACCGGGTACTGATCTTGCAGCTGAATTTTTTTCATCGGCCTCTGCTCTTTTTCATTCAGATTAGGTAAATGATGTCGTCTTGCGTATCGGCCGGAGCGACAGACCCATCTCTGTGTTGTGATCTCCAAGATAGCAGGCTTGATCTTGCCATACAATTTGCTTATGCCCGATAGCCTTGGTTTGCGCTAGGCCAGGGAAGCTAGCTGCCGGCCTGAAGCTTCAAAAATTCCGGCGATTGTTCCGTCATGATCGACACCGTATTTGCGGTGGAAGCACTTACCTGAGTTTAATCGAGCCACCGTCTGCCATCAGTGTCTGTCCGGTCATGTAGCGGCTATCTTCACTCAGCAAAAAGGCGACGACTGGTGCGATATCTTTTTGAGGGTCTCCAAAACGCATCATCGGCACCTGGTTGGCGGAGGCCTCATATTGTTCCGGGTGGTCTTTCTTCCACTGTGCCACCCCTTCGGTCAATGCCTTTGGACAGATGACGTTGACCCGAATGTTGTCTGGGGCCCACTCATTCGCCGCGACCCGGCTCAGCCCGCGGATTGCCTCCTTGGCCGCTGCATAGCTGGCTTGTGTCTCGAGTCCGAGCAATCCGGCCCCCGAGCCGAAATTGACGATGGAGCCCCCGGATTTTGCCAGTTCGGGATAAGCCGCTTTCATGAAATACAGCGTGGCATCAAAGCCGGTACCGAACGACAAGGACCAGTCCTCTTTTGTAAGCTCCATCAAGGGTTTTTGTCTGGAGGCATGGGCATTGTTTACCAGGCCGGTCAGCTTGCCGAATCTGGAAACAGCCAGCTCGACCGCCTTTTTGGCAACGGACTCCTTGGAGACATCACCTTCGAGAAAAACGATCTTGTCCGGATTGCTTTCTGCTATTTTCTTGCCCGCATCCGCATTGATGTCCACGGCCACCACAGCGGCGCCTCGCTGCGCCAATACCGTCGTCAACGCCGCCCCGATGCCAGCCGCTCCACCCGTCACGATGACTACTTGGTTTTTTAGATCATTCATGTTCCTGAGCTCCTGGATTCAGCCAAATCGCACCGTTACCTCTCACGGCTGACGCGCCGAGCGTTACAAATCAACAGCATGACCATCCAGCATAGTCTTGATGTTGATTTTCGTTATGCCACTGCGCGTGGGGTCAGGCGTTTTTCCGTGCCTCTTGTTGCCAAGATCAAGCCAGGCGTCAAATCATTCCCACTCTATTGTAAACAAGACATTTTTATCTTTTATATTCAATGGCTTATTTTCCTGCTAATTGGTAATACCATGAAAAATACCATGCTCAGAAAAGGCTTAACAATATTTTGAA
>Ga0172382_10001999_pt1 | contig 35038 bp, 23 predicted proteins | sample Leawel138RmetaG_FD_122245 | JGI IMG/M metagenome (GOLD analysis project Ga0172382, IMG submission 122245) | Leachate microbial communities from a municipal landfill in Southern Ontario, Canada - Leachate well 138R metaG | ecosystem: Engineered > Solid waste > Landfill > Unclassified | place...
GTTAGATTATTATTTTGAAAATGATGTGACCAATAGTTTTGAAGGGGCTGAAAAGTTTGAGATTTCAGATTTTTACACTGACTATATGCGTGAAAATCAAGAAATCGAATACGATAGAGATGGTAATCCCTATACGTTAGGTGTTCCGTTTAACAAATCGACTGAAGTCATGGTTTATAATTCAACTTTCTTCGATTGGTGCGAAAGTACCGTCGGACAAGAAACTTTAACTGCTCTTGAAGTCGGACCAATCTTTGTTCCGACGACTTATACTGAACTTGACACAGTCGGGAAAAATATCCTCAAATTATTAGCAAATGTCGAAGATGGAAAAGGCGGCGCTAAAGGGGCGTATGACAAGATGCTCATGCCAAATGGTAAAGCTTATAAAACGTCTGCTGGATCTGGCTATGCGACTGAGGATGCAATTTTAAATCTCACCAGTATCTTTGAAGCAGGTTCGACCGGACACGTTCCAAAAGATTGCTTTAAACCATTTTCTTATGATTCACAAGCGAACCTCTTTATCACGACTGTCCGTCAACAAGGTGGAACTTACACATATTTTGATAAAACTGACAATCATGGTTATGTCGCTTTTAAGAGCCCAGAAACCAAAGCCGGTTTTACCGTTTTAAAAAATATGTATGACGCGAAAACCTTTGCGATTCCTGCAGATTGGGATGAAGCGAGCTATGGTTCTAACCCATTTAAAGCAAACAAGACCGTCATGACCTTAGGTTCATCGGCCGGAGTCGCTAATAGCGCACCAACTGGTGACCGCTTCAAAATCAAAGCTGCGCCGGTTCCATTCCATGCTGCAGATAAAAAATATGTCATTTCTCAAGGTGCTAACCTCGCGCTTTTAGATAAAGGCTCACGTGAACAACGCGTCGCATCGTGGATGCTTGTCAAATTCTTATCCAAATACGCTAATGGTTATATCTCTTCTTCGACTGGCTACTATCCAGCTTCTCCTTTTGCAGAGCAAGGCGGAATGTGGGTCGGTGGAAATGTCGATGAATATAGCGATTATGAAACTTGGGTAGTCGATGCTTCATCCTCAACTGCTTCATCGGCTGAACAAATCAGATCTCAAACCGCTAGAGTCAATACTGAATATTATGTCAAACCTTCTGAAAACTGGACAAAATTCGTTGACGTTCCATTTGCCGGTAGCGCTGATATTCGCGAATCCGTCAAAAGTGGACCTGGCTATATTTTCTATGAAGAATTCGGAACGAAAGGAAACGTATCGAGCATTATCGATGGCGCGCTTGACAAGCTTTACGATATACTTCGAGATTACGTAAAAAGGTAAAAAAATGAAAAAAAATCAAATTATTCTTTTAGCATTAATTGCCTTATTCTCACTTTCTTCTTGTAAAGAAAGAGAGTGCATCGTTCGAACTCCTGCTGAAGCGAATATCGATTTTGTCGATACGCCTTACACCGATAGCATGAAGTTTGCTCAAGCCGGCTCCCTTGAAGGGAAGAAATTTGCTGGTGGCGAAGCTTCGGCTATTCTACCTAGTGAAATCGATCATTATGGTTATGTTTCTTTAAGAAGTGTGACCGATGGTGATACCGCTAACTTCATTCAGGAAGGATTCGTCGATCAAGTGACGAACACCGACATTTCGATCAAAACGCGTTTCTTAGGAATCAATACTCCTGAATCGACTGCAAAAGTCGAGCCATGGGGTAAAAAAGCTTCGATTTTTGTCAGAAACAAATTGACTTCCGCCCAAGAAAAAGCTGATGAAGAATCATTAGCGGCGGGGAGAAAAATTTGTAATATCGCCCTAGTCACTGATGTCGAGAATTTTGGTGAACGCGACACCTCGGGAAACAGATGGTTAGCGTTTGTGTGGTATCGATACGATTCTCATTCTGAGTGGAGATGTTTAAATCTCGAAATCGTCGAGCAAGCATATTCGATGAATCAGCTATTTACCGATTCGAATTTCTGTAATTATCGAAAGACTTTCGAAGAAGTCGATAAATACAACAAGAGATGCCGTTATCGAGTCTATGGTGAAATCGACGATGGTTATGATTATACCGAACAGATCGTCGAAACGAATCTCTGGTATGTGATCAATAATTTTGATGAACTCGGAATCAATGATGAAACCGGTTCTTCAGGTTTTATGCTTCACGTCTTAGCGCTTGTCGTTGGAATTCAAGGCGACTCACTTTATTTAAGAGACATTGAACTCGACGATGAGCAAAACGAAGGTGATACTTTAGCAAGTCTTTACGCTTATGCTGGATTCAATTCTGCGATTGCCTCGATTTTGAATAATGCTAATCCAGAGACAAAAGGAGTTGGTTCTGTTGTTTATTTCTACGCTCGAGCGACGATCTTCGCCAAGAACATTCAACTTTCTGACATCCAAAATAAAACGACTGGAAAACGCGCTTTCCGCGTGATCAACGAAGATAATGCTGAAAGATATCTTCCAGAACGTTCTTGGGATAATTTCAATCTTGACTATAGCAGCGTAAGAGTCGAACCTTCGAGCATTACTTCTCAAGAAGACATCGGTGCTTATAAATATCAATGGATTGATACCGAAATCGAACTTCGAAAAGTTTCACCATATACTGACGATGAAAATGAAGATAAAGGCAGTAGTCGAATTCAATTTGCCGTCGGTGCTGAACCTCTTATTGAGTACTGGGTTAAAACGTCAGGAACTACGCCATATGCGTATTCCTATTATGCAAAAATTGCCGGTACTAACATCATCTGCAATTTAAGAGCAGACGCCTCACTTAACCCTCAAGTTGTCCCACAGATTTTCGATCCTAATTATGGAGAAGAATCATTTAATATTGATGATGTGCTCGGGAAAACTTTCCATGTGACAGGATATGTTGTCTCTTACTTTGAGAGGTATCAAATTCAATTGGCGAACAATTATCAACAATTCAATTACATATATGAGGTTATCTAACCTTAGAAAGGAAAAATATGAAAAGAAAAAAACTATTTCTTCTTCCCTTACTCGTGATTGGAATGTCCTTAGCTTCTTGTACTCCAAAAGAAGAACTAGCCACTCCAGAAGAAGCGATTGCGGCCACTCAAAATCTACCGACATTAGTCATTAGACCAGATGGTAGTGCGGCCGCACTTGGAAAAACTTACACCATTAAACTCGGTGACAAATTTTATGTTCTTAATAAATATGTCCACGCAGGTCGTGAAGTTGAAATTGACTGGTCTGTCGATGTACCTGACAAAGTCACATTTAAACCTGTGACTCAAATCGCCGCACTTCCTGTTGAAAATCGTGTTGAGGTGAGTTTTAAAGTCGGAATGTTTGAAGCTGACGATTATCTAGCAACTATCAAAGGAAGTATCTCCTGCGAAGAAGCTACGCCTGTTGAAGTCAATTTCAAGGCTGACGTCGGACATTCTCCGGCTACAAATACGACCATTAAAAATTTGAAGCTTGGATTTAAAGATGGTACATATAATCAAAGTCTTTCCAATCCGATTTATAGTGGAACGACCTTACTCTCTTTTTATGGCTACGTAGTTGGCAATTTTGAAGAGAGTGCTAATAATTTATATAGTGGAGTTTGGATTCACGATGGTGAAGATGGTCTACAAATTTATGCTGGCAATCTAAGCACAGCTTGGTTTGCTAATGAAAACAAAATTGGTGATTTGGTCCATGTTGTCGGATATGCATCTAGTTACAATGGTCTACTTGAAGTTAAACCTTCGGTTTTTGAAACAGTTAATTCAGCCGATCATCCAGAGATTGCTCAACCAGTTGAAACGATCTTCGAAGATGCGGATAACTGGAATGTCGAATTTTTAACTCATAAAGATGGCAACATCGCCACGGTTAAAAACTTAGTTTATAAATCCGGAACCGCCGCAAAAATCGGTACCCACTGGACAATTAAGTTTGAAGGAACTAAATCTGATGGAACGACAAAAGTCGAGGTTGCTCTTTATGTTAACTACCGTATCGGTGCAGATGCTCAAACGAGCATTGCAGCATTGATGAGCACCTGGGTTGCTGGAACGACAAGAGTTGATCTCAAAGGACCTATTTCTTGGTATAACGCTCCACAGATGACACTCGCCTTCTTAGATGGCATGACGCCTGTTGATGGAATTACCGTTTTATCATAATCATCATTACTTAATCAATAATTAGGTTTAGACGTTAAGTATTATAAGTAACGGCACTTCGGTGCCGTTTTCTTGTGTTTAATCTAAATCTCAGATTTGTTAAGATAAAGATATGAAAAAATTAAATTTATTGTTCTTCTTACCACTAGTAGTGGTGAGTTTGACCTCGTGTCAAGATCTAAATAAAGACCCTCAATATCAAAAAGGAGATGACCTAGAAATCATCTCGATTGAAATGAGTAAAGAATACGGAGAAGCGATTATCATCAAATACGGCGATTATGAAATTCTCGTCGACACCGGAAATGATCTCGATGCTCCTCACGTCAACGAAGTGTTGAAAACTCATGTGAGCGACGAAACGATCGATTTATTAGTTATTACTCATCCGCACGGCGATCATGTCGGAGGAATGATTCACGGCGCGCTAGAGGGCTTTAATGTCGCGAAAATTGTCGACTTTGGTTACACTTATTCTCCAGGCGGAGAAGGTGATTCGATTTCATCGAGTTATATTTATAATTCATATGTGAGTAAACGCACTTCGTTTATCAATAAAGGTAGTGTTTATAATGCGATCACTAACGAGTTAACTCAAAACCCAGTGATTGAAATTGATAAGGAAAATGACCTATCTCTCACCTGGCTTAAAAATGATTATTATTATGCGCCTGGATACGTCTTTGATGGAAAAGGAAGACCTGACAATCCAAACTCGACTTCAGTTTCTTTTTTACTCACTTATAAATATTGGAATATGCCTTTTTTAGGTGATGCGGATTCGACTTATCTAGAGCCGAGTATCATTAAAAATCATCCCGATCTTTTAAGCCGCCCGTGGCAAAAAGTTTTGCTCAAGGCGACACACCACGCTTCGACTTCGAGTTTAGGAAATAATTTCCTCACTTGGGCACACCCTAATGCGATGTTTGTCTCTGCAGCAATGCTCGATAGTGTGACCGCTCCTAATCAAGTTCAAATCGGGAGCGGAGAAGGGAAACAAAATCATCCGAATTCAACGACGGTAAGAAGAATTAAAAATGCGTTGTTAAAGCAGGATTCAACGAGTTTTTATTGGAATGGAATCAATGGCGATTTGACGATGACGACTAACGGTGTGGATGACTTCACTTTCGTCGGTGCTGGAAGACAGAAAAATTATTATCTTAAAAACACTGAAAATCTCGCTTCGATTGAAGACGAAAAAAACGTTACCTTTTTTGAGAGTGAATTTTATAAATATTACTGACTTTGATTTCGCATTTTTTATTGAAAAATGAGAAAGATTGTAATACTATTTACTAGCGCTATGGTCCGTTAGCTCAGCTGGTAGAGCAAATGACTCTTAATCATTGGGTCAAAGGTTCGAATCCTTTACGGATCACCATGCTAGACAATTAGATTATGCTCAAAACATAATCTTTTTTCTTTTTTAGGTCCGCTCCGCGAGTTGTTTTTATCGCTTTAATCCCATATAATCTACTATGAGGAGATGAGAAAATGAAAACTCCCAATGCGACCACACTAAAAAAATATCTTTCCGCTTTGACGAAAATGAAAAAGAAATATGTCACCTCTGACATTCTTTCAAATGTGGTCGGCGTTTATCCCGAAGTGATTGATGAGACCTTAGCGTTTTTTGATCCGATCGTAAACATCGATTATAAATATAATCTGATGGATTTAGTCGAACCCATTGAAAAATATCTAGAAGAACTTGAAAGTGCGAAAATTCGTCAACCAGTAAAAAAACCAGTGACGAAAAAAGAACTTTCAAAATATGATTCCATCGCCGATTTCGTCTTTCAAAAAATGACGATTGCCGGAATCATCGACCGCAATATCGTACTCAGTGATTTAGAACTTCGAGAACTAAGAAAATTAATCGCTATGGAAATAGCGAGTCGAAAACCCCTTAAAACAAAAAAGAAAGGCAGATGAATCATATGCAAAAAGTGAGAAAAGCCGTAATTCCTGCGGCTGGTTTGGGAACGCGTTTTCTACCCGCGACCAAAGCGATTGCAAAGGAAATGCTTCCAATCATCGATATCCCTGCTCTTCAATATCAAGTCAAAGAAGCGGTCGATAGCGGTGTCGAAGAAGTGATTCTCATCATTTCAAAAGGCAAAGAAGAAATTAAAAAACATTTCGATAGAAATGAGGCATACGAAGAGTTTTTACATGAAAAAGGCAAAGATGATTTTGCTAAAATAATCAAAGACATTGCCTTGATGGCCAAAGTCACTTATGTCTATCAAGATGAACAAAAAGGATTAGGGCATGCGATCCTCTGTGCGGAAAAAGCCTGCAAAAACGAGCCCTTTATTGTCATTTTAGGTGATGATTTGACAATTAATGAAGGTGGAAAGCCAGTTTCTAAGCAGATGATCGAGCTTTATGAGAAAACTGGAAGCAGCGTGATTGGTTGCCAAGAAGTCGCTTGGAGTGAAGTGAGTAAATACGGAATCATTTCCTTAGAAGGTGAGATTAAAAACCGTGTTGGAATTTTAAAAGGATTAGTCGAAAAGCCAAAGCAAGAAAACGCCCCGTCTCGTCTAGCGTGTTTAGGAAGATATTTATTTACTCCAGAAATTTTTGTTGAACTTGCAAAAGTTAAACCATCTTTAGGAGGAGAGATTCTTCTCACCGACGCGATTGAGACTCTTGCTCGTAAAGAAAAGGTTCTCGCCTATGACTTCGTAGGCCGAAGATATGATGTCGGTGATAAATATGGATATGTTGAAGCGATCATTGATTTTGCCCTAAAAAGAGATGATTTAAAGGATAAAGTTCTTCGTCATTTAGAAGAAATAAGTAAAAATAAAAAGGAAGTCGGATAAACGCGACTTCTTTCTTTTTTGGCTCCTTGAAGGTCAAGAAAATTTTCTTGACTTTCCTTTTTGTTTTTCGGGCGTATGAGGGTATACTTATATTGGTAATTTAGGAGGAATATCAATGGAAATTAAAAAAACCTTTCTCACAGTCGATGGAAATACTGCTGCTGCCTTAGAGAGTTATAACTTTTCTGAAGTCGCAGGAATTTATCCAATCACCCCATCTTCAACGATGGCAGAACTAGTCGATGTCTATGCTTCTCAAGGTAAACGCAACTATTTTGGCAGTGTCGTCAAAGTCGTTGAAATGCAATCTGAAGGTGGCGCGGCTGGAACAGTTCACGGAGCTTTACAAAGTGGCTCCTTTGCAGTTTCATATACTGCTTCACAAGGTCTTTTACTCATGATCCCAAATATTTATAAATGGGTTGGAGAAGAATTACCTGCTGTTTTACATGTCTCGGCGCGTTCACTTGCTAGCAGATCGCTTTCAATATTCGGTGATCACCAAGACATTTACGCGATTCGTCAAACCGGAATTACGATGCTCTGTTCGCATTCGGTTCAAGAAGTCGCTGACTTAACTCCACTTGCGCACCTCATCGCCATCGATTCAGAAACCCCGATGTGCCATTTTTTTGATGGTTTTAGAACTTCTCACGAAATTCAAAACATCGAGATGATTGATGATAACGAATGGAAAAAATTACTTCCTCTAGACAAAGTTGAAAAATTTAGAGCTCGAGCTTTAAATCCTCATACAAACGCGGTGACCCGTGGCGGTGCTGAAAACGATGACATTTACTTCCAAGGTCGTGAAGCACAAAACCAACACTATGCACGTGTGATAAATGTCGCTGAAAAATATTTTAAAGAAGTCTCAAGACTGAGTGGCCGGCATTATGCACCCTTTACATATTACGGTGCTAAAGATGCCGAGCGTGTCATCATCGCAATGGGTTCTGTGACCGAAACGATCACGGAAGTCATCGATGAATTAAAAGATCAAAAAATTGGTTTGGTCAAAGTGCATTTATATCGCCCATTTTCCGCTAAACATTTAGCAGATGTTCTTCCAAAGAGCGTTAAAACAATTGCGGTTTTAGATCGTACCAAAGAAGTTGGAGCGCCAGGAGAACCACTTTACCTCGATGTCGTCTCCGCTTTAAAGCAGATGAATATCGATGTCGAAGTTCTCGGCGGTCGTTATGGTCTATCGAGTAAAGACACACAACCGCGCGATATGAAAGCGGTCTATGATTTCTTAGCAAGTCCAAAGCATTGGCATGATTTCACGGTTGGAATTACTGATGATGTGACTTTTAAATCGATTCCAGTTGATCCTAATTTCCAGATCAACAGCGATTATAAATCCTGCTTATTTTATGGTTTAGGATCTGATGGGACGGTTTCTGCGAATAAATCTTCGATTAAAATCATCGGCGATGCGACTCATCAATACGTCCAAGCCTATTTTGCCTATGACTCTAGAAAAGCCGGAGGAATTACTCGTTCTCATTTGAGATTCGGAAAATCTCCAATTCGTTCGACTTATTACGTGAATAACGCTGACTTTGTCAGTTGTTCGTTAGATACTTACCTTTTTAAATTAGATATGATTCGCAATTTGAAAAAAGGTGGAACATTCTTGCTCAACACCGACATGGATGATGAGACATTGATCAAAGCGATGCCAAATCGGGTCAAATTTCAACTCGCAACGAAAAACGCGAAATTTTATGTGATTGACGCTAACAAAATTGCGAGTGAAATCGGAATGGGACGGCATACTAATACGATTCTTCAAGCATCTTTCTTTTATCTCAATCAAGGGATTATGCCTTATGAACAAGCTCAGGAATTGATGAAGAAATACGCTGAGAAGAGTTATGCAAAAAAAGGCGAAGCAGTCGTCAAGATGAACTGGGACGCTATCGATGCCGGAACGCAAGGATTACGGGAAGTTGAAATCGATCCTGAATGGATAAAACTCAAACCTCTAGTGGAAACTCATAAAACGGGTGATGAATATTTTGATTCATACGTCACGGTGATTGCTAATATGGATGGCGATGACCTTCCAGTGAGCAAATTCAAAGAATTTGGTCTCGAAGATGGGACGATGAGAAACAACGTCACCTTTTATGAAAAACGCAGCATTGCCGATAAAGTTCCACTTTGGCATAAAGAAAATTGTATTCAATGCAATCAATGTTCATTCGTTTGCCCACATGCGACGATTCGACCATTCTTATTAAATGATGAAGAAATCGCTAACGCTCCGCAAATCGTTAAAGACGGAGTGATTAAAGCGACTGGTGGACCAAATGTTGAAGGTCTCAAATTTAGAATTCAAGTTTCGACCCAAAACTGTGTCGGTTGTGGTTTATGCGTCGTTGAATGTATGGGTAACAAGATGGGTAAAAACACCCTTGAAATGGTTGAGGCAAAATCTCAATTCGATCAAGAAGTCGGTGCGGATTACCTTTATAAAAATGTCGCCTACAAAGGTGACAAATTCCCAACGACAACCGTTAAAGGTGTTGGATTTTTGATGCCTTATATGGAAGTGAGTGGGGCATGTGCTGGTTGTGGAGAAACACCTTATTACCGACTTGTCTCACAATTATTTGGACGCGATATGCTCGTTGCAAACGCGACTGGATGTACCTCAATTTACTGTGGTTCAACTCCATTAACCCCATTCGTGGCAGATAAAAACGGAGAAGGTATTGCCTGGGCTAACTCCCTATTTGAAGACAATGCCGAATTTGGTTTTGGAATGAGAATTTCCACAAATCAAAAACTCGCTCACATCGTCGAGATTTTAGAAAAAGCAAAAGAGCGTGAGCTCGAACCAGAATTAATCGAGACGATCGATCAATATCTCGAAAATATCAAAAACCGTGATAAAGTTCGCCCAATCATTACAAAAATGGTCGATTTAATTAAAAAGACCAAAGATGAAGAGATCAAAGAAATCCTCACTCACAAACGTGATTTACTCGATAAATCCGTCTGGATCATCGGTGGAGATGGCTGGTCTTATGATATCGGCTACGGTGGTTTAGACCACGTGATCGCCAATGAAGAAGACGTCAATATCCTCGTCCTTGATACCGAAGTCTATTCCAATACCGGTGGGCAATCTTCTAAATCGAGTCAAACCGGTTCGATTGCTAAATTCACTGCGAGTGGAAAAACACAGGCGAAGAAAAACCTCGCTTTAATGGCGATGACTTATGGACATGTTTATGTTGCACAAATCGCTTTAGGAGCTAATCCAGCAAAAGCTATTTTAGCCCTAAAAGAAGCTGAAGCTTATGATGGACCTTCGCTTATCATCTGTTATTCTCCATGTGTTAACCACGGAATTTCTGGTGGACTCTCCAATTCGATGAAAGTCGAAAAGGCAGCGGTGGAGTGCGGATACTTTGTCCCCTTCCGCTATGATCCACGTCTAGTTGCAGAAGGTAAGCCAGGCTTAACTCTTGATTCCAAAGAACCAGATTTTGGTAAGTTTAGAGACTTTGTGATGCAGGAGACGAGATTCTCAATGCTTCCAATTGTCAATCCCGCTGAAGCAGATAAACTTCTCACTATGAGTGCTGAACACGCTAAAGCTCGATATGAAAGAATTAAGAAATTTGGTTTATAATAACCAGGTTTAATGAAAGATTTTTAAGTTTATTACACCACCCAAATTTGGGTGGTGTATCTTTTTTTTATCTATGATAAAATGTTACTAATTTAGGAGAAACAAAATGGCAAAACTCATCGTTCTTTCCGGGATTCCGGGTAGTGGAAAATCTTATTTGTGTTCACTGATGAAAAAGATTAAAAAGTCTCATGTCTACATCATTTCTAGCGATGCACTTCGCAATCAAATCACCGGCGATCAAGCCGACCTTAGCAAAGACAATATCATGTGGAGAATGTTTTATGAATTACCGAAAATCTATTCTTCTGATCCTGAAGCTTTGGTCCTTCTTGACGCCACACACGCATTGATCAAATATCGAACAGATGCGATTAAACACTTGATTCCGCTTTTTGATGAAGTGAGCTTGGTGATGTTCAATCTAGAAAAGAAGATTGTCGACAATCAAAACGTCGAGCGGGAGCATCCGGTTTCTCAAAGCATCCTCGATTATTTTTATCAGACTTTTGAAGGAGTTAGTGAAAAAGATAAAGAATTTTTTGCGCATATTTACGTGATTAAAAACAAAGACGAATTAGCGTGCCTAATCGATCGAATTTAAGACTATTTATAAAAAAGAACCGCGTTTTTGCGGTTCTTTTTATTTTTATAACTTAGCGCGGAGATCTGCTAAAGTGATGAGATTAACTCCGGGCATTGAGTGAATGTGATTACTTGCAACATATTGACCCCATTCATTGCCGAGTTCGGTGTTACCGAATCTTTGAGCCCACCCTCCATAATAATTGAGATATTGTTGAAAGTCATTATAGTGAGTCGTCGTATAATAGACGTTGCGTTCATAGGATTCATCAATTGTCCCTTTTAAGATTTCACCGTGTTCGACATTTGTCCAATTATAAGTCCAGACAAAGCGAAGAGCTCCACGAGTGATTTGTACCCCGTTATTATAAGGTCTTAATGAACTTTCATAAGCTCCTCTTTGATATGGTTCATCATTCCAATTCGTCGCTCCGACATCGCTTTCAAAATAGTGATACCAATAGTTATTCGGCGAAGGAGTTTTAGCGAAATATTGTGAATGAGTGTAACATTCTGTCTCGTAATTGAATTTTGTAGGACTATTATCATTAGAATAAAAATCATAATTAATTCTTGCGATTGAACCCCAATTATAAAGGGCGTTACTTTTATTGCTCTTAGTGAATCGAGCATTAGGAGGATTATCGCCAAAAGCCGTGATATAAGCAGCGATATCTTCGATATTTGTATATGCCCCACCTTTAAAAATTACCGGACCTTCTGTTCCATCGATCATATTGATGCGAAAAGAATTGCCGTTATCACCATAATTCATCGTGGAAAGCCGGTAATAAATACCTTCTGCATTTTGTGGATTAGCAGTAGCGCTGCTCGGAATGTAATCCATTTCCTGTCTATCGCCGGCAAGAGATCGATCATCTGCTAGATTTAAAGCTACCGTAAGATTAGGAGCATACCCTAAACTTTGCCAATAAGCATTGTTAGTAAACGAGGACGAAGAAATTGAAATCGATTGTTCGACTTTTGTTTTACTCGCGTCAGCGATATCGACGATAGTGCGCGGATTATTAATCTTCATTGAAGGTTGAGAAATCCAAGAAATTTTCAGTGCATTAAAATAAGTTTCTCGATTTTCATTAGCGACGATTTTAAAAAAGCTATATTCACCGGTTTCAATAACATACGAAGTGCTAGAAAGATTCACTTCTACTGGATAATTTCCAAAATCTTGGCCGAGATAGATCGTCGGTAGACAATCGGTGTCACCACCGGCGAATTCAATCGACTTGATGTTATGCAGACTATTGAGATTAGCAATCCACCCAGTTTTTCGATACGCTAGATTTTCCGAACTGCGGATGACGAAACCATTTTTATCACTCGGATCGCGATTTTCTAAATTCCGAAGAATATTCTCTCCATAATAATAAACTCCATCAAGATCAAAATAAGTTGCATCACTTGAATAAGAAGAAGGGATAATTCCATTGACATTAGTCGTCGTCACTTGAGTTTCATATGGTAGTCCATCTAAAATTTCACTTGAAACTTCAGTGGATGAGGTATTCGTCCAATTGATCTGACACCCACTTAAGATCAAGGCAAGTAAAGGCATGGCAATAAAGATTTTTGTTTTATTCATCAATAACTCCCTAACTTCTAGTTGAAGGCTTAACTATTGTAAACTCAAATAAACGAAAATTACATTAAGAAGACAAAAAAATTCCTCTGATTCTAACGAAAATCGAAGGAATATTTTTTATAAATGGTCGGAACGATGAGATTTGAACTCACGACCCCTACCACCCCAAGGTAGTGCACTACCAAGCTGTGCTACGTCCCGAACGCGTATATCATTATATTTATTTAGAACTCACTTAACAAGACAACAAACAATTCGCTCGTTAAAAATAAACTGATTCGCACATTTTAAAATGCCTTTTCTTCTTTTTCTTTCTTTTTAGGGTGAAAGAAAAACATTTGTTAGAAAAACTACGTTTATTTAACAAAGAAAAAAGTCAATCATCTCAGTAGTTTACAAAAGTAAACTTTGCTACAATGTAAAACGCGAGTTAATTATGGAAAAGAAATTTATCACCATCAAAGGGGCTAGAGAAAATAACCTCAAGAACATCAATTTACAAATTCCAAAAGAATCTTTTGTCGTCTTTACCGGCTTATCCGGAAGTGGGAAAACCACTTTAGCCTTTGACACGATTTTTGCCGAAGGACAAAGAAGATATTTTGAATCACTTTCAAGTTACGCTAGACAATTCCTCGGAAATTTAGAAAAACCTGATGTTGACGCAATCGAAGGATTATCGCCTTCCATCAGCATCGATCAAAAAGGGAGTTCGCATAATCCGCGTTCTACAGTGGGAACTGTTACGGAGATCTATGATTATCTTCGTTTACTCTATGCGCGTATTGGCGTCCCATATTGTCCAATTCATCACGAACCGATCATCGCTTTTCCAAGCACGAAGATGGTCGATGCGATTTTAGAATATCCGATAGGCACTAAAATTCAAATTCTCTCTCCGGTCGTCCGAAGTGAAAAAGGAACCCAAAAAGAAATTTTAGAACGGATTCGTCAAAACGGCTTTGAAAGATTAAGAGTCGATGGTGAATTCGTTTCGATTAGCGAAGTTCCGTCCCTTGATAAAAACAAAAAACATTCAATTGAAATTGTCGTCGATCGAATTATCATCAAAGATGACATTCGCTCACGGATTTTTGATTCCGTCGAAACTGCCCTGGATTGGGGACACGGATATTTGCTTATCTATACTGAAAACGAAGAGAAATTATTATCGCAACACCACACCTGTAAATACTGTGGATTCAGTGTTCCAAAACTTGAGCCACGTCTATTTTCCTTTAATTCCCCAAGTGGTTTTTGTCCAGATTGTAAAGGGTTAGGAGTTAAACGCGAAGCAGATCCAAAAATCATCGTTCCTAATGATGAATTATCGATCGACGAAAGTGCGATTATCTATTATAAAAACACGATTCATTCGACAAATTTAGAATGGCAAGAATTCAAACTTCTTTGCGATTTATATAAAGTTCCGCGCGATCTTCCGTTTAAAGATTTGACTAGCGAACAACAAAAAATCGTTTTTGTCGGTTCTCCGGTTCCGCATAAATATTCGCTTAAATCCTCTTCGGGCAATATCATGCATCGTTATCAATTCATCGAAGGAATCAAGACCAAATTAGAAAGACTTTACAATGAGACCACTTCAGAGATGATGCGTGAATATTATGAGAAATTTATGGTCGACCGTGAATGCACAACATGTCGCGGTGCTAGACTTAATAAAGCGGCCTTATCAGTCCGCATCGATGGACTGAATATTTATGAACTCTGTCTTCTTTCAATTGAACATCTAAGAGAATGGATTTTAGCTTTAGAGAGCAAATTATCGCCAGTTAATGCGCAAATTGCACACTTAATCATCAATGAAATCAATAATCGAACTTCCTTTTTGTGCGAAGTTGGACTCGAATATTTGACTCTTGCCCGGATGGCGATGACGCTATCAGGAGGTGAGGCTCAACGGATTAGACTCGCCACACAAATCGGTTCTAAATTATCAGGCGTGTTATATGTTTTAGATGAACCTTCAATCGGTCTTCATCAACGCGATGACGCTAAACTGATCAAGGCTTTAAAAGAGATGCGTGATTTAGGCAATACTCTAATCATCGTCGAACACGATGAAGAGACGATTCGCGCTGCAGATTATATTGTCGATATCGGCCCTGGAGCAGGTAAGCACGGAGGCGAGATCGTCGCCGCTGGTTCTTTAAAAGATATCATCGATAATCCAAATTCAATCACCGGACAATATTTGACGAAAAAGAAATACATTCCCATTCCTAAAAAACGCATCCCGGGAAATGGTAAAAAATTGATTATCAAAGGGGCAAAATGCAATAACTTAAAAGATATCGATGTCGAGATTCCACTCGGCTCCTTCGTCAGTGTCACCGGTGTTTCAGGAAGTGGTAAATCATCCTTGATCAATCAGACGCTTTATTTATATTTAAAAAACATTTTCTCAAAAGATAAAGTGGTGGCGATCGGAGAAGTGAAAACTATTGAAGGATTAGAACACATCGATAAAGTCGTCAATGTCTCACAAGAACCAATCGGAAGAACCCCGCGTAGTAACCCCGCGACATATACAAAGACTTTTGATGAGATTCGAGCGCTTTTTAGTGAGACGATTGAAGCTAAATCTCGTGGCTTTGATAAAGGAAGATTTTCTTTCAATGTCGTCGGAGGACGATGTGAGACTTGTCAAGGTGCAGGAGTGACACGGATTCCGATGAACTTCTTACCCGACGTCTATGTCAAATGCGATGCTTGTGATGGTAAACGCTATAACGAAGAAACACTTCAAGTCACTTACAAAGGAAAGAATATCTATGAAGTCCTAGAAATGACAGTTGAAGAAGGACTGAACTTCTTTGCTAATCGAAGTGCGATCCAAAGAAGAATCAAAACCCTTTTTGACGTCGGATTAGGCTATATCAAACTCGGTCAACCCGCGACAACTTTGTCAGGGGGTGAAGCCCAAAGAGTCAAATTGGCCTTTGAATTACAAAAAAGACCAACTGGGAAAACTCTTTATATCTTAGATGAACCGACTACCGGTTTACACGCTGATGATATCTCGCGTTTAATCAAGGTTTTAAAGCGTATCGTCGACCATGGTGATACGGTTTTAGTCATCGAACATAACCTCGATGTGATTAAGGTTTCTGACCATATTATCGATCTTGGTCCCGAAGGAGGAGATAAAGGTGGTAAAATAATTGCAACTGGAACTCCAGAAGAAATTGCCGCTAACCCATCATCATATACAGGACAATACTTAAAAGAAGTTCTAAAAACTGGTAAATATGAATAAAAGGAGTCAATTATGGACAACGAAATGATCTTAAATGCAATCATCCTCTATGCTAGTTTAGCTCTGATGATCGGAGCTTTTGGATATTTGATTTTTCGAGTGAGAAAAATCGCTAAAGCTCCCAGCCTAGAAATATTTGATTTGAAGAAAGAAAGAAATTGGATCATCGGTCTCAGTTCGACATTCATTGCTTTTAGTTTGATATTCGCGATTGGAATCGTCTTGATGATGAAATTTGACCTTTCTGGTTTAGAGTGGTTTTATCTCGTCTTAGGGTCACTTGGTACAAGTGCTTCAATTATGGTTTTCTATCTTTCTTTTAGATTGCATTATTATCAAAAGAATTTCTCTCTGAAATTCGATAAAATTTTATATTGGTCGATGCTCGGGTCGATTGTGACTTTTACTGCTTTCTTTTTCATTTGGACCGAAGCTTACGCTCTTCATTTAGACTATCCACTTGCTAACGGAATTTCATGGGCAGATGGACTTGCTTTAGTCAATATCAAAAGTAGCCATAGTCCGAATATCACTTGGTATGCACTGTGCATCGTCAGCGGTGCGCTTTTTGTCTATTTCCTTTCTGACCACAAGATGTATAAAAAATATGGCAAACACGGAATGGTCGAATCGACATTTTATGTCGCTTTTCCAGCTGGAATCATCGGGGCTCGCCTCGGTTATGTAATTGGAAACTGGGAACTTGAATTTGCCGGAAGAGATTTTTTAGAAGTCTTTAAAATTTGGAACGGCGGATTGACGATTTTAAGCGGTGGAGTAATCGGGATCATCGTCGGAGTTTTATGGTTTAAATGGAGACATAAAGATATTGACGTCTTTGACGTCGCAGATTTACTTGTCCCGACGATTTTATTAGCCCAAGCTTTTGGTCGCTGGGGTAATTTCTTTAACGCAGAAGTTCATGGTGGAGAAGTGTCTATGGCCAATTGGAGCTTTTTGCCACAGGTCATCTTGCAGCAATCACGTTTTTCCTCTGCTGCAGGTATGGCAGGAGAGGGACTCATTTGGGCACCTTTATTTCTCGTTGAAGGAATTGTCAATGTCGCGGGATTTTTTGTTCTTGCTTATTTATTTGGACAAGTCTTAAAAAAATATACTCGCCCAGGAGATATAGTTCTTGGCTATGTCATCTGGTATGGCGGAACGAGAACATTTATGGAACCACTTCGCGATTCTGCTTTTAATATGGGAACAGATGGCGCTTGGTCTTGGATTTGGGGAATCATTTTTGTCGGAGTCGGAATTTTATTTATCGCCGTCAATCATCTGGTGAGGATGATAATCGAAAGAAAGAAAAACTTACCTTATGCGATTTCGTTTAGTAAAAAATCTGATTATATCAATATCGGAATTATTTCTTTTATCTCTTTGGCACTCACGATCACTGGGGCGTGTCTCTTTGCACTTTTCCCGCCTCCAACTGAATCTCTCATCGCTTTAGTACCACATAATATTGGTCTAATCATGCTCATCATCGGAGCGTTTTCCTTTGCTCTTTTGGTTCTTCCATTGTTCCGTTTGTTTGCAAAACAAAAACCCGCAATTCAACAATCTTAAAATGAAATACCGCGTAATTATTCTCGATTTAGATGGCACTTTACTCAATACCGACGAGATGATCATCGCGGTTTTTAATGAACTCTATCAGCTTTATCGCGGTGGGATTTTAACTCCTAAAGAAGAGATCTATTATTTTTCTGGACCTCCATTAAGCGAGACGATGAAAAAAGAATTCATCGATCAAGACCCCGCTTTTATGGTCAAAGAATTTTCTCGTCTAACACCAAAATACCTAGCAAAAACCGTCACATTATATAAAGATGCGGATGAGACATTGAAATACTTTAAGAAAAGAGGTCTAAAACTTGCGGTCGTGACTAACAAACTAAAAAAGCCGACGATCGAAGTCTTAAATTTATTTGATCTCACTTCCTTATTCGATGTTGTCATTGCTCTTGATGATGTTAAAAAAGGCAAACCTGATCCAGAAGGAATTTTAAAGGTTTTAGAAAAGTTGAATATCACCGATAAAAAGACTGCGATTTATGTCGGAGATAATGAAGTCGATTATCAAGTTGCCCTAAAAGCTGGAGTAGACAGCGCTTTGGTTGTCTGGGGACCGCGAATATTAGATAATAAACTCACACCAACGGTGAAAATCAAGTCTTATAAGGAGTTAAAACGTTATGTCGAAAAATCTTAAAACCCATGATGTGATCATCATCGGTGCTGGCCCAGCCGGAATTGGAGCCGCTCTTAGTTTGCATCATGAAGGAGTCGATTTTGCGATTTTAGAATATTCGGCTCCAGGAGGCAAAATCAATGTCGCCCCACGAGTCGATAATTATCCTGGGTATACAAAAATCCCCGGCCCAGATCTTGCGTTTGCCTTTTATGAACGCTTGCTTGCAGTCGGAATCCAAATCAACGGAGAAGAAGTCATTTCTTTAACTAAAGAGGGAAATAAATTCAAGATTGAAACCGATCAAAATATCTATGAATCCAAAGCGGTCTTAGTCGCTAGTGGAGCTCAAGAGAAAAAACTCGGTCTTCCAAAGGAAGAAGAACTCTTCGGTAAAGGAATTTCCTATTGTGCACTGTGCGATGGTCATTTCTTTAAAGATCAAACCGTCGTCGTCGTCGGAGGAGGTAATTCGGCCTTAAAAGAATCACTCCACCTCGCCGGACTCGTTAAAAAATTATATCTCGTCCACCGAAGAAGAGAATTCCGCGGACTAAATAAATTTGTTAAAGAAATTGAAGAATTGGGTAATGTGGAAATTTTAACTCCATATATCGCCACCGAAATCATCGGCGACGATCAATTAAAGGCTCTAAGAATTCAAAACGTTGAAACCGATGAAATCAAAATTTTAGAAGTCGATGGCTTTTTCCCTTTAGTCGGATTAAATCCGAATACGACTTTTGTCAAAATCGAAGGAATTTTAGATGATTACCGTTATATCCCAGTCGATAACAAAACGATGATGAGTCCAGTAGAAGGACTCTTCGCTGCCGGAGATGTTCTGCCGCGGATCATCAAGCAGATTTATCTTTCCGAACACGATGGAAAAGTTGCCGCTAAAAGTATCATCGAATATTTAAAAAAATAAGGAGTTCTACTCCTTTTCTTTTTGTTTTCCGCTTATCAATGTATAATTGTAAAAGGAGTAAAAAATGATAGAAGTAGTATTTTTAACCGGCCCATCCGGAAGTGGGAAAACCACCGCCCAACACGTATTCGAAGAATCAGGTTACTATGTGATCGATAATATTTTTACCGCCTCATTTGAACCGATTATGAATGAAATTCTCACCAGTCATGAAAAATATAAAAAGATTTTGATTTCGGTTTCTCCTAAAACCACATTTGAAATCATTCCTTTATTAAAGAAAATCAAAGCTCCAAATCTGACGAGTCGAATGATTGTTTTAGATTGTAAAAAAGACATTCTTCTCACTCGTTATAAACTCACTCGTCACGTTCATCCCTTGACGACGATTACCAATATGTCATTAGAAGATGCGCTTGAAGATGATGCGGCCTATATCAGAAAAATTAAGGACGACGCAGATGTCATCATCGATACGACTAGCCTCGGCGTTAAAGATTTTCGAAAAATTTTGTTTGAGACAATTTCTTTGCGCAATAAAGACAATGTCCGAGTCCGCTTTATTTCCTTTGGTCATAAATATTTAGCCCCAATGGATTGTGATTTATTTTTAGATACTAGGGCGATTCCTAATCCGTATTGGGATCCAAAATTACGTAAATTCTCGGGATTAGATAAAGAGATCATCGATTATCTCGAATCTATTAAAGACACAAATGAGCTTTTGGGTGAGATGATCGATTACTTAGATTGTTACTTAAAAAAAGTTCAAGCCGATGGAAGAGGCGACTATTGTGTCGGGATTTGCTGCAGTGGTGGTCAACACCGTTCAGTTTATTTTGCCGAAAGATTAAAAGAACATTTTGCAAAGAAGTATGAGACTTCTGTCTTTCATCGCGACATTACTAAAAAAGAGGGTACATGAGCAAAGGGATTTCCTTCAGTCAAAAAATTAAAGAAGAATTGTGTGCTAATGAATATCTGAGTAAAGACCGACTCAAAGCGCTCCTATCAGCCTATCTTAGAATCAACGGACATCTTGTTTTAAATAACAAAAAAACTTTACTTGTCTTTGAAACTCAAAACGGGAAGATCGCCAAATTCATCTATCAGACGATTGGCGAATTTTATCATGCGCCAGTTTTTTTCACCTATGAGAAGAAAACGCGCTTTTCAAAAAATCTGATCTATAAAACAACGATCGAAGAAATGGGAGAAGAAATTCTTGAAGACCTAGACATTTCTTTCCTCGAAGAAAAGATTTCTAAGACGATTGTCAATAATGATGACACGATTTCGGGTTATCTCGCCGGAGCGTTTTTAGCTTCTGGTTCGATCAATTCTCCGCGGAGTAGTAATTATCATTTAGAAATATCCTTAAATAGTGAAAACCATGCAAAATGGCTCGCAAAATTATTTCTTCGCTATAAAAACACGAATATAGAACCGAAAATCATTAAAAGACGGGAGAATTACATTGTTTATTTGAAAAAGTCTGATAAAATTGCCGATTTTTTAGTGATGATTGGAGCGGTTAATTCATGTATGGAATTTGAAAACATTCGGGTCGACCGCGATTATTTGAATATCACAAACCGCTTGAGCAATCTCGATACCGCGAATATGCTCAAGACCGTTAAGACTGCCGAAAAGCAGATCAAATGGATTGAACTGATCGATCAAAAAATTGGCATCGATCATCTGAGCGAAAGTAAAATTCGCCTTTTATGTCGTCTCCGATTAGAAAATGATTCAGCGTCTTTGGATGAACTGGCCTATTTGATGTCAGAAGCACTTTCGAAGACCGTCAGTAAATCAAATGTCGCCCATCTGTTTCGAAAAATCGAAGAAAAGTATTTACGCCTTGGAGGTGAATGATGGATATCAATTACAAACTCGGAAATCGGATTCGAGAATTGCGGACTAACCGAGGGTGGTCTCAAGAAGTTTTATCTTTTGAAGCCGAGATAAATAAAAACTATATCAGCGATCTAGAACGCGGCACTAGAAATCCAACAGTGAAAATCATCGCCCGAATCGCTAAAGCTTTTCAGGTTGAAATTGGCTTTTTATTTTCAGAGGAGAAAGAAAACCAAATTGAAAAGAGCGAGGTTATTTAAAGGTTATTAATTTAATAACGGATTAGACTTGCCAATATTTCTTTATATAGTGTATACTATATCTCGCAATAATAAGGAGGACATGAGAATATGTCAAAAATTAAGCTTGCAATTAATGGTTTCGGGAGAATCGGGCGTTTAGCGTTTCGTCGCGCTGTCGAAACCGGCGACTTTGAAATCGTCGCTCTTAATGATCTAGTCGATGCTGCGACTCTTGCGTATTTATTAAAATATGATACAACCCATAAGAATTGGCACAAAGACGAAATATCTTTTAACGCTGAAAAGAACTCAATTGTATTCCAAGGAAAGGAAATTCCAGTCCTTGGTAAAAAAGATCCAGCCGAACTCAATTGGAAAGATTTCGGTGTCGATATCGTCCTTGAATGCACTGGACGTTTTAAAGGAAAAGAAGATGCTCGCATTCACCTCAATAACGGGGCAAAAGGCGTGATTATCTCCGCTCCTTCGGATAAAGAAACTCCGACCTTTGTCTATGGAGTTAACTCTGATCTTTTAACTAAAGAAATGACTGTTGTCTCTGGTGCGAGCTGCACGACAAACTGCTTAGCCCCGGTGATGAAAGTACTCGTCGATAAATTCGGAGTGAGAGGCGGTTATATGACTACTGTTCACGCCTATACAAATGATCAGACGACACTCGACCTTGCAAAAGGTAACCTCCGCCGTGGTCGAGCTGCTGCGGCCAATATCGTTCCAACGACAACTGGAGCAGCTAAAGCGATCGACCTCGTGATTCCTGAACTAAAAGGAAAAATGCGGGGTGGTGCACTTCGTGTTCCGGTGATCGATGGCTCATTAGTTGACCTCTCTCTTCTTTTAGAAAAAGAAGTCACCGCCGAAGAGATCAACGCAGCGATGAAAGAAGCGAGCCTTACCTCTCTTAAAGACATTCTTGATTACACCGAAGATGAAATCGTCTCAAGCGATATCATCGGTGCACCAGCAGGTTCGATTTTCGATGCGACTCAAACCTCGGTCTTCACGCTTCCTGATGGTGAACAACTCGTCAAAGTTGTCTCTTGGTACGATAATGAATATTCATATACCTGCCAATTCATTCGTTTGGCTAAACACATGGCCAAAATCTTAGGTATTAAATAAATTTCTTCACTTTCATTAGTGCCCTGACAACTAGGGCACTTTTTATCGAAAAGGAGTCAAACTATGTTAACAGTCCAAAACATGACAGATTTAAAAGGAAAAAAAGTCATCGTTCGTGTCGATTTTAATGTTCCACTTAAAAATGGAACGATTCGCGACGATAGTCGAATCGTCGCCGCTATTAAGACAATTGAAGAATTGCAAAAAAAAGAAGCGCGGATCATCTTGCTTTCACATTTAGGGAAAATTAAGCACAAAGAAGCTCCGGAAGTGATCGAAGAACAAAAAAAGAAAAATGACTTAGCCCCAGTCGCAGTTCGTCTAGGCGAATTACTCGCTTCACCCGTGAAATTTTCTAAAGAAACAACCGGCGAAGAAGTCAAAAGAGCAGTCGATGAATTACAAGATGGGGAAGTTATTCTCTTGCAGAATACCCGTTATGAAAAAGGGGAAGAGAAAAACGATCTCGAACTTTCAAAGAAATGGGCGAAATTAGCCGATGCTTTTGTGATGGATGCCTTTGGTAGCGCCCATCGTGCTCATGCCTCAACCTATGGAATTCCGGAGATTTTAAAAGCAGAAGGAAAACCCGTCGCAATCGGCTATTTAGTCGAAAAAGAAGTTGAAAACCTCTCACGCTGTGTCGAGGTGAAACCAGAAGATCGTCCGTATTTGGCCATTTTAGGGGGATTTAAAATTTCTGATAAAATCAAAGTCATCGATTCACTTCTCAAGAAGTGCGATAAGATTCTCATCGGTGGAGCGATGGCCTACACTTTTGCTAAAGCCTTAGGTTACACAATTGGCATTTCTCCTTGTGAAGATGATCAACTCGATTATGCGCGGAAATGTTTAATTGAGGCTAAAGGACGAATCATTTTACCAATCGATTCGGTCTGCACTGATGCTTTTGATCCCGAACAAAGAAAATCAATTATTACAACCGAAAATCAAAACATTCCAGAAAACATGGAAGGAATGGATATCGGACCAAAAACTCAAGCTTTATTCGCCTCAGAGATCAGCAAAGCGAAGATGATTTTTTGGAACGGTCCAATGGGAGTTTTTGAACAAGCCGAATTCACCAAAGGAACAATCGCGGTCTGCAAAGCGATTTCCCTTCTTAAAGACGCCTTTACGGTCTGTGGTGGAGGAGATTCATCAGCCGCAGTAAAACAATTCGGTTACACCGAGAAGTTCTCTCACGTTTCGACCGGTGGTGGAGCCGCTTTAGAAATGATTGAAAATGAGGGACATCTCCCCGGAATTGATATAATCAGGTAAGAATATGAGAAAAAAATTATTAATTGGCAATTGGAAAATGAATAAAACTTGTGCAGAAGCTAAAGCTTTTGCACTTGCGTCTAGTCCGATTGCAAGTCTAGCTAAAACCCATCAAATCGAAATCGGAGTCGCTCCGACTTTCCTCTCTTTAAGGACCGTAAAAGAAAACCTTCCTCTATCGATGATCGTCGCTAGTCAAAACGTTCATTTTGAAGATAAAGGAGCATTCACCGGTGAAATCTCGATCCCGATGTTAAAAGAAATCGGAATCACCTGGTCGATCATCGGTCATTCTGAGCGTCGGACTTACGACGATGAAACAAATGAAAAATGCAATAAAAAAGTTTTGAAGTTACTCGAAAATGAGATGACTCCTCTATATTGCTGTGGTGAGAGTTTAGAGATTTTTGAAAAAGGTGAAACCAAACGATTTGTGAGAACTCAAATCGAAGAAGGTTTAAAAAATATCCCTTTAGATAAAGTCGATCAACTCGTCGTCGCTTATGAACCGATTTGGTCGATTGGAACGGGAAAAAATGCCTCAAAAGAAATCGCTGAAGACATGTGCGCCTTCATCCGCGCGGTTCTAAAGGAAATGTATGGTCTTAAATCCGAGCAAGTTCGAATCCTCTATGGTGGAAGTGTCAAACCCGAAAACATCAAAGAATATTTATCTTGTCCGAATGTCGATGGTGCTCTTGTCGGTGGAGCCTCGCTTAAAATTGATTCTTTTGCTGAGTTAGTTCAAAATATTATTTAAGAAGGAGAAAACTCATGTCGTTTTATAAACCTAGTCCATCACCCGATCAACCTCAACAAGAGACAATGGTCACAAATCAAAAAGCTTCGGTCATCGCTAATTTAGGAAAGATTTTTGGAGTGATGTTTTTAGGAATTTTATTGACGGCAATCGGAGCTGTCCTTTGGGGTCTTTTGCTCTCATATACTAATAGCCTTGGACTGATGATCGCCGGATTTGTCATCGGTCTCATCATCATGGTCGTTTCTTCGTCAGTCATCAATTGGCGAGCCTTTAAAGAAGGGAAAAAGAAATTATCTTTAATCGCTCCTTATATCGTCTACGCTTTATCTTTGAGTTTTATCTTTGGAGCGATTGGTCTTATCGCCGGAGCCGAAATCATCGGAATCTCTTTTGGTGTGACGCTTTTAGTCTTTGGAATCCTCGCTTTATTTGGCATCATCTTTAAAAATGTCAATTTGAACCCGATTATCTATGTGATTGGAGCAGCCTCGATCGGAGTCATAGTTTTGATTTTGATCAATCTCTTTCTCCCTTCAAGTACTGAATTTGGTTCTTCGATAATGTGGATTATCAGTTTTGTCATCTTTGGGATCATCATGCTGACGACGATTGTCGATATGTGGAGAATCAACAAAATCGCTTCGACAATGCCCCCTAATCTCAATATGACGATGTATTTTGCGTTTCGACTCTATACCGATTTTGCAAATATTTTATTAAGAGTCATCTATTACATGATCATCATCGGGGCAAGAAGTAAAAGATAAATAGATAAAACCGAGATCGATTCGTTTTCTTTTAATCCTAAATCCACCTAGATAAAGAAAATAAGTGAAGATATTCTCGGTTTTTATTTTGTTTTTGAAGTTTTATTTACAATAAAGGGATTTAAAAAAGATATTTGAAAAAAAGATGAAAACTTGTTGACATGATTTTTAATCAAGTGATATTATATACAAGCATGCGGTCTAGAAGACCTTTAAATTACTAGCGTAATTCGTGCGAACTGATCTTTGAAAACTAAACAGATGTACAAACAACAAACGTCAATTTTTTAACGTTTTAATTACAAAACCAGATAATAATAATGAGTAAGATACAAACTTTTTGAGAGTTTGATCCTGGCTCAGGATGAACGCTGGCGGCGTGCCTAATACATGCAAGTCGAACGAGGGTAGCAATACCCTAGTGGCGAACGGGTGAGTAACACGTAGGTAACCTGCCTTTTAGTTTGGGATACCCAGAGGAAACTTTGGTTAATACCGGATACGAGTTTTAGAGGCATCTCTAAGATTTGAAAGGAGCTTCGGCTCCGCTTTAAGATGGACCTGCGGCGCATTAGCTAGTTGGTGAGATAACAGCCCACCAAGGCTCGGATGCGTAGCCGATCTGAGAGGATGAACGGCCACATTGGAACTGAGACACGGTCCAAACTCCTACGGGAGGCAGCAGTAAGGAATTTTCGGCAATGGGGGAAACCCTGACCGAGCAACGCCGCGTGAGTGACGAAGGTCTTCGGATCGTAAAGCTCTGTTGTCAGGGAAGAATGATACTCTTAGGAAATGAGGAGTATTTGACGGTACCTGACCAGAAAGCCACGGCTAACTACGTGCCAGCAGCCGCGGTAATACGTAGGTGGCAAGCGTTATCCGGAATTATTGGGCGTAAAGAGTGAGCAGGCGGCAGTTTAAGTCTGGAGTGAAAGCGTGAGGCTCAACCTCATACAGCTTCGGAAACTGAACAGCTAGAGTACGGGAGAAGTAAGTGGAACTCCATGTGTAGCGGTGAAATGCGTAGATATATGGAAGAACACCAGTGGCGAAGGCGACTTACTAGCCCGAGACTGACGCTCAGTCACGAAAGCGTGGGTAGCAAATAGGATTAGATACCCTAGTAGTCCACGCCGTAAACGATGAAAACTAAGTATTGCCGCGAGGCAGTGCTGTAGCTAACGCATTAAGTTTTCCGCCTGGGGAGTACGCTCGCAAGAGTGAAACTTAAAGGAATTGACGGGGGCCCGCACAAGCAGTGGAGCATGTGGTTTAATTCGACGCTACGCGAAGAACCTTACCAGGACTTGACATGGAATTTAAAACTCTAGAGATAGAGCCATATACAAGTTCACACAGGTGGTGCATGGTTGTCGTCAGCTCGTGTCGTGAGATGTTGGGTTAAGTCCCGCAACGAGCGCAACCCTTGTCCTTAGTTGCCATCATTAAGTTGGGAACTCTAGGGAGACTGCCGATGTAAATCGGAGGAAGGTGGGGATGACGTCAAATCATCATGCCCTTTATGTCCTGGGCGACACACGTGCTACAATGGTCGGTACAAAGGGAAGCAATACCGTGAGGTGGAGCAAATCTCATAAAGCCGATCTCAGTTCGGATTGAAGTCTGCAACTCGACTTCATGAAGCTGGAATTGCTAGTAATCGCGAATCAGCCATGTCGCGGTGAATACGTTCCCGGGCCTTGTACACACCGCCCGTCATACCATGAGAGCTGGTAATACTTGAAGCCGTTATCTTAACCGCAAGGAGGGAGACGTCTAGGGTAGGATTAGTGATTGGGGTCAAGTCGTAACAAGGTATCCCTACGGGAACGTGGGGATGGATCACCTCCTTTCTATGGAGAAAGTGCTAGATCACATTGCGTGTTTCTAGCGTATGTACAAAACCTATAACTGATTAATTATCAATTGACTGTTGGATGGACAATCTGTTTAGTTTTGAGAGATTAGAAACCTCTTAAAATTGTTCTTTGAAAACTGGATATTATATAACATGTTCTTTCTGTTATTGTCGCAATTTATTGATTTCATCAATACGTTGTAGAACAACAACAAAAACATAAAAAATAAGATTTTATTTAAAAAATAATTTGTTAAGCAAACAACTGAAAACCTAAATTTTACGAAGTTAAGTTAATAAGGGCGTACAGTGGATGCCTTGGCACTAGAAGGCGAAGAAGGACGCGATTACCTGCGAAAAGCGACGGGGAGCTGGATATGAGCTTCGATCCGTCGATATCCGAATGGGGCAACCCAATACAACTCATATTGTATTATCATGTCGAGAAACAATACCGACATTGAAGGCACACCTAGGGAATTGAAACATCTTAGTACCTAGAGGAAAAGAAAGAGAAATCGATTCCGTCAGTAGCGGCGAGCGAAAGCGGAAGAGCCCAAACCAATCTTAGGATTGGGGTTACGGACCACAACATGGGATTAGTCAAGAGATAGCTGAATGACTTGGGAAAGTCAGTCAAAGAGGGTGATAACCCCGTAAGCGAAATCTCGAAACACCCTAGTGAGTTCCAGAGTACAGCGGAGCACGTGGAATTCTGCTGGAAGTTACGGAGACCACTCCGAAAGGCTAAATACTAACTAGTGACCGATAGTGAACCAGTACCGTGAGGGAAAGGCGAAAAGAACCCCGGGAGGGGAGTGAAAAGATTCTGAAACTGTATGCTTACAAAAAGTCAGAGGCCGTTAAAGGCTGATGGCGTGCCTATTGAAGAATGAACCGGCGAGTTATGGTTGCATGCAAGGTTAAGTCGAAGAGACGGAGCCGTAGCGAAAGCGAGTCTGAACAGGGCGATAAGTATGTAGTCATAGACCCGAAGCCCGACGATCTATCCATGGTCAGGTTGAAGGTGGGGTGAAACCCACTGGAGGACCGAACCGACGTTCGTTGAAACGCCCGCGGATGAACTGTGGATAGCGGAGAAATTCCAATCGAGTCGGGGGATAGCTGGTTCTCCCCGAAATAGCTTTAGGGCTAGCGTTAGAAATTGTGTAGTGGAGGTAGAGCACTGAATGGCTGATGGCCGCTTGAGCGGTACTGATTCCAATCAAACTCCGAATGCCATTATATGTATTCTAGCAGTCAGACTGTGGGGGATAAGCTCCATGGTCAAAAGGGAAACAGCCCAGACCGTCGAATAAGGTCCCTAAATTCATGCTAAGTGTTAAAGGATGTAGAAACGCTCAGACAACTAGGATGTTGGCTCAGAAGCAGCCACCATTTAAAGAGTGCGTAACAGCTCACTAGTCGAGTATTTCCGCGCCGATGATTTACCGGGGCTAAGCATGGTACCGAATTCACGGATTTTAGATTTATCTAAAGTGGTAGGGGAGCGTTCCATATGGGGCGAAGCGATACCGTAAGGAGTCGTGGACTGTATGGAAGTGAGAATGCCGGTGTAAGTAACGCTTGTGGGTGAGAATCCCACACACCGATAGACTAAGGTTTCCTGGGGAAGGGTCGTCCTCCCAGGGTTAGTCGGGACCTAAGGCCAGGCCGAAAGGCGTAGTCGATGGACAGCTGGTTGATATTCCAGCACCCGTATATATGTGATGTAGTGACAGAGAAGGCTAATCGTACCGGTTATGGATTCCGGATCAAGCGAGGTACCTGCTAGATAGGCAAATCCGTCTAGCGTAAGGGGAAGACGTGACGAGGAGTGAATGGAGCAATCCTAGTAGCGAAGTCGATGATGCAAGCTCTCAAGAAAAGCTGCTAACTTAAGTATATGCGGCCCGTACCGAGAACGGACACACGTAGTCAAGATGAGTAATCTAAGGTGAGCGAGTTAACTGTTGTTAAGGAACTCTGCAAAATTACTTCGTAAGTTCGCAACAAGAAGTGCTCTCAGCAATGAGAGCCGCAGTGAAGAGGCCCAAGTAACTGTTTACCAAAAACACAGCTCTATGCTAAGTCGTAAGACGATGTATATGGGGTGATGCCTGCCCAGTGCTGGAAGGTTAAATCAAGAGGTTAGTCGCAAGGCGAAGCTTTGAAATGAAGCCCCAGTGAACGGCGGCCGTAACTATAACGGTCCTAAGGTAGCGAAATTCCTTGTCAGGTAAGTTCTGACGTGCACGAATGGTATAATAATTTGGGCGCTGTCTCGACAGCAGACTCGGTGAAATCTTAAGACCTGTGAAGATGCAGGTTACCCGCGACTAGACGGCAAGACCCCATGGAGCTTTACTATAACTTAATATTGAATAATTGTACTTCATGTACAGGATAGGTAGGAGACTATGAAGGCGGAGCGTTAGCTTCTCTGGAGTCATCGTTGGGATACTACTCTTGGAATATGATTGTTCTAACTCGCACCCTTACCGGCGTGGAGGACAGTGTTAGGCGGGTAGTTTGACTGGGGCGGTCGCCTCCCAAAAAGTAACGGAGGCGCCCCAAGGTACCCTCAGTATGGATGGAAATCATACAACGAGTGCAATGGCATAAGGGTGCTTAACTGCGAGACCAACAAGTCGAGCAGGGACGAAAGTCGGGCATAGTGATCCGGCGATTTCAGTGTGGAATGGTCGTCGCTCAACGGATAAAAGCTACCCTGGGGATAACAGGCTGATCGCGTCCAAGAGTTCACATCGACGACGCGGTTTGGCACCTCGATGTCGGCTCATCACATCCTGGAGGGGAAGTACCTTCCAAGGGTTTGGCTGTTCGCCAATTAAAGTGGTACGCGAGCTGGGTTCAAAACGTCGTGAGACAGTTTGGTCCCTATCTGTCGTGGGCGCAGGAAGTTTGAAGGGAGTCGTCCCTAGTACGAGAGGACCGGGATGAACATAGCAACGGTATATCGGTTGTCACGCCAGTGGCATGGCCGGGTAGCTGCCTATGGAATAGATAAACGCTGAAAGCATCTAAGCGTGAAGCTAGCCCTAAGATAAGACTTCCCATTCGAAAGAAGTAAGATCCCTCCAATGTCAGGAGGTTGATAGGTCAGAGATGTAAGTGCTGCGAAGCATTCAGTCGACTGATACTAATAGATCGAGGACTTAATTTCTAAGATTTTTAATCGATAAAGTAAGATTTAAGTTCATTGATTTGACAGGAAGAACAACAGAGTATAATATCTAGTTTTGAGAGAACAATTTCTCTTGATGAAAAAGTCTGGTGGCGATGGCGCGGTGGACACACCTGTTCCCATCTCGAACACAGAAGTTAAGCACCGTAGTGGCGAAGGTATCCGCAAGGGGAGAATAGCGAGCTGCCGGGCTTTTTTATTTTAAGGGCAAAAGATTTATATCATCTTGCCTAAAAGTTCAATATAATTGAAAAAAAGAGGTGGATTATGGATATCAATTTAGTGAGATTGCAAGCTTCGATGAATAACAACCGAGAAAAGGTCAAGCAAGAAGATGATTTTTTCTTAGAAAATATCAATCTTTTTTTAAGTGACAGCGATCATGTTTTAAAAGAAAACGTCAATGATTCTCCCTTCACTTTCATCTTGATCGAAACCGGAGGAACCGAAGAACTCTTTAAACGCGAAGTCTATAAAAAATATCCTGAACCTTATTATTTGATTTCAACCGGAAAAAACAATTCCTTACCAGCGACTTTAGAAATTAAAACTTTTCTCGAACTCCAAAATTTAGATGTCCGCGTCATCACCGGTAACGAAGAGCAAATCGCTTATTTGATTTCTAAATTTTCTCACATTCAGTCTGTCTTTTTTGAGTTAAAAGAAAATAATCTCGGACTTGTTGGTGAGCCTTCAGATTGGTTGATCGCCTCTAAAGTTTCTATTCAAGACGTCTACGACAAATATCGATTTAATATCGTTAAAATTCCGATGGAAGAGTTTTTTAATGAGATTCAAAAACATCAAATCGAACCGACTTCACGAAGAGAAGAATTAGAAAATAAATGGAAAGACAAAGCGGTCTTAAATGAAGCTTTGGAGATTTATGGAGCCTTAAAAAGGCTGGTTAAAAAATACCGTTTAAACGGTTTGAGTGTCCGCTGTTTTGACCTTGTTGAAAAATATAAAAACACATCTTGTCTTGCTTTAGCACTTTTAAATGATGAAGGAATCACCGCTGGATGCGAAGGCGATATCCCTTCTTTGATGACGATGCACATCGTCTCTCATCTAGCTAATTTTCCGGTCTTTATGGCTAATCCTTCGACAATCGATTTCAGCGATCAATCCCTCATTTTATCGCACTGCACGATTCCGCTTAAAATGACGAATAGTTATGCTTTAGATACCCACTTTGAATCGGGTTTAGGACTTGCGATTAAAGGCGAAATGAGACCTGGAGAAGTGACGATTGCAAAGATTTCTCCTGATCTCAATTCTCTTTTTCTAGCTAAAGCAGAAATCAAAGAAAATCTCTCCCTTCCTCATTATTGTCGGACTCAAATCAAAGTCATCTTCGAAGAAGGACTAAAAGATTTCATGGAGATTTCTTTTGGCAATCATCTCATCATCTCCTATGGAGATTTAGAAATGGAATTTCTCTCTTTGATCAAACTCTTCTATGAAGCATATGGGAAAAAGAAAATCTCTAAAAAGAAAGTCTCATCTTAAAAAACTCACACTCACTATAGCCTTAGAGCATCACGACTTGCATTTTTGATTTTTACAAAGTAAAATAAAGCGGTCTTTATGGAAAGATTATGGACAACGAAAAAATAAAAATTACCCCTCGGGAAGAAAATAAAATAGAAAACAAACAAGTATTGCTCAAAGAACTAGTGCTCGCCATCAACCGGATCACTTTATCTTGTTATGGAGTCGCTAGATTACAAGCGAAATATTTTTTCGAGATCAACAAGAAGAATATTAAACTTTCAGATTCGATCGAAGTGACGATGCGTCCAAACAAAACTTATCACATCAGAGTGTATGTCTCTTTGGTCTCACACACGAAGATTACTGAGGTTCTTTCCGAAATTCAAAAAAGAATTAAATATGAAATTGAAAAGGTATATCGGATCAAGGTTCGCAAAGTCGATATTTTTGCGCAATCGATCGAATAGAAAATAGGTTAACAATTATGAAAACAATAGATGGCATTACTTTAAAACAACTCCTGATATCAGGGGCTAACAATCTCTACAACCATTATCCAGAAATCGACGCTTTAAACGTCTTTCCAGTTCCAGATGGAGATACGGGAATGAATATGAATCTCACTTTGACAAGTGGTTCAAAAGAAATTCAAAATCGAAGTGATAAAAGTATTTACGAAATCGCCCGGACTTTTTCAAAAGGACTTTTGATGGGAGCTAGGGGCAATAGCGGTGTCATCACCTCTCAGATCTTTCGAGGTTTTTCTCAAGCCTTAGAAGGAAAAGAAGAAATCGATGCCTTAGGTTTAGCCGAGGCATGGAAAAAAGGAGTCGAAATATCTTATAAAGCGGTGATGAAGCCGGTTGAAGGGACAATTCTCACCGTCATCCGCGAATCAAGCGACGCCTTATCAAAACAAGTGACTGCTAGCACTTCAATCGAAAAAGCCTTTGACATCATGATCGGTGAGGCTAATCGTTCTTTAGAACGAACTCCTGAACTTCTTCCTATTTTAAAAGAAGTTGGAGTCGTCGATAGCGGAGGTTATGGCTTTACGATCATCTTAAAAGGGATGAAAAAAGCTCTGATCGGTGAATTGGTCGAACGCAATACCGCGACCGCTACCGAGATCGGCGATCCAAAAATTATGGCCGGCACCCTTATGGAAAGTGAAGAATTCGGTTATTGTACTGAATTCATCATGGAATTAGGAAGTGAAGAGACTAATAAAAAACCTTTCAGTGAGAAGAAATTTACTTCTGTCTTACTCAATCGAGGAAATTCGCTCGTCGTCGTAAGAGACGAAAATATTGTCAAAGTTCATATCCACACTTTAAATCCGGGTAATATTTTAAGTTATGCTCAACAATTCGGAGAATTCAAAACTTTAAAAATTGAAAATATGACCGAACAGCATCACGCCCTAGAAAGTGGGCAGGATTTAAAAGCTCATACCCATTTAGTCGATAAACCGCTTAAAAAAGATAAATACGCCTTGATTTCAGTTTCTACGGGAGACGGGGTTGATCAATTATTTAAAGAAGTCGGAGTAAAAGAAATCGTCAAAGGTGGACAGACGATGAATCCTTCAACAGAAGACTTCATCGCGGCGATTAAAAGATGCAATGCTGAAAATGTCATCATTTTGCCGAATAATTCCAATATCGTCATGACCGCTTCTCAAGCGTGTGATGTCTTTGAAAATAGCGAGATGAACTGTGTGGTCGTTCCTTCTAAGACGATTCCCCAAGGATTCACCGCGGCGATCATGTTCAATCCAGACATCGATATTCAAGAAAACGCAAAAGAGATGAAGGCTGCTTTAAAAAACGTTAAATCGGGCAGTGTCACCTTCTCGATTCGCGATACCGAACTCGATGGTCTTAAATTCAAAAAAGGTGACTTTATTGGAATTTATGATAAAAACATCGTTTCGGCTCATCGTGATAAAGTTAAATGCGGATTAGAATTAATTGAAAAAATGGTCGATGAAGACAGTGGAATCATCACGATCTTAGTCGGTGAAGATATCACTTCAAAAGAAAAGAAAGTCATCGAAGAAGCGCTTATGAAAAGTTTCCCCGAAATCGAAATCAACATTCGAGATGGCGGGCAACCGATTTACTCTTTGTTAATCGCAATTGAATAAATGAGAAAGTGGGACTGAAGTCCCATTTTTTGTTATGATGATAAATAGATGAAACTCACTAATTCACCACGTCTAAATATTGCGTTATATGAAATGGGTATATTTTCTTATTTTGGAGTCTTGAATTACCTTCCGCGACGCTACGATGATTTTTCTTTGACCAAAGAAACATCTTTGAGCGATAAAGATCGCGTTGTGACCTATGGTAAAATCATTTCTTTACCTCTTAAAGGGGCTTATCGCAAACTTTCAATCATCACCTTTGATTTTATGAGTGACAGGGGCAATTACTTCAAGGTCGTCGCTTATAATCGTCCCTACCTTTTAAATAGTTTAAAAATCGGTGAATCATACACGCTCATCGGAATTTATGATTATCCTAAAACCCGGCTCAATCTCGTCAATCTCACCAAAGGTGAAATCGTCAAAGAAGAGAGATTAAAACCGATCTATAGACTTCCGAGTGGTTATCAGAATTATCAATTTCGAAATCTCGTCAAGAAGGCCTTTTTAAACGTCGAAGAAATCTACGGTGATGTTCCTTATACCCTTCAAAATAGATATCGTTTAGTCGATAAGAAGACCGCTTTAAAAAATGTTCATTTTCCATCCTCACTTGAAGATGTTCGTCAAGGACAAAGATATTTGAAATATGAAGAAGCTTTGATTTTCTCTCTTAAAAATAAATTGATTAAAGAAGCGAATAAGTCACTAGCTAAAATAAAAAAAGAGCCAATCGATATCACCCTTGTTGAACCTCTGATTTCGACACTTCCATATCGTCTTAGTGAAGATCAATTTCAGGCTGCAAGTGAAATCATCGATGATATGAACGGTTCATCCTTGATGTATCGTTTATTACAAGGTGATGTCGGAAGTGGGAAGACAATCGTTTCCCTTCTAGCTTTATATGCTAATCATCTCCGAGGTGATCAAGGAGCGCTGATGGCACCGACGGATGCTTTGGCTAGGCAACACTACGAAACGGCTAAAGAAATCTTTAAAACACAAAAA
>Ga0172382_10002002_pt1 | contig 34968 bp, 32 predicted proteins | sample Leawel138RmetaG_FD_122245 | JGI IMG/M metagenome (GOLD analysis project Ga0172382, IMG submission 122245) | Leachate microbial communities from a municipal landfill in Southern Ontario, Canada - Leachate well 138R metaG | ecosystem: Engineered > Solid waste > Landfill > Unclassified | place...
GGCCCTGTGGCCGGACGTTGAACCGTTTGCGCAACAAGGGCTGGTGGCCCTCGCTTTCGTCAACAGCATGGCCTGCGTCGTGCCGCATGGCGGCCACAAGGCGCTGTTCGGCACCAATCCGATCGCCTTCGCCGCGCCTCGCGCGGGTGCCGACCCGCTGGTGTTCGACCTCGCCACCAGTGCCATTGCCCACGGCGACGTGCAGATTGCTGCCCGCGAAGGTCACACCCTGCCCGAAGGCTATGGCGTAGACCGCGACGGCGGCGCGACCCGTGATCCTGCCGCAATTCTGGACGGCGGTGCGCTGCTGCCATTCGGCGGCTACAAGGGTTCGGCGCTGTCGATGATGGTCGAACTGCTGGCTGCCGCGCTCACTGGCGGCAATTTCTCGTTCGAGTTCGACTGGTCGCAACACCCTGGCGCGAAAACACCGTGGACCGGCGAACTGCTGATCGTGGTCGATCCGTCAAAGGGGGCCGGCAGCAACTTCGCGCAACGCACGGAAACGCTGGTCGGCGCGATGGTGGACGCAGGCCAGACGCGCCAGCCCGGCGATCGCCGCTATCGCCAGCGCGCCGAATCCGCACGTATCGGCATTGCGATCGATACCAGCGAACTGGAGAAGCTGCGCGCGCTGGCCGGCGAAGGCTGAAGCGCAAAAATTGGGGCCGAAGCCCCTTGCATTTCGAACGTCTTGAAGCCTACTTCGAGAACGGCTGTGGGCGCGGTGTCGTATCCGATGAAGGTGGCAGAATCGGTAGCGCAAAATTCGGCTGATCGCCGGTCAGTGCCTTCAGGAAAGCCACGATTTTGGCGTTTTCCGCTGCGCTGAACTTTCTGCCCAGTTGAAGGCGTCCCATGATGTCGACGGCTTCAGTGAGGGTGTTGGCCGCACCATCGTGGAAGTACGGATAGGTCAGTTCCACGTTGCGCAGGGTCGGCACCTTGAAGTTGAAGCGGTCCGCATCCTTGCCCGTCACGTCGGCACGACCGCCTGCTGTCGCCTTGGTCTTGTACGGCTCGACGATACCCATCTTCTGGAAGGAGTTGCCGCCCACGGCCTCTCCGTTGTGGCAGGCAACGCAACCGCTGTCCTTGAACAGCTTGTAGCCTGCCAGTTCATCAGCAGACAGCGCATCGGTCTTGCCCAGCAACCACTGGTCGAAACGGGCGTTCGGCGTCACCAGGGTTTTCTCGAACTCCGCGATGGCGAGTGTGACCTGATCGATATCGATCTTGTCCTTGCCGAAGACCTGCCTGAACTCACGGACGTAGCCCGGAATGGTCTCCAGCACCTGCACGGCCAAAGTATGCGAAAACCCCATCTCGCCAGGGTTGGCGATCGGTCCGCCGGCCTGCTCCTTGAGATCGGCGGCACGGCCATCCCAGAACTGCGCGAGGTTCAGGCTGGAGTTCAACACCGTCGGTGAATTGATCGGGCCTTGTTGCCACTTGTCGCCGATCGAGGTGGGAATGTTGTCCGTGCCACCCATCGAGAGGTTATGACAGGAGTTGCATGAAATGAAACCGGACTTGGAAAGGCGTGGGTCGAAGTAGAGCTTCTTGCCCAGGTCGACCAGACCGAGATTGATATTGGCTGCCGGCTTGATGACCTGAATGGGTTCGTCCGCCGGTGCGGCTCCAACGCTGGCCGAGAGTCCAATGGCAACAATGGAAGCGGAGAGGATCTGAAGTCTCATGCTGAACACCTCGAAGTGATAAAAAGCTGTTACAACGTTGACCGAACAATATCGTCCACAACGTTTCCAGTATTGACATAACTCAATGTTTTAATTGTAGTTTTACACTATAAATTGCATAGACAAGTCCTATAAGCAGAGCCATGAAACTTACTGCCTTGAGATATCTGGTGGCTTTTGCCGACGAAGGCTCGTTCAGCCGTGCAGCAGAACGGTGCCAAGTCAGCCAGCCCACCCTCAGTGTCGCGCTTCAGCAACTGGAATACGAACTGGGTGTCTCTCTCATCGAACGCAGCAAAGGACGTGTTGCGCTCACCGACCTCGGCAGCCAAGTGGTCGCTCAGGCGCGCAAAGCGCTCGATGAGGTCAGGCGCATCGAACTTGTCGCGAGCACGGGCAAGAATCCGCTCGCGGGTGATTTTCGCCTTGGTGTGATCCATACCATCGGGCCTTACCTCTTGCCCGAGCTCATCTCGGCCATGAGCAAGGTCGCGCCCGACACACGCCTCTACATCGAGGAGAGCATGACTGCCTTGCTCGCGGACAGCCTTAAATACGGCACCATTGATGCGGCAATCATTGCGCTACCGTTCGACATGCCGGGGATCAAGGTGCACCCCTTGTATGACGAAGCATTCCAGGTTGTGGTCCCCAAGGGCCACCGTTGGTCGACGCGCAAGAATATCTCGCGTCACGAGGTACGCGACGAAGACGTGCTGGTGCTCAAGGCCGGCAACTGCTTTCGCGAACAGGTGCTGGACGCCTGCCCCGAGATGAGCCACGCAGACGGTTCGGCGCTTGAAGGGCATTCGATCGAGACCGTACGCTGCATGGTGGCATCAAACTATGGTATTTCCGTCCTGCCGGCCTCGTCACTGGGCGGCGTGTATCGAAACGACATGGTGACCGCCATCCCCTTCGAAGCACCCGCACCATCACGACGGGTTGCGATCGCCTGGCGCGAAAGCTACACACGCACCGAGGTTGTCGACGCGATCATCTGCGCCGCCGGCATGATGAAAAACCCATGCTACCAAGCCATCGATTCACCGCATCAGCAACAGGATGCTGCGCGCCCTGAATAAGCGTTATCGTCTTGATGCAGGCCACGCAGAACCGGGGGATTGTGCAGGACACACCCGTCAAGCACATGCGGCTTGTGTTTGCTGCCTTTGGTGCTGTTATGCCGCCGAGATTGCCCTTGGCCATTTTGTTCTCAGCCGGAGACCAGACAGGGTCGCAGCGTCTGGTATGTTCACGGCCATGACGACAATGATCTCCATCTCAAATCTGTCCAAGACCTACGAAGGCGGTTTTCAGGCACTCAAGACTGTCAACCTGGACATCAGTCGGGGCGAAATCTTCGCCCTGCTGGGCCCCAACGGCGCGGGCAAGACCACGCTGATCAGCATCGTATGCGGGCTGGTCAACGCATCGACCGGTACGGTGACGGTCGGTGGTAAAAACATCGTGACGGACTATCGCGCTGCACGCGAGCTGATCGGCCTGGTGCCGCAGGAACTCACCACAGAGGCCTTCGAGACCGTATTCTCGGCCGTCAGCTTCAGCCGCGGCCTGTTCGGCAAGCCGGCCAACCCGGCCTACATCGAAAAAGTGCTGCGCTCGCTGTCGCTGTGGGACAAGCGCAACAACAAGATCATGACCCTGTCGGGCGGCATGAAGCGGCGCGTGCTGATTGCCAAGGCCTTGTCGCACGAACCCCGGGTGCTGTTCCTCGACGAGCCCACCGCGGGCGTAGACGTCGAATTGCGCCGCGACATGTGGGCGCTGGTAAGCGAACTGCGGGAGCAGGGCGTCACCGTGATCCTGACCACGCACTACATCGAGGAAGCCGAGGAGATGGCCGACCGCATCGGCGTAATCACCCGTGGCGAAATCATCCTGGTGGAAGACAAGGCCACGCTGATGCACAAGCTCGGCCGCAAGCAGCTCACCGTGCAACTGCAGGAGGCCATCGACAGCATCCCCGAAACCCTTGCGGATTACGGGCTCGAGCGCGCCGCCGGCGGTCATGCGCTGGTGTTCACCTACGACGCCGAGCGTGCGCAGCACGGGGTCGCCGAGTTGCTGCGCGATCTCGCCGCGGCAGGCCTCGCCTTCAAGGACGTGAACACGACGCAGAGTTCGCTGGAGGATATTTTTGTGGATCTGGTGAAGGAAGAGCGATGAACCTGCACGCAATCAATGCCATCTACCGCTTCGAGATGGCCCGCGCCCGCCGCACGCTGACCCAGAGCATCATCTCGCCGGTCATTTCCACCTCGCTGTATTTCGTGGTGTTCGGTGCGGCCATCGGCTCGCGCATTCCGCAGGTCGACGGCGTGAGCTATGGCAGCTTCATCGTGCCCGGCCTGATCATGCTGGCGCTGCTCACGCAGAGCATCGCCAACGCTTCGTTCGGGATCTACTTTCCACGCTTCACCGGCACCATCTACGAGGTACTGTCGGCGCCGGTGTCCTATCTCGAGATAGTCATCGCCTACGTGGGCGCAGCCGCCACCAAGTCGATCGTCCTCGGGCTGATCATCCTCGCCACCGCCGCGCTGTTCGTTCCCCTGACCATTAAGCATCCGCTGTGGATGCTGATGTTTCTGGTGCTCACCGCGGTCACCTTCAGCCTGCTCGGTTTCATCATCGGCATCTGGGCCGACGGCTTCGAAAAGCTGCAGCTGGTCCCCATGCTGATCGTCACGCCACTCACCTTCCTGGGTGGCAGCTTCTACTCGATCAGCATGCTGCCGCCGTTCTGGCAGACGGTGACGCTGTTCAATCCGGTGGTGTATCTCGTCAGCGGCTTTCGCTGGAGCTTTTACGGCATTGCCGATGTCAGCCCGGCACTGAGTCTGGCGATGACCCTGTTCTTTCTCATCGCCTGCATCGTGACCGTCGCCTGGATCTTCCGCACCGGCTACCGCCTCAAGCCCTGATAGCGTTGCCCTAGCGCTTGCTGCTGTTGACCTCGCATTCGGGCACGGTATTCCAGCGCTCGGGCGCGCAGTGCTTCCAGCGTGCCTTTTCCCGACAGGCAATGCGTGGGAAGAACGACTTCCCATCGCATACCGCCAGGTCCGCATTGAGTGCAGTCAGCCACGCACGCTGCGGTTCGGACCCGGGTGCTGGGGGCGGCATCGCCGCCTTGTGCTTCACGGTCTCCCTGGACGGGCTCACGGGCGCCGGTTTTGCAGGCCTGACAACCACTTTCGGCGGTGGAGCCGGCGCCACCTCAAGTTGCGGTGACGCCTCTGCCACCGATACCACCTCGACCTCTGCACCATGCCCGTCGTTCTGAGCAGGCACCTCGGTTGCGCCATCGCCTTCGGTGCCATCGGGAACAAGGCTTGGCTGGTCAGCCACGACGGTTTCACCAGCAGGTTCGGACACCGACGGCCTGTCTGCAGCGCGGAGAAAATAGACACCGCCCGCGGCGGACAGCAGCACGAGGATAAGCGCAGCCAGTACGCGCTTGCGACCTGCAGCGGCCGGTACAGCGGTCTCCGCCGTCCCAGCATACACACCGGCGTGTGCATTCACGGAGCTTGAGGCCGGCGGCATGAAGTCCGGGATGATCGTATCTTCGGCATGAAAATCGGCACCAGCGGATGCATGCTTCCCGGCATCCCATGGAAGCTCGTATGGCAGGATAGCCGCGCTCGCGCCGTCCGTCGTGCGCGCGCCACAATGGCTGCAGAAACGGGCGTCGGACTGGACCTCATCGCCGCAGGCAGGACACTTCATCGCAAGACTCATTTCGTTGATGACAACATATTGCAAACAATATGCATCAATCGCAACCACAGCGGCCCGCACTCCCTGAACGATCGTGTGTTTCACGACTGCCCAACAGCCGCATATGCCCCGCATCGCCCCTGCACACAAGACAAACCCGCGTGACCTGCAAATCAAGGTACCATCCGGACCACCCGCCCCGGACGACTCCTGTCAACAATGCCCATCACCAAAGCATTCCCGCGTCGTCACCTCGCGTTCGCGTTCGCGATTCTCATCCCCTTCCCGGCGCTCGCGCTGCAGCAAAACCTGTGGGCATCAATCCAGCCGCTCGCCTTCGTGCTCTTCTATCCAGCGCTCGTCGTCAGCAGCTGGATCGGGGGACGGTCGGGCGGCACCATCGCCCTGATCCTGTCCGTCGTACTTGCCGACTGGTTCTTCATGGAACCCCTGCAATCGCTGCGCATAGACGACCCGGACCATGTCGCAAGAATCTTCGCATTCGCCCTGATCGGGAGTCTGATCATCTATGCGCACCACCGCTTTCAACTGCGCACCGAGCGCTATCAGAACACCACCGAAAACATCGATGACGTGGTCTGGGTCCTCGACGCGGAAACCCAACGCCTGCGTTATGTCAGCCCATCGATCATCAGGCAGCTCGGGTTCGCGCCCGCCGAGATCATGGCGTTGCCCATTGAGCGCGCGCTGACCCCGACGATTGCAGCTCAGGTGCGCTGTCTGGCTGTGGGTGGAACGGCGGTCGGCAATATCGTTACCGAGGAAGTCAGAAAAACACGCAAGGATGGCTCGACGATCTGGACCGAGGTTGTCATGACCCAGGCGCGCAATCAAAGAACCGGCAAGCAGGAAGTCCACGGTGTCAGTCGCAATATCACCGCTCGCAAGTACGCCGAAGAACAGCTGAAGACCAGCGAGCAACGGATGCGCAAGATGCTCGACAACATCCCCACCGCCATTGCGTGCTGCACACTGGGAAACAACGCCGAATTCGTGTTCCTGAACCGGCAATTCGTCCGCATTTTCGGCTACAGCCTCGAGGAGATCCCCGACCTCGGCACCTGGGAACAACTGTCCTGTCCCGACGAGCAATCCAGGCGCAACCTGACGCTGCCGTGGGAAATGGCCGTGGGTACGATCCATCGGGAAAGCGCAGAGGGAATGGAATCACGCATATTGTGCAAGGACGGTTCGATGCGCGACGTCCTGATCAATGCCGACCGGCTCGAGGACATGGTGCTGGTGTCATTCACCGACATCACCGAACGCAAGCAGGCAGAGCTGCGCCTGCGCCACATGGCACAGCATGATGCCCTCACCGAGCTGCCCAATCGCATCCTGTTCGACGAACACGTCGGAGTAGCGCTTGCCACCGCACGCCGTGAGGGAAGTCGCTTCGGCCTCATGTTCATCGACCTTGACCACTTCAAGAAAGTGAACGACACGATGGGCCATCGCATCGGCGACCTGTTGCTGCTCGAAGTCAGCCTGCGCCTGCGCCAGGCCGTGCGCGAATCGGACATTCCCGCACGCCTTAGCGGGGATGAATTCGTGGTGCTGCTGCAACACGTGCACCACCCCAGCGATGCCTTGCTGGTTGCAGAGAAAATCCGGGCCAGACTCGGCGAGCCGTTTTCGATCGAAAACAATATGTTCTCGATCTCGGCCAGCCTCGGTGTCGCCATTTATCCCGATCACGGCAAGGATGCAATCAGCCTTGCGCGCAACGCGGATGCGGCGATGTACCAGGCCAAACAGAACGGACGCAACGCAATCACCCTCTCCGAGTCCGAGATGGCCGCCTGACTGCCCCAAGGCCCGGCCACGCCACGCAAGCGAGCGACCTCGGCCGACCCCGCTTCAGCCAAACGGCGCCACACCGATCAGGGCCAGGTGCAGGTAGCGCACGAACACGAACCACCCCACCAGCCCCACGACCAACGCCACTGCGTCACGTGCGATCCTGCCTTCACGAACCACGCCCTGCATACGGTCGCGTTTGCGGGCGCTGACGAAATCCATGATCGCCCATCCCAGGAAGCTGCCGAACAGCAGCACATCGGCCAGCGTGCCGTTGGCGATCAGGTGCGACAGCGCCCACAGCTTGACTCCTGCGACCATGGGATGGCCGACCCTGGCCTTGATCAGCGTTCCGGGCACATAGGCGGCCGCAAGGAGCACGAAAGCGGGCAGGGTGAGCAGGGCGGCAAGGTGCCGTGTCCACAGCGGCGGCACCCAGAGCACGACCGGATCCATGCGCATCTGCCCATAGCCCCAGACGATGAGCGCGAAACCGATGATCGACACAATGGAATAGGCAAGCTTCCATTTCATCATGCCGTAGTGTTCGATATAGCGGTTACGGTTGTCTTCGGCGAAGATCCGGCTCGAATGGGTAGAGAAGAACAGCAAAAGCCCGATGATCAATGCAGTCATGCGTAAACGCCCCGTCCGGATGGTCAAGTATCCGACCGATCTTAACAGCCTGAAGGTGCTCTAGAATGACGGCTTTTCCGCGGGGTACAGGCATGAAGCTCAACCAGATCCCGATGGGCGCCCGCTTCGAATACAAGGGCATGGTCCTCACCAAGACCGGCCCGATGACCGCTGCCACCGAAAAGGGCGGCCAGCACTTCATCCCCAAGTTTGCCGTGCTCAAGCCGGTGGCAGGCGAACCCTCGCCGCTGCCAGCGGCCGAATCGCGCACGCTCGATGCCGGCAAGGTGCTCGCGGCATTCGAAACCTATCATTCAAGCGTGATGCGTCTGGCCGACGAGACCGCACGGGTAGAGCTGGCTGCAGCACATGCCCGCTTTCTGGCGGCACTGAACTGAAGCCGGGGTCCGATCGCCCCAGCGCTTCAAGGGTGTCCGGCCAACTATCCACGATCTCCTGACTTGCCTGATCGCAGGGGCGCTTGCAATATCCAGTCTGGATGCGATTGTTCACCCTCCCCGGAGCCGACCATGAAACCCACAGATCCTGTTGCCCTGGTTGCCACCGAAGTGCCGCTGCGCGCGATCCTGTCGAACTACCCACAGGTCTTTGCCGCGCGCATGGCAGGACGAGAGAAGCGTGCGCTCGGCAATGCCTTCGGATTGTCGAACTTCGGGGTCAACCTCACCCGCCTGCCCCCCGGTGCGGTATCCGCACTGCGTCATGCCCACTCGAAGCAGGATGAGTTCATCTACATTCTCGAAGGCCATCCCGTGCTGCACACCAACGCCGGCAAAACCAACCTTGCGCCCGGCATGTGCGCCGGCTTCAGTGCCGGAAGCGGCGACGCCCACCAGCTCGCCAATCCGGGTGACACCGATGTGGTCTATCTGGAAGTCGGCGACCGTACGGCGGGCGACAGCGTCGTCTACCCTGACGATGACATCCAGGCTTCATTGAAGGACGGACGCTGGCAGTTTGCACACAAGGACGGCACAGCCTACGACTGAGCGCTGCATCAGGGAGATGGCAGCGCGCTGCGCCTCCGGCCATCGCACGTCACATCATTTTCGGGGAACGACATGACACTGCAGACACACCTTGGTACGGAGTTGCCAATCATTCAGGCGCCGATGGCGGGGGTACAGGGCAGCGCGCTCACCCTTGCCGTGTCCAACGCGGGCGGCCTGGGATCATTGGCCTGCGCAATGCTCACCCCGGATGCGCTGCTCAAGGAACTCCAGGCGATCAAGGCGGGCACCGACAGACCCTACAACCTCAATTTCTTCTGCCACACGCAACCCGAACAAAGCAGCGAACGCGAACAGGCATGGCGGGCCACGCTCGCCCCTTACTACGCCGAGTTCGGCATCGACCCGGAGACGATCCCGAGTGGCCCCGGCCGGGCACCGTTCACCGCTGCGACAGCCGACCTGATCGAAGCTTTCAACCCCCCTGTCGTCAGTTTCCACTTCGGCCTGCCGGACCCGGCGCTGATCGCACGCATCAAGCGCTGGGGGACACGGATTCTGTCCTCGGCAACAACGGTCGAGGAGGCGCTGTGGCTTGAGGCCGCAGGGGTCGATGCGGTGATCGCGCAAGGGCTGGAGGCCGGCGGTCACCGCGGCATGTTCCTGAGCGATGACATCACGACCCAAACCGGCACCTTCGCCCTGGTGCGACGCATTGTGCGGGCGGTCAATATTCCGGTGATCGCAGCGGGCGGGATCGCCGACGCCGAAGGTGTTGCCGCAGCGCTGCGGCTCGGGGCGGCAGGGGTGCAAATCGGCACCGCCTACCTGCTGTGTCCCGAAGCGGACACCAGCGCCATTCACCGCGCCGCACTGCAAAGTCCCGATGCCGACCACACCGCGCTCACCAACGTGTTCAGCGGTCGGCCAGCGCGCAGCATCGTCAATCGCCTCATCGCCGAGCAAGGGCCTTTCTGCCGCACTGCACCTGCATTTCCGCTCGCATCAACCGCCGTCGCGCCACTCCGTGCCGCAGCCGAGGCGCTTGGAAATGGCGCGTTTTCATCACTGTGGTGCGGCCAGCACCCTCCGCTTTACGTGGATGTGGACGCTGCCAGCCTTACCCGGGCACTGGCCCAATGGGTGCAATCCTGAGCAGACTGACAGCGGGTGCTTGCATCCCGCACGGTGCAAGACTAGCTTGAACGCATCAGCCTGGACTGACCAGTCGGCGCACGCGAAGCACGCCGGCAGGCGCTGCGAGCGGAGCGGCATCCGATTCATGCCCGCGCGGCCACACGCAGCGGCTTTGCGCCTGGAGAAACAGTCATGCCGCAACTCGACGATCTGCCACCACTTGCCGTCCAGTCTGACATCGCAGCCCTGCACGCTCACCTTGACGGCGTGATCCCGTCAAAGCGTCTCGATGAAAACCTGCTGATCGCAACCTGGAACATCCGCGGCTTCGCCTCGCTCACCCGCGAGTGGACCGCAGGTGAACACGACTCGCCGAAGCGCGATCTGCGCGGATTGCTGGCGATCGGCGAGATCATTCGCCGCTTCGACGTGATCGCGATACAGGAACTCAAAGGCGATCTGCGGGCGCTGCGCGACCTGATGAAATGGTTGGGTCCGAACTGGGCCTTCCTGATGACCGACGTGACGGCCGGGCCGCAGGGCAACGGCGAGCGCATGGCCTTCCTGTTCGACCGGCGCAGGGTGGAACTGTCTGGCCTGGCCTGCGAACTGGTGGTGCCGCAGGAATGGCTGGACGAGATCCGCCCCGACGCGCTGCAACGCCAGTTCGCCCGCACACCCTATGCGCTCGGCTTTCGCTCCGGGAAGGCCACCTTCATCCTCGCCACCCTTCACGTTACCTACGGCACGGGCGCTGCCGACCGCATTCCCGAGCTGAGCGGCATCGCGCGCTGGTTGCGCAAATGGGCGGACAATACGCGCGCCTGGTCGCAAAGCCTGATCGCACTCGGCGACTTCAACATCGACCGCCGCGGCGACCCGCTGTGGCAGGCCTTCACCTCGACCGGCCTGAAGGCGCCACCCGATCTCGACGCGGTACCACGCTCGATCTTCACCCGCGAGGAAAGTCCCTCAACGCACAAGCACTATGATCAGATCGCCTGGTTCGAAACCGACGACGGCAAGGTCCAGCTCGACATGCGCTATCGCCGTGGTGGCCATGTCGATTTTCTGCCCTTCGTGTACCGGGAACTCGATCTGAGCAAGAGTGCGGTGTCGTATCGCGTGTCCGATCATTTTCCCTTGTGGGTCGAATTCGGGCTTTGATTCACGCGGGCGATCCGGACGTGCTCAGTTTGCAGACGCACGCACCGGCGCCGAGACATCGAGCGGCTTGTGCTCGACCCAGATCAACCGGGTCGTATCGAACCCAAGTGCACTTGCCTTGCTCACCAGGCGCTCACGCACCTCGGCGGGCAGATCCGGCGTGCGCGCCAGAATCCACAGATAATCGCGATCCGGGCCGGTGACGAGCGCCCAGCGATAACCCTGCTGATCGAGGTCGGCGATGTGATAGCCGCCGTAAAAGGGCCCGAAAAAGGAGACCTTCAACGAGCCGGTGGTGGGATCACCAATGAAAACGGCCCGCCCCACGGCCTCGCGCCACGCCGCTTTCTTGCCGTCGTAACCACGGTTGGTCACTTCGACGCTGCCGTCCGCCTGCAGCCGGTAATCGGCCGTCACATCGCTGAGTCCGCGCTCGAAGGAATGATCGAGGCGTGCGATTTCATACCAGCGCCCGAGATAGCGATCGAGATCGAAAGGTGACACCGGTGTCACGCCATCCGGCACCGATGTGCAGGCACCCAGTGCCGAAACGCAAAACAGCATGCTGGCACGCTTCAGGCCCGCGCCCGACAGGTGCTGACGCAGGAATTCAACGGGCGCGCGCAGCGCAGCGCCGATCAAGGCCGGTCACCCTCGCGCGGATCCACTTCGCGAATCACTTCGCCCTCGATCACCAGCCCCTCGGCGGCGGTGTCTCGCCCCTGCTGCTCGCGCATCTGTTTGCGCAGATCACGCGATTTCCACCACAGATAGCCCCACGCTGCCATACCGACGGTAAGGACGACGGCAAACAGGAACACCGAGAACATCAGGGCGACGGCGAACACGCCGACGGTGGCGATCAGTGCCACCACCTTCTGCAACAGGGTGCGGGGTTGGGCGGGTGACCGCGAAAACTGCTGGAAAAAGTTCATCCGGCTCTTGTCCGTATACATGGTGTTCCTCGGGCAGCAGCGGCTGCCAGTCATTGATAGGTGCTTCAGTCAGATTGGCCGCGACGGCAAAGATTCCCCAACGCCGGGCGCCTGGCGCAAAACAGTGCCGTTGAGGTCTGCGTCCAGGCACGGCACTCGCCCGCACCCGCAGCTGCCTTCATGGCCACATCGCGGGCGGATGCTGCGGTTTAGCGCCATGCATCTTTCATTCCTTGCGGAAGGAATCCGGCGCAGGTGCAACCCACCCGGACATGACACGCGCAAACACCACCATGCCGCACATTACGCACAGGGGCAAGGCAGGAATTCAGCTGCTCCAGGTTGCCCGCCCCATCTCCTTTGCACGATACATGGCAACGTCTGCCTTGTGCAGCAGCACCGCGGCGTTGTCACCGTCTTCCGGGAAACGCGCGATCCCCACGCTACAGGAAATCTCGAGCACGTGACCATCGATATGAAACGGCTTCGACAGGCTGTCGACGATCTTGATCGCCATGCCTTCGGCGGCCGCTTTATCCGCATTGCGCGGCATCAGTACCACGAACTCGTCCCCACCCATGCGCGCCACCGTGTCCTCGTCCCGGAACAGGGCTTCGAGCCTGCGCGCCACCTCGCACAACAACCGATCCCCGGTGTCGTGGCCGAAATTGTCATTGACCGGCTTGAAGCGGTCGAGATCGGCGAAGAGCACCACAATCATCGACGGATGGCGCCGCGCATGGCTGATCATGCGTTCGAGGCGGTCCATCATCAAGGCGCGATTAGGCAGGCCGGTGAGAACATCGAAGTTGGCCTGACGCCAGATTTCCTCATCCTTGCGCCGACGCTCGGTGACGTCGGCCAACAGCACGATCCGGTTCGCCAGCATGCCGTCCAGGCCGCGCACCACTGACAGCATCGCGTGCCCGGTATAGGTCTCGCCATTCCAGCGCAGCCCGTCGAAATCATCCTCCCAACGGCCGACGGTATAACGACCAACGATCGCACCGAGGTTGCGCGACCCCGGCGTTGTCGGCGACAGCAAGGCCGGACTGCGCCCCGACACCTCGTCCAGTCCGTAGCCGGTAATCGCAGTAAATGCGGGGTTGATGCCGGTGATCCTGTCCCGATCGTCGACGATCATGATGCCTTCAGCCATGTTCTCGAACACGCTGCGATAGTGTGCCTCCCGCTCCTGCGAGGCCTCGACCACTTTTTCGTAGCGCCCGAGAGCGAGCACCAGTGCGACGCTGCAAAGCACCAGCAGACTGCTCAGCACAAACGCGCGCAACAAGGACTGCCGGTTAAGCGCACGGACCGGCGCCAAGGCATCGTCCATCCCCATCCCCATGACGACAATCAGCCCGGAAGGCAGGCGGACCCAGCAGAACTGACGGACGATTCCATCCAGCGCGCCTGAACTGACGTAGTCACCCTCCACCTGCTCAGGATGCTGGAGGAACGGGCGGTCAGGCGGCACCCGTTTGCCGTAATACCCATCCCCCCGGAGCGTTCGCATCAGGTAGGCACCATCAGCGCCGAGCACTGCGAAGAGATCGTTGCGGCCGACTTCAAAGGATTTCAGCTTTGCCACCCATGCCTCGGGAGACACCGCAATCGAAACCACCCCTCTGAACGCTCCATCCTCGGACCATATCCCGCGCGCAAACTGGATGCTCCACTTGTCGGACAGGCGACCACGCACGACATCGCTGATCACGAGCTCGTCCTCGTTCGTTGTCGCAAGTGCCTTGAAGTAGTCCCGGTCCCCGAGATAGTGTGCAGACGACGGCCCCAGCGAGGAGTAAACCAAATAGCCCTCCTCATCGACGTGGAACAACTGAATGACGACATTCCGCTCCATCGATTCGGTCACGATCTGTCCGACCACAGCGAGAGCCTCCGGACCGGCAAGGACCGCCTGGCGCGCGCTGCGCAAAACGTAGTCGAAGCTGTCGACCGTTGCCTGAATCGACGCCGCTGCGGCACTTCCGTGCACCCTTCCCTCAGCGTAGATGCGCTCCCGTTCGTCCGCTTCAGCCATTTTCTGAGTCGTGATCAGGTCACGCCACATCAATACCAGCACAATCAGGCAGGCAAAACCAACGACGATCCGTATGACTTGCAATGGACGTCGAATGCAGGCAACAAGAAGTCTCAGCGGGGATCTCGCCATAAAACGGAATCTCCAGGCAGGACGAACAAAGAGGTGCGTCGCACACCCGGTCCTGTCCGATCCGTCGACAACGGAAGGTGTGCAATTGAGTTCATAGTACACTGCGTCCAGCACATGCACGCACCGTCGCACCTCAGGCGCCCATGTCATCCGCGTCTGGCGCGGGCCCGCTTCACATCAGCTGCAGCCCTTTCAGCACCACGACACCGATGCTCGTAAAGACGATGGAGCCCAGCGTGGTCAGGGCGATGATGTTGGCGGCGAGCACTGAATTTCCGCCCATCGCGCGCACCATGACATAGCTCGCGGCAGCCGTCGGCGCCGATGACATCAGCAACAGCACGCCCAGGTCAACGCCGCGGAAGCCCGCCACAATGCCGCCCAGCGCAAAGAGCAGCGGCACCAGCACCAGCTTGCTCGACGCCGCCAGCAAGGTGTTGCTCATTTCAAGACGCAGGCTGCGGAAATTGAGCGTCGCGCCGGTGCACAACAGGGCCAGCGGCAGGGTGAGGTCGGCAAAATACTGGGCCGACTGCACCGCGACCTTGGGCAGGGGAATCTGCAACCAGGACACGGGCAGGGCGAGCACGATGCCGATGATCAGCGGGTTGGTGGCGATCCCCTTCACCATCCGCCCTGCGCCCTGACGCCGGTGCAGCGACCGGCTCAGCGTGACCACGGCCAGAACGTTGAAAAGGATGGTGACCAGCCCGAGATAGAGCGCTGCGGCGACCAGACCGGCATCACCATAGGCATTTACACAGTAGGCGAGGCCGATGATCCCCATGTTGGAGCGAAACCCGCCCTGAACCACCACGCCACGGTCCTCCGGGGGCTGAACCCATCGTGCCGCAACCCACTCCAGCAGCAGAAACACCAGAAATGTACCGATCAGGCCGAAGGCAATCAGCGCCAGATTGGTCGCCTCACCGAATTCGGTCTTGCTGATGCTGAGAAACAGCACCGCCGGCAGGCCGATGGAGAAGACAATTCGCGAACCGCCCTCGATGAAGCCGTCGTTGAGCATTCCCGTGCGGCGCAGCCAGATGCCGAGTGCGAGAATGATGAAGATCGGCCCGGTGACAGAGAATGAAAAACTCAGTACCGCCAGAAACTCAGTCATGAATCCCGCCTCACCGCGCCAGCCAGGCAAGAATATTCAAGGTTGCCCGCTGCGCAATCGGGATTGCCACAAAGGCAGCAATCGCAGCCAGCGGCCAGGCCACGACAAAGGCCTTGGCCCAGCGCAGAAAATAGTCCGGCGGAAAGCCGAGGTTCAGCCAGGTAATGATCGCCGTCATCACGAAGGCCATGATGCCGGCCATGATCACAGGCTGAAGATGTTGAGGTTTGAGTCGCATTGTCCTGATCCAGATTCGTTCGGAAGCCAGACCCGCATGGCTACCTCAATGTCACGATTGTCGGCCATCTTTGCCTATTCGTGTGCACCTGCACAATACGTTCAATCCGCAGACCCAGCTTCGCCAGGCCTCATCCACCACCGCAACGCTTCATTTCTGTCTCCACCAGGCGCACCAGCTTGAGTGCTGGCAGGGCCACACCTCGGCAGCGCCAGCCAGGTCTGCCAACGAACACCGCTTGCACCCAAAGCGGTGTTTGTCGTCTACGGCAACGAATACCGCTCAACCTGAACGAGCTGTCGTGCGTTAGAGGCTTCGCGCACATGTGTGCGCATCACTCTACTGGCGCCAAGATGGAATTCCTTACCAACCCACAGTTGCTGATTGCCTTTCTCACCCTCACCGTGCTCGAACTGGTGCTGGGCATCGACAACATCATTTTCATTTCCATCCTGGTGGACAAACTGCCACCTGAGAAGCGCGCCGTCGCCCGTCGCCTTGGGCTCTTCCTTGCAATGTTCATGCGCATCGGGCTGCTGATGGTGCTGGCCTGGCTGGCCGGTCTTACCACACCGATGTTCGAGCTCTTCGGCCACGGCGTGTCCTGGCGCGACCTGATCCTGATCAGCGGTGGCCTGTTCCTGGTGTGGAAAAGCACCACCGAAATTCACCAGTTACTCGAAGGCGAAGAGGGCGAGGCCTCGTCGGCGATCAAGGCCACCGTGACCGCCGTGATCCTGCAGATCATCGTCATCGACATGGTGTTCTCGCTCGACTCCATCATTACCGCCATCGGCATGGTCAATAACCTGCCGGTGATGATCGCCGCGGTCGTTGCCTCCGTAGCGCTGATGATGGTGGCGTCAGCGCCGATTGGCGAGTTCGTGTCCACCCACCCCACGATCAAGATGCTGGCACTGTCCTTCCTGATGGTGGTCGGCGTGGTGCTGATCGCCGAGGGCTTCGGCCACCCGGTGCCCAAGGGCTACATCTACTTCGCGATGGCGTTCTCGGTGTTGGTGGAAATGCTCAACCTCCGCCTGAGAAAGACCACGGCTCATCCGGTGGCGCTGCGCGAGGCTTACAGCGTCGAAGACAAGGCCTGAACGCCCGCGTCCTGGAGCGCATCGGACAAGCTCACCACTTCGCGACCGCTCGCTTCGAGGGCTGCGCGCAGCCTGCCCGCATTGGCCACCGCACCCGGCGTATCACCATGCACGCAGATGCTGTGCATGGCAGTGGGCAATACCTTGCCACTTTGCGACACCACGCCGCCGGCGTCGAGCATGCGCAGCACGTGGGCAACGAGCTGGTCGTGATCGTGGATCACCGCACCGGGCTGGCCACGCGGCACCAGCATGCCGGTGTCGGTGTAGGCGCGATCGGCAAAGATCTCGGCCGCCACCCGCAATCCCGCCCGCTCACCGGCCTTGTACAGCTCCGACAGCACCGGCGCGAGCAGGATCAGTTCGGGGTCGACGGCGCGCACCGCGTGCGCCACCGCGTCGGCCAGCACGGCATCCTCGCAGGCCTGATTGTTGAGCGCGCCATGTGGCTTGACGTGCGTGACACGTCCACCCTCCGCCGCCGCCATGCCGGCCAGCGCTCCCACCTGGTAGATCACCACCGCTTCGAGCTCGGTCGGCGCCATCTTCATCGGCCGCCGGCCAAAGCCCTGCACGTCGGGATAGGCGGGGTGCGCGCCCAGACTCACGCCAGCGGCCAGCGCCGTGCGCACGGTGTTGCGCATTACCAGCGGATCACCCGCATGAAATCCGCAGGCGATGTTGGCCGAGCGCACCACCTGCAACAGGGCCTCGTCCTCGCCCATCGTCCAGGCGCCGAAGGATTCGCCGAGGTCTGCATTGAGGTTGATCTTCATGTCTGGCTCCAGGTCAGTCTTCGGCTGCGGTCAGCGGTCGGTATTCGGCTGAGAGCGCATGCACCACGCCGCTCACCAGGTTGACGGCATACAGGGCCGCTTCGTCCACGCCTTCTGCCGCGAACGGACAGATCGCCGCAAGGAGGGCGAGGGTTTCGGCTTCGGTTTCACGGGCGATGCGCTCGCCCTCGACCGCACTGACAGCGGCAAAGCGCAACGTCTGCCCCGGACGACAGGCGGCAAGCCGGGGAATGTCGCTGCCGATCACGGTCGCGATCTTGGGGTAGCCACCGGCCGTCTGCGCATCGGCCAGAAGCACGATGGGCTGGCCCTTGCCCGGCACCTGGATGGAGCCCGGCACGGTGGCATCGGAGATGATTTCGGCCGCGCCGACATGCCCGAGCACCGGACCTTCCAGCCGCACGCCCATGCGGTCGGCTTCGGCCGTCACGCGGTAATCGCTGCCCAGCAAGGTCTCGAATGTCTCCGCCGAGAAATGATCTGCCTGCGGACCACGGACGACGCGGATCGGACGCTCCTCGGCCGCAGGCACTTGCGGCAGAATCCGCTCGACACCGCTGGCCGCCTGCGCCGGCAGACACATCCCGGCAGCAAGGGCACGTCCATCCACACCGCCGAGCGCTGCGCGCGCATAGGTCGACGCACTGCCCAGCACCTGCGGCAGCGCCAGCCCCTCGAGCGCAAGCGCGGCGATGCGGCCACTGCCCATGCGACGGATGCGCATGATGTCGCCATCGGCCAGCGTGATCGAGCGCCATGCCGGTACCGGCTTGCGCTCGCCAGCGTGTTCGATCTCGATCACGGCATCGCCCGCCACCGCAACACGCATGGCGGCGCCACGCGCAAGGACCTGCAGGCCGCCGTCGAAGCACTCGATGACCGGCGTGGTGCCGGGGTTACCGACCAGTGCGTTGGCGATGCGCATCAGCCGGGGGTCGAGCACGCCGGCCCACGGCACGCCAATACGGCGAAAGCCCCTGCGCCCGCTGTCCTGTATGGAGGCATAGGCGCCCGGTGAAACGATTTCGAGATGGGCCGTGCTGTTCATCGCAACACCTCCGCATCCTCCGCCTTGGGACGCGTGAGCCACTGTTGTGGCTCGATTTCACCTGTTTTCAGCGCCAACTCGAGACGCTCGTATTCGGCCATCGAGACCGGGTCGAAGCGCACACGGTCACCCGCTGCCAGCAGCGAAGGCGATTCGCGCCCGGCGTCGAACAGGGTCACTGGACAGCGCCCGAGCAGATGCCAGCCACCAGGACTCTCCCACGGGTAGATCGCGGTGAGCCCGGTCGCGATCGCCACGCTGCCGGGGGGCACCCGCAGCCTCGGTTCCGGGCGACGAGGCAGGCGCAGCGCCTTGGGCAGATCGCCCATGAAGGGGAAGCCGGGCAGAAAGCCCAGCATGTACACCAGGTAGTCACTGCCGCTGTGCAGCGCCACGATTTCGTCTTTGCTGACCCCCAGACTGCGCGCGGTCTCGGCCAGATCCGGCGCAAAGATGCCCTCGTAACACACCGGCAGATGCCACAGGCGGCCATTGTCGCCACCGCTGTGTCCGCTGGCGGCAAACAGCGGACGCAAGGCTTCGAGCAGGATCTCGCGCCCGGTCTGCAGCGGATCGAAGAACACCGTGAGCGAGCGAAAGGTCGGCATGGTCTCGATCACACCGGGCAGACCGCCCTCGGCCTGCAGGCGTGCAATGCCAACATCGAGCGCATTCACTGCGGCAAGCAGATCGGGGTCGATCGCATCGCCGAACTCGACGGTAAAGGCCGCATCACCTGCATCCAGCACACACATACTCACGGGCTTGTTCCTTGCTTAATCAGGGGGCAGATGTTGAAGCCGCGCGTGCAGCCTGATCGTAGCGCCCCGAAAGGGTGCGAAGGAGGCGCGCCAGATCACCGATCTGTGCGTTGTCTTCGGCACTGCCGGTGAAACCGGGCATCAGGCAGGCTTCACGTACATCGCGGTAAGCCGCGCAAACTTCGCGTCCGGCCCCGGTGGTGGCGAAAAAGGCTTCCTTGCCCAGCTTCCTGCTGTGTACCAGCCCGAGTGCGACGAGTTTGCGCAGGGAATAGGACACCACGTGGGTGTCCTCGACGTTGAGCACGAAACAGATGTCGGCGAGGCGTTTTTCGCTGTCGCGGTGGGCAACATGGTGCAGCACCAGCACGTCGATGGGTGTCATGTCCTTGACCCCGGCAGCGGTCATGCAGCGCGTCATCCAGCGCGAAAAGGCGTGCCACGCAATGATCATCCCGAACTCGAACTCGGACAGCTCGGGTGATTTCGGCGACACCAGATGCTGGGAGGAAACGATTCGGCCACCGTCCTGCCCGACCAGCGGCACAAGTTGCTTGGGCATTTTTTACTCACATTTCGTTTACGATTTCTTGACAATTTATAGATGAAATCCCAATCTTTCAACAACGCAAACTTCGACTATCGTGGTTCACGCGTTTTGTTGCGCCCCCAGGAATCCGATCCTTCCGCCCCCTCAACGGAGAACATCAAGATGAACGTGAAGCACCGAATCCTCAGCACACTGGCGGGCTCGCTCGTCGCATTCGGCGTGGCGACCGCCGCACAGGCTCAAACGACGTGGGACATGCCGACGCCGTACCCGGTCACCAACTTCCACACCGAGAACATCCAGCAGTTTGCTGACGAAGTGGCCAAGGCCAGCGCGGGCAAGCTGAAGATCACCGTGCATTCCAACGGCTCGCTGTACAAGTCCAACGAAATCAAGCGTGCGGTGCAGGGCGGTCAGGCGCAGATCGGCGAAGTGCTGCTGTCCAGCCTCGCCAACGAAGACCCGCTCTATGCGCTGGATACCGTGCCCTTCCTCGCCACCAGCTACGCCGAGTCGCACAAGCTGTGGAAAGTCTCGCGCGATGCGGTCGAAGCCCGTCTGGCCAAGAACGGCCTGAAGCTGCTGTATTCGGTGGCATGGCCGCCGCAGGGCATCTACTCCAAGACCGCGCTGACCTCGATGGCCGACCTCAAGGGCATCAAGATCCGCTCCTACAGCCCGACCGTGGCGCGCATGATCGAACTCATGTCCGCACAACCGGTCACGGTGCAGGCGGCTGATCTCACCCAGGCGCTGTCCACCGGCGTGGTGTCGGCCAACATCACGTCGTCCTCCACCGGCTACGACACCAAGAGCTGGGAGCAACTCGATTACTACTTCGACGTTCAGGCCTGGCTGCCGAAGAACATCGTGTTCGTATCCAAGAAGGCCTTCGATGCGCTCGATCCGGCCACCAAGGACGTCGTGCTCAAGGCATCTGCAGCGGCAGAAACGCGTGGCTGGAAGCTGTCCGAAGAGAAGACCGCCTGGTATATCGGCCAGCTCAAGGCCAATGGCATGAAGGTGTTGCCCGCTTCTGACGTACTGCGTGCCGACCTCGTCAAGGTGGGTGAGAAAATGACCGCCGAGTGGCTGGAAAAGACCGGCGCCGACGGTCAGAAGATTCTCGACGCCTACCGCAAGACCAAGTAAGCCCCAATCCGATCTGGCCCGGCATGCCGGGCCATTTTTTCGTCCGGAGTCTCCGCCATGCGAGCACTGCTCGATTCCCTTTACCGCCTGTCAGGTGCGCTTGCCGCAATCGGCATGGTGGCCACCCTGATCATGGTCTCGGCCGGCATTGTCAGTCGCCCGCTCGGCATCTACCTGAGCGGCACCGACGACTATGCCGGCTATTGCATGGCCGCCTGCGGCTTTCTTGCCCTCGCCTACACCTTCAAGCACGGCGAACATATCCGGGTGAGCCTGGTGATCGAACGCGTCGGCCCGCGCCTGCGCAAGGCCCTGGAGTGGTTCTCGCTCGCGGCAGCCACCACGATTGCCATGACACTCGCCTGGTATGCCGTGCGTCTGGTGTGGCAGTCGCATGAATTCGAGGATGTGTCCCAGGGCATCGATGCGACGCCGTTGTGGATTCCCCAACTGTCGATGGCCATCGGCACCGTCGTGCTGGTAATCGCGTTGCTCGACGACCTCATCCTCACCACCCTCGGCCATGCTCCGCGGCGCCTCACTGGCGCGGGCAACGAAGCCGTTCGCATGGAATGACACAAACATCATGGAACTGACCATCGCTGCGCTGCTCATCGGCCTGATGCTCGTCCTGCTCGCCGGCGGCGTCTGGATCGGCCTGGCCCTGATGGCCATCGGCATTCTCGGCATGCTCGGCTTTACCCCGCGACCACCGGGCGACGGCATGGCGGTCGCGATCTGGGGCGCCGGCTCGAGCTGGACGCTGACGGCCCTGCCGCTCTTTCTGTGGATGGGCGAGATCCTGTTCCGCACCAAGCTTTCGGAAGACATGTTCAAGGGGCTTGCGCCCTGGCTGGAGCGCCTGCCGGGGCGTCTGCTCCACACCAACATCATCGGCTGTACGCTGTTCGCCGCGGTGTCCGGTTCGTCGGCCGCCACCTGCGCCACCATCGGCAAGATCTCGATGCCCGAGCTCACCCGTCGTGGCTACCCGGAGTCGATGATTCTCGGCACGCTCGCCGGTGCGGGCACCCTCGGCCTGCTCATTCCGCCGTCGATCATCATGATCGTGTACGGCGTGTCGGCCGACGTGTCGATCTCCAAGCTTTTCGTCGGCGGCGTGCTGCCCGGCATCCTGCTCGCGTCGCTGTTCATGGGCTGGGTCATCCTGTGGTCGCTGCTCAACAGCAAGCGCATCCCGCCCGCAGACCTCAAGACGAACTTCATGCAAAAGCTCGCCGCCTCACGCAACCTGATCCCGGTCGTGCTGCTGATCGGTGGCGTGCTGGGTTCGATCTACAGCGGGATTGCCACGGCGACTGAAGCCGCCGCGATCGGGGTGATTGGCAGCCTGATCATCGCTGCGAGCCAGAAATCGCTCAGCAAGGCGAGCTTCATCGCCGCGCTGATGGGTGCCACCCGGCTGTATTGCATGATCGCGCTGATCCTGGGCGGCTCGGCCTTCCTCACCCTGGCCATGGGCTACATGGGCCTGCCGCGGCATCTGGCCGAATGGATCGGCTCGCTCGGCCTGAGCCCGGCCATGCTGCTGCTGGCACTGGCCGTGTTCTACATCCTGCTGGGCTGCTTCCTCGATGGCATCTCCATCGTGGTGCTGACCATGGCGGTCTTGCTGCCGACCATTCAGTCGGCCGGCATCGACCCCCTGTGGTTCGGCATCTTCGTGGTCGTGGTGGTGGAAATGGCGCAGATCACGCCGCCGGTCGGCTTCAACCTCTTCGTGCTGCAGGGGCTGACCGGACGCCAGATCACCACCATTGCCCGTTATGCCATTCCCTACTTCCTGCTGATGGCGCTGGCTGTCGTATTGCTCTACGTATTCCCGGGTCTGGTGACCTGGTTGCCGGGCAAGATGATCGGCTGACGCACAATTGAAACGGGCCCACGCGGGCCCGTTTCATTTACTGCAGCAATGCTCAGGCTGTCACTTTTCCAGCAGACTGCGCAGCATCCAGGCGTTCTTTTCGTGGATCTGCATGCGCTGGGTCAGCAGATCGAGTGTCGGCTCGTCGCTCACCTTGTCGGCCAGCGGCGCCACACTGCGGGCGGTCTTGACGACGGCCTCCTGGCCTTTTACCAGCGCACGAATCATGTCTTCCGCACTCGGTACGCCCTCCGGTTCCTTCATGCTGGTGAGCTTCTGGAACTCACGATAGGTGCCCGGCGCCGGAAAACCGAGCGCACGAATGCGTTCCGCGATCAGATCCACGGCCAGTGCCAGTTCGGTGTACTGCCCCTCGAACATCAGGTGCAGCGTGTTGAACATCGGACCGGTCACGTTCCAGTGAAAGTTGTGCGTGGTCAGGTACAGCGTATAGCTGTCAGCCAGCAGACGGGACAGCCCGTCGGCAATTTTTGCACGTGCTTTCTTGTCGATACCAATATCCATTTCCATGTCACTACTCCTCGTCACGGGGCTGTTCATCGACGGGCCACCTGCACCCTTCACGATCTGATCCTAGGCCTTTCCTGCCCACCCATCCAATTTAAACATCGTATCAGCCACATCGACTGGTCCTATGCAGTGGGCTTGACGAGCACCATCGCTCACGCCGCGTCCAATGACGGGCGACGGCCAACCGGTCTCACGCCGGGCAGATTGCTCTCGAAAATTGCAGTACGCAGAATGTCGATTGCGCCACTGCGCGGATAGGTGACACGCCACGCCAGCGCAACCCGCCGCGACGGCTCGGGTTGGGTAAAAGGTCGTACCGCGACCAAAGGGTTGTGTGCGTCGATTTCGTCTGCCGCCGAACTCGGCACTACCGTCACCCCGAGACCGGTTGCAACCATGTAGCGAATCGTCTCCAGCGAGCTGCCTTCGAGGGTGCGCTGAAGACCCCCGACATTGCGACACTGAGGACAGACCTCAAGCACCTGATCGCGGAAACAGTTGCCCGCGCCGAGCAGCAGGATCTGATCGTCGGCAAGATGTTCGGCGTCGATCGTTCTCTCCGCCGCCCAGGGATGACCCGCTGGCAGCAGTACCCGGAAAGGTTCGTCATACACCGGCTGGGTCACGATACCCGCCTCCTCGAAAGGCAGGCTGATGATGATGACATCGAGCTCGCCGCGCTTGAGCGCTTCGGCCAGCCGCGCGGTGTAGTTTTCGTGAATGATCAGCGGCATGCGCGGCGCCAGCTGATGTACGCGCGGAATCAGCCGCGGCAACAAATAGGGGCCAATGGTGTAAATCACGCCCACGCGCAATGGCCCGGCCAGCGGGTCCTTGCCTGCGGCCGCGATCTCGTGAATCTGGCTGGCCTCGACCATGACCTTTTCCGCCTGTTCAACGATGCGCCGGCCGGTTTCGGTAATCTTCACCTCGGACGCACTGCGCTCGAACAGCTGAATGCCGAGTTCTTCCTCCACCTTCTTGATCGCGACGGACAGGGTCGGCTGCGACACATGGCATTTTTCCGCCGCGCGTCCGAAATGGCGTTCGTGGGCAAGTGCTACGAGATATCGAAGGTCAGTCAGCGTCATGGTGTGTTTGTACCGAAAGCTTGCGCGGGGCAAAAAGGGCGAGGGCGGACGGAAAAGCAGCAATCGCCTCTATAATATGCATAGTTCATCCATCGGATGGCTATAGACTTTGGCGCATATCAAGAAACAAGAAATGAAGTGGATGAAGATCCGACTCATCGCCCGATATATCGCAGGATGCCTGCTCACCGCGCCGGCCGCAACCGCCTTGGCGTTTCACGAAGGCAGCGAAGATCCATTCTTCGACCCCCTTCCAGTCGTCCTCACCGTATCGCGCCTTCCTCAGCCCATGCAGGATACGCCGGGCGCAATCAGCGTGATCGATTCCGAACTCATCGCCGCAACCGGATACCGCGACATTGCCCGCCTGCTGCGACTGGTCCCAGGCATGCAGGTGGCCCAGGAACGTGGCAACGATCAATGGGTGAGCTACCACGGCCTGGGTAGCGACTTTCCCAACCAGATGCAGGTGCTGATCGACGGCCGCTCGGTGTACTCGCCCTATTTCTACGGTGGTGCAGACTGGGGGGCATTGGGCATCGACATCGATGATATCGATCGCATCGAGGTCGTGCGCGGATCCGATTCGGCCGCCTACGGCTCAAACGCCTTTCTCGGCGTGGTCAACATCATCACCAAGCATACCGCTGCCGAAGTGGGCAACACGGCCAGTATGACGCTTGGCAATCAGGGCGTCGCGGATACCCGCGCGCGCATCGTGACCCACGATGGCCCACTGGGCCTGCGCATCACTGCCAGTCATCAGCAGGATGACGGCTCGGCCAACCTCAAGGACGGTCGCCGGATCAACACCCTGAATCTGCGCAGCGACATTCGCCTTGGCAATATCGACGAACTCACACTCATTGGCGGGTTCAGCGATGGGCAGCGGGGCACCGGTTATGAAGGCACGCTGTTCAACGGCAGCGAGCCCCGCAGCAGCTACCATCAGAACAGCCACCTTCACACACGCTGGCAGCACACGCCGTCCCCTGACGAAGAATGGTCGCTGTCGTGGTACCACAATAACGAAAGCGCCCGTGAGTCCTGGAGCGTCGACTCGTACAGGAATCTGGATGGAACACTTGGCGCCTACCCGGGACTGCTGGCAATGCTGCTTGCGGCACCGAGACTCCTGGTCGATGTGGACCAGGATCGTGACAGCCAGCGCGACAACATCGAGTTGCAGCATCGCCTGCGCACATCGAACGCGTTGCAACTGGTGTGGGGACTGGAATGGCGGCGCGATGAACTCAAGGCACAAGCCCTGTTCAGCGACAACCACACCCGCAGCCAGCAGGAATGGCGCCTTTTCGGCAATGCTGAATGGCGCATGGCGCCGCAATGGCTGTGGAACGTCGGCACCATGGTGGAACGGATCGAAGGCGACAAGCTGCGCCTGGCGCCACGTCTCTTCCTGAACTGGCAGCCCGATTCCGCCACCACCTTCAAGGCTGGATACTCCCGCGCATGGCGCCAGCCGTCGCTGTTCGAGCGCGAAGCCGATGTGCGTATCGTTCATCCTGTCTACGGCCTGCTGCAGCAACGCCAACAGGGCAATCCGGATCTTGAACCACAACGCATCGATGCCTTCGAGCTCGGCTTCATGCGCCTGTTACCCAAAACTGGGGGTAGCCTGGACGTACGCCTGTTCCAGGAGCACATCCACGATTACATCGTGCGTGACGCGCTGCCCCCCATGCTGACCTCCGCCGACAACACGCTTGCCGATCCCAATTTGTACCAGCGCATCCTGGGCGGCACGCGCTGGATCAACAGCAGGGACACAATCCGGCTCACGGGTATCGAATACCAGTTGCGCATTCGGCCCTGGGCGGACGGCAACATCATCTTCAACCATACGCTGATCCGGGCCAGCGCTGCCGACCCGGCCGTGGAAGCCACCGTCGCGCCCTACAGTGCAAGCCTGACCTGGATGCAGCACTTTGGCGCCTGGCAATCCACGCTCAGCGTCCTGCGCATGGGCCCGTCCGAAGCCGGCACCGGCTATGCCGGCAGCGAGCGCTTCAAGGTTGACGCCTACACTACCCTGGACCTGAGCCTCACCCGCAACCTGCGCCTGGGAAATCAGCTCGTGGAGTTCCGCCTCAGCGGCATCAACCTGCTCGGCAGCCATCAGGAACTGGTGCATCGGCCAGTCGAACGCCTGCCCGAATACAGCGGCAGCAAGGTCGCCAACCCGATCGAACCACAGTTTTACCTGAGCGTTCGCGCACGCTTCTAGACCCTGGCCCCCGGGACTTGATCGACAGCCGCTCCGGCCCCATGTCGGGAACACGATCTCGCGCGGGAACGCAGTACGCTCCCGCGCGTCAACCGAGAGTCGATTTGCCTTCCACAACACAGGAATGCCCATGAGAAACAGCCTCGTTGCCACCACGCTGGCGCTCGCCCTCGTCGCCTTCTTACCCGAAGGATCACTCGTTTCGACCACACAGGCCGCGCCTGCCGTTGCCGCGGTCGGTTCCAACCGTTTCGGACTCCCCGACTTTGCCGACCTCGTAGAGCAGGTCGGTCCGGCGGTCGTTAACATCAGCGTCACTCAGGAACAACGCTTCGGTGACGATGACAGCCCCTTCGCCAACGACCCCTTCTACGATTTCCTGCGCCGCTTCGGCGTGCCCATGCCCAGCATGCCAGGGCAACCGGGTGGTGCACCGCGCATCAGTCGCGGCATCGGATCCGGCTTCATCGTCAGTGCCGACGGTTATGTGCTGACCAATGCTCACGTTGTCGATGAGGACGGCGCAGAAGTCACCGTGCGGCTAATCGACAAGCGCGAGTTCAAGGCCAAGCTCGTCGGCATCGACAAGCGGACCGACGTTGCCGTGCTCAAGATCGACGCGAAGGATCTGCCCGTGGTCACGATCGGCGACCCCGATCGCGCCCGCGTCGGCGAATGGGTGGTGGCCATGGGTTCGCCTTTCGGTTTCGACAACACCGTGACCGCTGGCATCATTTCGGCCAAGGCGCGCCGCCTGCCGGATGAAAACTACGTCCCCTTCATTCAGACCGACGTCGCGATCAATCCGGGCAACTCCGGCGGCCCACTGTTCAATCTCGCCGGCGAGGTGGTCGGCATCAATTCCCAGATCTACTCCCGCTCGGGCGGCTTCATGGGGATTTCCTTCGCCATCCCGATCGACGTCGCAATGAAGGTCAAGGAACAACTCGTCACCCATGGACGCGTGCAGCGCGGCCGCCTTGGCATCACCATTCAGGGCGTGGACAAGGAGCTTGCGCAGTCCTTCGGTCTGTCGGATGCGCGCGGGGCACTGGTATCCAGCGTGGACCCGGGCAGTGCAGCAGACAAGGCAGGTTTGCAGGCCGGAGACGTCGTGCTCGGTGTAGATGATATTCGCATCGCTGATTCCGCAGATTTGCCGCGGATCATTGGCGAAAAGCGGCCCGGAACCAAGGTCAGGCTCGATGTCTGGCGTGACGGCCGCAACCGCGAAGTGAGCGCAGTGCTCGATGAACTCAATCCCGGTTTCAGCACGACCACCAGACCTGGCGGAGGCGAAAGCACCACCGGCAAACTCGGTCTCAAGGCACGGCCGCTGACCGGGCAGGAAGCAGCCCAGGTCGGCGTGCCCGGCGGGCTCGTCGTTGAGGGCGTCACCGGCCCTGCCGCACGCGCAGGACTGCTGCGTGGCGACGTGATTCTGGCGCTCAACAACCAGCAGGTGAACACGGTTGAACAATTCCGCAAGTACCTGGATCGTGCCGGCAAACGTTTTGCGCTGCTGATTCAGCGCGGCGATGCGCGTATCTTTGTGCCGGTCCGAATGGACTAAGCACGCATGGCGAGGGCGGCATGCAGCGTACTGCCGCCGCCCTCGCCCTTTTTTTCGGTTTCCGGGTCCGGTTTTGCGCCGATCAGTACGCAATCGATATACCCATAATCGGCATACGTTTATTATGACTCGCTACTGGGCAGAGTCCCCCACCGACCGGGTTTTGTGATGCCGCTTGCCAACGCAGATAACTCCCACGCCGTTCTTGAAGCGGTTTTCGATGCGCTGCCCGACAGCGTCTTCCTGATTGATCCTTGCAGCTCAGGCATCGTCTATTGCAATCGCGAGGCGTGGTCCGGACTCGGCTACAGCCATGCAGCCGACCTGCTCGACCATTCGGTGCTCACCCTGCAGAAGGATGTGATCGGTCCCGAGCAGTGGCTCAGTATCGCAGCCGAGATCCGCGCGCGCGCACCCTACGTTTTCATCGGCAGCCATCGGCATCGGCTCGGCCGAAATATTCCGGTCGAAGTGCATACCAGTTGTTTTCGATTCAACGATCGCGAATATTTCCTGTCGGTGGCACGCGACATTACGCGGCGCACACAACTCGAACGCGACCTGAGCGCGCGCGACGCCCAACTGCGCTTCGCGCTCAACGAGGCCAGTGACGGGCTATGGGACTGGGAGATCGACACCAGCACGGTCTTTTTCAGCCCTCAGCTCAAGCGCATGCTGGGATATGGGCCGGACGAACTCGATCCCACGCTGGCCAGCTGGACCAACAATATCCATCCCGACGACGCCGGCGTGGTCAGTCGCATACTGGACGAGCACCTGGCGGGCGAACGCGAGCGCTACGAAGCCGAATACCGCCTGCGCAACCGTAACGGCCACTACCTGTGGGTGCACGACCGCGGGCGAATCTGCGAGCGCGACAAAGACGGTCGCCCGTTGAGAGTGGTCGGCATGGTGCAGAACATCACTGATCGCAAGAACCTCGAAATGCGTCTGCAGAAGCTCGCATCGCACGACAGCCTGACCGGCCTGCTGAACCGGCGCGAAGCGGAAATCGTCCTCGATACCCAGATGGGGCTGTGCGAACGTCTCGGCGTGCCGCTCGGCATCTGCCTGTTCGATCTCGACAACTTCAAGCACATCAACGATACCCACGGCCACCCGTGCGGCGACAAAGTGCTGGCAGGCATCGCCCATCTGTTCGGAAGACACATCCGCCGCTCGGATTTTCTGTGTCGATGGGGCGGCGAAGAGTTCATGCTGATCTGCGTCGACACCAACACCGAACAACTGCGTCACCGCATCGAAACCCTGCGCCATCTGCTGGCTGAGCATACATGGGAGACCATCGACGCACTCGATCAGGTCACCGCCAGCTTCGGCATTGCCTCCTGTCCGGAGCATGGCAGCGACGCCAGGGAACTGTTCATCGCCGTGGATGAAGCGCTCTACCGCGCCAAGGCAGCGGGGCGAAACCGGGTGGAAGCGGCCATCGTCAAGGCCCTCACACCCTGAAGCGCGACACCGATTCCTGCAGGCGCGACGCCTGCTGCTCCATCTCTCGCGCGGCACCGACCGTGTGCTCGATCGCCGCGTTGTTGTCCTGCGCCATGTCCGCAATCTCGTCGATGCTGCTGGTCACAGACTCGCTGGCACGACGCTGATCCTCGGTCGCTGTCGCGATCCGGTCCAGGCCTTCACCCACATCGCTGACCGACGCATTGGCTGCAATCAACACCCCCGACACCACGTCGGCAGCGTGGCGGCTGGACTCGAGATGGCTCAATCCACGGGAGATCGAATCCTGTACCGAAACCGACTGCTGGCTGATCTCGTGGGTGATAGTGTCGATTTCGCCCGCCGAGCGCGCCGATTTCTCCGCCAGCTTGCGCACCTCGTCTGCAACCACCGCAAAACCGCGACCGTGCTCGCCGGCACGCGCAGCCTCGATCGCAGCATTGAGTGCAAGCAGGTTGGTCTGCTCGGCAATCTCGCGCACCTCCTGCGTCATGCTGGTAATGGCCCGCGTCGAATCGACAAAGGCGCCTACCGATTCCGCCATGTGCTGCACCGCGGTTTCGACATGTGCGACTTCATTGATCAACTCTCCCAGACTGTGCTGGCCTTCCTGCGACCGGGCGAGACTGTCGCGGGATCGTGCGCGCACCGACTCGGTACTTTCGGCAATATGCTGGATTTTCGCATTGAGCTCATCGACCGATCTGGCTGCTTCCATCGAACTGTTGTTCTGCCGATGCGAACCATCGGCCAGTTGCGAGGCGCCCGTCACCAGATTGCGCGCCGAACCGGTGACCGCTTCTGCCGAAGCACCGACCTGGCGCACGAGATCGGCAATCGTGGCCATCATGCGGTTGAAGGTTTCCGCTGCGCGCCCGATTTCGTCCTGTCCCGGCGCATCAAGCCGGCGCGTGAGATCTCCGCCGCCCTGGGCAATCTCTGCCAGGCTTTCGGTCATGTTCGACAACGGGCGGGTGACAAAACGACGAATGAACAGATAGATGAATGCGGCGAGAGGCAGCGACACCAGCAATGCGAAAAGAATGCTCTTGTTGCGGAAGTCCGTCACCGCGGCATTCACCTTGTCGAGCGAGATCCGCATGCTCACTGCACCCAGCGTAGTGCCCACATCCACCTGGTGACAGAGCGTGCAGTCCTTGCCGAGATAGTTTTTTGATGCCGCCGACGGAATCACCACTCTCAGGTGTTCTCCATACCGGTCATCGCTCGCCACCTGCAGAATCGGCGGCCCTCCTGCCATCACGCCCTCTTCGGCCTCGTCCAGCGCTGTCTCGGCAGCGGTGCCCGGCCCATAGACCTTGCTCACCGCATCACCCCGGATCACCTTCAGATCCCTCACCGAAGACAGTTCCTTGATCTGGTCAAGGAACACGTCGCGCTGTGCCACCGTCCCGGTAATCATCATGCCCGTCAGGCCCGCCATGGTCATCTCGTTGACCGTGCTGGCAAAGTCGCGGGCCTGATCGATGGCAGTATCGCGATTCACGCGGGTCTCCCACACGATCATGCTGCCCCACGCAATCACGAGCATCATCCAGATTGCGCCAGTGAGGCGCACCCAAATTGGCGTGTCGGCTAGACGACGCATGACGATCTCCTTGCCCATGTGCCCGACGTCCGGGCGCATTCTGTATTCATTAGAAACATCGGCCGACCGGGCAAAAAGCTTTAGCACTTTTTTGCCACTGAACGTCGGTCGCACGTCACTGGTATTGATTTGTCACCTGAGACGAATATCATTTGACCCTGATACTCACCGGGAAGGAACGCATACAGGCCTTGTACGAGTCGCGTCTGTTTCCGGAAGTCCCCTGTTCATCATCACGCTGAGAGGTCACACATGAAAAAATCCATCGCTCGCGCGGCGCTTGGTATTGTCGCACTATCAATCGCCACCATGGCATCAGCTCAGGTCAAACCGGAAGATCAGATCAAGTTCCGTAAGGCCGGATACAGCTTCATGAGCTGGAACATGGGCAAGATCAAGAGCAACCTCGAAGGCACCTACGACGCAGCCCAGGTGACCGCTGCCGCCAATGCAATCGCCGGCATCTCCCACTCGGGAATGGGCGCGCTGTTCGGCCCGGGCACCGACAAGGCGGTGGGCGACCAGAAAACCCGCGTAAAGCCGGAACTGTTCAAGAGCATGCCGGAAGTCGGCAAGCTGGCGGGTGACTTGAACAACGCCGCAGACAATCTGGTAAAAGTCGCCGCCACCGGTGACGCTGCTGCAGTCAAGACTGCGTTCGGCGACCTTGGCAAGACCTGCAAGGCCTGTCACGACAAGTTCCGCGAAGAGTAATCCTGCTCTCGCCGCAGAACTGAAAAGAGCCGCTGTGTTGCGGCTCTTCTTTTATCCAGCGCACCTTCCGCGGAAAGTGCACGCCATTTTTTTACCAGGCTGGCGCAGCTTGTGCCGGCGGCGGGGGAGGCGGCGAAAGAAGTCCGCCCGTTGCGACCCACACCGTCGCGGCCGCGAACGCTACCGCAACCACGAAAGACACCAGCCCACCGCCCTGTGCAGACTGAGGAGCCGGTTCGGAAAACTCCTTTACCCCGGTAATCATCGGCTTCACCAGGTTATTTTTCTTCACCCGTGCGTAGTACAGGATCGCCAGCACATGCAAGGTGATCAACCCGCCGACGATCCAGATGTTCTGCCGGTGCAGGCTGCTCATCCAGTCGCTCGTGCTCTTGCTCACCATTGCGTACAACGGTCCTTCGAAGGCGATATCGTCATTCGCCATCAGCCCGCTCACCACCTGAAAAATCATGATGCCAAGCAAGCCGAGCACAGACAGCGCCCCCAGCGGATTGTGGCCGGGCGCCTTCCACTGGCCGCGCAGATAGGTAGCGATGCGACCCGGCCCAGGCACGAACTGCGCAAAACGTGCGTAGGTCGAACCCACGACACCCCAAGCCAGACGGAATGCCAGCAAGCCGCCAATGGCCACGCCGACGCGGCCATGCCACACGATCAGGTTGCCACCGATCAGGCCGGTTGTGAAAACACCAGCGGTCAGCACCACCAGCGCCCAATGAAAGACTCGGGTGGGCAGATCCCACACCCGTACAACTTGCTTGCTCATAAAACCATCCTTGCAATACGACTATTCATTATGTCTTCAGGGACCAAATCAGTCTGGTTTCGGTTCCGCAGTGCCGCACCGCGCCGCGAGAAACTCAAGCAGATGCCGCCCAGTATGCGAAACAGGATTGGCCATCGCAAGCTCGGGCGGCCCTTCGGCGACGATTTCCCCCCCACCATCCCCGCCCTCGGGACCGAGATCGATCAGCCAATCGGCCTCGGCCATCACATCGAGATCGTGCTCGATCACCAGCACCGTATGACCCGCATCGGTCAATCGGTGCAGCACGTGAATCAGCTTATCCACATCGGCCATATGCAGGCCAACCGTAGGCTCGTCGAGTACATACAAGGTATGGCGCTCGGCCGGCAGCGGCACGCCAGCGCTTGAAGCCGCGTCACCCGGCCGGTTGCGCACCTTGGAGAGCTCGGTCACCAGCTTGATGCGCTGCGCCTCCCCACCCGACAGTGTCGGGCTCGGCTGGCCCAGGGTCAGGTAACCGAGACCGACATCCTGCAGCAACTGCAAGGGATGGGCGATGGACGGATGGGCAGCGAAAAAGCCCACGGCCTCGTCCACCGGCATCGCCAGCACCTCGGCCACCGTTTTCTCGCGCCAGCGTACCGACAGGGTTTCGGGGTTGAAACGGGCACCGCCGCAGGCTTCACAGGGCGTTTTCACGTCGGGCAGGAAGTTCATCTCCACCGTGGTCTGCCCCGCACCATCACATGAAGGGCAGCGGCCCGCACCGGTGTTGAAGGAGAAGCGCGATGCGCTCCAGCCCCGGGTGCGGGCATCGAAGGTATCGGCAAACAACTTGCGGATCGCATCCCAGAAACCGACATAGGTCGCCGGACAGGAGCGCGGGGTCTTGCCGATCGGGGTCTGATCCACCTCGAGCACGCGCCCGATCTGCTGCCAGCCTTCCAGGCTGCGACAACCCACCAGCGTCTGATCCACCTCTTCCGGCTGTGCCTTGCCACGGCGGCGCGCGCGCACCGCCTCGGGGTCGCCCAGTCGTGTGCGCAGGTTGGCGTGAATCACGTCGCGTGCGAGTGAAGACTTGCCCGAACCCGATACCCCGGTCACCACCGTGAGCCGGGCCAGCGGGATGCGTGCATCGATGTTGCGCAGATTGTGCAGGCTGGCACCTTCGACGCGGATCGCAGGATGATCTGCCGCCACCGGCCGCCGTGGACGCATCGGGTGCTGCAAGGGATTGCGGAAGCAGGCGCCGGTGGCCGACTCCGGCGCCGCCAGCAAAGCCGCCACATTACCTTCCGCCACCACCCTGCCACCGCGCACGCCGGCACCCGGACCGAGATCGATGACATGATCGGCACGGCGGATGGTGTCTTCGTCATGCTCGACCACAAGCAAGGTATTGCCGCGATCACGCAAGGCTTCCAGGGTATCGAGCAGCAGACGGTTGTCGCGCGGATGCAGGCCGATCGTGGGTTCATCGAGGATGTAACACACCCCGCGCAGATTGGAGCCCAGCTGGGCCGCCAGCCGGATGCGCTGCGCCTCGCCGCCGGACAGCGTCGGTGCGGCGCGGTCGAGCGCGAGGTAACCCAGTCCCACATGCTGGAGGAAATCGAGACGACCGCGGATTTCGCTCACCAGATCGCGCGCAATGTCGTTTTCACGCTCGTTCAACACCAGTTCGCCGAAGAAGTCCGCAATCTTGTTCACCGCCAGCTTCGCCAGCTGATGCAGGCCACGATCACGGAAACGCACCGCACGCGCCACCGGATTGAGCCGCGCACCCTCACACGCCGGGCAGGGCTCATCGCTGCTGACTGTGTCTTCCGCATCGCCAAGGTCGAGCGCATCCGGATCTTCCACCCGCGCCGCCGTCTTCAGACCCGTCCCGAAGCACTTGGGACACCAGCCATGCTTGGCGTTGTACGAAAACAGACGCGGATCAGGTTCCGGAAAACTCATACCGCAACTCGGGCAGGCCCGCAGCGTCGAAAACGTTATTTCAAA
>Ga0172382_10002006_pt1 | contig 34949 bp, 34 predicted proteins | sample Leawel138RmetaG_FD_122245 | JGI IMG/M metagenome (GOLD analysis project Ga0172382, IMG submission 122245) | Leachate microbial communities from a municipal landfill in Southern Ontario, Canada - Leachate well 138R metaG | ecosystem: Engineered > Solid waste > Landfill > Unclassified | place...
ATGAGGACACGGCCGAGGCCGCCTGAGTGGCGCGCCCCCGCGGCGCCCGCCCCGTGATATCAACAGCCCGTGAGGCTGATCGCCGTGTGCGCGCTGGCCCTGGCGGGCGTCGGCTGCGCCCAGTCGTCCGGGCCGGCACCGGCGCCCGCCTCGCAGACGACGGCCCGGCTCACAATCGATCCGACCCGCATCGACCGCGCCCGCGACGCGCTGCCCGACGGCTACGAGGTGGCCGCATACACCGGCCCGCCGGCGCCGTTCGCGGTGTGGGGTTTTCGCGGCTCGCCCGTCACCGATCCCGCGCCGTGTGCGGCGCTGGCGGCACCCGCGGTCGACCCCGGCACCGCGCGGGGTTGGTCGGCCTCGGGCCCGGGCGGGATCGTGTACGCGGTGGTGGCAGGCGCCGCGGGCCCCTCACCCATTACGGCGGTGCGCGCCGATTGTGCGCGGTGGACCGCGGTGTCCGGGCACACGACGGGCGTGGTGACCGGCGTCCCCGGTCCGGACGTCGCCTCGGCGCAGACCGTCGGGATGAGCGGGACCGCCACCACCGTCGTCGAAGGAGGAACCGAAACCCGCTCGCATTCGGAGACTTTCGTCGCCTACCTGGACAGGTACGTCTGTTTCGTGGCCGTCGTCACCGACCCCGGGTCTCCGGATCCAGCCCTCGCACCGGGCTTCGCGTCGGACCTGCTCGCCGAAACGGTGTCGACGCTGCGCGGCTGAGCCCGGCCACGCAGGTACATTGACGGCGATGTCGAACCCACCGAAACATCGGGCGGTCGCGGCGGTGGTGTGCGCCGGCCTGGTGGCCGCGTGCAGCGCCGGACAGTCAGCGGACCTCTCGAACGCCGATATCGCCCGGGTTTCCGAGCTGAAGTCCAGCTTCCCCGCCCCGTTCACGGTGAACTCCGTCGGTCCCGCGGGGATCGACCCGCGCTACCTCACCGCGCAGAAGCTGCCCCCGGGGTTGACGTTCGACCCCGCCGACTGCGGGACGTCGGCCGGCCAGCAGGCCATCCCCGAGGGCGTCAAGGGCAACATGGCCGCCACCACCGCCGAGGGCGACGGCGTGCGGTACATCGTCCTCGCGGTGGAGACCTCGGAGCCGGTCCCGGTGAACGAGCCCACCGATCAGTGCGGCAAGGTCACCTTCACCGGCCCCGGACTCCGCGGCCTTGTCGAGGTCGTGGAGGCTCCGCAGATCGACGGGGTCCGTACCGTCGGCACACACCGGGTGCTGCAGACGACCTCAGAGCAGGGACCGCGCACCGGCGAGCTCTACAACTACGTGGCTCATTTCGGGACCTTCATCGTGATCGTCACCGCCAACCCGCTCGTCGTCGACGGCAAGCCCGCCGCCCGGGTCGACACCCAGCGGGCCCGCGCTCTCGTCGCGCAGACCGTCGAACTGGTGAAGGGCGCCTGAGTCACCTGACGTCGTGCGGGCGGAACTGGATGCTGATCCGGGGCCCGACCGGGCGGGCGGTCTTCGGAACCGCGTGCTCCCAGGTGCGCTGGCACGATCCGCCCATCACCAGCAGGTCGCCGTGGCAGTGCCGTATCCGCAACGAGGGGCCACCGCCACCGCGCGGGCGCAGCGCGAAAACCCTTGTGGCACCCAAGCTCACGATGGCGACCATGGTGTCCTCGGTGCTGCTGCGACCGATGTTGTCGCCGTGCCAGGCGACGCTGTCGTCGCCGTCGCGGTACAGACAAAGGCCTGCCGTGACGAACGGCTCACCGAGCTCGCCGGCGTACGCGTCGTTGAGCCGCCTGCGCAGCTGCTTGAGGCGCGGATGCGGGGCCGCGGCGTCGACCAGGTTGTGGAAGCTGACCAGGCGCGGCACATTGAGCACCCGGTCGTACATCTGTCGCCTTTCGGCGCGCCACGGGATCTGATCGCGCAGTTCGCCGAACAGGGCGTCGTCGGCCGCACCGTCCTGGGACAACCACCCGGACCGGACCTCGAGCCATGCGCCGCTGCCGAGGTCGCGGCGCTCGGAGTGATCGAAGAGAGCGCTTTGCAGAGCCGGCTCCATGGCCCGAAGTCTATCGCACAGGCGTTCGAAATATTCTGCGCACGCGAGGAGCAAATGTCTTCTGCGCACGCGAGGGGCAGATTTCAGAGGCGGACCGGCCCCGGCCCCTCCTCGGAGAGCACGTCGCCCGGATTGGCCAGCGCGCACACCTTCAGGCTCAGGCAACCGCAGCCGATGCAGCCGGCGAGGTTGTCGCGCAGCCGCTGAAGATGCACGATGCGCTGGTCGAGATCCTCCCGCCAGCCTGCCGACAGCCTGGCCCAGTCCTTGCTGGTGGGTACACGATCGGTGGGCAGTGTCGCGAGGGCTTCGCGGATGCGGGCCAGCGGGATGCCGAGCCGCTGCGACATCCGGATGAACGCGACCCGGCGCAGCGTGTCGCGCGCGTAGCGGCGCTGGTTGCCGCTGGTGCGCCTGCTGCTGATCAGTCCCTCACGTTCGTAGAAGTGCAGGGCCGACACGGCCACCCCGCTGCGCACCGCCATCTCGCCCGGTGTGAGTTCGTGGGCCGACTCCATGACCTCAACCCTAGTTGAGGTGACTTTTGGCGTTACGGTGCTAGATGTGACGGATGCGACGCTGGGATGCAATTCGGAGGTCGGCAGGCTTCGGGTCGTCATCCTGCATCGCCCGGGGCCTGAGTTGCAGCGGTTGACTCCCCGCAACAACGACACCCTGCTCTTCGACGGGCTGCCCTGGGTGGCAAGGGCTCAGCAGGAGCATGACGCGTTCGCCGAGTTGCTGCGGTCGCGGGGGGTCGAGGTGCTGCTGCTCGGTGTGCTGTTGACCGAGGCGCTGTCCAACAGCGGCGCGGCCCGCATGCACGGCATCTCCGCTGCCGTCGATTCCCGCCGTCTCGGTGTGCCGCTGGCCCAGGAACTTTCGGCGTACCTGCGCACACTGGACGCGGCTGCGCTGGCCCGCATCCTGATGGCGGGCATGACGTTCGACGAGTTGCCGTTCGGGGAGAACGAGTTGTCGTTGGTGCGGCGCATGCACCACGGTGCGGACTTCGTCATCGACCCACTGCCCAACCTGCTGTTCACCCGCGACTCGTCGTTCTGGATCGGTCCGCGGGTGGCGATCACCTCGCTGTCGATGCACGCGCGGGTGCGGGAGACGTCGCTGACCGATCTGATCTATGCCCACCATCCCCGCTTTCTCGGGGTGCGGCGGGCCTACGAGTCGCGGTCGGCACCGATCGAGGGTGGCGACGTGCTGCTGCTCGCGCCCGGTGTGGTGGCGGTCGGCGTGGGGGAGCGCACCACACCTGCCGGGGCGGAAGCGTTGGCACGCAGCCTGTTCGACGACGACCTCGCGCATACGGTGCTGGCGGTGCCGATCGCCCAGGAGCGCGCCCAGATGCATCTGGACACGGTGTGCACGATGGTCGACACCGATGCGGTGGTGATGTACCCGAACATCCAGGACTCGTTGACCGCCTTCACGATTCGCCGTGAGTCGGGCGGGGTGAAGATCGACCGTGCCGCACCGTTCGTCGACGCGGCCGCCGACGCGATGGGAATCGCCAAGCTGCGGGTGATCGACACCGGGCTGGATCCCGTCACCGCCGAGCGCGAGCAGTGGGACGACGGCAACAACACTTTGGCGGTAGCGCCCGGCGTGGTGGTCGCCTACGAGCGCAACACCGAAACCAATGCGCGCCTGGCAGATTCGGGTATCGAGGTGCTGCCGATCTCGGCCTCGGAACTCGGTACCGGCCGCGGCGGGCCGCGCTGTATGTCCTGCCCGGCCGGCCGCGACCCGCTCTAGTTTGTTTCCGCCGAAATTGCATTCCAGCAGTGGAAGTTCGAGTGAGGGCCTGCTGGAATACAATTTCGGCGGAAACTCAGCGCCAGGACGGCAGCCAGATCTGCATGTTCCAGGTGTGCTGGGAGATCGGCAGGCCGGTCAGGATCGGGTAGAGCCAGGCGAAGTTGGTGATCACCATCGCGACGTAGAAGCACACCACCAGCAGCCCCAGCGTGCGGCGCTCGGTGGACAGACTGCTCCTCACGTCCGCGGTGTTCTGCCCAGGCTTGTACAGGATGTCACCCAGGATCATCGCGATGATCATCACCAGGAACGGCGCCATCGTCGCGGCGTAGAAGAAGTACATCTGCCGGTCGATGTCGGCGAACCAGGGCAGGAAGCCCGCGCTGTAGCCGACGAGCAACACCGCGTAGCGCCAGTCCCGCTTGACGAATGCCCGCCACACCGCCCACGCGAGCACCGGCACCGCGAGGAACCACATCGCCGGCGTGCCGACCAGCATCACGGCCTTCACGCACGACTGCGCCCCGCACCCCGACACGTTCTCGGTGTCGATCGCGTACAGCACCGGGCGCAGCGACATCGGCCACGTCCACGGCTTGGACTCCCACGGGTGGTGGTTGCCGTCGGCGTTGGTCAACCCGGAGTGGAACCGGTATGCCGCATACGTGTAATGCCACAGCGACCGCAACGCGTCCGGGATCGGCAGCACGCTGTCCGGCCCGATCGAACGACCCACCTGGTAGCGGTCCACCGCCGTCTCGGAGGCGAACCACGGTGCATAGGACGCCAGATAGACCCCGAACGGGATCAGCACCAGCGCGTACAGCGACGGGCCCACGTCGCGGCGGAACGTACCCAGCCACGGCCGCGGCACCCGGTACTGCCTGCGGGCGGCGATGTCGAACGCCACCGTCATGACGCCGAAGAACATCACGAAGTACAGGCCCGACCACTTCGTCGCGCATGCCAGGCCGAGCAGCACCCCTGCGCCGAAGCGCCACCATCGCACACCCAGCCGCGGCCCCCACGGCGTCTCGGCGATCCGGCCCTCCACGAACGCGATGTGCATGCGTTCGCGGATCTGGTCGCGGTCGACGATCAGAGCGCCGAACGCCGCCACCACGAACACCGTCAGGAAACCGTCCAGCAGCGCCGTGCGCGCAGTGACGAAGCTGACCCCGTCGGCGATCAACAGCAGGCCGGCGATGCCCCCGACAAGGGTGGACCGGCTGATGCGTCGCGCGATGCGCACCACGAGCAGCACCAGCACGACACCGCACACCGCACCGGAGAACCGCCAGCCCAGGCCGTTGTAGCCGAAGATCGCCTCGCCGATCGCGATCAGTTGCTTGCCGACCGGCGGGTGCACCACCAGCCCGTAGCCGGGGTTGTCCTCGACGCCGCCGTTGTGCACCATCTGCCAGGCCTGCGGCGCATAGTGCTTCTCGTCGAAGATCGGGGTGCCCGCGTCGGTCGGGGAGCCCAGGTTCAGGAACCGTGTCACGGCGGCCAGAGCGGTGATGACGGCGGTCATCGCCCAGCCTTGCAATCTGTCCACCGGGCCGAAATCGGCCACGGGCGCGACCGGTCCGGGGCTGATGACCGGGACGGTGCGACCGCTCCTCTCGAGTTGGTCGGTCGGGGCGGTCACGCCTGCGATCGTAGGCTGTCTGGCATGACGGCCGGACGACTGTTGGTGGGTGCCACGCCGCTGGGACAGCCGTCGGACGCGTCGGCGCGGCTGGTGCGGGCGTTGCGCAGCGCCGATGTGATCGCCGCCGAGGACACCCGCCGGGTGCGCACGCTCGCGCAGGCCCTTGAGGTCAAGCCCGTGGGTCGCATCGTCAGCCTCTACGACCAGAACGAGGCGTCCCGGGTGCCCGCCCTGCTCGACGACATCAAGGGCGGCGCGACGGTATTGCTGGTCAGCGACGCCGGGATGCCGCTGATCAGCGATCCGGGCTACCGACTGGTGGCGGCGTGCGTCGAACACGACCTTCCGGTGCAGTGCCTGCCGGGTCCGTCGGCGGTGACGACCGCACTCGCGGTCGCCGGCCTGCCCGCGGAGCGGTTCTGCTTCGAGGGATTCGCGCCACGCAGGCAGGCGGCCCGCAGGACCTGGCTGCGGTCGCTGTCGGCTGAGCCGCGGACCTGTGTGTTCTTCGAGTCACCGCGCCGGCTGGCCGAACTTCTGGGTGACGCCGTCGAGGTGCTGGGTCCCGACCGTCGGGCGGTGGTGTGCCGTGAGCTGACCAAGACGCACGAGGAGATCGTGCGCGGCCGGCTGGGTGAGCTGGCCGAGTGGGCGGCCGACGGCGTGCTCGGCGAGATCACCGTGGTGCTGGAGGGGGCGACGCCGACGGCAGACCCGGACGCGCTGGTGGCCGAGGTGAACCGGCTGGTGGACGACGGGATGCGGGTCAAGGATGCGTGCGCACAAGTGGTCGCGGCCACTCCCGGGTCCCCGTCGAAGCGGGAGCTCTACGACGCGGTGCTGCGCGCGCGCGGCTGAACGGGCACGGCGTTGACGATCGGCGCCGCCTTGTGCAGGCACTCCTCCCACTCGAGGTCCGGATCCGAGTCGGCGGTGATGCCGCCGCCGACCCCGAGCACTGCGCTACCGTCGGCGCCGAACTCCACCGTGCGGATCGCCACGTTCAATTCGCAACCGGCCACTGGCGACGCTAAACCGACTGTGCCGCAATAAATTCCACGTCGATGTGGTTCCCAGCCGGTCAGTAGTCCGCGGGCCCTGGATTTCGGCGTGCCGGTCACCGACGCCGGCGGGAACGTCGCGTCCAGCAACACCGCCGTCGGGGTGTCCTCCGGCACCCGTGCCGACACCGTCGACACCAGGTGCCACACGCCGGGCGCCGGGCGCACAGCCAGCAGCTCGGGCACCGACACCGAACCCGTGCGGGCGACGCGGCCCAGGTCGTTGCGCACCAGGTCGACGATCATGATGTTCTCCGCGACGTCCTTGACGGACGCCCGCAGGGTCGCCGGGTCCGCGAAGTCCGGCAGCGTCCCCTTGATCGGGCTCGACGTGACGGCCTCGCCGCAGCGCCGCAGGAACAGCTCCGGCGACAACGACGCCACCGCGCCCCAGTCGCCGGCCACGAACGCCGCGCGGGCCGGAACGGTACGTGCGGCCGCCTCGGCGAAGAAGTCGACCGGCGCGCCGGCGAGCACCCCGGCGAACTGCGTGCACACACATGCCTGGTACACCTCGCCCGCGGCGATCGCCTCCAGGCAGGCGAGCACGCCACGCCGGTGTGCGTGCCGGTCGGGTTCACCCCAGGTGACGACGGCGTCACGGGGATCCGGAACCGACTGCACGGCCTCCGTGACCCATCCCGGAAGTGCTGCGCCGCTGAGGCTTTCGTGCCACCACACTCCGTCGCGGTCGCACCGCAGCACCGTATCGGCCCAGCCTCCCGCCGCCTGCGGGATGCGCGGGCCCAGCCCGTCGGCCCCGCCGTCGGGATATGACAGATAGCCGAACCATCCGCCGCCCACCGGCCCGTCGCAGCGGCTGCCCGGCGTGACCGCGAAGGCGTCCCGCGGCGCGACCTCGCCGGCGATCAGCGACGGCGCGATGACCGCGCGTGAGGAAAACCAGTCCCCGAGCAGTGCGGCCGGCGGTGCGATGCCGGACCCGGACGCCGCCGCGGCCAGTGTGCGCAGCACCGTCGGGGCACTGCCCAGATCGCCGAGCCGCTCGATGCGCACCGACCCATTATCGGCTGATCTGTCGCGGCACCTTCACACCCGCCAACTTCTCCGGGTTGCGCATCGCGTAGAAGTTGGTGATCCGGCCGTCGACCACCTCGAAGGTCACCACACCCTCCAGGTTGTCGCCGAGGTAGAGCACCAGGGCCGGCGCGCTGTTGTAGACCGCGGGCTCGACCCTGCCGTCGGCGCCGGCCTGTCGGACGAAGCCCATGATCAACCTGGCCACCCGGTCGGCGCCCGCCACCGGCCTGCGCGCCGCGCTGACCTTGCCGTCGCTGTCGGCCGTCCACACCACGTCGGGGGCCAGCATCGCCATCAGCCCGTCCAGGTCGCCGGTGGCCGCGGCGGTGAAGAACCGGGTCGTGATCTCGGTGGACACCTTCGGGTCGACGGGCTCGAAGCGTTTGCGCCGGGACTGCACATGCGCGCGGGCGCGGTGCGCCGTCTGGCGCACCGCGGCCGTCGACTTCCCGAGCGTCGCGGCGATCTCGTCGTGCCCGAACCCGAACACCTCCCGCAGCACGAAGACCGCACGTTCGTCGGGACTCAGCGTCTCCAGCACCACCAGCATCGCCATCGACACCGATTCGGCCAGCACCACATCCGCGGACGGATCCGCCTCGGTCAGAAGCGGTTCGGGCAACCACGGGCCCACGTAGTCCTCGCGGCGGCGGGACTGTGCCCGCAGCGCGTTGAGGGCCTGCCGGGTGACGAGCCGGGCCAGGTAGGCCTTGGTGTCGGTCACTGCTGCCAGGTCGACCTCGGCCCAGCGCAGATAGCTCTCCTGCAGCACGTCGTCGGATTCGGTTGCGCTGCCCAGGATCTCGTAGGCGATCGTGAACAGCAGCGGGCGCAGATGGGTGAACCGGTCGGCGTGTTCGCTCACGACGACACCGGTTGGGCCGCCAGCTTCTGCTGGCGCTTGCCACCCTTGAGCCAGAAGTAGCTGCCCGGCTTGCGGGCTTCGCGGGACAGGAACGAGATCGTGCCCTTGCAGACCGCCTCCTTGACGCTCGCCGCGGTGCGCCCGCCGATGTAGAGCGGCATCACCCTGTCGTCGAGGTGGGCGATCTGGATCAGACCCGCCGAGCGGCCCAGGCTGATGCACTGGCCGGTGAAGGCCTGGTTGATCGGTTTCGGCGTGGTGCCGGCGATCCGGCTCAGCACCGTGTTCGCGGCCTGGGCGCCGAGCGGGATCGCCGCCTGGCAGCTCATGCGCAGCGGCAGGTCCGACGGGGCCGCCGCATCGCCGGCGGCGACGATGCGGGGATCGTCGACACTGGCCAGTGTCTCGTCGGTCAGCAGCCGGCCGATCGCATCGGTACTCAGGCCGCTGCGCACCGCCAGGTCGGGCACACCGAAACCCGCGGTCCAGATCGTCACAGCGGAGGCCACCCGGCGACCGTCGGCCAGCACCACCGCATCGGCGAGCACCTCGGTGACGGTCGCGCCAGGACCGTCGATCACGTCGACGCCGAGTTTGGTCATCCGCTTGGCGGCCGCCCGGCGGCCCCGCGTGCTCAGATACGGTCCCAGTACGCTGCCGCAGACCAGCGTCACGCGTCGGCCTTCCTCGGCGAGTTCGGCGGCGGTCTCCAGGCCGGTGGGTCCGGCGCCGACCACAACGATCGGCGCGTCGGCCGCTGCGGCCGTCACAGCGGTACGCAACGGTGCGCCGTGTTCGTACTCGGAGATCGGATGGGCGAACTCAGCCGCGCCGGGCACGGTCGGTGCGGCGCCGGTGCTGCCGACGGCGTAGATGAGGTAGTCGTAGTCGATGCTGCCGCCGGAGGCGAGTTCGACCCGGCGGGTGGGCGCGTCGATCCGCGTCACCGAGTCGACGACGAGCGCGATGCCCTCGCCGACTACGTCGGCGTAGTCCACCACTGCATCGTCGGATCCGGTCACGAACTGGTGCAGCCGGATGCGTTCGACGAACTCGGGTCGGGGGTTGACCAGCGTCACCCGCAGGCCGTCACGTGACATCAGCCGGTTGGCCGCCATCACGCCGGCGTAGCCGCCGCCGATCACGACGACGTGGGTCCTCTGTGCGGTCATGGTGTCTCCTCTCGAAGGGGCTTGTGCCCTCAAGACACCGCGCGGTGCCGGAATGTGACACCGACGCCGCAACTGTGGTTCAGATCACTGTGACTCTGTCACACCAGACCAAGGGCCAGCATGGCATCGGCGACCCGGATGAACCCGGCGATGTTGGCACCCGCCGCGTAATTGCCCGGTTGGCCGTACTCGTCGGCCGTCGACAGGCAACGGTCGTGGATGCGTCCCATGATCTCCGCCAGCCGTGCCTCGGTGTCTTCGAATGTCCACGAATCACGCGAGGCGTTCTGCTGCATCTCCAGCGCGCTGGTGGCCACCCCGCCGGCGTTGACGGCCTTGCCCGGCGCGAACGTCACCCCGGCTTCCTCGAAGCGCTTCACCGCCTCCGGGGTGCACGGCATGTTGGCACCCTCGGCGACGATCCGGCATCCCGAGTCGATCAACTGCGCGGCGTCGGCGCCCGAGACCTCGTTCTGGGTGGCGCAGGGAAGCGCGATGTCGCACGGCACCTCCCACACACCGCGCCCGGCCACGTGGTGCGCCGCACCGCGGCGCGCCTCGGCGTAGTCGGTCATCCGGCCGCGGCGCAACTCCTTGATCTCCTTGAGGAGGCCGAGGTCGATGCCGTTCTCGTCGTGCACGTAGCCGCTGGAGTCCGAGCATGCGACCACGGTGCCTCCCAGCGCGTGCACCTTCTCGATCGCGTAGATCGCCACGTTGCCCGACCCGGACACCACCACCTGCCTGCCATCGAAGGACTGGCCGCGCGACCGCAGGATCTCGTCGACGAAGAACACGGTGCCGTATCCGGTGGCCTCGGTGCGGACCTGCGATCCGCCCCAGGTCAGCCCCTTGCCGGTGAACACACCGGACTCGTAGCGGTTGGTGATCCGCTTGTACTGGCCGAACAGGTAGCCGATCTCGCGCATACCGACGCCGATGTCGCCTGCCGGCACGTCGGTGTACTCGCCGAGGTGGCGGTACAACTCGGTCATGAAGGACTGGCAGAACCGCATGACCTCGCCGTCGGAGCGGCCCTTGGGGTCGAAGTCCGAGCCGCCCTTGCCGCCGCCGATCGGCATGCCGGTCAGCGAGTTCTTGAAGATCTGCTCGAACCCGAGGAACTTGACGATTCCGAGGTAGACCGAGGGGTGGAACCGCAGGCCGCCCTTGAACGGCCCGAGCGCGGAGTTGAACTCCACCCTGAACCCCCGGTTGATCTGGACGACGCCGTCGTCGTCGAGCCAGGGCACCCGGAAGATGATCTGACGCTCGGGCTCGCACAGCCGCCGGATCACCGCGGTGTCGACGTAGTCGGGATGCTTGTCGACGACGGGCCCGAGGCTGTCGAGCACCTCGTAGACGGCCTGGTGGAACTCGGCCTCGCCCGGGTTGCGGCGGGCTACTTCGTCGTAGATGTCGTGCAGTTTGGTGTTCAGTCCGTCCATGTCAGTCGGCCTGGTAGCGCGGGAAGACGCCGGTGGGGGAGGGCAGCGCCGTCCCGGGGGCCAGCCTCGTCGCGATCGCGGTGAAGGCTCGCCGGTCGGCGGGTTGGCCGAGCAGGTCGAGCAGTTTGGCGGCCGCGTCGGGCATCACCGGCTGGCTCAGCAGCGCGGCGATCCGCACCACCTCCAAGGTCGTGTACAGCACCGTCGCGAAGCGTGCCGGGTCGGTCTTGCGCAGCACCCAGGGCTCCTGCGCGGAGAAGTAGCGGTTGGCCGCGCCCAGCACCGACCAGATCGCCTCCAGCGCCAGGTGCATGGCCGTCGCCTCGAAATGCCGGCGAACGCGCTCCAGCAGCGCGTCGGCCGCGGCGAGCATCTCCGAGTCCTCGGCGGTGAACGCGCCGGGCTGCGGGACCACGCCGTCGAGGTTCTTGGCGACCATCGACAGTGAGCGCTGCGCCAGGTTGCCGAACTCGTTGGCCAGGTCGGCGTTGATCCGGCCGATGATGGCGTCCTCGCTGTAGCTGCCGTCCTGACCGAACGGCACCTCGCGCAGGAAGAAGTAGCGCACCTGATCCAGGCCGAAGGTGTCCACCAGGTTCACCGGGTCGACGACGTTGCCGACCGACTTGCTCATCTTCTCGCCCCGGTTGAGCAGAAAGCCGTGCACGAACACCTTTTTCGGGAGCTCGATACCCGCCGACATCAGGAACGCCGGCCAGTACACGGTGTGGAACCGGATGATGTCCTTGCCGACCATGTGCAGGTCCGCCGGCCAGTACCGGGTGAACAACTCCGAGTCGGTGTCGGGGAAGCCGACCCCGGTCAGATAGTTGGTCAGCGCGTCCACCCACACATACATGACGTGGTCGGGATGGTCGGGCACCGGAACGCCCCAGTCGAAGGTCGTCCGGGAGATCGACAGGTCGCGCAGCCCGCCGGAGACGAAGCTGACGACCTCGTTGCGGCGCACCTCGGGCTCGATGAACTCCGGATGGTCGGCGTAGAGCGCGAGCAGGCGGTCCGCGTAGGCGGACAGCCGGAAGAAGTACGTCTCCTCCTCGGTCCACGTCACCGGCGTGCCCGTCTCGGTGGCGATCCGGACCCCGGCGGCGTCCACCGAGGTCTCGGCCTCGGTGAAGAACCGTTCGTCGCGCACCGAGTACCAGCCCGAATACTTGCCGAGGTACACGTCGCCGGCGTCGACCATCCGGCGCCAGATCGCCTTGGACGCCTCGTAGTGGTCCGGGTCGCTGGTGCGGATGAAGCGGTCGAACGAGATGTGCAGCTTCTCCTGCAGACGCTGGAAGACATCGGAGTTCGACCGGGCCAGTTCGGCGGTCGGCACTCCGAGCTTCGCCGCGGTCTCGGCCATCTTGAGCCCGTGCACGTCCGTGCCGGTGAGGAACCGGACGTCGAACCCGTCCAACCGCTTGAACCGCGCGACCGCGTCGGTGGCGATGTATTCGTATGCGTGTCCGACGTGCGGGTCACCGTTGGGGTAGGCGATCGCCGTCGTGATGTAGTACGGCTCGGTCATTTCAGCTTCACCCTAGAGTGTGGGCCGTGAGCGCGACCAAGCAGCGGCGCGAGCCGCCCCCGATCCCGCAGCCCCTCGCACCCCTGATCGACGCTCACACCCACCTCGACGCCTGCGGCGCCCGCAACGCCGACGACGTGCGCGCCATCCTCGACCGCGCCGCGTCGGCCGGTGTGCAGGCCGTCGTCACGATCGCCGACGACCTGGAGGCCGCACGCTGGGCCGCCGAGGCCGCCGACTGGGACCCGCGGGTGTATGCGGCCGTGGCGCTGCATCCGACCCGGGCCAACGCGCTGACGCCGGAGGCCCGGAGCGTGATCGAGCGCCTCGCTGCGCATCCCCGGGTGGTCGCGGTCGGGGAGACCGGGATGGATCTCTACTGGCCGGGCCGGCTGGAGGGCTGCGCGGAGCCGGCCGATCAGCGGGAGGCGTTCGCCTGGCACATCGACCTGGCCAAGCGGACCGGCAAGCCGCTGATGATCCACAACCGCGACGCCGACGCCGCGGTGCTCGACGTGCTGCGCGCCGAGGGTGCACCCGAGACGGTGATCTTTCACTGTTTCTCGTCCGGCGCCGCGATGGCCCGCGCCTGCATCGACGAGGGGTGGCTGCTCAGCCTGTCCGGCACGGTGAGTTTCAAGAACGCCCGTGACCTGCGTGAGGCGGTGCCGCTGATCCCGGCGGACCAGATGCTGGTCGAGACGGACGCGCCGTTTCTGACCCCGCACCCGTTCCGCGGCGCCCCGAACGAGCCCTACTGCCTGCCCTACACTGTGCGGGCGCTGGCCGAGGTCCTCTCCAGGCCGGCAGAGACGATCGCGGAGCAGACTTCCGCGACGGCGAAGCGGGTTTACGGGCTGGCGAGTTGCTGGAACTAGGCCTTTTCGTTACCGTCTTGTGACAATACGTGGGGCGGCCGATTGGCCGCCAGTTGTGCCAAAGTCGGGGATAGACGACATTTTGAATGCATTGATCAAACTTCATCAGACCCGTTCGCCTTTGCTGCGAGTGCTTGTCGCGGCCACTTTGCTGGCATTGATCGTTGCCGGCGGGACGGCGGTGGCGGCGCACAAGACGGTGACCTTGACGGTCGACGACGTGTCGATGGCGGTGCCGACGATGAAGTCCCGCGTCATCGACGTCGTGGAGGAAAACGGCTTCGAGGTCGGCGAGCGGGACGATCTCTACCCGGCGGCCGATACCCCGGTGCACCACTCCGACACCATCGTCCTACGCCGCAGTCGGCCGTTGGAGATCTCCACCGACGGAGGCGGCACCGAGCAGGTGTGGACGACCGCGTCGACCGTCGACCAGGCACTGGCCCAGCTGCAGATGACCGACAAGGCGCCTGTGGCCGCGTCGCGCGGCAGCCGACTCCCGCTGGACGGCATGGCACTTCCGGTCGTCAGCCCCAAGAACGTGCAAATAGACGACGGGGGCGCGGTCCGTGCGGTGCGCCTCGCCGCGCCGAATGTCGCGAGCCTGCTCGATGCTGCCGGGGTGCCGCTACAGCAAAGCGACACGGTCATTCCGGCCGCGTCGTCGCCCGTCGTCGAGGGCATGCGCATCACGGTCACCCGGGTCCGCGTCGCCAAGGTCACCGAACGTTTGCCGCTGATGCCGAACAACCAGCGCATCGACGACGTGACGCTCAACATGAGCCGCCAGATCGTGGAGGACCCCGGCAATCCGGGCGTTCAGGACGTGACTTTCGCGGTCGCGACGGTGAACGGAGTCGAAACGGGCAGGCTGCCAGTAGCCAATGTCGTGATAGCTCCGGCCCGCGACGGTGTGCTGAGAGTGGGTGCGAAGCCCGGCACCGAGGTGCCGCCGGTCTCCAACGGCGGGACGTGGGATGCGTTGGCACGGTGCGAAGCCGGAGGTAATTGGGCGATCAATACCGGAAATGGCTATTTTGGTGGCGTCCAATTTGATCAAAACACCTGGGAGCGCAACGGTGGTCTGAGGTATGCTCAGCGAGCGGATCTGGCAACAAGAGAAGAGCAGATCGCGATTGCTGAGGTTACTCGGGCGCGCCAAGGTTGGGGGGCGTGGCCGACCTGTAGTGGGAGGATCGGTGCGTCGTGACAATACGGCTGCTCGGGCGAACTGAAATTCGGCATCTGGCTAAGTCGATCGACTTCCGGCCACGCAAGTCTTTCGGTCAGAACTTCGTGCACGACGCCAACACTGTGCGTCGCATCGTGTCCGCGTCCAGCATCAACCGGTCCGACCACGTACTCGAGGTCGGTCCCGGGCTGGGCTCGTTGACGCTCGCGCTGCTGGACCGGGGCGCCAAGGTGACCGCGGTCGAGATCGACCCGGTGCTGGCCAACCAGCTCCCCACCACGATTGCCGCCCACTCGCACAGCGAGGTCAACCGGCTGACCGTGCTCAACCGCGACATCCTGACGTTCAAGCAGTCGGACATGACCGAGATGCCGACCGCGCTGGTGGCGAACCTGCCCTACAACGTCGCGGTGCCTGCACTGCTGCATCTGCTCGCCGAGTTCCCGTCGATCCGCACCGTGATGGTGATGGTGCAGGCGGAGGTCGCCGAGCGGCTGGCCGCCGAGCCGGGCGGCAAGGACTACGGGGTGCCGAGCGCCAAGGTGCGGTTCTTCGGTAACGTCCGCCGCTACGGCATGGTGTCGCCGACGGTCTTCTGGCCGATCCCGCGGGTCTACTCGGGTCTGGTGCGCATCGATCGCTACGAGACGTCGCCGTGGCCCACCGACCCGGAGTTCCGCCAGCAGGTCTTCGAGCTCATCGACGTGGCCTTCGCGCAGCGCCGCAAGACCTCGCGCAACGCGTTCGCCGAGTGGGCGGGCTCGGGCAACGAGTCGGCCAGCCGTCTGCTGGCGGCCAGTATCGACCCCTCGCGCCGGGGTGAGACGTTGAGCATCAACGACTTCGTCCGGCTGCTTCAGCGTTCCGCGGACTGGCACGTGGTGCCCAAGCCGGAGTCGGCGGCGACCGCTGTCGCAACCGACGAGGACGCCCAGGTCCCCACGCTGTAATTTCGCGCCGAAACTGCATTCCACGCGGTCATTTCGGTGCGATCACCACGCTCGACGCAGTCTCGGCGCTGTTAGTGTCGTTCGGTGTCCGCGCGTGACGGTAATACGGCTTCCGAGTGGGTTCCCACGGGTTCGGTCACGGTCCGTGTGCCCGGCAAGGTCAACCTCTATCTGGATGTGGGCGATCGTCGGGACGACGGCTATCACGAATTGACCACCGTGTTCCACGCGGTGTCACTGCTCGACGAGGTCACCGTCCGGACCGCGGACATCCTGTCGCTGGAGATGACCGGCGAGGGCGCCGAGTCGCTGCCGACCGACGAGCGCAACCTGGCGTGGCGGGCCGCGGAACTGATGGCCGACCACGTCGGACGGTCTCCCGATGTGGCGATCTCGATCGAGAAGACCATCCCGGTGGCCGGCGGCATGGCGGGCGGCAGCGCCGACGCGGCCGCTGTGCTGGTGGCGATGAACTCGCTCTGGGAACTCGGCGTGCCCCGGCGTGACCTGCACGCCCTGGCCGCCCAGTTGGGCAGCGATGTCCCGTTCGCGCTGCACGGTGGCACCGCGTTGGGGACGGGCCGGGGCGAGGAACTGGCGACGGTGTTGACGCGCAACACGTTTCACTGGGTGCTGGCGTTCTCGCCCGGCGGGCTGTCCACCGCGAAGGTGTTCGCCGAGATCGATCGTCTGCGCGCCGAGGAGGACCGCACCCTGCCGCCGCGCCTGGAATCACCCGAACCCGTGCTCGCCGCCCTCGCCTCGGGGGACCCGGCCCAACTGGCGCCGTTGCTCGGCAACGACCTGCAGCCCGCTGCACTGAGCCTGGACTCCACGCTCCGCCGCACGCTGCGCGCGGGTGTCGACGCGGGTGCGCTGGCGGGTGTGGTGTCGGGATCGGGCCCGACTTGCGCGTTCCTGTGTGGATCGGCCGGCGCCGCGGTCGACGTCGGGACCGAACTGGCCGGCGCGGGCGTGTGCCGGACGGTGCGCGTGGCGAGCGGGCCCGTGCAGGGCGCGCGGGTGGTGCCGAGCCCGTCGAACGCCGGCTGACATCAAGCGGTGATCACGATCCGGTGTGACACACGCCTCAATACTCGCTCTCGTTTGGCAGTTACTTAAGAGTTGCTTAAGATGAGCGACGGTGAGAGCTAGCGGTCAAGCTGTGGACGCAATGAACAACCCCACCGGTGGTACCGGCGGGGCGCAGGGCGCAATGCGTGCTGCATCCGGCCGCGCTCACGGAACATCACCGATTCGAGACACAACCGCTCCCCGACTGTGTGCGCGCCTCCGTGTAAAGGCCGCTGGTCAGGCGGAGCATGGCAAACGGGCATGTGCACCGGGGCAGATGTCGGCGAGGAGGTCGTCGTGAGCAGATTCACCGAGAAGATGTACCGCAGTGCCCATACCACCGGCAGGGGCATGGTCACCGGAGAGCCCTACGAGCCGGTTCGTCACACCTGGGGTGAGGTGCACGAGCGGGCGAAGCGCATCGCCGGCGGACTGGCCGCGGCCGGCGTCGGCCTCGGCGACGCGGTCGGTGTGCTCGCGGGCTTCCCGGTCGAGATCGCGCCCACCGCGCAGGGTCTGTGGATGCGCGGCGCGAGCCTGACGATGCTGCACCAGCCGACGCCGCGCACCGACCTCGTGGTCTGGGCCGAGGACACCATGAACGTCATCGGCATGATCGAGGCCAAGGCCGTCATCGTGTCCGAGCCGTTCCTGGTGGCGATCCCGGTGCTGGAGGAAAAGGGCATCAAGGTCCTCACCGTGACGGATCTGCTGGCCGCCGACCCCATCGAGCCCATCGAGGTCGGCGAAGACGATCTGGCGCTGATGCAGTTGACGAGCGGATCCACCGGGTCACCCAAAGCCGTGCAGATCACGCACCGCAACATCTACTCCAACGCCGAGGCGATGTTCATCGGCGCACAGTACGACGTCGAGAAGGACGTCATGGTCAGCTGGCTGCCGTGCTTCCACGACATGGGCATGGTCGGCTTCCTGACCATCCCGATGTACTTCGGCGCCGAACTGGTCAAGGTCACGCCGCTGGACTTCCTGCGCGACACCCTGCTGTGGGCCAAGCTGATCGACAAGTACAAGGGCACCATGACCGCGGCGCCGAACTTCGCCTACGCGCTGTTCGCCAAGCGGCTGCGCCGTCAGGCCAAGCCCGGCGAGTTCGACCTGTCCACGCTGCGCTTCGCGTTGTCCGGCGCCGAGCCCGTGGAACCCGCAGACGTCGAGGATCTGCTGGACGCCGGCAAGCCGTTCGGTCTCGACCCCGGCGCGATCCTGCCCGCCTACGGCATGGCCGAGACCACGCTGGCCGTGTCGTTCTCACCCTGCGGTGCGGGCCTGACGGTCGACGAGGTCGACGCCGATCTGCTCGCGGCGCTGCGCCGCGCGGTTCCGGCGACCAAGGGCCACACCAAGCGTCTCGCCGAGCTCGGCCCGCTGCTGACCGACCTCGAGGCCCGGGTCATCGACGACCACGGCAATGTCATGCCGCCCCGCGGCGTCGGCGTGATCGAGCTGCGCGGCGAGTGCGTGACGCCCGGCTACATGACCATGGGCGGCTTCATTCCTGCTCAGGACGAACACGGCTGGTACGACACCGGCGACCTCGGCTACATCACCGAGGAGGGCAACGTGGTGGTCTGCGGCCGCGTCAAGGACGTCATCATCATGGCCGGCCGCAACATCTACCCGACGGACATCGAACGTGCGGCGGGCCGCGTGGAAGGTGTGCGTCCGGGCTGCGCCGTCGCGGTGCGGCTGGATGCCGGCCATTCCCGCGAGACGTTCGCCGTCGCCGTCGAGTCCAACAACTGGCAGGACCCGGCGGAGGTACGCCGCATCGAGCACCAGGTGGCCCATGAGGTCGTCGCGGAGGTCGACATGCGTCCCCGCAACGTCGTCGTGCTCGGCCCGGGCAGCATCCCCAAGACGTCGTCCGGGAAGCTGCGCCGCTCGAACTCGGTCTCCCTGGTCACCTAGCCTCGGCTTTCGCGCGAGCGTGCGTGTCTGCACCCGACACGCCGCACATTCTCGCTACTTCGCGCACGCTCACCGTGACTTCACGCACGCTCACCGTGCGGCTGGCGAGCTCACCGTGCGGCAGGCGAGTCGCCCGCACCCAGGGCGACGGCCGGCAGGTACTCACCGACCAGGGCGCGGTGCCACCATCGCCGTTCGTCGCGCAGCTCCCGCCATGTCGTGAACCGGTATTCGTACAGCCGCGCCCGGATGCATCGGGGTGGCTCGTCGGGAAACGGATTGTGCCCGAGTAGACGAAGTGTCGCGGCATCGTTGCGCAGCAGCCGTACCACCAGCGGCCGGAACCAGTCGCGCGCGTAGGCCGGTGACAGCGCCGCGAACCACATCATCCAGTCCAGGCGCAGGTGGTAGGGCGCCCACTGCCGGGGCATCCGGCGCGGGTCGCCGGGTTTCCCCTTGAAGCCGTACTCCTTCCACACCGTCTGCGCGGTGGGTTCCGGCTCGGCGGTCCCCTCGATGACCACCTCGTACCGGACCCGGCCGATGCTGCCGAACGCCCCGTAGGTGTTCACCAGGTGGAAGGGGTTGAACGACGCGTTCATCTGCTGCCGGCGTCCGAGCATGTTGCGCACGGGCCAGTAGCTCAGGACCACCGTCAGCGCCGTGCCTGCGATCACCAGGGCGGCGAACCACGGCGGCGGCCCAGCCGGGGCCGGAGGCGCGGACATCGGCAGCACCACGGCGAACACGGACTGGTCGACGGCACTGAACGCGAGGAGGATCGTCAGCCAGTTGAGCCACGCGAAGTTCCCGGACAGCACCAGCCACAGCTGCGTGACGATCACGATCCCCGCAGCCACCGAGGCCACCGGCTGCGGGGCGAACAACGCGAACGGGACGACCAGCTGGGCGACGTGGTTGCCCGCGACCTCGACACGGTGCAGTGGCTTGGGCAGGTGGTGGAAGAACCAGCTCAGCGGGCCCGGCATCGGCTGGGTCTCGTGGTGGTAGTCCAGGCAGCTCAGGTCGCGCCAGCACGGATCGCCGCGCATCTTGATCAGCCCGGCGCCGAACTCCACGCGGAACAACAGCCAGCGCGCCAACCACAACGCCAGCAGCGGCGGCGCCGTGTCGTCGTTGCCCAGCAGCATGGCCAGGAAGCCCGCCTCCAACAACAGCGACTCCCAACCGAATCCGTACCAGCGCTGCCCGACGTTGACGATCGACAGGTACAGGACCCACAGCGCCAGCCACGCCAGCGTGGCTGCCCACAGCGGTACCAGGTCGTCGCCGCCGGCGGCGACGGCGGTCGCCAGCACCGCCCCGCTCCAGCACACGGCGCTGAAGAAGCGGTCGGAGTAGTGGAGATGGAACACGCTCGGGGCGACCCGGAACGGCACCTGGGCGACGAACCGTGGCACCGGCAACATTCCGTGCTCACCGATCAGTGCGCGGAACTGGCGGGCCGCGGCGACGAACGCGATCAGGTAGATCGCCGCCACACCCCGCTGCAGGACCTCCCGGGCCAGCCAGTACCCGGGTGCGTCGAACCAGTCCGCGTACACATCTTCAGTAGACGCCGTTGCAGCCCCCGATGGCGGACAAAAGCGTTGGTCCGATGTCGGTGTGCGCCTATACCGTCGATGCCATGGAATCGGCGATCGAAGCCATCGACCTGGTCAAGCGGTTCGGGGACACCCTGGACAACCCCGCCGTCGACGGGGTGAGTTTCGCGGTCCCGCCGGGGACCGTGCTCGGGCTGCTCGGCCCCAACGGTGCGGGCAAGACCACGACGGTGCGCATGATGACGACGCTCACCGAGCCGACCAGCGGCACCGCGCGGGTGGCCGGTTACGACGTGCGCGCCCAGCCCGACGACGTACGGCGCCACATGGGGCTGACGGGGCAGGTGGCCACCGTCGACGAGCTGCTGACCGGGCGGGAGAACATCCGCATGATCGGCGGGCTCTACGGCATCCGCCGCAAGGACCTCGACAGGCTCGGTGATCAACTGCTGCACCAGTTTTCGCTGACCGATGCCGCAGACCGGGTGGTCAGGTCCTACTCCGGGGGCATGCGGCGCCGGCTGGACCTCGCGGTGAGTCTGCTCGCGTCACCGCCGGTGTTGTTCCTCGACGAGCCGACCACCGGCCTGGATCCGCGCAGCCGCAGCGAACTGTGGGACGTGCTTCGCGGCCTGGTCGCGCAGGGCACCACGCTGCTGCTGACCACCCAGTACCTCGAAGAGGCCGACCAGCTGGCCGACAACATCGTCGTGATCGACAGGGGGCACATCATCGCCGAGGGCTCGCCGCTGGAACTCAAGCAGCAGGCCGGGCGGGCCAGCCTGGTGGTCACCGTCGGCGACGCCGCCGACCTCGAAGGCGCCCGGACCCTGCTCGGCCAGACCGGGGCCGAGGTGTTCGTCGACGCCGGTGCCCGCCGGTTGACCGCGTCGGCCGACGGTCTCGACGACATGATCCGGGTGGCGGAGTGGTTGCGGGACAGCGGCATCGCCGTCGACGACATCGGGTTGTCCCGGCCCAGCCTCGACGACGTGTTCCTGACGCTCACCGGACACCGCACCGAAGACAGTGAGGAGATCGGCGCATGACCGCGCTCGACACCGAGGCCCACGCAGCGGTGCGGCCCCAGCCGGTGCCCATCCGGCCCACCAATCTCGCGCAGCAGTCGTGGATCATGGTCAAGCGCAACATGATCCACACCAAGCGGATGCCCGAGATGCTCAGCGACGTGACCGCGCAGCCGATCATGTTCGTGCTGTTGTTCGCGTTCGTGTTCGGAGCGTCGATCACCAACACCGGCGGCGCGTCCTACCGGGAGTTCCTGCTGCCGGGCATCCAGGCGCAGACCATCGTGTTCTCGGCATTCGTCGTCGCCTCGGGAATCACGGCCGACGTCGAGAAGGGCATCATCGACCGCTTCCGGTCGCTGCCGATCTCCCGCTCCTCGGTGCTGATCGGCCGCAGCATCGCCAGCGTCATCCATTCGTCGCTGGGCGTGCTGGTGATGGCGCTGACGGGTCTGGCCATCGGATGGCGCATCCGCAACGGTGTCGCCGAAGCCGTTCTGGCCTTTGCGCTCCTGCTGCTGTTCGGCTTCGGGATGATCTGGTTCGGCATCCTGATCGGTTCGCTGTTGCGCACCGTCGAGGCGGTCAACGGCGTGATGTTCACCGCGTTGTTCCCGGTCACGTTTTTGGCCAACACGTTCGTGCCGACGGAGCCGATGCCGCGCTGGCTGCGGGTGATCGCCGAGTGGAACCCGGTGTCGTCGCTGGCGCAGGCGATGCGCGAGCTGTGGGGCAACGGCGGGCCGGCCCCGGCCGGCGCGCAGCTGCCGCTGCACCATCCGGTGCTGGCGACCGTCCTGTGGTCGTTGGCGTTGACCGCGGTGTTCGCGCCGTTCGCGCTGTATGCGTACAAACGTCGTACCGGCGGGTGAGCCGATGCGGTCGGCCGGTCGCCGTCGGTGCTGGGACTGCACAGCTTTCTGACTATTTCGCGGTCCCGACGCCGCAGCGGCCGCCCTGACCTATGCTCCAATCCTCTGGCAGTCCTGGCCCTGGAGGAAACATGCCGATCCTTCGCGCAGTCTCCGCAGTTCTGGTCGCGGCGGCCGGCGTCACTGCGACGGTCTGCTCGGCTCCCGTATGGGCAGGCGGACCCGGCGGCGTGGTGGAGACCGGCGTCGTGTCGAGGGCCGTCGGTTCCGGTGTGCGTGACGGCATGCTGGTCGGCTTCTCGGCATCCGGTCCGACCAATGAAGCGGCCTCCGCGGCAGTGATAGCGGTCTGTCAGAACGCCGGCGCCGAGCAGTGCAGCAGTGACGAAGTGACCAACGACGTCTTCTGTGTGGTGTCGGTCGGGGCGGACAACGGCAGCGGCATCGTTTCCGGCGGCGCCGGACCCACAGTCGAAGCGGCCCGTGACGATACGTTCCGCAACGTCGGGCGGGCGAATCTCACGCTGGACCCGAGTGCTCGGGTCCTGGCGTCGTCCTGCCCGTGAGCAGGTTTGCGCTGGGCGGCGTTCCAGCAGGGAAGGTGACCATGACCAGTCGCGCGAAATACCCGACTTTGGTGTTGATGACGAGTGTGGTTGCGGCGCTGCTTGTCTCGGCTCCGCCCGCCTCGGCGCAGGCGAACTGCCAGGAAGCCGGCAGCCTGGTCAGGTGTGAGACCAACGGCAGCGTGTCGATCAAGGCGGTGCCGGGGACGCGAGCGCCCAACGTGGCCGATACCATCCCCCGCAACAACCGGACCGGGATCATCCTGTCCTGGTAGTCGGCTCCGGGTGGGCGGCGACCTGCAACCGGGCCGGGTCGGCGGCCCGCTCCAGGATCGTCGGAGCCTCCCTACGCTCGCCGCTGTTGAAGTTCTCCAGCTCGAAGTCGGCACCCGGCTTGTGGCCGGGAGATCTGCCGCCGCCAATCCGATTCCGGTGAAAGTCGTTGCCGCCTATTGCCCGGGGCCGACCGCACACGACGGGCGGCAAGGGCCTCCGCGCATTCTAGGTATTGTGTACTATACTCAGCATGGTGGATAAGCTGCCGGTGCGACTGGCCCAACATCCCACGGTGCGCGCGGTGCGGTCGCGCCCGGCGCAGGCGCCCGGCGTCATCGACGCCGACTGGCTACGCAAGGTCTGCCTGGACGCCGGGGCCGACGACGTCGGGTTCGCCAGTGTCGGTGACCCCGCGTTGAGCTCGGAGGTGGCCCACGTCGAAGCGGCGCTACCGGGCGCGGTCAGCTACATCTCGCTGGTGGTGAAGATGAACCGCGACAACGTGCGCTCGAGTGCACGCAGCGTGGCCAATCAGGAGTTCCACCGCAGCGGGGAGGTGATGAACGAGGCGGCGCACCGCATCACCAGGGTGCTGCAGGACGCCGGGCACCGGGTGGTCAATCCGTCGGCGACGTTCCCGATGGAGATGGATCGCTTCCCCGGCCGCATCTGGGTGGTGGCGCACAAACCGGTCGCCGTCGCTGCGGGTCTCGGCGCGATGGGCATCCACCGCAACGTGATTCATCCGCGGTTCGGCAACTTCATCCTGCTCGGCACCGTCCTGGTCGCCTCGAAGATCAGCAGTTACGGCACACCACTCGACTATTCGCCGTGCCTGGAGTGCAAGCTGTGCGTCGCGGCGTGCCCGGTGGGGGCCATCAAGAAGAACGGCGACTTCGACTTCGTGGCGTGTTCGGTGCACAACTATCGCGAGTTCATGGGCGGTTTCACCGACTGGGCGCAGACCATCGCCGACAGCGCCGATGCCGCCGAATTCCGGTCCCGCGTCAGCGATTCGGAGAACGCATCGATGTGGCAGAGTCTGTCCTTCAAGGCCAACTACAAGGCGGCGTACTGCCTGGCCGTGTGCCCCGCGGGGGAGGACGTCATCGAGCCGTATCTCGACGACCGCAAGGGGTTCATGGACCTGGTCCTCAAGCCGCTACAGGACAAGGTGGAAACGCTCTACGTGCTGCCGAACTCCGACGCCGAGGCGCACGCCGTCAGGCGCTATCCGCACAAGCCGGTGAAACGAGTCGACAGCGGTATCCGCGGTGTGTGAACCCTCCGCCGAAATTGCATTCCGGCAGGGCTGCACTCGAACTTCTTCTGCTGGAATGCAATTTCGGCGCACAGCCGGGCTCAGCCCCAGGCGTGCACGGTGTTCTGGGCCGGCTCCAGGCCCTGGGCGACCAACAGTTCGGTGGCATCGGCGGCCTGCTCCAGGATCGTCGGAACCTCTTTGCGCTCGACGCTGTTGAAGTTCTCCAGCACAAAGCTGGCGCCCGACTTGTGGCCGGGGGGCCGGCCGATGCCCACCCGGACCCGCTGAAAGTCGTTGCCGCCCAGAGCTGAAGCCACCGACCGCAGACCGTTGTGGCCGGCCACGCCGCCGCCGGCCTTCAGCCGGATCCGGCCGAAGTCGATGTCGAGTTCGTCGTGGACGATGACGACGTCGGCCGGCGCGACCGAGTAGAACTTGGCCAGCGGGCCCACCTGCCGGCCGGATTCGTTCATGTACACCCGGGGCTTGGCCAGCACCACCGGGCGGCCCGCGAGCCGCCCGGTGGCCACTTCGGCACCGGACTTCTTGTGCACCTTGAACTTTTCGCCCATCCGGTCGGCGAGAATGTCGACGACCATGAACCCGGCGTTGTGCCGGGTGGTGGCGTACTGCGGTCCGGGGTTGCCCAGGCCGACCACGAGTACGGGTTCGGCCATGACGGGATTCGCCTACTCGGACTCGGACTCGGAGGCGGCTTCGGCCTCGCCGGCCTCGGGGGCCTCGGCGGCCTGCTCCGCACGCTCGCCGCCGCCCTCGGACTCCAGGTCCGCGGCGGTCGGGGCCGCCACGATGTTGACGACCAGGGTCTCCGGGTCGGAGATCAGGGTGACGCCGGACGGCAGCTCGATCTGGCCGGCCAGGATCTGGGTGCCCTCCTCGGCGCCTTCGACGGAGACGACGAACTGCTCGGGGATGGACTGGACGTCGGCCTCGATCTCGACGGCGTTCGCGTCCTGCGTGACGAGCGTGCCGGGCGTGGCGTCGCCTTCGATGACGATGTTGACCTCGACGGTCACCTTCTCGCCGCGGCGCACCACCAGCAGGTCGGCGTGCTGGATGTTGCGGCGGATCGGGTGGACCTCGATGGCCTTGGTCAGGGCCAGCTGCTCGGTGCCGTCGATGTCGAGCGTCAGCACGGCGTTGGTGCCCGCATGACGCAGCACGGCGGCGAAGTCGCGCCCGTTGAGCTCGAGATGCTGCGGCTCCGTGCCGTGGCCGTAGAGCACCACGGGCACCTTGCCCTCGCGGCGTGCGCGGCGCGAGGCGCCCTTGCCGGTCGCGGTGCGGACCTGCGCGGGCAGATTGTTGGGGGCGTTCTTGGCCATGATGTGTCGCTCCTGTGCCGGTGGACGGTGTCGGGCACGGCCAGGGTCGCAACCATTCGAATGCGGGTTCCCGTCGATAACGGCGGCTCTGCGTTAGCAGGCCACCCTCGCCGTGACGCGTCCGCAAGGGTAGCGCAACACCCGGTCAGAGCGGAAATTCGGTCCCGGTGAGCTGCTCGGAGAGGGTCCACAGGCCGGCGGCTTTGCCGCGGTCACGGGCCAGCGGGCTGCGCCAGGTGGCGACGGTCGGCCCGAACATCGAGAACCGCGGTCCGATGAAGCTGTCCCCGGGTATATCGGCGGCCACCGCGTACAGGGTTTGACGGGCGCCGAAGTCGGCGTCGGTGGCGATCCGGTTTCCCGCTCGCGCGATCTTCTCGCCCAGGGGGTTGCCGGAGTGTCCCTGCAGGTTGGTCGCCGAGTAGCCCGGGTGCGCGGCCACCGCGCGCACCGGCGAGCCCGCGGCGGCCAGCCGGCGCTGCAGTTCGCCGGTGAACAGCAGGTTGGCCAGTTTCGACTGTCCGTACGCGGGCCACGCGAGGTAGGGCCGGGACTTCCAGTTCAGGTCCTTGAGGTTGACCCGGCCCATCAGGTGCATCATCGACGACACCGTGACCACCCGGTCGCTGATCTTGGGCAGCAGCAGGTTGGTCAGCGCGAAGTGCCCCAGATGGTTGGTGCCGATCTGGCTCTCGAAGCCGTCGACGGTCTGCGCGTACGGCACCGCCATGATGCCGGCGTTGTTGACCAGCACGTCGACGCTGTCGACACCGTCGGCGAAGGCCCGCACCGAGGCCAGGTTCTGCAGATCGAGGCTGCGCACCTCCACGTCACCGGTCATGGTGGCTGCGGCGGTGTTGCCCTTGTCCAGGTTGCGCACCGCCAGGATCGTCCTGGCGCCGACTCGGGCCAGTTCACGCGCCGTGATCATGCCGAGTCCGCTGTTGGCGCCGGTCACGATGACGGTGCGTCCGGCGAAGGAGGGCAGGTCCGCGGCGGTCCAGTCGCTCATGGCCACACCCTAGTTGCCCCGCCGGGATAGCACCCGTGTCGGCTCTGAGGGCGAGCGCGTGGCATGCAATGTCGGCGGGGCGGTCTCAGCGGGGGAGTGCGACGGTGAGGCCGCGGATGACCGACTCGACGTCCGGGCCGTCCTCGGCGGCCTTGTCGGCGAAGCCGGTGACGGTGAACTGCACCAGGTAGCGCTGCCGGTCCGGCGGGGCGCCGGTGGCGATGACGATGCGGTTGTAGCTGTGCATCCGGGTGCCGTTGAGGTCGTAGCTGCCCTCGATCATCGACGACGGAAAACCGTTGAAGTCCGCTGTCGAGGCGTTGAGTTCGCGGAAGTTCTCCGACGCCTGGGCATCGACGTTGGCGTGGGTCAGCGCCTGGGCGACGTCGAAGTCGCCGTCGAGCTCGAACACCATCAGCATCGCGGTGGGGTAGGTGTCGCCCTTGGCGATCACCCGGGTGCCCGGCGCCAGGTTGGAGTTCTGGTAGGGATGCCACCCCGGCGGGGTCTGCATCGACACGGTCAGGTCGGTCAGTTTGTCGGGCGCGACGGGCTGCCCGGTGACTCCCGACTGCTCGAGGAACGTGGCGATCGACATCGGGGGCGCATCCGGGTCGGTGCTGGTCGGCGCCGCCGACGTCGTGCTCGCGGTGGACCAGACCGACTGGTAGTCAGGGGTTTCGGCGGCGCAGCCGGACAAGGCCGGGACCGCCAGTATCGCCGCGGCGGCCAGAGCCGGCCGGAGGCGAACCGTCACAGAATCTCGCGGACGTTGTCGAGAGGACGCGCCAACCGGGTGCCCTTGTCGGTGACGACGAACGGGCGCTCGATCAGGATCGGATGCTCGGCCATCGCGTCGAGCAGTTCGTCGTCGGACGCCGAGGCCAGATCGAGCTCGGCGTACAGCGATTCCCGCTTGCGCACGGCGGTGCGCACGTCGATCCCGGCGTCGGCGATCATCGCCGCCAGTTCCGCGCGCGTGGGCGGCGTCTTCAGGTACAGCACGATCTCGGGCTCGATCCCGTTGTCACGCAACAGATCAAGCGTCTTACGAGAGGTCGAGCACTTAGGGTTGTGGTAGATCCGCCCAGCCACTTACGCCGACCCGTCGAAAAGGCTTGTCACCGAACCGTTGTCGAACACCGCGCGGATCGTGTTCGCGAGCAGCGGCGCGATCGACAGCACGGTCAGCTGCGGGAACATCTTGTCCTCGCCGATCGGCAGCGTGTTGGTGACGATGACCTCGCGTGCCCCGCTTTCGGCCAGCCGCTCGCGGGCGGGATCCGACAGCACGCCGTGGGTGGCGGCGATGACGACGTCGGCCGCGCCGTCCTGCTTGAGCAGCCTGACCGCGCCGGCGATGGTGCCGCCGGTGTCGATCATGTCGTCGGTCAGGATGCAGGTCCTGCCCTTGACGTCGCCGACGACGCGGTTGGACTTGACCTGGTTTGGCACCAGCGGGTCACGCGTCTTGTGGATGAAGGCCAGCGGGACACCGCCGAGGGCGTCGGCCCATTTCTCGGCGACACGCACCCGGCCGGAGTCGGGGGACACGACGACCATGTCGTGGTCGGCGTAGTTCTCGGCGATGTAGCCGGTGAGAAGTTTCTGTGCCCGCATGTGGTCGACGGGGCCGTCGAAGAAGCCCTGGATCTGGTCGGTGTGCAGGTCGACGGTGACGATCCGGTCGGCGCCCGCGGTCTTGTACAGGTCGGCGACCAGGCGGGCGGAGATCGGCTCACGGCCGCGGTGCTTCTTGTCCTGCCGGGCGTACGGGTAGAACGGCAGGATCGCGGTGATGCGCTTGGCGCTGCCACGCTTGAGCGCGTCGATCATGATCAGCTGTTCCATCAGCCACGTGTTCAGCGGGGCCGGGTGGCTCTGCAGCACGAATGCGTCGCAGCCGCGCACGGATTCGTCGAACCGGACGAAGATCTCGCCGTTGGCGAAGTCCCGTGCGGTCTGCGCGGTCACGGGAACATCGAGTTCCTTGGCGACCTGCTCGGCGAGTTCGGGGTGCGCCCGGCCCGAGAAGAGCATCAGGTTCTTGCGGTTGTCGGTCCAGTCGTGGCTCACGGGGCTGCCCTCGGCGTCGGCGATCGATACGGGGCCATCGTACGTAGCGCTTACGCGCGCACGCTGGCGGGTTACCAGAATGCCAATAAACGGCGACGAAAAGCTACTCGCCGGTAGCTTCGGGGCCCTGATCTTCGGCCCCGGCCCCGGCCCCTGCCCCTGCCGCCGCTGCTGCCTCTGCCGCCGCGCTGCCGGGGCGCTTGCGCGTCACCCACCCCTCGATGTTGCGTTGCGGTCCCGCCGACACGGCCAGCGCGCCGGGTGGGACATCCTCACGCACGACCGTGCCCGCCCCGGTATACGCCCCGTCGCCGACGGTCACCGGCGCCACGAACATGGTGTCCGACCCGGTGCGCACGTGCGAGCCGATCGTGGTGCGGCTCTTGGTTTCTCCGTCGTAGTTGACGAACACGCTGGACGCGCCGATGTTGCTGTGCTCGCCGATGTCGGCGTCGCCGACGTAGGTCAGGTGCGGCACCTTGGTGCCGGTCCCGATCGTCGCGTTCTTGGTCTCGACGAACGCGCCCAGCTTGCCCGCGGCGCCGAGTTCGGTGCCGGGCCGCAGGTAGGTGAACGGGCCGACGACGGAGTCGTCGCCGATGACGGCCGACGTGCCGTGCGTGCGGATCACCGCAGCGCCGTCGCCGACGGTGACGTCGGCCAGCGTGGTGTCCGGGCCGATCTCGGCGCGGCCGCCGATCGTCGTCGCGCCGATCAGCTGGGTGCCGGGCCGCACCACGGTGTCGCGGCCGATCGTCACGTCGACGTCGATCCAGGTCGACGCCGGGTCGATGATCGTGACGCCGGCGCGCTGGTGGCCTTCGACGATGCGCCGGTTGAGCACCGCGGCCAGGTCGGCGAGTTGCACGCGGTCGTTGACGCCGGCGACCAGCGCCGCGTCGTCGATGTGCCGGGCGCGTACGACACCGCCGTCGGAACGCACGATCGCGATGACGTCGGTCAGGTACAGCTCGCCCTGCGCGTTGTCGGCCTGCAGACGGCTCAGCGCGGAACGAAGGGCGCCGGCGTCGAAGGCGTACACCGCGGCGTTGACCTCGGTGATGGCTCGCTGGGACGGGGTGGCGTCGGCCTGCTCGACGATGCCGATGACGCCGCCGTCCTGAGTGCGCAGGATCCGTCCGTATCCGGTCGGGTCGGCCAGCGTGGTGGTGAGCAGGGTGGCCGCCGCGGATTCCGCGTCGTGCGCGGCGATCAGGTCGCTCAGCGTGTGCGTGTCCAGCAGCGGCACGTCGCCTGCGGTCACCACGACGGTGCCGGTGAAGTCCGCGGGCAGAGCGGTCAGTCCGCATTCGACGGCGTGCCCGGTGCCGCGCTGCTGATCCTGGATGGCGATGTCGACGTCGCGGCCGAGCGTCTGCCCGATCTCCAGCGCCGCCGGTGCCACCCGTTCGCGGTCCTTGCCGACCACCACCACCAGGTGGCGCGCCTCCAGCCCGGCCACCGCGTGCAACGCGTGCGACAGCATGCTGCGGCCGGCCAGCGTGTGCAGCACCTTGGGGGTGTCGGACTTCATCCGGGTGCCCGCACCCGCCGCCAGGATCACGACCGCGGCGTCACGCATAAAAGTCCTTCCGGATCGCGTGAGCTGGGTTGTCGCCCGCAGGCGAGCGCACCGGTCCGCTCAACGAGCGTTCGTGGTTGCCGACTCACTCGGCAAGCCTCGTTCGTTGGTCTGCTCACTCGGCAAGCCTCGTTAGCTGCTCCGTCGCCAGGACTCGAACCTGAACTATCTGAACCAAAATCAGAGGTGCTGCCGATTACACCACGACGGACCGGTCACGAGTTACGCGTGCGACTCTAACCCACCGCGCCGCCGACTCACCGCTTCGCGAGCTCCCGGGGATCGTGGGCGCCGAACGGTTTGGCGGCCAGCACCGTCACCTGCTGGATGCTGCCGTTCGGCAACCGGAAGCTGCGTTGCTCACCGGGGACGGCGCCCAGAAGCGCGCTGCCGAGCGGAGAGGCCACGGTGTACACCTCCAACTCCGGGTCGGCGGTGCCGCGGGTGCCGAGCAGGAACGTCTCGGTGTCGCCGGTGTCGTCGAAGCGCACGGTGAGCACCATGCCCGGCTCGGCGATCCCGTCGTCGGCCGGGCTGGTCGAATGATCGGCCCTGCTGAGCAATTCGTGGATCTGCCGGATGCGTTCCTTGCGCGCCAACCAGGCGTCCACGACCTGATCGGTGCGTTCGGTCTCGTCGGTGCCTGCAGGGTTCGGCACGGCCATCAGGTCGGCCAATTCCTTTTCCAGATCTTCGCGCGCCTGCGGCGTCATCCAGACGTAGTCAGCGGTGTACACGTGTGCGTTCCTTCCAATAGGGATGATCGTCGTCAGGGGCGGGATGGACCTACACCGCCCCTGACGACCGGAGAACCCTCGTCAGAGGGGAAGCGTGAGTACCTCGGTGGGCGTCGCCCGGCCGCGTCCGCGCAGCGGGTCGAACGGTCGCACCGCCTCGGGTTGCTTGCCGGTGACGATCTGCTCGGCGAGCAGTCGACCGGTGGCCGGACCGTGCGCCAGCCCCCACATGCCGTGTCCCCCGGCGACGTACATCGCGGAGGCCAGCTGGCCGATCAGCGGCTTCCCGTCGTCGGTGACCGGTCGCGGACCGACCCACGCATCGGTGCGCTCGGTCCAGCGCACCCCGTCGAGCAGTGGGGTGGCCGACGCGATGATGGCGTCGATCCGGCGCTGCGCCAGAGGCTCGGAGGGCCTGCGGAACTCCATGGTGCCTGCGACCCGAAGGCCGCCCCGGTACGGCGTGCAGGCGACGCGTGCCTCGGGCAGGTAGACCGGGCCCGGCAGGGCACGGTCGACCGGCACGGTGAACGAGTAGCCGCGTCCGGCCTGCAACCCGACGCGGATCCGTCGCCCGGTCAACGCGGGCAGCCACGCGCCCGTGGCCAGCACCACCGCGTCCCCACGCAGCAGTTCACCGTCGCGCAGCTCGAGCAGGGCCCCGTCGCGGGAACCGGACACCCGGCACACCTCGCCGCTGAGCATCGTCGCGCCGCGCTCGGCGACCGCGAACCCGAGCGCGTGGGTGAACCGTCCGGGATCGACGAAGCGCTGGCCCGACACGTTGACCACGGCCGCGACGTTCGACGACGCCAGCGGTACCTGCTCGTACAGCGCCGCGCCGGTCAGCGTCTCGACGTGGAGCTGCTGACCCGTCGAGCGCAGGTGGTTCAACTCGGTCAGGAACAGGTCGGCGTGGCCGGCGTCGCGGAACGCGACCGCCAGCGACGTGTCGGTCACCGGGGCGTCGACGCCGTTGCTCACCAGGACGTCGAACGTCTCGATGGCCTCGTCGTTGAGGATCGCGTTGGCCCGGACCGCCCGCTCCCAGGCGCTGGGGCGGCAGTTGGCGGCGAATCGCAGCAGAAACCGCGCCAGCGCGGTGTCCGCCCGAACCGGGATGTGCAGTGGTGCGGCCGGATCCGCCAACGCGCGCAACCCCTCGCGCAGCACCGATGGCGAGTTCAACGGGGCGGTCAACGCCGGCGACACCCAGCCGGCATTACCCCACGACGCCCCCGCCGCAACTCCGCTGCGATCGACGACGGTCACGTCCACGCCCCGTTCCTGCAGGAACCACGCCGTGGACAGGCCGACGATGCCTGCGCCCACGACGATCACAGATCGGGGACCGCCGTCCATCCCTGACCCGCCCGACATCGCATGACCTCCTCGTTTTCGGTGCCGACAACTTCATCGTCCGGTGCCCGGAGACAGAGGGTGTTGTTCTTAGCCGACAAACGCGCCGGTGAGAAATGTCGCGTACCGACAAAGGGTCAGTCGAGGACCGCGAGCTCGATCATCATCGCGAACCGTTTGTCGGCGTCGTCCAGACGCAGATCGGTCAGCTCGGCCATCCGCCGCATCCGGTACCGGACGGTGTTCTCGTGCACCCCGAGCCTCGTGGCGGTCCGTCCGGGATCCCCACGTTCCTGAAGCCACGCCCGCAGCGTCGGCACGTACGCCGTGCCGTGGGTGCTGTCGTGCGCCCGCAGCTCGGCGACGGCGCCCCGGGGCGGGGTGCGGCCCGAGCGGGCCGCGGCCCGCAGCCGGCGCAACAGCAGGTCATCCCAGGACTCGTCGTAGGCCGGCGGCGCGTCGGCCCCGGTGCCTTCCTGCAGCGCCAGGCATTCGTCGGCTTCGGTGCGCGCGACGGCGAGTTCGGTCGCCGCGGCCGGGGCGCTGATGCCGGCCTGCACCGTCAGCTGTTCGGGCAGCGCCGCGACCAGCGCGCTCACCCAGTCCCGCGCGACGGCGGCCGCCTCGGCGGCCAGCACGGTGTAGACCGTGGTGTCGGCCAGTGCGCTGCGCGACGGACGTGACCACCCGAAGCCCGCGGTCGCGCGCTCGAACATCTGCAGCAGCGCCGCATGCCTGCCGCCCTCGTCGCTGGCGCGCAACGCGATCACGCGCAGCGTTGCGGGAGGAAGGCCCAGCCGGCTGGCCACGGTTGCGGCGTCGGCGGGGCTCTCCAGCAGCCGGATCACCAACTCGGATTCGACCTGACGCTCCAGGTCGGCGCTGGCCCGCGAGCGCAGCAGGTGCAGCGCCACGGTGTGCGCCCCGTCGGCCAGGGCCCGCCTCCGGTCGCCGACGAGCGGGCTCGCGCAGGCCACCCACACCGAGCCGAGGAGTTCCCGGCCGGCGCGGGCGGCCACCACCATGCGGCCGGTGCGGCCTGCAGCGTCGTCGCGCATGCCGTCCGGCGCGTCGCCCGGCACGAAGACGGGATCGTCGGACACCGCGAGGTGCGCGAACACACCGTGCGCCTCGTACACCGCCCGCAGTTCCGGCGGCGCCTGGCGCGCGAGGATCGTCGCGATCCGCCCCGGGTCGGCGTCCTGCTGTCCGCGGGAGAACGCCAGCACCTGTGACGACCGGTCCTCGATGACCACCGCGCCGCCGACGGCGCCGGCCAGGCTGTCGGCGAGCGCGAAAAGGTCGGTCGGGCCGCGACCGGACTCGGTTTCCCGGCCCTCCATGACGAGGCCGTACACGATGGCGGCGAAGTCGCTCCACGGCATCGCCGAATCGATGACGACGACCGCGACACCGGCGCCGTCCAGTTCAGGGTCTGCATGTTCGCCGCGGGTGAGCACGACGACGGCGCGTGCCGCGCGGGCCCACTGCAGAGCTTCGGCCGGGGAGGCGGCGCCCACGGCGAGCAGAACATCGCCCGAGACGGTGCGGCCGTCGACGACCTCCGGGAGCACCACGCTGCGCAGTTCGGTCTGTCGGTCCGCCGAACCGCTGTGCCAGCGTGCGCCGTATCCGCCGAGGACGTTGATCAGCCGGTCCAGCGTGATCACGGAGCTCAACGCTACGCCGGGGTTCGCCGTTTACCCTGAGACGCGTGGCAGTGTCCGATAAGCGCGGCGGTCCCGATACCCACGTGCGCGCGCCGCGGGCACGGATGACGGGCACGGAGCGTCGCCAACAGCTGGTGGAGATCGCCAAGTCGCTGTTCGCCGAGCGGGGTTTCGACGGCACGTCGATCGAGGAGATCGCGCTGCGCGCGAACGTGTCCAAGCCGGTGGTCTACGAACACTTCGGCGGCAAGGAAGGTCTCTACGCGGTCGTCGTCGACCGGGAGATGTCGGCGCTGCTCGACGGCATCACGTCCTCGCTGGCCGACAACCGGTCCCGGGTGCGGGTGGAACGGGTCGCGTTGGCGCTGCTGACCTACGTCGAGGAGCACACCGACGGCTTCCGCATCCTGATCCGCGACTCACCGGCCAGCATCACGTCGGGGACGTACTCGACATTGCTCAATGACGCCGTCAGCCAGGTCGCGTCGATCCTCGCCGGCGACTTCTCCCGCCGCGGCCTTGACCCCGACCTCGCGCCGCTGTACGCCCAGGCGCTGGTCGGATCCGTGTCGATGGCGGCGCAGTGGTGGCTCGACGTGCGCGAACCCAAGAAAGAGGTCGTCGCCGCCCACCTGGTCAACCTGTGCTGGAACGGGCTGACCCATCTGGAGTCCGACCCGGTGCTGCACGAGGAGTGACGGCCCGGGCCGCCGCGGTGCCCGTCGACCGCCGTCGGTGACGAGTGCCTACGATGGACGCATCATGACCGTATCGGGGACCCTCCATGTCCACACCCCGATCGCGGGCCTCGTCGATCTGGCGCTGCGTGATCCCGCCCTGCAGGAGATCGCTCGTCGTGCCGGCGACCGGCCCGCCGATCTCAACCTCGTCGGCCCGGCCAGCGCACGCGTGTTCGTGGCGTCCGCGCTCGCCCAGCCGGGGCTGCTGCTGGTCGTCACCGCCACCGGCCGCGA